>Ga0179593_1520183_pt1 | contig 10800 bp, 7 predicted proteins | sample CZODoug2_1_08_16_FD_185931 | JGI IMG/M metagenome (GOLD analysis project Ga0179593, IMG submission 185931) | Vadose zone soil fungal communities from Angelo Coast Range Reserve, California, USA - CZODoug2_1_08_16fungal (PacBio error correction) | ecosystem: Environmental > Terrestrial > Soil >... | reverse complement strand
CTGCCCTCGCGGGCTCAAAGCTTTTCGGCTTTAACACGATCCCCGACTTTTTTCTCCGTGGCCTTTCGCGACCGTACCACATCTCCACGGCACCGGATCGGACCCGTTTTTTCCTTTCCCTGCGGTTTTCCCCTGGCGGGCGTTTAAGAGATTTTCGCTTTCCAGGAAAACTCACTCCTTTTCCGCCCCTGTGGCGAAACGTTCTTGACCCGATTCCGTTTCTTTTTTCTGCTTTTTTTTATTTGGAAAATAGATGGAATTTTTTACTTCCTCCAACACCGATGACGACTTCTAGCCGTGTCCTGGATTCCTCTTTTGCCTTTTCCAGTCCTTGGGTCCACCTCACCTATTCCCCTTCCGTAACACAGCGGCTTTTTGATTTCCGCGAAGTCAGCGCCTTGGTCCCCTTTCCGGGGTTTGTGTAAACGGGCGATAGCTGATCTCCCCTCCTCCCTTTTCAGGGACCTGCAGATGCTTTTGAACCTCCCGATCCCCGAATCTCTCCTGCCTCTACGGAACGCGGTAAGACTGGCCCGCTATTTTTTCCTTTTTGAGATTCTGATACTGGCCGTCGGTGAGCAGCTCCCTCTTCTCTGATTGCGCTGGTTCGATCTCGCTCCCGCCCCAAACCTCCCGGTTATCTTAATGGGAACGTACCTTGGTTCCCGGTAGCGAGAGGACTCTCAGACCACCACTCCCTAGAATAGCTTAGTGGTTTGAATGGGTCTACGTTTTCCCCCCCGTCCGCCGTTTTTCAATCGCGCCGTGGGTTGCTGTAATCGAAATAGATCCTCCCTTTGCCAAACGGTGGAAACCGCGCCCCCCTCTTTTGGCCTTAACGAAGCAATCTCTTTCCTCACCCGTCGCCGGAGATGGTTGCGCTGGTCCTGGACCCCCTTTTTTCACGAATGGAGAACTTCCGAATCTCCAGGATTGCGAAGCTAACTGGTTACCTCCCCCCCCCCGTCGAGGCCTTGATCGTATGAAAAGCCCCCCCCCCATTCCTCTCGTCAAGCTCGATCAACCCGATCGCCCTCCCGTACTCTGGGCAGAATTCGCACTTCACCACTTAATTATTACGGGTTCCGAGTGACGTCGATTCTTGTTGTTTTCCCGCCGCAATGACCGCGCCCACCAAGTTATTTCTTTTGCCCTCCCTCGCATAGTAACGGGTTCCTTCCTGAGCCCTTTTCTTCTCGTTGTGGCCTCTTTGTGGGGCGGAATCAGGCGATCTTTTTTGGCCCTTAGATGATTGATTCTTTTTCGCTATTTCCCCCTCCTTCAAGGCGCGTATAGGGCCACGGAGGCCGTCCTTTGCTGGTTTTCCTTCGCCGTAAGACGATTTTTAGTCCACCTTTCCTTTTTTAGGAGCGCCATGTTTCAGTGATGTCTGTTTATCGAGTTTTTCCCTGCAAAGACCAGGTCGTTTTCTTTGCTGCACGCTACTTGATGTTTTTTCCGTCCGCCGACCGCGTTATCTTTACATATGTGCGGAGAACACCCCCCCCCCCCCCGAGCTCCCACGGTCAAAGGAGCCATTCCCGTTTCCCCCTCCAGATGCAAGGCCCGCGGGTTTTTTCCCCAGAATTTGCATCGCTACTTCAGCTCCTTTCACCCCTAGAACCCACCTTTTTTTTATCGCCAGGCGAGTCGTATTATTTCCCCCACTTTTCCTGAGCTGGTCTCTCCCACCTCGTTACTCCTTTCTCTCTTTCCACCACGAGATAGTCCGGACTCTCCTTCTATTTAGTTTCACCCCCCCACCTTAGATAGCCCCCCACGTCCCCGAGCCGCCTCAAGTAGAAAACCACCCGAGTCCTTTTTTTTGTTGTAGCTGTTGTCGGACATTACCCTCTACCTCTTTTTGTTTTTGAGGAGACGTTGCAGCAACGACTTTTTCGCCCGCCGCTCTGAGTTTTTTTTTATGTCTCGAACCCTGTTCTATGGAGGATATCGTTCTTCTTTGCCTTTTTCATCGATGAACCACGCGGTGAGCTCGCCTTGATGGTGAACAACGGTCCCCCCCTTCCCTTTTTGGGTTCGAAAGAAAGCTACCTAATTTTATACGCCCCCTCTGGGGCGAATTCCTGCTCCCTTACGAGAGCTGCTGCCGCTCCTTGCCATTTTTTTTGATTCCCAAATCCTCCGCTGTTTCATTTTTTTTTCATTCGCGGCGGCCCCATTTGCTTTTCCTGCCTTGGAGCATCCGTGCGTTTTCGGGAATTGGTCTCGCCCCAAATAGGATCGTTTTTCCCCTCCATTTTTCCTTTATGTTTACCCGCGCTCCGTGTTTTCCCCAAATCCCCTCCCGAAACAGCCCGGGTCTCAGGTACGTGCCATCTTTATAACCTACAACGGCAACTTTTTTTTTCATGGATTCTCGCGCTGAAGTTTAGCGGCCTTCGTCTCCCTCCCTCTGGCGGCACCATCAAACACTGCGGAATGATACTTTGCTCTGGCTATTGAGGTCATCACTCTGTCCCTAAATTAAGTGATACTCCGCCCCAATCGCATCTTCTTTCACGCTTCCCCCCTCGTTCCAACGCAGCCGGTCTTTTCCCGATTCCCTGGTCTTTTTTTTTGATGGACACCGCCTTGCAGCACTAATACTGATTTTGCTGCTTGCTGATGTGGGTCAAAACTAGTCCTTCCAGGGAACCTTCATTCCTTATTCAACACGGTGCACTCTTGCGCCAAGGCCTCGCGAACAGGGGTTTGCTTCCTCTTTCACGGTTGGAAGGGCTCACTTCGTGCGGTACGACGATAACAGGCTCCGGTCCCGCGGGAGGTTTTCAGAAGTTAGCTTCTTTAATCCCGGCGAGACCCCCCCTGTTCTCATCGCGGCGATTTAGTGGCCTGTCTCTCTAAACCAGTCTTGTCATTTAGCTTTGTTGTGAACAGAGATTAGACTTCAGCTTTCCGGCAAAAGTTCACTTCCTCTTTTTACCCCCCCCCCCCCCCCCCCTGGTTTAAGTTATGGCCGAGCCGCTTCGTTCATTCCCCTCACAACCGGCCGATGCCCCACGGTTTAACGTAGTTTTTTACTTAAAAGTAGAACCAATACCCCAAGAATAGAGATTTTCGAGATGTTCTTTTTGTCCTCTTAGGAAGATCGCAGTTTCCCCAATAGTTGAGTAACTTTAGAATAATCTGAGGTTAGGGATCCCTGCAGCCTTCAAGATTTCCCCCCCTAGTCCCGGATCTTTGCTTACCGAGCGGCTGTCACACTGATTAAGCCATTTCTTCTCTAATAAGTCGATTGTATTTCTTTAACTTTATAGACCAAGATCCCTGATAGTCTTTTCGTTTATCAGAGTTCCCCCTTAAAACGGGACGATGGTCCGCCCGCACCCTGCCGCTCGCTGCAGTTTTCAACCTTCCAGTCATTCTTTTTTTCCCCCCTTTGATGAACCCTCCCTTAGCTTTCGTTGAAAATTCACGGTTCTTATCCTCTTGGCCAGCAAGTGAAACACTTATTTTCTTACTACCTGCTCTGCCCGCCTCCTCCAAAGAAGGTATTTCCTTTTCCGTTGTCTTTATACCCGAACATCCTCTTTTTTTTTCTTTTCCCGAACGCGTGCGAAAAAGACCACTTGTCCCTAAGCGTAACTCCCCGTTCTTCCCCCCTTTTGTCCCTTCAGACTGAACCCCCGGTTCTTTTTTTTTTTCAAGATGCGACCATGCGCGGACAACCCCGGCTTTAACCCGCCAGGCCGCTGGTCACCAATCTCCATTTTCCCCCTTTGCCGTGGTAGATTTTTACAGGTTTGCGGAACTCCCCATCCGAGTAGTTGTACTTTGAATGCCTCCAATACTCCCGAAGGATCGCAGCCCTGCAAATCTCATCTCCCTTTCCTCCAGAAAAGTGGTTGTTGTCTAGTCTGTTCAGAGTTTCGCTTTTTTGCGAACCCTCCTGGTATTTTTCTACCACGATACCGCAGCTTTGAGCCGTTCCTTTTAGAAACGCCTTACCCCAAGGAACCCCAGTCGTCTTTGACCCGGCCCATGGGGAGCACATCTGAGTTCGCCGGCCGGCGGTCCGATTGGTCCTCTCTTGCCGTAAACTCCTCCCCTGAGTTTTGACCTTGGCCGTTTCGTCCCCCCTTGGACCCCTCCCACCCCTTCTTGACCCCTGAAGGAAATTTTTTCGCCCTGGTTGCTGAGGACTCTTATCTTATGGAATTTGTCCTCACTCCACCGTTCGCCTTGCTCACGTTGGTTTTTCCTCACGTTCCAGCCGTGGTACCCTTCTCCATCCAGTTATTTTTCCACCTGGAGGCCGTAACAGCGGGTGCTCCCCTTGATTTTAAAACGCCGAATAATTCTACGACTTGAACCGCCTTTTTGTTGGGTTTTTTTGTGCGGCGCGTTGACGCTCGGTCGCGGAACGCATTCCCCTTTTTTTTCGCCCTGGCGGCACTGCCAATCCGATACGACATTCTTTTCTTTCTCTTTCTTTCCGCTTGGAGGATTCATCCTTCTGCTATGATGATAAGGGTTTTCCCTGTCCTCTGCGGTTTAGTCCTATGCTCAGAAAGGACCCTCAGACTCCAAACGAAGGACGACCCGATGCCGGTCTTCTAGCTAAAGACCCCCCCCTGGTGAAGATCAGCCTTGGCCCCTGGGATCCATACGCCGTTCTGAAGGAATATTCTAGGACCTCAAACTAAGACCATCTATTGGTGACTCTCGATCTTGGTTCTAAGTTCTCAAATAGAAAATCTTTCCTCCTTTTGGCACCCTCTCTCCGGGGGGTCTTTCTACACCTCTCTTGCTTCAAGAAGCGGACCCTCTGACACAATCAGGCGATCCCCAAAGTAAGCATCAGGTACAGCCTGTTTTTACTCACCACGGCTTCTTATTACACATGCTGCATCTGGTTGAGCGTTGTCCTTTAAACTCAACTTTATCTGTCAGCTATTATCCCTCGCCAGGGCTCAAATCAAGGAGTTGAAATCCATCTTTCCGGGCGACAGAGGTCTCTTTCCGCACAGGTCGTTATCCCTATCCCCAGAAAGCCTTGCCTCTTCCCTCGGCATCGCAGGATCGCCACCGTTTCCTTTTTCCCTTTTTTACGTTGTCCTCGATAGTCGACCCACCAGACTTTATGACAGCTGCCCCCCATCCCAGTCCCAGGCTGTCCGGCAATTTGGTTACTCCGCGACGATCCATTGTTTTTGGGCCGGATCGAACGCCATCTCGTTGTGTACCCGTGTTTTACGTTAAGTCACGCAGGCGATTTGATCCTCTTTCCCTATATTTATGCCTTAGGATAATTCCACGCTGACAGTCCGGACCAATGAGGCATTTTTGATTTGTGTGGACTGACCCCCGCCTCCTCACTTACTGTATTTGTATTACCCTGGCTTTCCTCTTATCGCATCATGGTAATCCTGTGGATTTTCTAGAGATCTTTTTGCTCCCTTCCCCTTCACCCCCATCCCCTGGGTTCCGAGTCCTTTTTTCTTGTTATGACTTCGGGGTATTAACTTTCGCCCCTCTTCGTTCGTTAACCGATCGTTTCTAGCGGAGACCCCCTTTCAACCAGCCTCGGTGATTCCCCCCCGTACAAGCGCAATTCCTGACGGCTTCAGTATCGCAACTGGCCGTGTCGATTTCATCAGACTTGCCAGCGCTTGAGCTACCCCCTACACCACTTCAAAAAATCGGCTTCCCAGATAGTAGTATTAAAAGGAACTACCTCTTTTTCTTTCCCCCACCAATTCTTACGCCTTGAAGGGAGCGGTTTTTTAACCCCGCGATTCGTCACCGTCATCTCTTTTTCCTCTCCAAGACCACAGGGGACCGAGTATCACTCTATAGTAAATTGAGAAGCATGCTGCCGACCCCCCCCCACAATATATCCTTCTTTATCTGGGGTCGTTAATTTTAGGAACTTCATATCCCCCCCTTTTTTTTTTTTTTTTTTTCTTCCTCCTATCCTTTGTTTTTTAGAGCCGACGAATTTCTTCCCAAGCAGCAAGCCGCGCTGATGGTCGACGGCGCTCTAGACCTGTTTTCTGGCGGACATATCCCTTTTTTTTCCTAATATCCGCTTACAAAATGAGATTGCCGGTGTACGATTCGGGATGTAAACCTTCCCTTCCCGGCGGAGAGGTTGGGGACGAACACCGCTCGAATCGCATGATACGGAATATGATGTCTCTTTGTCTCCCCACGATTTTTTTTTTTATGATGACTGAGGCGGCTCATCATGTCCAAACGCATGGCTTGCGATATGTCGTAGGGAAATTCCTTATTCCGGCTTCCTGATCGTCTGTCTTTGGGGATCTAGGAGTGTCCCTGGTCTCGCACTCTTGCCCGTGACGTCTTTCGGCTCGGTTAAAACTCGCTCATTCTCTCCTCCCCTCAACGAAACCGATGGTCTTTTTCGGGATCTCTCCCCTCACGACTGCCGCTTTCCCCATCCCTTTACATGGAGTATCTTTCCTTTTCCCCTGTTACTCATACAACGTCTTGTCGAGGCCACACAGCACCCATCTTCTTTCCTTTTTCCGATTACGCTGCGTGGCTTGGACTAATAACTTTCTACCCACAAACCCCCCCCCCACCCCCCCCCCCCCCCCCCCCCCCTCTACGTAAGAGTAAAGATCTTTCTTTTTCCTTCCCCAGCCCCAGGCCCAAAGAGCCGGTTCGGTTTTCTCTCTCCGTACCTTGCTGAGTGTCAAGAGCCTCCCTTATTTGTGATTGTGGGATTCCTGCTTGTGGAGTACCCCTCCGACCCGGGGGGGGCCGGGACTCCTTTCAAGGAGACGTGAAATTCCCTTGGTTGCGACTACAGTTTTGGGCCGGGGATTGGCATCGTTGGACTCTTAATGAAACTCGCGTGCGGTTCAGTAAGATAAAGCTTCTTCGCAGTGCCCTCTTCTTGCGGTAAAACCGTTAGATTTTCGCACGGCGCGCAGGTCCGGGAGATTGGAGTTTTGTCCTTTCACTTCCTCTGACCCCCGATTCCGCTGATCTTTCTTTCCCTCCCGGTGACTACCGGATTAAATGCTTACTGTGAATTAGCATGTCGCTTTTTTACACTGTGGTCCAAGCTTGAGGATTTGATTACCCCCCCCTCCACAACCCCGGCAGCATTTCCCCAAGGAGGCCCGTCTTTTCTGTTGGTGAGTATTAAACTGACCCCCACCCGAAGCGATGCTGTGCCTCCTTCGCCTTTACACTGCGGCCCACCTTGTGACTATTTTCTATCGTCCCCGGAGGGTTGGCGGCCGATCGACTACACTCTTTCTCTATTCCCCCTTATTCTAGCATCTTCAGCGATTTCCTCCCCTGACAGCACCCGGATCTTCTCAGATCTATGCTTTCTCCCTTAAGCGCGACAAAGCCTCTTTTCCTGATCCTAGGCGACCGAAAACGTCTCGCTGTTCCTGAGCAGCAGGCTATATCCCCCCCCCTCCCCCCCCCCGGACTTTTTCACCATCCCCCCACTTCCATCTTTTCCTTCGGGACCTTTGTGAAATCACGGTCGCCATCCGCTTAAGGCCCCTTAATTTTAAAATCGTTGTGTTTCGTACGGTTTTTGCGACCGGAACCTAAGCACCAGTCGGGAGCTTCCCTAATAGGTTGGTCCTTTTCCCCTTACCCCCCCCCCGATCATCTTTCCATCCGCCCAGGCGAAACAACGTGTCCCGTACGGGTCCAGCCCACCCTTGTTCCAGGTTCCTCAAAGGCCCCTCATGAACCCACTCCTGATTTTTCTCTCCCCTTCCCCCTGCGCGGACGCCGCCGGCTAGAAAACGGCTGTGCCCACAAAACCCGCTTCATGTGCTTTCTCTGGTGGTCCAGAGTGTATCTCAAGTACTTATCTCGCGGCGTTGATCGGGTTACAAACTCCAGAATGCTCGCCGCGCTCCCTTCTGCCCTAGATCCCCTATCTTTCCATCTCTTTTTGTTTTCTAGATTTCTATTTTTTTGGGAGCGGGCGGACCCGCATGAGTGGACTTCCAACCCTCTTTTTGGAAGAAGTTGCTTCTCTCAATGACACAAATCACGGACCTTGAGACGGGCCTTTCTTGTGTCCCTTATCCTGGCGGGTCCCCCGAACGGTCGGCCTGTTCCATGGGATGATTTTTCCAAGCGCCGGGTGCAGGCTCGGCTTCGCACTGCAACCTTTGTGACCCGTTACGTTGGCCTTCTCTTTTTAGCACGGGGATCCCTGGTAGTTGAAAGATGATGTGGATGCCTCCTAACCAAGATTCATCTATCCTCCTTTTTCTTTTTTTTGGGGCACGGTTCCTGTTCGTGCTTTTTCCCTACCGTTAGTTTTCTGCTTTGTCCGCGTAAAGGGATGGCGATCCGCGACTGATCCAATGCCCTCTCTGGAGGCACCGATTACGGGGTCTTTCTTTTCTCAATGCAATCCACGCGAGCTGCTGTCGCTGTTTACTGAAAAAGATCATTCTTTTTTTCTTTTTCGCCCCCAATTACGATTAACTTTTAGGATCGTCATCACGGGACAGCCGGATGGAGCGGCCTCTAGGGGAGCTCCTTTTACGGGTTTCTGTAAGGTGCTGGTGGAGACGATCAGACTCACTCAAGAAATGATTTTTTGTTTTTTTCCGATTGAGATCCAGCCCTCCTTTAAGAATTTGGTTGGAAAACGTTATTACGCCGATGGGTCCGGCCTATTCCCTGCTTCCCAAGAGCCGCTAACCCCCGCCTTTATTTTGGTCTACGTTCAAACCACCGAAGGGGCCACTCTTGCCCCCCCCCATCGCGCCGGTTTGTGCGATCGACCTCTTTTGCTTTAATTATTTTCCACACGGTGGCACCAATTATTTCCTTCACAGTCCATCTTTCACATCCGGTTTGTAACCCGGCGTGGAATGAGGCTCTGGTTTGCTGCGGGAACAGCCCGCAACTCGTCCTTGATCTCCCCCCTTCGCCTCACGTAGAGAAATATAAAGGAGTTACTCTCTCGCTCCAAGGGAGCGCGGCGATAGTCTTCCCCCCCTTTTTTCTTTTTCACCAGAAATAGATCCCAAGACCCCTCTCAGAGCCTTTTCCTCCCCTCTGTTCCAGGGAAGCCCGAGTGAATTCAAATTATCCCTTCGGATTGCTTTTTTAGGATATTTGAGAACCCCTTATAGTCCCCCATGAACTCTCCAATCGTCTTCCAAGTTGTTTAATTCATCTCTCCTTTTCTTATCCTTCGAGAAATGTCATGCTCCGACTCTTTTGACCGAGTGGCTCCAGTGTCTCTGAAGTTCTGGATACCCCTTGCTATTTCTTCCCTCAGCGCCCTCGCAGCATCTTGGCCCCCCCCTTCTTCGTGTTTGCTGGTTTTTTTCCATCTTCCCCGAAATTCTGAGCGTTACCATTCTCTTCCTCCTAAGTCCCTGGCTGGACCGTCCAGTGTTCTTTTATCTGATAGTTCTCCCCCCAAAGCCGGATAGGTTTTTCGTTTGCTCCCGAATGATATACAATAGCCCGCGGTTTTACAACGCGATGTGTGAACTTTCCCAAACGATCGTTGCTCATCAATTACCAACAGCTCACCTCCGGCTCCCTCTACTTCTTCCTACCCGAGGGTATATTTGGGAAATTCCTCCCTGCCCTGCAGCTAATAGAGAACCGTTCCGGTCCATCTTTCTCTTTCTTCTTCCAAAGGTCCTCTAGACTTCCAAAAAACCCACCTTTTCCCTGGGATGTCACCATCCCTCATCTCACCAGGCACTCTCTATTTCCTCTTATAAAATCCAAAAGGGACTCTTCTATCCCCCACCTTCTAATCCGACTCCCCCCATTCATTCTCTTTCTTCTTTACCTCTTACGAACCCCCCACTTTTCCTCATCTCCCCCCCCAAACCCCCAATCCTTTCTCCTCTTATTCTCCCCCTCTTTTCCGTCGCTCCCTTTTTTGTGATCACCCATTGTTATATTGCTCCCCCCTCTGTCCTTTCCTCTTTCCGAAGGCCTTCAAGGCGGAAGATGTGCGTCCCCTAGTTTGAATTAAGACTCTGCGATTGCCTCGCTTTTTTTTTTTTTTTTTTGGAGCTGTTCATTCTTTATGAGTAAAAAAAGACCCTGAGTCATCTGCGGACATTTCCGGCTTTCCCGTTCTTCCCCTGCGCGTTTTTAAAGTGGTTGCCACATCGTCCCTCATGAGAGGTTTTACCCAAGAGCTTATCTCCCCGACCCGATCAGGGTCTTTTTCGGCCCCAACATCTCGATAACCTCCCACGGTGCCAGACACGCTCTCGTTTTGAAGTTTTTTTCGAGACAAATTTTCCGGCCCCCCCCTTTGCAACTTCCTTTATGCCGCGGGGGCGTCTTTTGGTTTTTTTTTTTTTGAAATCTCAATCACTCTTTCCCCCCCCCCCTTTTACCGATCGAGGACGTTAGCGACACAAATGGCCCCCCACAACCGCCGGTCGCCCTTTTTTAGTCCCCTGTTCTTCTGGTACCCCCCCTCTCCCTTTGTTAACACGATTGGCTCGGTCATGTTTTCCGCCAACTCTTTTGTTGAACTTTCCGACTGGAGATTGTCACTCAACGGTGCGATCCTTCTTAAGAGTTTGACCTTTTTGCGCGTTTTTTGGTTTCTTTTCTGCTTGAAATAAGGACCAGACGTCGCCGGGCTTCTATGTCTGTAAACTTTAGGAGCTCTTTTTCATTCGAGCTTTTTTCGATTGACGATTTGTTCTTTTGTTGCCCCCTCGCCCCCCCACCGCTGCCCTCCGCCTTTCTGGGACTGGCCACTTCCGGCTCGGCCACCGCTGATGTTTTCTGTGTCCCTTTGAAAGCGCGTTAGCTTTCCCCAGCCCCCCG
>Ga0179593_1511715_pt1 | contig 10800 bp, 8 predicted proteins | sample CZODoug2_1_08_16_FD_185931 | JGI IMG/M metagenome (GOLD analysis project Ga0179593, IMG submission 185931) | Vadose zone soil fungal communities from Angelo Coast Range Reserve, California, USA - CZODoug2_1_08_16fungal (PacBio error correction) | ecosystem: Environmental > Terrestrial > Soil >... | reverse complement strand
GATGCCAACTCCCTCCCCCTCTGGGTTTTAAGGGCATTCTTTGTCTTCTCAAATGACCCCCATCCAGAAGTCCGACGTTAGCGAGTCCTTTTCCCCCCTGCCTGATTTTCTTCACTCTTTCAAGTTAAGATTTTTTTTTTTTCATCGTCTGCCCCGTCCCGTGAATTTTACTTCAAGCTTCTTTTTCGTCACTTTATGCGGAAATAGCTCCAGAAACCCCCCGTCCAACTTCCCCTCTTTTCCGGTCCCCCCGATAGAATCCCCCTCCTTCAAGTTGTCATCTAGGACTGGGATATCTTTTTGGTCCCGATGTTAATTTTTTTTTTGTTTAGCTCCTGTGAGCCGGGACATCAGGAGCCCGCCGTTCTTTTTAATTGCCCCCTGTCTTTGAAGTTACTTGCTTTACCCTGGGAGTCCCTTCCCTGTCCATGCACACCTTCTCTCTTTTGTTCTTTTTTTTTGTTGTTTTGGGACTGAGATCGCATGTCTTCCTCCCCTCCTTCTTTGGGTCTCCTCAAGTTTGGCTAAAAAAGAGGCTTTCCCCACTTCCTTTTTCCCACCCGACCGTGGATTTTTTCGGTTCTTTGTATCCCGAGTCTTTCCCCCGCAACCATCTCTACCCCCCTACCGAGAAAGTTACCCAGTCGATGTACTCCTTTACTTTCGAAAGTGTTTTCAGCCTTTCCTTCAACTTTCCCCATTGTTTTCGAGTCTGCTGGAGCATCTTACCCTTTCGTGAGTAGACTGTCTCTTCTGTCAATTTTCTTTTTTTTGAGTTCTCTTTCGAATTTTTGTCCCCCCCGGTGGCGAACTGTTTGGACACCGTGCTCCCTTTCCTCCTTATTCCCCCTCCTTTCCTTTTTTTCACTTCGGTTAGAGACACTTTCTTGAAACCGTCCAAACAACCTCCCGATGGAAGGAACGTTTCATGACTCCCTCTTCTCCCTGACCCTACTTTTCTCGTGGGGGCCCCAAACGTTTGCCCCCGCCTTCCCGCTGAACTCTTTTTTTTTTTCCTTCCGCTTTTTCTAACCTTCAGTACGGTCCATGTAGTTTTTTAAACATGAGTCGGGTCCCCCCCGTTTTCCCCTGGACCCCGCACCCCCATGAAATTTGCTTCTCACGGTCACCTTTCCCTTCGAGAATCTGGGACACCGGCGCTGTTTTTTCTTTCTCCTCTGATCTGGTCTTTTTTTTTTGTTTTTCCGCAGCATCAAGTCCGCCTTCATTCGTTTGCCTGGGTGGTTTCCCCTTCTGAGTTCTTTCCCTTGGTTTATTTTTCATTGTTGTTGTTTTTCGGAGAGATCCCCCCCTCGGGTAAAGTTCTCTTAATTAATCAAGGATTTTCTCTTTAGCTGCGGGTTGCTAGCCCCAATCCGCCGTTTCTCCGTATCCCCCCCCCTTTGCGCCCTCCTGCTTCCTCCCAGCGATTTCGGTGCCATTGGGCTTTTTCTTGTTCGGGAGTTTCCTTTTTTGGTAGTTACTTGATTTCTCATTTCAGTGCCGACCTTTACTTTTTCTTCTTCTCCTCCCGGTTTCGTCCGCGTTTTGTTTAGGCCCCTATGAAAGGCTTCCCGCCTCCCCCCCCGCCTCACTAGGCAGCTTTCCCTTGAGAAATGTAGGCTGGACTGGCCTTTTCGTTGTGTGATTTTTACGTGCTTTTTTCTTCCCCCTTCTTTTTTCTTGTCCAGGCTGTTGACACCAGCAGACTGTTAGTTTGGTTTCAGTCCACCCCCTTTTTTGACTTCTTGCCTCTCCCCAAGACCGGCCACCTTATTTTTTAAATTTCGCTTTAGACGTACAACCTCTTGAAGCTTTCCTCCCCCCCTGGTGGAGTTAGGAGAGGGGATTGGAGTAAGAACCCCACACTCCCCTTTTTTTAGTAATGAAAAAAAGTTGCTTTCTCCTCTAGTTCTGGAAGGATTTTGGCGGCTCTTGATAGCGAATACACAGATTTCTTTGTTTCTGACAATTCTGGAGTTTCTTTTCAGTTCATTTTCCCCTTCCCCTCCTTCTAGTTTTTTGTTTGAAGCAATATGAGCCCAAAAGAGATCCAGGACCCCCACCCTTTCCCCTTTTGAATTGACTCTTTTTTCTCATTCTTGGTCCGAGGGAGTTCTTTTTCCCCAAAGAAGGCTCGAGTCCCCAATTTGATTCTGCCAGACAATCCCTTTTCCTCGTCTCTGCTGTCATAGGCGGTTGTTCGGATATTTCAAATGCGTGTTTTTTTCAGCGTGATGACCTTCTGTTGGGTGCTGTTGTCGACGAGATTCATTTCAATTTTCACTTCTTTGTTTCCCCTCCTCTATAGGACCCTGGAGTTCAAGTAATTTCCTTTGCCTTCTTGTTCCCTTCCCTTTTTGGACCCATTGGTTTTGTCCCAGTTGAGTTTTCTCTCTCCTCCCCCTTTGTCTGGATTTCTTTTCTTTACTTTCTTTTTCCAGGTCATTTTTTTTTTCTTTCCCAGGTGAGAGATCTTTGAATTCTTATTTTATACTGTTTGGAATCCCGTAAATTTAGGTGTTCTCTTTTCCCAGGTCGTTTTTTCTCTCGTCCTTAGAGTAACCCCCTAGTGAGGAGGAGCAGGAAGTTGTACCTCCCTTCCGACCCTTTTTTCTCTCCTTTTGGATTTTTTGTTTTTTTCTTTAGTTGCTCTTCGGAACTTCATAGGTTTTTTTTTTTTCGATGTTCAAGGACCGAAAGTTTTGAATGGTTCCACCATGGGTTTTTCTTCTTCAGTTTTCCCATGTTTTTCTCGTTTCCCGATGGGTCTGAGCGGTCTTCCTTGGTTCTTCCTGTTGTCCTTTTCTGGCTTTCGGTCAGGCCATCTAGTGGGAGGTTTTAGAGATCTTGGGCGTTCACGGTCTGTACCCAGACCTCCCCGGAGGCTCCCCCCTTTGTTGGATACTTCCCCGATCCGCGGGATCCCTTTGCCCGCCAATTCCTTGGACATCATTACTTTTTTCCTCATTTTCCTTCTTTTTTTTTTTTGCACCCCTAAGCCCCATCCCTTTTTGACTTGAGGATCCCTTCACACTTGGATTTTGTTCGCCCCGCGGTTTTTTGAGATTTTCGATGACGGTGTCCCCGTGACGCAAATCCTATGTTCACTCCCTCCTTCCTTCTGTTTTGGTCCTGTTTCAGAGGAACAGTAGTCCTGCTCATTTCGTCCGCGAACCAAGACCGTTTGGCCAGACATTCTTTAGACCCCCCCGGGGTTACCCCGTTTTCTGGGCGGCCCCCCACCGCCCTCCCTCCCTCGTCTTTTGATTGACAGCTTCTTACTGTCCCCTTTTTCTCCCAGTGACGGAATTTAGACTCTGTAGATCCCCACCCCTTGCTCCCCCTTCTCGCGTGAGGAGAAGGTGTTGTTACAGTACCGCGTGCATGAACCCGACTAGGGCCGCTTGAAGCCCCCCCCTGACCCCCTCTCCCCCCCCTCTTCAAGGGACCCTCACAACGGTTGCGGGCCCCCCGCCCTTGATTTTTTTTTGGTGGCCGCTTCCCCCCTCGTATTTCCCCCCCCCCACTAGTGTGTTGAGATGTTTTCTTCCGTTCCAGCGTTTTTGGTCCCTTCCCTCGCGATCTTCTCTCCCTTGAGAATGCTGCCTTGATGACGGACGCTCAGGAAGCTTTTCACAAATGTTCGTTGTTTCCCCTTCATTTTTCCCCCCCCAAGAATTCCGGCTTACCTTCCGGCCCCGCTTGATTCACATCCTAATACCCCTGATCAGAACGGACATTGCCCACTCTCCCCCACGATTGGGGCCTTTTTTTGCCTCCTTCTTGGAAGATTTGATAAGTTCCTCCCCTCAGTCAATGGTCAACTCCTGCTAGAGTGTCTTTTTTTCCCCGCTTTTCTCTTCCGTCCCTCCCTTACACGAGTGACCTAGGCTTTTAGGACTCTCAACCCCTCACCCCCTGACCATGCCCCCTGGTACGGCTAGGTTAGAACGTTTATCCGAGGAAAGCGCGACTAACCTTCTCTTCTAAGTGGTCCCTCTCCATTGATTTACGAGTTCGGGGTCCCTTCCCCGATACGCCAAGTTCCGAGCTTCTCCCCCCAACCGAATACCCCCCATAACAAAGGACATTAAGAGCTCCAACCAGATTCTGACGACTTCCCCCTTCAGTGCGACCCTACACCGGCCTAGTTTTGACGTACCCCTTTCCGGTCCCGTTCTTTAAATCGTTACCCCCCCCCCCATCCCCCTTCCTTTTTTTCGGTTTTCCCGACTCCTTCTTTTTCAGGACAAGATTCTTCACATTCGGCAAGTCATGGAGTGTCCGGGTAAACATCCTTCAGTTTCCCTCCTCGTTATAGGCACAACTGTCAGAAATCGTTGCGAATTCAGGATTTAACATCATCCTAACCCCCCCACAATTTTGAATTTGCCCCCCATCACAGATTTTCCTGAGTTCTATCTTCCTTCCCCGCCCAGGCTAACATAGTCTTTTCTCCCCACTCTTAATTTTTTTTTGGAGGAGACCACTGAGACTGGAGTAATTAACCCCCCTTTAAAATGCTCTTCTGGTAGAATCGTCTTGCAGTGTACCACTTGCTGTAGAGGCACCTTCTTTGTTGGAGGAATGGTGATCGGCGACAAGATGTCTCCCAAATGGTTCGGTCTTGGTGCCCAGCCCCCCCGTTTCAATCACCTCTCTTCCAGGACCCCAGTTTGCAATTATCGCGTTTTGACTCCCCCCCGTGTGTTTCTTGGTACAGATCAAAAATCCTTTTTTGCAATTCCCTTAGGTGCCCTAATGTGATCTTTTCTGATTTTTCGCCCCCCCTTGACCTGAGTGTTTCTCTTTTGTCGAGGGCGGTTGCACCTTTCAACCGTACCCCCTTCCCGGTGCCCCCTTCCTTTTTGATTTCCCTTTTCGACAGATTTTGTTCGCAAAGTGACTTTCACCTTCGACCAGGCTGTGTTGGCCTTCCTTCAACAATTTTCTCAGCTCCGGCACCCGAAAAGTTCTCCCATGCAGTTTTTGCTTTTAGAGATCTTGTTGTTGGTTCGTTCCAACCCTTTTTCCCGGTTTTTTGTTTTTCCCTCTTGAGAGAGGCCTAAGTCCCTTCTGACCTAGAAGCATACCGTCCTTGGGTTGTCCTCTCTTTCTCGGTATTTCTTTCCTTCTCCAAAATTACTTTTTCGTTTTTTTTTTGAGAGAGACCGTCTTTTCTCCTGTCAGAGGTTTTCTCCTCAAAGGTTCTTTTTTCGGCCCGATGTTGGAGGTCCCCGGCTTTTTTAGTGGACACGCGCCGTTTAGAGGAAACGATGTCTCTTTTCCTCGTTTCTCTGACGCCGGGTTTGACTTTCTTACTCTGGCGTTTTCAGAGTTTGGTTTGGCGTGCCGTGAGCCCCCCCTCCCTTTTTTTCTCCAATTTCCCCCCTTTGACCCAACCCCTGGAAGCAGTTTTTTGGAGTGTCCCCCTTTTAGTTGTATGTCCTTCTCGTTTATTCCTCTTGGACCTTTTTTTCATTGAAAAACCGCGCCATCGGCAGGGTCTCTCCCTAAGAGCAGTTTGTCCCATGGAAGGGAGGGATTTTTCTTTTCTTGGCCTAGCCCTTGGTCTCTTTCCCCGGCTTTTTCCTAGTCTTAGCAGATGGCAGTCCCCTCCTTAATGGTTCTCTTTTACAACCCTTGAGCCATCCCCGTGAGAAGATTCAATGCCGAAGATTACATACTCGCTCGTAACCTTGTCGTTCTTCTTTTTTCAGGATTTTAGGTTCCAGTTTCTTTTCCCCCCTTGTTTCAGAAAGAACCCCAGATGATGTTAGATTATCTTGGCCCTCTTTTTTGCTTTCGTTTTGCTGCGTTTTTATGACCCCAATTTTTGGATTGGTTTTCTTTTGGACCCTTGTCTTGGTCCGGACCTCTTGTGATATTAGTTTTCGATTATTCCTATTTTTGGGAATCTCTTAACCATTCGTCGCTGGTTCCGTTTTCCCGTTTCATCCCGGGGTCGTCCTGTATTTATGGACGGATTTCCCTTTACCCTTTTGAGGCCCGGTCAGGCGTTTTTTCTTCCAGTTCCGGAGTATTCCCTTTTTGGAAACGTTCTACTCACGATCCTGCAATACCTCTTTTCAGTGGGTTCCTTTTCTTTGCGCTTTTTTTTTCCAGGCCATGTCTCTTTGGTTTTGAAGTTGCTGTTGGTCTTTTGACCAAGTCCTCGGTCTTCTTTTTTTTTTTTTTTTTTTTTTTCTTTTTGTTGTTAAGCTTTACTCTTGATTCCGTGGGAAATGCCCTTCTTCCCCTGTTTTTTCCAACGTAGGAATTGAAGTCTTTTTTGGTCCCCAGGATGTGATATTACCTGAAGTCCCGCTGTTTGGCTTTCCTCTCTTTGTGTTGCCGTCTCTTTTTTGAGGAAACGCTTTTTTGCCACTTTAGGCTTCTTCTTGAGTTCCTCTTTCTATTGCTTATTCGTCAAGTAGCAACCGATCCGTGATGGCATGTGGACTGTCCTTGCTTGCTCGATTTCTGCCCCTTTCAAACGATAGTATGGGAGGTGAACTTTTTGGACGCTTTTTCTATATAGTTCAAGACTTCCTTTTCTCGTTGGATGTTTCTGTCCGTTCGCAGTTCCTTCCCGGCCATTCTGTTTCTCTTATGATTTCCTTTTAGCTTTGGGGACATGCGTTCAATTGGCTTTTTTTTTTTTTAACTCAGTCCCTGTCCCAACCCATGATGTTTTTTAGTTATGTTCTTCGGAATGTGATATTCATCTTGTGGGTTGTTTTTTTTTTTCAGGCTGCCTGTCCGTTTTTCTGTTATTTCTTGCGGGATTCTTTTTGGTCTTTGGATTTTCTTTTCTGAGTACTCTCCTCTTTAGTGGAAGGAGCCAGAGTTCCCTTGGAGTCGGAGGGAATTTGGTGGTTCGCATCGCTCCCTTGTTTTTTTGGGTGAACCCCTCTTGCACATGAAGTGTTCCTTCCCATGTACACTGATTTTCCAAGAGTAATGTCAGACCCCGCTTTTTTGTGCTGGGGGAGCTTCTTTTTAGGAGTTCGCCCGTGGAGCAGTAGAGGTATCGTTTGGAATGTCAAACTATCTCTCACTTTCAATCTTTGGTTTTAGTGGTATAACTCTGCCTTAGAGTTCCGAAGACTTCACGGCCTCGTCTTTTGCCCCCAACTCTCCTTCTTAGATCCCTTAGACAATTTTAAAACGGCCCCTGTTCGGGAGTTTCTTCGCCTTTTGAATTTTCCCCGTCTTTTTATTCTACACTTGTAAGTCGTGATTCCAGGGATTCGTTTTTGGGATCCCCCGCCTATTTTTAAGTGCTCCCCACATGACTGTCTTTTCCTTTGTTGGGCACTCAACCAAAAACTCTAGTTTTATGGGTTTCGTCGGCTAGCGAAGTTTACTCGACCACAACGTAAGAGCAAAAGCCTTCCTCCCCCCCTTTCCATTTAACTTGCGCCCCGACGTTTATTCCGCCCTCCAATTTGATGGAATCGTGAAATGACCCCCCTAATCACACCGCCAGTTCCTTTCCCGATTCCCCCAGCTGGCCAATATTCTTTTTTCTCTCGGTCCCCTTTGGGTGTCCCCGCGAAACCCAGGACCTCCTTCCCGAGGATGCGCGAGCTTTTCACCTTTCGCTGTCGCTCCCTCCCTTCACTTTGCATCTAACCTTGACTGGCCGCCACCGTTGTCTTGCTCCTGCCCCCCCACCCAACCGGTCGGCGGACCAAGTGCCTCATCCTCTGTTTACGCTAAATTTCAGTTTGAAGAATACTTCACAAGTTTGCGCCCTCCGCTGTTGACGGGTCCTGTCTAGAAGTCATCTTCTGGTCCTCCCCTAAGGACACACGCCCATTTGCTCTTTGCAGTTGTCTCCCCCATCATCCCCTCACCCCCCGGCCATAGGAAATAAGTTCGTAACACGCTATGGTCCCCATTTTCAAAACCGAAGAAGACCCCCCACTCCACCCAGTTTTTTGGATTCTCGCTTAAGTTTTGACTTAGCCTCTTCCGTTGGTGGTCCCTTTGTCCCCACTCTATTTTCCATTGAACGGCGCCGACGGTTTCTCCCACGAACAGTGTATTCCCGCCCCCGGTAAGTCTGATCCCCCCCTTTCTCCCCACCCTGCCCTCGGAAGTTAATTTTACGATTTTCTGCAGAGTGGAGCCAAATTAAATTTTTCACCGTTAACCGTTGTAGTCCTCTTTTGTCGCCTCCCAGTGTTTGAATGGTTACCCCCCCATCCAATTCGGACTCCGTCACTTTTTATTGGTCATTTGACACCCGGAATCCTCGTTTTGGCCATAGTTCTTCACCGCAGATTAGAGAGTTCTAGATACTCCCACATGATACCATCCCCCCTGGTGTCCCCTCCCCCCCAGCAAACCTTTAGGCCCTGTCCAAGAGCCCCCGTCGTTTTAGTTCCCCCGATCCATCCCTTCCCTTTCCAGTCGAAGTGTCTAGTTTTTTTTCTTCCTACATTATTTGGTGTCCGACACTTCCCCCTAAAACGGTGCCGTTTAGGGAGATTCGTGTGGCCCGTCGTTTTTTTTTTCTGATGGACCTCCTTTTGCTGGGGCTCCCCTGCCTTTCAGTCAACTGATGAAGTTTGTACCTGCCCCGGGAGTAACTTTTCCGCTTCGGACCCAAGCAAGGCTCACTTTTTTATAGCAGTTTTTTTGACCAGGGTGACCTGCCCCAGGAAAAGTATCCCCCCGCACTCCGGGTCTTTGCCCCAGTGCTTTTTTTAGCTTTTGACTTTGAACGAGTTTTGGCTTCCACGTCCACTTTCGTTCCTCCAGCGCCACGTTCCCTGCTGTGACTCGACCCCTAGAGTTTTTTAAAGAAAGGTTTTCGTGCCACCGGCTTTTCTCCAGTTTTTGTGGGATTTGGGCGCTTTAGGAGTTCCCCCCCCTCTTCCCAGCCAGTTCGTTTCAAATCCCATTTTTGAGGCACGGCTTGTGAATGGGGGTGCGCGGTGTTCCTCGAAAAAGTTCCTTTCTTGGGTCTGTTCCTCCTGGCTCATAGAATAGAGAATTTTTCTTGGAGGGGTCTTGACAGAGTGGCTCCGTCCCTTTTTGGTTTCTTTATCTATAATTGTCATCCTTACTTTTGTGATAGATCATGAGAAAGACGTGGATTCCCCCCCCCCCCTGGTCTTATCTAGCCCCCTCCTTTCCTTTTCCCTTTCGAAATTATTACCTTTAAGTATTAGATCCCACCAACCCCTGCATAGAAACGGATCCGCCGGGCTTGCGCATTTTGCAAGGTCTGGCCAGGTCTTTTTTTCTACGGTCTAGCATGGCTTTTGCAAGCCCCCAACCTTTGGCTTTACTGTGAGAATTTTATTTATATTTTAGTGAGGTCTGAGCGTCCCATTTTCGCTTCCCCCCTCCGAAACTTTCCGTATAGTCCCTTCCCTGCTAGTCGGGAAGTTGTTGTGCCGTCCGAAGTGTCCCCTTTCCTTTTAAAGGCGTATATTTAGAAGGTGTGTAGATTTAACGGGCTTCTTGTTCGTCACCCCCCATTTATCCCCCGTGTCGGGCCTTTTCTTTCCTTGCCGCCCCAACCGTCCTTTCATATCTTGGGATTCCCAACTCGATGCTTCGGGGTCTCCCGGCGGGGAGGCAGGCCTCCACCCCCCAACTATGGGTTTAGCCCCAAATGGAAGGTTTTTTTTTTTGAGTTACGACGGCTTTTGCGCTCGTGGCTCGACCGATTCCACACGAGTGGATGGTGATCAACTCCTTCTCGATGGCCGGGTTATTTTTCTTATGTACTATCGGTTAGCTTACCCGGAAGTGTTTGCCTTTTAGGGCAGCAATCTCTCTTTTTTTTCGTTTGCCCCTTTTGTCCCTTGAATTCTGTGCGCCTTTTTTGTTCCATATTTGTTAACACTGAGATGGAATTACCTCCCGGCCGGCGCCAAGATGTTTCGCGAGTCTGTTTCCTCTCACTTCCCTAGGTTGCGAGTGTAGAGGACCTTAAGTTCTCGCTTCGTATGAAAGTGTTCTTCCCGCAGATGACCGTGCGGTGATGGGTCATTTATCGCCTTGGCCGCTGCCAGGGCCATGCTAGGATGATATTGTCTCACCTTGACTTAAGTTCGAAGGATGTTACCGTTGCCTCAGTAGTTGAGTGTTTGTTTTTCTTGCTCTTCGGTTTCTCGCCGTTCCAGCTGTGTACAGCTATTTTCCTTCTGTCAGGACCCTACAACGCGCGCGTGGGTTGAATTAGGCTTTCACTATCTTTCTTTCCTGGTTTTGAACTCGTCTTCCCATCTAGGTGCTCCTGTTCCAAGCTTGTATTTAGTCCTCTTGTAACCGATTCGGAGGCGTGACGTCTTTTTTCTCTCTTTTGATTCAATTTCTATTACGGGGATTCCCGAGGAGATTAGTTAGCAATATCGACAGAATGTTGACCCGCAGGTAGTTCGTATGTGATCTTTTGACAAGTGCAGATAACTATCGTTTTTTTTCTTCAACTTCCTGGTTGGAGATTGGCTTGGCAGGCGAACTGGACCGGATTCCGGCATCTGGGATTAGGGAGATTTCCTGTTTTACCTCGTGTTGTTTTGGGGGTTTCCAGGAGTAGTGATCCAGTGAAGTGGACCTGGTCAGCCCTTGGGTGTGGCTCCCGTCTTTTTTATCAAAGCTCGGTCGCGATGGCTATTGGGTTGAAGAAGTCGATTCTATTCGCGCGCGTCCGACGCCTTTCCTTTTTTCTCCCCCGTCGCCACTTAGAGTTTGTTAGAAATGGTCACCAGAGTTGAGCATCGGAGGAGTCGGGACGGAGATAAATTTCTCTGGATCCTGGGCCGATAAAAG
>Ga0179593_1439562_pt1 | contig 10800 bp, 12 predicted proteins | sample CZODoug2_1_08_16_FD_185931 | JGI IMG/M metagenome (GOLD analysis project Ga0179593, IMG submission 185931) | Vadose zone soil fungal communities from Angelo Coast Range Reserve, California, USA - CZODoug2_1_08_16fungal (PacBio error correction) | ecosystem: Environmental > Terrestrial > Soil >... | reverse complement strand
CACCACTGTCGCCGCGCCCCCGAACGGCGAGTCGATAGTTCTTCATTCGCCCCAACCTGTCCTTGAAGATGCCCTCGGCCTGCTCTTGTCCCAGCACGCTGCACGCGGCAGGTGTAGAACCACAGCGGTGCTTTCCAGGCGGTGACTACCGGTCCTTTCCCCCCTTCGACCGACCTGAAACCCTTGCCGCTGACCGGTGATGATCGCCGGAGTGAATTGCCAGGTCTGCGAGTAGTGCCGGTTTCGGTGGTATCAGCGACCTCAAACCGTCCTCGGGAGAGTGACTTCTGACTTGTTTGTACTGGCAGTCGAACGATGTGGCGTTTCTTGCCGACGCTTCTCCAGTTGTTGACGTTTGTGATTCCAGCGCCTCGAAGAACCCGTTTGTTGGGCAGAGGACCCCCGCTAACAGAGAGTCTTCCCCGTGACGTCTACATTGGCGGACGTCAACAGCGACGTTACGGATCGCCGGCTGGCGATCCTCAGGTCGTAGAGATTCCCCTTCCTGGGGAGGCTGTCACGGACCTTCCGGTGCCGGACGGCCTTCCCGATTCTAACGGTCAGCCGCCCCCGGGGCCGAATCGACGGGTCCTTCTCACAAACGAGGTCACGGCCGCGGCGTCCATCATGCAGTGTAAGCGGGTAGGTGCACGGGTCTCTTCCAGCGCGCGCGGGCGAAGCTCTGTGTCTTCTCGATGCCCCTCTCCGTGAGGGCCCGGTTGACCAGGCCGAACCTTCGGCTTTCCCTTGGAGGTTTCCTGCCAGGTCACTCATCCCGACGCCTTCCACCAGACCCCCGAGCTTCCGGAGGGCAGCTCCCGCGCTCGGTTGTGCCTGTTCAAGCCCGCCAGCCGGCTTTTCCATTTGACAGCCGTCCAGGCCGCCCTAAGGCCCGCTTTTGAGAACTTCCCCCAGAGGTCGCACCAAGGTCGCCAGCACCAGGCCGTCGGATCGGCGGCGTCGGACCTGTGTGTCGTCGTCCCGCGGATGATAACGCGCAGCGAGTAGTCACCTCGACAGGGACAAGCCCGATGGACAGGCGGCCTTTTTCCACTGCGCCAAAAAACGGGCCTCGAAGGCCCCCGGACTCGCATGAAGCGTCCACAGTGGTGTCAGAACACGGCGCCGGTAGGCACAGGCCCTGACGGGATCGCCGGTCCGTAAGAGCACCCACTCTCGGGACGCGCAGCGCAGCACCTGTAGGCGACCGGTGGGCGCTGGTGCTCGCGTCCCGGCGCTTTGCCCCCTCTCGAATGCAATGACCTCAGTCCCGCCGTCTAGTGCCTCGGTCAGAGCCGCGTCCATCTTAACCGTTTTCTGCTCTTGAATCGTGGTTCGGCATCTGGTAGGTGATTCGCCGATCCAGACGGTAAACCTCCTCTATCAGGGTCGGTGTAATCAGCGTAACGTGGCTCCGTTGCTTTGCGTGACCCAACCGCCGCCTCACGGACACCCGGATTGCGGCGGATGTGCTCAGAGGTACGGCTTCCGCAGAGCGCAGGCTCGGCATCTCTGCCGTTCCAGATATGCTTTGTGAAGCGCGTGGGTTTTTCTCCTCTCTCCCGTTGTGTTGTGTTTTATCGCAGAGAACACAACTGCTGACCATATCTGGAACGGAGGACGTTGAGGAGCATGCGCTCGCCCCTTGCGCCGTCACCCCGCTACATGTCTGCGCACTCCGCATCAATCGCTTCTGTGAGTCGTTCGGTGGTTCACAAGCACTGAGACCATGTACGCCTTTACCTGGTCGCACTGTCACGAGCGAGGGCTGGCCCTACCCTTCTTTTGAGCGACGAGGTCCCTCCCAGATCGCCGCCGCCCGAGCAGGCCAGCCCGGCCCTGAGGACCGGGTCCTTTTGCGGCCCCGACGAGACCTGGCTGGGACTGCAGGGGTCGGGTCGTCCCGAGTTCTTGCCAAAGCGCCGGGACCGTCCCAGCCCTTTGAGGTTTCCTCCGTTTTATGCTGCTTGGGCCCAACTCGCCGACCGATTCTGAAGTCCGTCGAGGGCCAAGCGATCAGTCGGTGCACTCGGGTGGCCTCTCGCGTCTAATTGTCCACCACTGTTGGACGATGGGGGGATGTCGGGGGCTGAAGTCGTGCTTCCATGGAGTCCTCCGGAGCTGGCCTCTTGTTTGGCCATGGAGCCGAATGCCCGCGCTTTCTGGTCGATGGGCCGCGCTCCTTCTCTGGCCTCATCCGGGGGGCCAACCCTGACAGGGTATAGCCGCCTTCGTCGATCTGGCCTGTGTGGGCACTTCCTTCCCCACATCGGTGACGTACCGCCACACAGCGTTATTGATCCGGGCCGTCATGGACGGCGGCCCCGCCCTTCCCGGGCGGCTCGTCCCCGGCATGCATCCCGAGCCGTGAGCTGGCTGCACCCGGACCTCTGGGTTGTCCCTGCAGGACGGTCTGAGCACCTGCCGCGGAACCTGCCACGTTCGCCTGACCGAGTTTGCGTGCGCTGAGTCCCGGCAGACGGCCCCCCGGTTCGCGTCCACAGCGCAACCCTCTCGCCTCCGCCTGGTCGCTGAACTCTACGGGCACCATGGACATGACGCTTTCCGTCGCTGATGGACGTCGCGGTTGCTGACCTCGGCGAGGATGACATACGTTCGGAGAGGAGTCGAGTTCCTTCCCCAGGGGGTGACTGAACTTGGCCTCAGAGGGCGGCCACCAGGCCTGGTCTTCCGTGAAGCGCTCCCCAGTACCGGAAGGGTCGCCTACGACTATCTACCGGCCTCGCTTTCTGGGATTGTCGAATTCGTCCCGTGATGTTTCCGGTGACCGCCATTCCGCGAGGAGTTCGACCTTCGGCTGTTTTTCTTTTTCATGCTGCCAAAACGGTTTCTTCTTGGTCTGGAATCCACGGTTAAAGCATGACTCGCAGCTTTGGACCACGGCGTCTATCGGACGGAGCCCCCACATCGGTCGATCGCAAAAAGACCCCACTTCTTTGGACAATCTCGCCCGTCTTCGGTTGAGCGTCGCTGCCGACGCCCCCGCAGGAGACCTTCGCCGGGCACCTACGTGGAACCACCCTGCTTTTCTCTCCGGCGAGTTCATCCGCAGCTCAGCGGCCACTTGGCAGGCTGTAGGACTCCGCGTGATCACCGCCGACTAGGCAGCTTGGGCGCCACGGTTGCGGTGGAAGCCGAGAAGCGAGTTGAAGGGACAGTTGGGGAAAGGCCTGTCGCCCCTGCACCCCCTCCTCTTCGCCGTTTCCGTTGCGGACAGTGTGATCTCGCTCTTCCTCTTTGGTGTTAGAGGATAAACTGCGATGAATTCGGGAGTAGGGGTCCTTGCAGTGCGGACTGGCCCATGGTGTCCTGGCCTATCTCCCCGTTCCCTTGAGAAGCCCATCCTGAATGGCGTGTAGCCAGACGCTGCATGAGCGTCGGCTTCCGGTATGGGCCGTCGAGGGCCCCAACCATTGCCGTGAGCTGCGGTGTATGACCTCGTTCGGAACTACCGCAGGGTGGTGCCCCGCGTAGCCGGCGATTCTCCCTAGTGTGGTCGTAGCTGAGCGGCTAAGTCTCGCGAGGATGGCCTTAACTTGGTGAGACCTTGCGTTCGACCGATGTGGCGGGGCTAGTGATGTCCGCCGCACTCTCGGCGGCGAACTTCACTCCGGCTGCGTTGACCCCTGTTGTTTTTCCGCAAGGACCGAAAGAACTTGACTTTAACCTCCTGGCGTTTTCGGAACATGGAGGTCACCGTCAAAAAGGCGACGGACAGCCCTTTTCTTAAGGCGAGGACCGGGTCGATATTTGATTGCGACCGGCCTTTCGCCTAGTAATTGGGGAGCGCTAGCAGCGTTGTGAGTCCCTTTCCGGCCCCCCCTGGGGGCTTCTTCACAGGTCAGCCGACCCCTGTGGGAGGAATCGACGTCCTTCACGAAACGAGGTACCTTCTCCGAGGTAAGGACCCGACGGCGTCCATCAGTGGACTTTTTTGCAGGTCCCCGGGTGCCCGGGGTAGTCAGCAAACGTTTTGGTGCTTCCCGCTGTTGCCCGCCGTACGTCGGGCCGTTCGCATCCCCCAAATCGTCTCCTGCGCGCCGTTTGGCAGGTCTGCTCCTTTCCTCATCCCGTCTGGACATACCCATTGCATTCGGTTCAGAGACCCCTCCCGCGCCGGTTGGCCTTGTTCACTGAGCCCCAGCCTTTTTTAGGGCTTTGACCGGTCCAGCCGCCCGGACAAGGCATTTTCGTGGCGGGTCGCCCTTGTCCAACCCCCTCTCACAAGCGCCAGCCTTAGGACATCCCGGCGACAGGTCCGTTGGTCGTCCCGCCTGATTCCAGCCGCCTCCTCTCCCTGCCCGGTAGAGCTGCTGCGGACAACGCCTAGGCGGAGGAGTTTAACAACATGCGCCGGCCCTTCGACTCCAGGCCCCCGCTCGACCCCTCTTCAGCTCCTTCAAAGTGGTGCAGAACCATGACCTCTCTCCGGTAGGAACCAGAGGGCGCCCTTCTTTGTGACTCTACTGTCCTTCCAATCTTCTAGCTCGACAGAAGATTTTTTTTTTTTTTAGAGGGGTCCGGGTCAAGGCGTTTTTTAGGGTCCCGGCTTACAGGACGAGTACCGCTTTGCATTCCGAAAGAAGACCGTCATCTCCACTCTTGCTCCGGCAGCATCCGCGAGGCCCCTCGACCTGCTTTTCCTTCTCGGCGATGCTGGTGCTCGCTCTTTCGTAGGTTCCTCCCAAGATCAAGCGCGTGTCTTCCTTCACTCGTTTTCAGGTCGTCGGTGTTCCCTTTATGCTCCGTCCTGTTCACAACCGCCCCACGATCCGATTCGGCGTGTGCCTCAGACTTTGGGGTGACCGTCCCTCCTGAGCAGATTTCCCTGGTCCATCTTGTTTTATAGGTAAGCATGGTGAAGCGCGTGGGTGTGCCCAGGTCGATCTCTCTCTTCCCAGTTGTTTTTTTGCGCTTTTATTGACTCTGAAAAAACCCCCGCGTTCCCCCCAATGATGACTCTCTTTCACTTTCGCCCGTTTTTTTTTTTGGAGGGAGACAGAGCCAGATGATCGGCTTGAGCCACTCACACCCTCATAACCTTTTACCCCGCAATGCTGTTGTCTATGAGCGGGCGCATGGGTCACGCACCCAGATGGAGACCACGTATCACTGGAGTACACCTTGACCCTTCTCAAACTATTCGAGGAGACTTTCCCCCCTTCTTGATCTTTTTCCCCCTGAGTTCACTACTCCTATCTCCCGCCACGCCCTTAGTAAGATGCCGGCCCGAGGTTCGTATTCCTATTATGATGCGGCACTTCGATGTACGGGCTTTGCACGTCGTCTTTTTTTCCCTTTCGCTAGGTCCTTTCTGACAATTGTACGCGAGCATTCCCCCCCTCTTCCGGTTTCGCCTACCTGTATTTTCGATAATTTCGGTCCAAATAGCGAAGTTTTCTATTACGTCCCGCCACAGAGATAAAGTAGGTGACAATCTTTTTCCCTCCGGTGCGCTCTTTTTTCGTCCTTTGTTCCACTTTTTACCTTTTGAGGCTTCCATCTGGGGAGGATTCGGTGGGCATGGTCTCTTTGTGCCACTTTTGAGGGACCTTCAGCTTTTTTTCATTTATCTGGGCGATTTGGAATGGATACTGGTTTTTCCTTTCTCTTTCTGTTATTTGGAAGACCACCTCCTAGCCTCCTATTTTTCCTCCTTTCCCTTGGTACTTTTTTTCTGTAGCATTTGAGATTTGGATTTTTCCGTTTTATCCAAGAACACTTTCCTTTTATGGAGGAATTTGACCTTTTCCTTCAACTGACTTACCAGCTTTTCATCTCTTTTCCAATTCCAGTCCGCTCTCGGTAAAGATTCTGAAATGATTTCCAGATATTCTTTTTTTCCAAAACTTTAGATTGGCTTCACCTTCTCATCCTAGGTATCGCACCTTTTTCTATTCGGTATCTGTTTTAGAACGGCAAAGGCCAGGTCCCTTTTTTGGAGACTGTTCCACATTCCCTCCCCCACCATCTAGTCCCTCTGCCTTTTAATCGTTTTTTCACAATGGCTTCCCTCTTTCCTTATTCGTTCTTTTTATTGAAGAGGAGGATGACCCTTTATTTTACCGCCACGGTTATAATTAGCTTTTCGGTACTGTCCCCTGGTGAGGTCCCTTCCTTTCCTCAAGATTTCCCCCCCCCCTTCCTCTTTCCCGGCAAGGTTCTTTTCCTTTCAAGCTCTTCCCCCACACCCCTCTAAGGACTTCCTTTTTTTGAATCCCAACTTGATAGCCCGGCATCTTTGAAGTTTTTGAGCTTTCCTTCGACCTTTATGGAACGAAAAGGTACATCTACCGTTTCCTTATTTTTCCCCGAATAGATGTTAGTTCTTTCTCCTTCTTCACACCCACCTTCCTTAGAAGAGCTGTCCTCAAAAATTTGTTCCCCTCCTTACGTTTTCTCCTCCTTTTCCCCAAGACGTGGGCGTCTCTCCATTCTACTGGAACACAGTCCCCTCGTCTTTCATGCTCCAGTCAACCCCACTATCCTGCAATAATCTCTCGGAAGGTTTTTTGAGACGTTGGAGAACAAGAAGTAGAACTTCTCCTTTTCCATTTTACTTTTTCTGGGCCCCCCCCTTTTATCTTCCTTCTCTTTCATCCCCCCGACTTCCTCCCCCGGAACTTTTTTTCACCAATTCGGTAGACTTTTCCTCCCCTGTTTCTTCCCCCCCTCCCTGTTGACGACGACCAGGATTGCTCCCCTCCTTTTCTTTTTGTCTTTTTTCGAAGTATTCATTCCTCTTTCATCTTCCTTTTTGACCTTAATTCTTTCTGTTCTCCTGAACTTTCCACCATCTTTCTCTCCCTCGCTTGCCTGGTCAAGTTGTGATTATATTTCTCTTTTTAATACTCCTTCCTTTTTTTTTTTTTTTTATTTAGATAAACACCCTTCCTTCCGCGCTGACCCCCTTCCTCTTTTTTTCTTTTTTTCTTTTAAGTGCTACCCTTTCCCCTGTCCCCGATGGAAGATGAATAGGACTTCTCGGTTTTTCATTCTCATGACCCATTTCTGTGTATCAAGCCATGCCTTTTTCTTGATGGTGATCAATTTTCGACCTCCATTGGCCAACTTTCTATTATGAGTTGATTACAACTCTCCTGGCGTCTTATCTGAATGGTTTTTCCTCTAGTAGGGAAAGTCTTACTTATAGTGTTTCTCCTCCGCTCTTTGTTTTTTCCCCTGTCCTTGTTGTCTTGCTGAATTTGACCCTGGTTCCTTCTCCCATTAAATACTTTTCTTTCCCGTATCTGTCGACTCCCCCGTTTCCTCCCTTCTTCTCAATATTTCTGGTCTGTTTTTGTTTTTGATTACCTTATAATGTTCCCCATTTTGTTTTTTTCAGCAGGATTCCCTCAATCTTCTTTCATCGGCCCTTTTCTTCTTCCTTTCTTTCACCTTCCTTTCTTTTTGGAACGATAGAACCGGTCGAGGTACTTTATATCCTTTTCTGCGTCCGGCCTGGGCTTTAGTCCCTTTCTCCCCTCTTCCTTGCCAAATTTTTTCGGTTCCCTCCGCAGGCCCTTCCTTTCCCCTTTCGTCCCTAAAAAAATTTCGTCCTAGATAATTTTAACCCGCCCTCGTCAAACCCCTCCCCCCCGTCTCAAGAAAAGCGTGCGCTCCTCCTTTCTTAAAGCCTTTTTTTCCGTTGTTAATGGTAGATGTTCCTTCCCACTTCGTGTGTTTTTTTTTTGCTTTCTCTCTGGTGATTCTCTCTGTCCAGCAGAACCGGGACTATTTCCTTTCAAGCGCCCCCCCCCTCCCCCGGTTCTGCTTTTTTCGTACGTTTCCTTTTTTCTAGTCATTTCAATTTTCACTCCCTCGACTTCCTTTGAAAGAACCAGCTCATTTTTCTCGGTGACCGACCCCCCTCCTAAATCTCCTTTCTATGTCATTTGTCCCCCTCTGAAAGAATTTCCATTGTTTCCCGTCCTTCCCTTCTCCGACCATTCCCCTGTTTTCGTTTCGAGGAGAAATAGGAACCCCTCGAGGTATACTCCAAAGGGATCCCAAGTCCACTTCCAACTGTCCTGATTACGACCTAGGCTTCTCCCTCGGTTTTGTAGGTCCTTTTCTCCCCAAGCTCATCTTTCCCCTCTTCTGCCTCCCACCTTTACCCGGACCCCTACAAGTTAAGAGGAAGGAGGTCACCTTCCTTATCCAAAACCTTGCCCTGCCTAGCTTCCTCCTTCTCACACCCGAACCATTTTCCTCTTTTCATGTCCACCTTTTGGAACCCCCTTAGACCTTCTTCTTCGAACCCCTCTTCCAAGACTTAGCTCGTTTTTCGACGTCTTCAAACACTCCTTCCCTTCCCGAGTTTAAGCCCCTCTAGCTGAAACGGTCTTCTCCTTGAACTGGACTGGGACTTTTCTTCTCTTCTCGGTTCCAGACTTCCTTCCCTCCTTTCCTCCCCTACCTTACAGGTCATTCTCTGTAAGTGTTCCGTTTCCAGAATACTCCCTCTTCCCCTAGAAATTTTGTTGCTCTACTTCCTTAAGGCGGGTTCGTTGACTCTTTCCTATTTTGACAATAGAGAAGATTCCTCCTTTTACGTCCTTCCCTTTTTGATCAGGTTCCTGTTTCTCCTCTCTTCTACCGTTTCTCTTGATTGCTGAAACTCACCCTAATACCTTTCCCAATCTTATGATGGTGGATGTTGATAACTCCCTGTCTCCTTTGTTTCCCCTGGAGTCCCTATCCGTCCTTCCTCTGTCTCCTCCGGCCCATATGACGTCCACGTCTCTTTCCCTTCACTGGATTTTTTGCTTTCCGAGTAGATCCCTCTCTTTGACCCTCCTCCTTCGTTTCTTCCTTCCCCTGATAAACACCCCCCCTCTCACCCTTCTTTTCCCCTCTCCTTTCAGGCCTCTTAAGTTCTTCGCCATTTCTGCTCTACTAGGATCCAGTAACCCCCCAGCTATTTTCTCCCCCCCCACCCCCCTCACACCTCCTCTTTCTTTTTAGGAGGTGGTCCTTCCTCCCCTTACCTTCTGACCCTCAGATAATTTCATTAAAGCCCCAGCTAACTTCTCACCCTCTTTCTCTGAGGAAGTCCCATTTTTCTTACTGAGCATTTGTTTAAGCCCCTCTCCCCCCAAGATAGTCTCCCCTCCTTCTCCTCTCTTCCCCTCCCCCCCGGTACTAGGCCTCGTCCCCCTTGCTTCCCTCAGAGAAAATGACCCCGCTCCCGTTTTTGTCTTCCTTGTCCCTTTAGGGGAGGCATGTCCCGACTTTCTTGCCTTCAAGTCTATTAACCTCCCTCGTTGCCCCTCTCTTCACCCCATTTCCGCCTTCCCCCTGTTCCCCTCTTCTTGTTTTAACACCACATCTCCCCTCCTCTTTTTGAGCTTCCCTTCGTTGCAACCCATCGACCGCTGGTGTTTCCCCCCTCTTTTGCCAGGCTCCTTTTTCCGTTCTTAACCACTGTTCCCTCTTATCTTACTTCTGGTTCTTCTTAGTAGGTGGTTCCTTTTGGAGTCCAGGACTTTACCGTTTCCTTTTGATTCCTCCTCAGAGTTACGCTTCTCGTTTATTTTCTTTTAATTTCGTGCTCTTTTTTTGATCCTAAGGCGTTCCTCCACCTTCCAGTCTTTTTTCAGCCCTCTTGTCGTAAGATGGAAGTGTTCCCTTTTTCTTTTCAATTTTTTCCTCTCCCCTCTGAGTGGGAAGCTTTCCTCCCCGACCCCCTCCCCTTTTTTATTAAGGGATTCGCCTGTTCGGCTTTTCCCCCCAAAGCCGGACCCCCCCTTCTTTATGATAGTTGACACTTCATCCCTAAACCCCTCTTCTTTCGCGTGATGAACCCCCTTCCTTTCCCGACTTTTCATGTTGTCATTAGATTTTCTATGTTTCAACTTTTCGAATTCCCGACCCCCCCCCCCCTTGAGAGCAGGCCCTCATATTCTCTTTTTGAGTTTTCCCCTGTCCCCCCTCTTCCCATTTACTCTAAACTTCTTTTTAGCCACTCGAAAGACTATTTTCTTCCCTTCTCCCTTGAAAGTCCCTCCCTCCTTGTCATTTTTTTTTTTTTTTTTTCCTTTTCAGATTTTTTCTTCAGTAGGAGTGAGGTTTCTCCCTTCCCTGTGAGCCTTCTTTAGTAGTCTCCTTTACTTGGTGTGAGGCTTAACCTTTTTTCCCTGCCGATTGTTCCTTCGGAACAGTCTCCTTCCTCCTCCTTTCCTTAGAAATTCAGGGTTCTCCTCCTCATTTCCCCACTCCCTTACTCGCAAGTTAATTTTTCTCTAGGTGTCTTTTTTTTCCTTCTTTTTCCGAACCTGCTCGTCTTTCTTTGGACGATCCTTTTTTTCGTGCTTGCTTATTTTTTTTTCCCCCCCACCAACACTTTGGGAGCGTTTTTGTAATTCCCACAGGTCCGCCTTTTTTTTTTCCTTCTTTCTCCCAAGTTGTTTTTCCTCTTTCCAGCACATAGGTTTTCCCTTCTACAGTAAAACCCTTTCTAGACGGCCATCAGTCCTCCATGTAGAGTGAATGAAGAGTCCACCTGACTTTCTTTTTCCCCCTTTCCCTTTTTTTTCCCCGAGCATGGCACCCTCTTCTTCTTTTGATTTTCCCCCTCCTATATGTCTTCGTTTTTCCCCCCAATGGGTTTAAGGGTTGTGATCCCCGACCCTTCTCCTTGGGAGGGGCAGAACTCCCCCCTTTTGCCGGTTTCTTTTTCTCTTCGGCATCTTGCCTCTTCTTTCTTTTTGTTGAAATGTTCGTTTTCCCCTTCAAGGACCTCTTCCTTATTCTTTTTCCTCCTACCCGGTTGAATTG
>Ga0179593_1426349_pt1 | contig 10800 bp, 8 predicted proteins | sample CZODoug2_1_08_16_FD_185931 | JGI IMG/M metagenome (GOLD analysis project Ga0179593, IMG submission 185931) | Vadose zone soil fungal communities from Angelo Coast Range Reserve, California, USA - CZODoug2_1_08_16fungal (PacBio error correction) | ecosystem: Environmental > Terrestrial > Soil >... | reverse complement strand
AGTACTCAATCCCTTCAACTTACCATAAATCTCCGAGAGCGGCGTTCGTCTACCAGGCTTTAACGCGCGAGGAACTTTACTCGGCAACTTGCATTCTTTTTTTTTTGTAACCCCATTCTCCACCTCCCCTCCACCCGGTTTTTTCTGCCCCGAGGAAGCCCTACTTCCCCCCTTCCCTCCTCTTCGCCAGGTTCACCGACCTTCGCCGCACCCGCTAGACCCTGCCCTCAACCGTGTTTCGCCTCCGCACTCCACTTCTGGATATCGGAGCTACGCAATTCGAATGGGTGCCCGCGCGACCTGTTATTTGGTGCCCATGAGGTACTTTTTTCCACCCCCCCTAGGCCGCCCCGACCTGCATGGCTTCTGTTTTTGTCTCTTTTCCTCTCCCCTCCTCCCCATTTTGAGGCATAAGCAGATAGATCTGTTCCCCTAGAAGTACCCCGCGGCAACGCGAGGAAGACGATAAAACATCGTAGCTTTTTTAAAGGAACTAGGCAAGGGTAAAAAGCGCCCTACTCGGCAGGAAGCCTTCTTTTGGGACAGAATCACAAGATTGACTTCCTTTTAAAACACCCCAACTCCTTGTTTGGTTTTTTCTGCTAAATTCCCGGGATACTTTTGATCCTCCCCCCCCCCTAAGCCCTGCCTTTCCAGTTTCCAAGACCTTGATCAGGGACCGTCCCCCGTCTATGCGCCCGCGTGCACTCCCGACGGGATCAAGACACGCGACCCAATCGTTATGCGTATGCAAAGTTGGGTTATTTCACCTTACCTCACGTCAGGGAACATTTCCAAATTCCCGTCTCGCTCCCTCTCCGGCGTACAAGTATCCTTTCATGCAAGCTGCCGACCGACTGATTTCTCTTCTGCTGTGCGTGGGTGTCTCGTCGGGATGGGAGGCACCATGCCCCTGAGCTCCCGTGTATTCTGAGACAGTTGCACAGATTGTCAGCATAGGGAAGAGATAAAGCCCGGCCACCGCCCCTTCGGTCAGCGATCACCATGGAAATGGCGGTAACCGATCTCTACCCTGAATCCAGCGCCGATCCAATGAGAGGGTTGGCCTTGATTTTGATCAGGGAGTTCAGTCCAGAGAAGGACTTTTTTGAATCCCTAGGACGTAGCGGGTCCCGGTTTTGCAAGAACACCTTTTTACTGCTCCTGGTGCCTCATTCAACTCCATTCCGAACTCCCACTCTCCAGGGATAGAAAAGAACACCCAACCTGTTCCCTACGCAGCGCGATCTCTTCGGCAAAACCATCGTCACAGAAAATGCGCAACTTGAAGGTTAGACCCAGATTGATGCGCCTAAGACCCCGGACCAATTAATCTTGGCCAACTCCAACAGAGATTGGTAAGGAAGCCGTGAGGCTCCCCACCGCTAAGACGCCCGATGCTCGTACATCACTTACAAAGCCGGACCGACCCCTTCGACACGCGGAGAGATAAAGAGGACTTATCCTAGTTTGGATTAGGCGTGCGATTTTTCCGGCCCCTCGATTGCGCAGTTAAGAACATCGTATGAATGAGGTACCCCCCTCTTCTCCTGGATGATTGAAAGTGCTCTCGTATCCCCCCTGAACCCCCCCTCTCAGATCAATCATTAATAAGTAGGCTTTTCTGTAAAAACATCCTGCGCCACCGGACCCGTTGACGTTACTGAGTTTCTAGTGCTGTCCCTTATGTGCCCATGGCCTTGCATTCGAACCATGGGTAGGTCGGATACCCGCCACGCCCGGAGAAAGGTAAAGGAATTTATTGGAGAAGCTCGAGATGGAGTCCCCCCCCATGAGCATTCCCTTAGGGGTGCACTTGTGCGTACATCATGAACACCGTCTTTTGAAATTGGTTGGGTCCAAAAACGAGAACCCCAAATCCACGGGAAGAGTTCGCGTTCTTGCTGTCGAATCCCGATCAGGGACATTTGATACGACTATGAACCACTCTCCTAGTCCCCAGACAACCAACATGCTCCAGGACAAGACCCCCTGCCCACCCTCCCTGCATTGCATTCCCCATCGTCGTCACAAAGATGCGTCTTCCCTTACGGCCTTCTTTCACATATTATGTCCATAGACCCGATCAAACTATGCTCCCCCATAGGCGAGCTTCTTCTGAACATCAACCCCTCATGGTTCTCTGGTCGCTCAATGCTAAGGGGGACCCCATGGTCTTCATAAAGTCTCATGTTTTATCCACACGCACAGACCGCGCCAGGCTTTAGTCCTCGTTTGGATTCATTGCCGCCGTGGTCCACCTATTGGGCCTATTTGGCTCTGTCCCCCACGACCAATCAGTGCGTTTCCCCGGTAATTTATGGACCCCCCTGCACTTTAGATGTAGCTTCCGACCTTTCCAACTCCCCTTACGTCGAGTCTAGTCTGAAATTGTGAGACACTCAAGTTCTCACCAATTTTTCAGGGCATTTCCAACCAATCAGGTAAAAAGAATTTTTATTCTGCCCTTTTCCTCGCGGTTCATAGGCGAGGCGGTAGATCACGGAACCAGTAGCGTTGAAACCTTCTAGCGCCAGTTAAATTGAGCCCCTCCCTGGCCAATGCCCCCCAAAAATCCGCCGGGTGATGCTAAATAATATAGCTGTAGCTTCTATTTCCGTCCGGATTTGTCTCCGAGGGCCACACTTACGGCGAGAGCATAGTGCCCGTTGACCTTATCTTCGGAAACCTGAGCGCCCCTACTCGCCTTTTGTTATATTTACGCTGACTCAGTCAAGTGGCCTTTCTTCTATTCCCCCCTGAGCTTTTAGAGACATGCCCGTTGACGAGCACTACCCCCACCGTTCCTTACCGGCTTATGGTCTTCGTTCCCCAGAGAGGCTTATTATCGTTACTCCTTATCCCAGGTTTTTGTTTAGAGATACTCTGTCTAACACGCCCCCATCCGTTTTTCCATTCTACGAGGTTTACATATCGGTCGCAGGAGCCTGTCTCCCTACGACATCGGTTCCCACACATACCCCCACCCGCACCATGCCTTCGACTTTTTGTACCATATCAATCCCACCGCTTCTTCGTAGGAGAGGTTGTGTCCCCGTTCTTTTGGTCGGTCCCGTCCTCTTGTCGATTTCATTGCAGACCCTATTCGTTTCCAAGGTTGCTTCAAGGCTGGTCCCATTGCATGATGTCCTTGATACCTAGGAGTTCTTCTGCGCAGCGCCTTCAAGGAAGACATTTTTTCCGCGAAGCCCTCCGGACTGTTCCCATCCGATTGTCCTCGTGTTCCAGGATTTGTAGATGATTGACATGGTGCACGTTCTACGTTAAAGTCTCATCCATGCCTTTTTCCCTTGCTGCCGCTTCGTTGCGAGCGTTTAATCGAAGGGTCCTGTTTCGAGAGTTTGCTGTCCCTTTTCTTTTCCTGTTTCGTTTACTTTCGCCAACTTTCATGTTTTTGCTTGCGGCATGCGCCTAACCGTAGGCATCGGTTTTTGTATCGGTGTGAGATTTCTGCCTGGTGAGGCGATCTTTTCTTTCCTGACGCGAACAATTTTTGCGGGTGGCGGTGCATGGATTAGCCCCCGTTACCCGCGATATTCCTACTGCTTTTCGTGTGGTTGTATTACATTGCAGACGCTGCTCTACGAGAGACCCATTGTCTTGGCTCTGTCTCGTGTGACTTAATCCTTTTTTCCTGGCTCAGCTTCGTTTGTTTATCGAACAATCCTTCCCGCAATTTATCTTTCCTCTCGCGCGGTCCGGCGGGTGCGCTGAGGTGTCGCGATTCCGCCTCCTTAGCGCTCCGGTCCACATCAATGCTGCGGCTGACATAGGAAATGTTGCGTGGCTACGTGCATGACACAACTATGTAAAAGTTTTTGGTTGGGCCTGAAGCGAGTGCCTCCCTTGTATAAGCCAGAGTCCCTTCATTACTTTTCTTTTGCACTGACCCTTTTACACGTTTTTTGTGTTTTTCCAGGATTCTCAGTTACCCCCGGCTACTTCTGTTCGATGCAGCACAGCGCGCTTCCCGACCGTTTGATTTCCTTGAGCGTTTTCTGGTCTTTAGATAACCCCGAGTCCGGTTGTTCTTCCCCGTGCTGTTTCCTCCCCCCTCATCGTAGTTGTGCATCATGAGCACTTGTCTACCCGCTATTTAGAAGTCCTTTCTTTGGTCCCCTTCCAAGCCAGAAGTGTATTTACTTCCCACGGAGATCTCCTTTGCGTCCACTGACAGCGAAGCAATATCCCCCATAATAGACCTGTTTCTTATTCCCCCTTAATCTGTTTAGAGGGTCTTTATCGTCAAATTTGTAAAGCCTCATTGATTTATTCTGAGCGTTGGGCTGTCTTATTGACTCTAGAAGTTGAGGATGACATAGGTCGGTTCTTCCCGTCTCCTTGCAGAACAGTATTTAACTCCCTCTTAATGATTAAGATCCTTTCTGCCCTCTGTTCTTCCTCTGTTTTGGATGTCGATCGAGCTACGATATCTCCAAGACATCGGGATTGTACAAACTTTTCCCTATGTCTTCTTCGCCCCCTGTAGTCTGCGCCTTGTTGAATCCCGACCCCTTCTTCAGGAGGGAGAAGCGATTTCATTTCCCCGCTCTCGACACCTTGCTGAGTGGTGATCTGTACACTTTTTTTCGGATGCCTTCTATCCTCCTTTTGAACCTCCTCTTCACCCTACCTAGGTAGCAGATTTGATAGCTGAAGATGAAGAGATTTCTCTTTCAAGAGCTGGATTTCTACTTCTGACCCTCCTGCCACCCCTCATTCACTCAAGAGACTGATTGGAGGACCTTCTTTATTACTCAATTTATGTATAGACTTGTATGCTTTCATTTTTAGAGGAAGTTTTATCGAACACTGTATCTTTTCAACGTGCGGCTTGATTTTAATTGGTCGCGCCAGTCGTTTACCCGATTTATCCCTTTTTGCGACGGTGGTCCGCCTACCCATCAAGTTCCTTTTTTTTGACCAAGATTCCAATTCTGATCTGATGCACACTGAGGTCCGATTGGTACTTGGTACCTTTCCAGTGTTGGGAAGACTCTTTCCGATGTTTTTGTTCGTAGTGGCCTAACCCGTTTTGAATTCCAGCTCTCGCGTCTTGATCCACAAAGTTTATTAAGTATTTTGACCAAACTGTCTAGTCTCGCTACCCTGCGATACCCCCAGACCAAAGAGTCACCGAAGAAACTTAAGCCTTTCTATAAGTCGTCGGGTCAAAAAGCGACCATGGCACTTAGAATCCCCACAACAACCCCCTTGCCTCTATGCTCCCCTATAGGTAGTATCGTTTCGACCCATACTCTCCCCGTTCCTTTGCCCTTTTACGGCTAGGTCGCCCAGACCCCCGTTTTCCTGTAGTCCCGCTTATATTTTAGTTCCTTTCTGAAGGTCAATTACCAGTCTTGCTTGCTGTCAGGTCATTTTTGCCGGTCCTACCAATCGAACTTTTTTTCGGCGAGTTCAAATTCAGTCTTCAGAACTTGAATCGTCCCCTATTTCCGATCCCTGCCTTTTTTTGAATGTCTACTTGCCTCCCGGTGTCCAGTATAGGGTTCGACCCCCCCCCCCTAACGATCGGCGAGGTTCTCCCTCTGCCTCATCCGTCATGTTTTTTTTTTTTTCAGAGATACTCCGCCTCGTTTTTTTTTTCAACACCCCCTCTTTCTAACTTTTGATATTGGACGTAAGAAATGGCGTCCATCGCGCGATCGTTTTACTCGTGCCCCCCCATGGCTGAAATGACCATTCTCACCCTCCCGCATCCGTCTATTTCCCCCCCCCCGATCTCACGACCCTCACCCCCTTCATCCAGCCTGCCGAAGATTTCTCTACATTAAGTTTTCCACTGCAGCCTTCAGTAGCGCACCACCAGGAAATGCTCCCAAATCTTTTTTTTGGAGAACTATCCGCCTATATTTTTCCCCCCCCCAAAGCCCGCGAGTTGATCCCCCGACGGAAGGCTCTCTTTCAGAGAACCTTTCTTAATGGGGGCAGATGGACCCCGGTGAGAGGATCTGTTTTGCTGCGCATTGACCTTGGTTCAACACACCATTTTCCCAAGAGCCATTGGTCTTCCTCTTTGATGTTAAACGATGAGAAGATCTTTTCCCGAGGGCAGAATTACGAGATAAGGTTCCGAGCACAGAATCACACCCCTCTCAGTGAAGGACCCTCCCACACTACTCACATACTTCAGTAACATTTGGCTTTAGGTTACACATTCAGCCAGTCTTTCCTGCCTCCCATTTTTTGCACGAGCACTTGACTTTCTTTTTGCACCACCACCCAACCGTTGGGTGGGGGAACCCCCCTTGGCGTCACCTCGGGACGAACTCCAACACCCCACCCCGGCAGACACTTCCCGTTTTCCCTTTTAGCTTTGTTTATCAACATCTTCCGACCCGTCCAGCTCCCGAGTACCGAACATTTCTCTCCTACTGCGGTCACTATCTTTATCGTGCTTTTTTTCCTCAGAGTGTCCGTGACGCTTTCCCTGCACTCCGGCGACAATTCCAATCGGCTCCTCTTACTAGTAGTTGAACCAAGTCACGACAGTAGAGACCAGCCCCGAGTGCAGCCATGCTTGTTATTCGGAAACGAATTTCCCGTGTTATAGAAGGCTTTCCTGGCAGATCCCAATCTCCTTCTCCCACGCCCCGCCCCCGATTTCTAAGTAACTCAAGCTCTTAGACTCTGTAGCCATCCGGATCACTTCTCCCTGCACCGCTGTTGCATACCGCCTCTTTGTCATAGACCGATAACCAGGCCTAAAAGCTTTACGGAGTCCTACCCCGAAAAGAACAAGTGTTTCATGGTCGGTGTTCCACCCCGATCTACATGTGCTCCTCGCCGCTTCTCAGTCTGCTAAACAGCGGGTGAGCATCGGATCTTAATGACGTGACCCCCGGAGGTCTGTCAATGTGGACCGCTTTTGCTGCTCCCTTTCAACAGAAAATGGCCACACCGCACCAAGACCCGCTTGCCTTTTCGCTTCACGAGGAACACCCCCTTTCGCTTCTTCTCATCCACCCATGAGGTTTTTACCAAACCAAACCTGCGTTCCCCCCATAGACTCCGGCCCTTCTTCTCGCTTTTCCGGGCTAGCTCTCGGCCTCTAGACCCCGAGTTAGCGGCAGTCCCAGAGTCTTTGATCCCTTTTTTCCCATATGATTTGAATTTCCGATGTGCCCGTGCTATCCCCAACAACCGCCGCCAGCAGCCGACTAATTCTAGTCTTTGGGCCCACTTTCCATCAGAGCACCTTACCTTTACTCCCCTCTCTTCGGTGAGCGGCCTTTTATATTCCCTTTTGTAGTACGGCGAGTTTGCACTTTTTCAAGCACTAATGAACCCCATCCGAGATAGGCGTATCGAGACCCTTCAGCTGCATCTTTCATCAGCGAACACATCCTTTTACTGGAACTCAACTTTCCCTAGCTTCCTTGCGCCTACATCTCCTATGAGCTGTACGATTGCCACTTCCCTACTCTCGAAAAACCTCGAGTCACTATTTTTTAAAGGTCAGGATCGGATCGGTTTGCTTACCCCACTCATTTGGTCCCTTGTCCTGGACAGGCTTAATAATTCTTCTTCCAAACTAGGCACCTCTGAACTCGACTACAGTGACGAGCATTTCGGCTGAGTGAACTACCCCTCCATCCTTTGGAGTAGTTCGGCCTCGTTCCTCTGACAATGTTCACGCCCTTGGAACATTTCGTCCCTCAAGCTAATAGATTGGCACTCAGCCACCGACCATGACCCGCGGAGGCTTTTCTCATGCCTAATTCAACATTGCTTGGCGATTTAGGTTGGAGCGGAACCCGTACCCCTTGAAGTGTCCGACTTCCTCCCCCTCTGCGCTTCCTCTCGATATTCCACAGCCGGTATGACAAGCCCGCTACTTTCTTAGTGTCCTCGTCCGTGAAAAGAGGAAGCCATGAGCCCCAAATCCTGTTTCCCATTTAAGGTCTTTCTGGATTTTAACAGAAGTGCGGGCTTGTTGCGTTCGAGAACAAATCTGCCACTCCCGGCGCAATGGTCACAGCACCGCACCCGACCTGAGGTATCGACAATCTTGTGGTTATTTTTCAACCGTACTTATAGGCCGTCGCAGATTTCCAACAATTCTCAGCGCCTCCCTTATTCTCAACGCTATTTTAGCCACATAGAGCTCCTCCTCTCCGTACTAGGTTTTCTGATAGTTCGCCGATCCGGTTCATGGGGTTGCTTTGTCCATAGTTCCTTATTTCTCTTTATGGCAACTTTATCTCCTACGCGTATCCCCCTTACCCATCCGTCATTACGGGATTTGGTTTATTGATCCTAATGATTTTTATCTACTCTTTGATTGTTGTTGATTTGATCTATTTTTTTCCAAGCCCACAACTCAAGGAATTCACAGTGCGGTTAAATCCCTGACGCGGTCGTCCATGGCGCTAATCGCCATTTTTTCTCCAATTTCCCCACAACTCCCCCCGGGAACTGATTCTCCTCCCCTATCCTCCCAAACCCCTGCTCCCCCCCTTAGAGATCCCTCTAGGATCCCGGTATTCACGTTCGTCCTCGGTGCGAAGTTTCCATCTCGGGAAATCCTGTGTATTCCCCGTAGAAATCAACTGTAGTCGACTCTTCGTCTCTATTGAGCGGCCCCAGGCTCATTCCGGCCCCCTAAACCCGACCCAGAGGCTCTCTCCCTCCCGGCAGTTTAACCCCCTTCCCTCTTGTTCCCAAAGTGCTTTGCCCTTTGTTGTCCCTGGTGGCCCACCGTCGGTGAAGCCTTCAGACGCCGCTCCCATTTGCCCTTACCGGGCCCCGATCGGCACGAGAGCCACTGTTTTTTTATGACTGCTGGTGTCCTCCACGGGCTTGCCCCTTTAAGCTCCACCTATCCCCCCAACCACGAACTTTTCCTGACGCCTGCGCCCAGCGTCACGCCCTCTATTTTTTTGGTGGGGTGCTTGTTTTCTTTGAGGGTTGCTATGATCTTTCGGACGGAACCAGTTTGCTGACCCATTCATTTCACACTCCTGATTGGATTATTTTCTCCGACTGCTCGACGAGGTTGTAGACGGCATATTTTTGGCCTCATCTTGATTCCTCCTTCCGGCTATCTACCAAGAATCGTTTCGCCTTCGCGAAAGTAGGTTTCGGGTGAGACTAGAAGTGTTGTCGCGAGTTCCGTCTAAGCTCGCACTCCAGAGGAAATCACCCCCATGTTCGCGCTTCCCGCGTTGCTTTTTTCGCTTCAAAATTACCCTGTTTTAGCACTGATCCGAGAGGACCCCGGGAATCTCCCTAACTCCTCGCGATTATAAGTTCTTTCTCCCTTCGCCTTTTCATTGGAGTAACCAAAGGTCCTCATCCGGCCCTGATGCTCCCCCAAATTTTTTTTTATCCAGTTTCCCCCACTTGTCACTTCACCTTGTGCTCGGGCCTGTAAACCTGCTCGTCCTTTTTTATTTTCAGGAGGATCAGAGCTATGTTGGTGATAGCTCTGTCAGGACGGCAGCCCCCCCTTTCTTAAACGATGCGCCTCCTGGCTGAAGATGCGGGCGACCTCTTCCACTCCCCCCATCGCCCAACAATTTGCAAGCGCTCCGCTTTCTGAAAACCATGGTTCCTTCCTTTCTCTTTCTTTGTTCCCTTTTGGAGTCTCTATCTCCGGAATTTTCCCGCGGTGTGGTGCTTTGATGAACGCATCTTTTTTTTCTTTTTACGGATTGCCTCCATCTTCCAGCCCGTCCATATAGGAATCTTGCTTCCCTCTCCGAAGAGTCGACATTTCTCAGAATAGGCTTGGCATTCCTGAGGCGCACGACATCAGCCCATTCTGCCTCTTTTCTTCCTTATACAAAGCCGAACCGTGTTTCTCAGAGGCCGCATTACTTCCGAGTTGCCATCTGTCCCCCTCGATGCTATTGACTTGAGACCCCGCTTATTTCCCCCCTTTCTTGTTTCACCAGTTTACTTCTTGTTTCTTTTTCTTCCACCTTGTATTGAGTTCTCTACTTCTTCGGCTTCCGAATAAACCCTGCCCCTAGTTCTTTGCTGGTTTTCGTGGCTACGAGAGGAGCTCAGCTTATGGAATTTCGGGCCCCCGTGCTTCCTGCCGTGAAAACTAGTGAGTACTGTAATCTTGACTTGGACACCTTCCCTTCGTGGGCGCTTTGCTTGTTGCACATAGCAGTCTGTCGTTGTTTATCAATGATATTTTACACCACAGCAGTTCTACTATGTGACTATGGCCCGGTCTTTTTTGGTATGCCGGTCCTTGCTCCTGGGTACCACCCCCCCCAAAGGACCGACGTGTGTTCCAAACCCAAGAATTCATTGTTTGCTCTCGAACCCGAGGCCCCTTTCCTTTGCGGTAAATTGGTCTAAGTCCTGTGACCCCTACTCTTAAGAGTTGGTTCGTCTTTTTTTTCCCTCGGTCTCCTTCCCTCTCGAGCTTTTTCTGTCACGTGGCGATCTGAGTTTGAACCCCTCATGTGCTTCGTCCCTCGTTGGGTTCCCCCAATTTCGGCCCACACCTCGCGGCCCCCCTCTAGTCTGCTCTCCGATCACTTTTTCGGCCTTTTGAATATCGCGTGCAGAACCAGTGTGGCTTCCGGTTTAGCTCGATTTCTCGCTTATTTCATTTCCCCCCTTCTGTCAAATCTCTTGGGCCGTCATCTGGTAGGCATCTTACACTTTGGTTTCTTTGATTTGTAGCGCCTTCATGTGCCAGCCCAGTTTCTTCCCCCTAGACTTTTCGCGCTTAGATGTGTTGAGCTTCCTTCTCGCGTTCCGATTTCACCTCCGCGTATTTGAGCCTTTTATCTT
>Ga0179593_1315953_pt1 | contig 10800 bp, 7 predicted proteins | sample CZODoug2_1_08_16_FD_185931 | JGI IMG/M metagenome (GOLD analysis project Ga0179593, IMG submission 185931) | Vadose zone soil fungal communities from Angelo Coast Range Reserve, California, USA - CZODoug2_1_08_16fungal (PacBio error correction) | ecosystem: Environmental > Terrestrial > Soil >... | reverse complement strand
CCTCGCTCAACATCTTGGCCGTGTGCATTGCGCTGGGCCCTTTTCCGATGTTGGCCTCTTTCGAACGGCAATTCTCAGTTATTCCCGATGCCCGGGGGTTTGCCTCGGATCTCTCCTTCCTGTGTCTGGGAGCTAGACCCAGTCATCTCCCAAGGAGACCGTCCCTTCTCAATGGTCTTCATTTCCAAATCTCCCCCTGGTCCCGCGTCTCCCTGTAAGTTTGATTTTGCGATGATAGTCGATAGTTTATTTACCCTTTCAAGGTTTTCACCCGATTCGAGTATACCCGACGGATAGAGTACTGATTACCAGTCCTGCTTTTCCCCTTACTCTCTCAACGGAGTACATCTTGTTTACAGTAGGGTCTTTTTTCTCTTTCTTCCCGAAGATTGTTCATATTGAAATTCAATCTACTAGGGATTATCTTACCCCCCACCCCCCCCCCCCCCCCGCCCCCCCCCCCCCCCCCCCCCCCCCCCCCCCTGGATCATCGCCAGCATCTATCCTCCGATGAGATCTTCTCCCCTTTTTCTCCCACTGACTGGGGTTAGTCCCCACTCACAACTCCCGGTCCCCGTGGGCTAGCCTTTAGGCCGGTGATCTTAGCTTTTCCTGCAAAGAACTCTTTAAAAGTACGAGCCCCTTCCTGGCACGCTCTTTGATTCCCTTATGAATTGAACCCTCGGATAGGCTTTGGAGTCAGAGTAGCTGTTTAAGGAGATTCCAGTATACGTCTGAACGTTCTTTCTAGCCGGTATCATCTCTGGATGCCTTTGTACTTTTCTCCCTTTCTCCTTCCTCGCCCCATCGTAGCTAGTACTTTCTCGTCGTCGATTCTTCTCTTGATATAGAAGTGGCAAACCCTCGGAGAGCGTAGTTTAGTTGCCTCACCGACACCTCCCGCCTCTATATGGCGTGACGCTTTCACTGATCCTGTTAGAAGGCTTAGTTTGGGAGGGACCCTTTTACCCAGTTTCCTTGCGAACTCTCTATTACCTGGGATGACGCTTTCCCATTCATCCCCGGTTTTACTGGGGAAAATCTGGGGGTGCCTTCGACAAAATGCTCTTGGTTCGTCCCAGTTCGGCGGTTTCTAGAGGTGTGTTCTGCAACTGTTAGATAGAGTTGCTCTTCATAGCGCTTCCCCCGTTTCAGATGTCCCGCTGACCGAGGGACCTCGCTTTACGTCCCCTCTCGGACCCCCCTCCATTCTGAGCACTCGGGCTCGTTCACCCCTGTTGCTCTCCTTTCCAACTTCCTGCAATTGATGTTTCCTCATACGCTTACTCTGCGCCCCTGTCCGATTGCATCTTCTTTTCTCCGTTTTTTCTGAAGATCCTTTTTGCCTTCTTAGGCATTGACTCCTTCTAGAAAGAAGATGCGTTTTCCCTTTTTACCGGATTCCTGTTTGGCGGCCTACTAGAGTCTCAATTTCGAAGTGCCAGTCTCAAAGTCGACCCTTTTTTTTTTTTACACCTTTATGTGAGGAATGAGTGGGATGCGGACATTCAGCTCCTCTTTTCAGCGATCCCCCCCGGGCTGGCCCGGCTTTAGTCCCCAAGGGTGAAGCGCCCCCCCCAGCAGTAACTGAACAGTCTGGCTTTCTCAAAGACACTTCCCCCCTCTTACGGTCGTCCCTGTAGTCGCAACGTACTATCTGGGAGACCATTGTATTGACACGTCTACTGCCGTGTTCATATACTTATCGCACCCCAGTAGATATCCCAGAAGTCCTAAGGAGCCGTCTTTCTAGAAGCGTTCATCCGCCTTCCCCCATTGACCCTTTCTCCTTACACGGGGGGCCCTTCGGTTTTAGGACCCGGGAAGATCTAAGTTATGGGGAAAGTTCGCTTCCAGACCCTCCTCCAGCTGACCCTCTCCCCTCTTTATCCTAGACTAAGCTGCGGCGTCGTAGATCTCTTTCCCCAATCTCTCCCCGGTTCTGAGACTTCCTGGCCCCACCCCCCTTACTAGAGAACACCTTAAGCGTCCAATTATCTCCTTCTTCCAATCATCAAATGCTCGAGCTTGTCCCCCAGACACCGTTCGTTTAAAACTTCCCATATTCTTCCTGGAATTCCATCTCTTAGTGCTCACGGATAGTTCCCGCGGTTTTTTTTGCTTTACTGGGTATCCAGTATCCTTTTTTCTGATTTTTAGCATACTCTATGTCTGCTCGCCTTGATCTCCGTCTTGGAAAACCTTTAATAGTCTTACGTAAGATAGAAGAGATCCCCTCTACTCCCTTCTAAACCACTACGGTACTAATTCCCGGTTCATTAATCCAGTCCCGTCTTACTGCGAGCACGGATTTTCATGAGATTCACCCTGCGGCTGATACCGAGCACTCTAAGTGTCCCGCTCGCATTACCTCAGTGGGACGGGATGCCCTCGTTTCCATTCTTTTAGTTTGCCGCTTTGTCGTGTTGACTTCTCAACGAGGGTTATTGCGGTGCAATGTCTCCGTTACAATCCCTTTTCCTGATGCTTGAGCAAAAGCCATCAGCTGTCCTTCCCTTTCTGAGATCAGCCTATCTCAGATGTGTCTTTTCCCAATATAGTATCCTTCTCGCCCACTTGACAGAAAGCATGCAATCTTCAAGTTTTCTTTCTTGAGACTTCCTCTCACTCCGCAGCAGTGAGGTCCCGTGACCCTCTATAGAGTTAGCGGACGTTTGACCCTAACGCTCCTCCAACCGGCCATTCTTATGTGAAAGATCTCGTTTCTTGAACCCCCCCTTCCCTGTGCACGATTTTTCCCTAGAGACCATCGTGTGTGTTGCTCGTACCGAGATCGTTTCAAGTAAGGTAAGCAGTCCACGGAGGTTCCCTCTTGGTTTGAACTTGCTTCATTAATTCCTAAGTTTTCCTTATCAGCCTATTGCCCTCTCTTTCCTGAAAACTCGTTGCCCGTCGATTCCTTCAGCCGATTGACCAACTTAGTAGGATCTTTCTTCCCCAGTTTTTGTTGATAGATCCTCCTCTTGTCGTCTCTCCTTCGGGTCTGCGTCGACGTCGACGGCAAAGATTTTTCTTTTACCCGGCTCGCAGAAAGCTACTTCCCCCGAGACTGGCGGATGGACGTCTTTTTACCAATTTGAGCAATGGTCGATTTCCCATGGATTTTTGTTTTCGTCTGCGGGCCCCCTGAGTATTTATGCGTCGCTGGCAACCAGTGTCCTTCTGGACTTTTCTCCGTCTCGCCTCTTCCCCAAGATTCCTTTCTGTTTTCTACATCGTGATTTGCCCTCCGCTTCTTCTTTTCGTTCAGCGTGAAGTCGTTCGCCCCCCATGCCCGGAATGTCATGCTTCTGATGTCTAGGGAAGTAGTCCCTTTCAACCCCCGCACTATCTAGAACAGTAGAGACCACCCTCGCGTGATGATGGCCTCTTCCCCTCGCGTTTCCCCCGGAGAATGTACACGATATTGTTTGATCCCCCCCCCAGATAAAAAGAGGAAAGCTCCTAGTTTCCCCGATTCTAGAGCAGGTTGTGATCTGCGATCCCAGGAGGTCCTAAGGCGATTTTCCTAATCGTGTAATCCCTCTTACAGGTCCGTGCTCCCGATCCCGAGCGGCCTCTGAAGCCCTGAGAATTTAGTAAAGTTAGAGTCGATTTGCCGCGCTGTATGACCCAATCCATTGACCCGATTGGGGCTCTTGGTCTCAAGCCCCTTATCGAGGATCCCCTTAAAACGTTTTATTTTTGATCAGAAAACTCCCTACCTTGGCAGCCGTCAACTTTTTCCATCCGCTCCCCCCTCTTTTGCCATCCTGTTTTATCTCGATTCTTTCTGGCTTTCCTCCCCTACCGTTTGAACTTCGATGCCCTTGCCTTTTTCCCCAAGATTTTGGGAACGATTTCTCCTAGTACATAATACGGCCTGGAATGGTTTAAGCTTTTCCTTTTTTATGATTTAGAATGGAAGTCTCAGAGACATTTTAGCTCGTCGGTCTGATTAGATAGATTCCGACTTAATTAGTTCCTAAGACCTTGCTTGAGGGCTATCGGAGGGGCGGAGCTGATTCTCTTCCACCGATTCTAGGATTTCGAGTTCTCTGAACTCGACCGCCTTAGGCACCTGTCATGGGATGCTAGGCACGAGTTCACCTTTTCCGGCGGCTTTTTTATGAATTCGTTTGGCTCTTTCTCTCGGATCCCTTGCCAGTATCCTCTGTCTACATACCTTGACATGTTGACAGAATTTGGCGGGTCGACGAAGAATCGGTTCTTTCTCTCCCCCCCCTAAGCAGGTGTAAGCGTTGGGTGTGACAGCAATGTTTAACCATGGAGCTTTCCCTTCCTCTTAGCCCGGCCCCGGATCCCTGATCCTCGTTTTTTAGTCACCTGACCCCTAGCAGGGTCCTTCACATCCTGGTTCCCCGGCTGGCCTGGCACCTGCCCCTGAGCAATTCGGAGAAACACGAGTCTCTCTTTCCCCCCCACCTAACCTAACAGCTGCGTTCGTTTTCGGACTCGGCGTTCACACCCCACCTTACGAAGGCTCTTATTCCCCTCTTGTTTGATAGCTTCACGTTGGCCGTTCTGATGCCTCTTGAGGCAGCTTGCTTTTTCTTCAGGATTACTAGGTTTCTCTCCCCGATATTCAGACAGTCCGAATTGGTTGACCTGCGGACCCCCTCGAGGGTGCCACCCCTATTTGTGAGCCCGTTTAGGGGATGAGGCCTTCCCTCCCCGAGTAGGTAGAGTATTGTCGCGCTCCTACTCGGGCTATCTATGGCGTTTATACCCAAGAGAATTTCCCCCATCTTCTGATGACGAATCGACCTGCCTTTTTCCTGTCTGTAGTCCACCGCCCCCCGATGGGACCCCCACTCCGTTTCATTTCCTTAGTAATTCCCTCCCCTATTCCCTTGTAATATTGCCGATGTACCGAAGAGTACAAGTCCTATCCCGAGTGCAGCGAGCCCTGTTGACTCGACCCTCTTCGCCCTTCATTCCCCCACTGTTTACCGTCCTTTTTTCTCCCTTTGTGCATAGGTATGAACTCGTGTCCCTATCGTTAACGTCTCGTAGCCCGACCTTACAGGCCTCGTCCTAGCCCGCAACTCTTCCCTCTTTTCTTATCGGCGAGCATGTATCCTGTCAGAGCGCCTCTCTGATATCTTACGGGTCGCGCACCCTCAAGGATGTCACTAATTGTCCGTTTTTCCAAAGCTGAAGAGTAGACCCCTCCCGATCCGATTTCTTAATTCCATCCCCTGGTCAAGCGGTGGAAATACAAGTTTCGGTGGAAATCCGGTAACTCGGTTGCTTTAGATACTCCTACCGATCGGCAATATCATGTAGCCCTTTATTACCCACGTTGAGGTCACCTTTAGAATTTTTCTACCCTTATCGAAGACTCCTGGGGATCCTTAGGTTTTTCTAGCTATCCCCCCTCTCTAATCTCCAAGCATTTCCGAAGTACCCGAGTTTAACTTTCTTCTTATTCTCCCCACTCCCCCCCCCTGGTTATTTTTCGATTTTCAGCCATTCTCTAGCGCGGCAAGTCTCCCTATTTCTGTCGCTCAGTATTCGTTTTTTCAGAACAATTGGCAGTCTTGTACGTATCTGCGCGCCTCAGTTTCTTTCCCTAGTTAGCATTTGCCTTAGTTTCAGCTTTTTATCTGGGGGATAATCTCCCCTTCGGTTCTGAAGTAACCTTGTGTCTCCACTTCTATGAGATCTGAAAACTCTTTTAAAGATTTTCAGAGTCAGCTGAGCTAGTAGCTCGGGGCCTTTGGACGTATGTTGATCCTCTCGTCTTCCTTTAAATGCGCCAATTTAATAAAAAGCGCTTCCGGCAGTCTGTCGGGCGGCCCTAGACCCTGACCCCGAGTCCCCTGTAGCGGTCCCGTGAAGACGTTTTCTCAGTCGGATAGACCCGCTTTACGGCCCCTCCTGTCTCCATTTTCGGTGAATATCAGGCTTTGACTCCCCTAGTTTGAGTCTCGATCCCTAGCTGTGGTGGCTCTCTTCCTCCCGCGGACTCCGTCAGGTCCCAGTGAATGCGGTCAATTGGGACATTTCCGACCGCCCATCTGCTCACGATGCTGTCCCCTTCCCGTAGACCTCGTGACTCCTTCTACATCTCCGCCTCTTTCTCTAGTACCCTGAGTAGGATCTCTGTTTCTTCCCCATACCTTTTTTGGATCGATCGTATCCTTTGTTCGAGATTTTTGTTAAATCGATAGAATCCAAAGAGATTGATTTTCAACCCTTGCATAGCAGAAGACCCGAGATGTTAATGTAGGTAGCCCTTCCCTGATCCCAAGGTTCAAGAGGGATGTTGCCGTTTTCCCTTAGGATGGCAGTGTACGCGGTTGAGATTCAAACGCATCTTTTCCACTATCCCCCCTGCCTGAGTTTCGTCTAGAACCTTTACTGATTACCCGAAGACTAATGCTGGGGGAATACATCTTGATTGACCTCACTCTCTTTCTTCAATTTCAAGTATAGGCTGACGGTTAGTTTATCCATTTAATATTTCCTTCCGTCAATGATGTGGATGAACTTGTGCCTCTTTTCTAGCGAGTCCTTGAACCCTCGCCTATCTAAAGCTTCCCTATCGCCTCCTTAGAGGTCTTTCGAGCTGGCGCATCGCGTTTTTCAAGCGCACAGTTCCGTCCCACTCGGGGCACTACGTTACGATGGCCCCCCGCCCGTCCTTTATTCCCAGATGATTTTCCGCTCTAGTGCGCGCTCGCCCCGATGTCTCTCCGGTATTCACTTTCTTTTTATATAATCGAGGTCTGCCTTTTCGGCCTACTTCGTACCCTAGTCCGTGTCCTTGCTGAGATTGCTCCCGCGTTCCCTTCGTACATTTCTGTTTCGATGTTACCTCGGTGATACGTGTGACTTTTTTCCAGTGATGCAGATTGCCCCTCGCGTTTTTTCACCCGCTTTGCTAAACCACGGAGAGCTGCATCCTTGATTCCTGTAATTCGAATCTACATTTGTGCCTAACGAAGCCTGCAATGAAGTCAGCCCCTCAGGCCCTGGATCGCTGTTACCACCCGAGTTTAACTATTCCCCCCTCCCGTCTGTGCACGCTGGCCGCGGTCGCCTGACTAATCTGTCCTCCCCTTTTTTCTCTGTTCTGCCCCGCGGAATGTTCTCCTTCTCGCTCCCTCGAGGCCTCGCGCTCCGTACTTAGTCCGTCCAACATGGAGTATTTTCTTTTTTTGACGATTCTAGTTTAGAGGTTTCTATCTTTCTCTCCCCATCTGCGTGGCCGTTGCATCGTGCTAAATTTCGAAAAGTGCTTTCAGAGAGCCTTCTTGGCATGTTACGCCCTGCACCTCTTAGTCGCAGTTCCGTTCCCTTTAGAGTTTGATATTCCTGGTTCAAAGTCTATTACCCGGGCTTTATTAGTCCTTGCCCCCTGACGGACCGGGGGATTGCTTGCTGGTGTTTCCTTATTACAATAAGCTAGGGGAGAATTGTTTCAGACCTCTAAGCGGTGGGTTTCTCTTTGGGTGTTCGAAAGAAACATGCTTCTCTACTGATCTCGCTTGAGAGTCTCCCCGATTAGGGAGTGCGACTCCCTAGCACAGGGACCCCATATGGGGGGGTTTAAAAGAGGCCGCTGTTCGTCTTTCCAAAGTATTCCTTCATTACATTCTCTAACCGAGGAGATCCTTGCCCAAACGAAACGACCTTGGATTTTTTCGAGGAAATTGTAATCTGCCGATTCAGAACACTTATCGATATCCTAATCCAAGTTTGTTGAGTAGATATTCTGCCCTCGGAAGTGCGAGTGATGACGGACGACTGTAACAAACATTTTCTGCGGTTATTGCCCCGTCTCTTCAGAGGTGTCATCCCTATCTGCCCTCTTTTTTCCGAAAGGTGATACTTTTAGAGGGTATTTTTTTTTTTGCTTTTTCCCTTCTTACATTAAAAGACGGGGATCGATACTTTTTCGCGATCGTCCCCTGCGATTGGTTCCCATTTTGACACCAAACCAGAGAAGCCTATGTATGCTTCTACAGAAGCTCCGCTGGTCGTCGCCGCTTTACCAATCTCAGTCGGTTGCGACCCCAGGGATTGGGGATTTCGACCTACCACTCCCCCCGGTCGCAAGTAATAGAATTTTTTGCACCCTGAGGAAATATTTGCCTCCAGCCCTTTCAGCGCAGCACAGTACGGCGTCATCGAAGTGCCACTGTTTTCTTCAGGAACTCAATTGTCAGTTTCCGGTCTCCCCCTGTGATCGGTTGCAACCTCTGTTTTTCAGTACTGGGATCAGTCCTTCCCGCTCATTTCATAGTCCGTTTGCTCCCCTCCCTCGCCATATTTTTTCTTTTCTTTTTGACCTGTATCATGTTACGACGCTCTCTCCTTGAGCCCGGAAAACCGGGTCCTCTTTGCACTCAGGCTTTTCCATCTTTTGTTTTCCCTCCAACGTCGTTTTCCCGGCCTCCGAGATTTTTTCCCCACACCCCAGAGTTGGTCCCAGCAAGGTTGCCTTGGCTCCGCCCGTCTTTGCTTCTCCCCTGATACCATCCCTGCCTGCCGCCACCTTTCCCTCGTTTCTTGCTCCCCCTTTCCCGGCTCAAAGGCAAGCGAGAGCCTCTCTGGTTATTAGAGTCGAACCCCCCCCCATGAGCCATCGTTTACTTAAGGCCGTCGTCTTGAGCCCCTCGCCCTCCTTCTCGAACCCCCCCTCCGGACGACGGTCGCTCCCGTTACACGCCCACCCCGTTCCCTTAACTCTTCATTGATCTTTTTGTCCTCGCCTAGTCCGGTCGCTCGCCTAGACCCTTGCGAAGCGCGCCTTGATCCTTCACGCTGTTTGTAGCCTTTGTCGCTCGGTGGTTCTGTGTCCTTTGGACTTATCCCCTCTTATAATTTAACCTTTGCTCCTCCGCGATCCCGTCTGGATTCCTCCACACAGTCGACCTGCAGTCGATGAGATATTATACATTTTCTATTGAGTTTCTGTTTGCCTCTCTAGATACTTCCCTCTGAGAAATTTCCAAGTCCCCGCCAGATTGCCATTCCTTTCCACGGATTCTGTAGACTCTACGTCACCGCCCTCCTCCTTGTCCGCGGCCGTTGACGCTCTTTAGGACTTCGTCTCGCATAGAGTTACACCACCTCGGATAAGATGTATTAAAATCCTGGTAGACCTCCCCTCCACTCGGAACGGGTATTAGCCCTTGGTGTGTGCGAGGAGAGACCCCTCGCCTCTTTTAGTTTCCGCCTTTTACTCCGGTTCTTAACTGATTGTTTCCTTTTTCAAGCCACCGCCTTCGAGACGATCCTTTGCCGCTCGACCTGCAGGTTTCTTTTGCCGGAAATGACTCGTCCACGAGTTGTTATATTCATATTCCTCTCCTTTGTTGTAGAGATCTACGGTTTCCTCGTCGAGCGATGGGTTTCGAGTTCGTCCGGTTAATGACCCCTTCCCGTTACTCCTCTCGCGCAGGTCTTCGGAGAGTACCATCGCCCCATGTGCCCATGGCCTTCTTTTTTCCCCTGCGTCTACGAGGCGCCTCCGTCACAACCACTCTTTGCTCTTCTGTGCTGTTTTTCCCTGGATCCCCTCTGACCCTCCCTCTTCTTTTGGGCCGGGCCATGTCGTGCGCCTTTTACTACGAGAAGATCGTCACTTTCCCAGCTCGGCTTGTTTTTGCTAGAGGGTCGCCATCCTCCGTTTCCGTAATCTTCGTTGCCCCTTTTGCTTCGAGGGAAGTCCTCCTCTATCGGAAACCCATTCTGAGTCCTACAGCGAATCCGAGCTTCTCGGTTGATTCTGGCTTTCAACGAGAGCTTTTTCCCCCTTAGACTCAGCCCAACCCAGTTGCTTACCCCCCTAACCCGCTTAACAGCGACTTTTCCCCTTAAACGATGGAGACTTGAGCTTAGGTTTCGCGAGATAGTCCACTTTAGCACGGCTTAGTTTCTCCCTTCCCCCGGTTTCTACCCCCGTTATCTCTGTTAGACCGTTGATCGTTTGGAGTCCCTGGATGAAGCTCGCGCAGAGTGTTTCGATGTCGTTTTTTTTTGTCGCGCTTGTGAACCTTTCCTCATTGCTTTCTCACTATTAACGAGCTTCCCCCCTCTGCCCTTCGTTTGCACGGGTTCTCCCCGCCCTTACAGCAGTCTTGCTAAGGTATCTTCTCCCTTCTCTCAAGCCCCCTCTTTCCGTAGCTCCTCCCTGGGCCACCTATTGGCCGCGGCTTATTACTATTGTCTGGCGTGCGACGCGTATTATTCGGAGAGGGATTTCCAGCGACTTCTCGACCCTTTTCTCTCGCCGGGCTATAGAGTTGCTTCGCGCGTCGCCCGTAGTAGGCTAACCCCTTTCGAGCGCTGAGGTTCGACATCTGAGATCTTTTGCTAGACTTTGCCAATCCCCCCCTTTCTAGCAGTTACACTCTAAACCGATGTCCAACCTGGCCCTTTCTGGAATTCGTCCACGATTTCTCGATCTTATTTTCTGTCTTTCTCTCTTGAATGGCAATGTTTTTTTTGACCACTGATACATTTTCAACCGTCCGAAGGTATTTTGCACTCATGGCGCCCCTATCCTTCGGAGGTGGTCTTGAAGACATTTACTGTTCTATTAGTCTGATTTCCCTTTTGTCCTCGGGGTTTTAACCTCTTCAATTTCTCTCTCATTGAGAGAGAGGAGCGCGTTGGTCTTTGCTTCCCACGAACGACGTCCCCCCACCCATCTAGTACGAGGCTCTCTGTTCCTTCCGGAACGCCCACCTGCTCCCTAGGAGCCACCCGAGGTTCTTTCCTGTAACTACTCACTGCTTTCCCTTCTTGAACCCCCTCGTTTAA
>Ga0179593_1295805_pt1 | contig 10800 bp, 15 predicted proteins | sample CZODoug2_1_08_16_FD_185931 | JGI IMG/M metagenome (GOLD analysis project Ga0179593, IMG submission 185931) | Vadose zone soil fungal communities from Angelo Coast Range Reserve, California, USA - CZODoug2_1_08_16fungal (PacBio error correction) | ecosystem: Environmental > Terrestrial > Soil >... | reverse complement strand
CTCTCTTATCCTGGCTATTCCTTTGTAAAGCGTCCCTATTTCCCTTGCTAAACCCTTTTGCCGTCTTTGCGTGGAGGGCAACTCCTAGCTCCCTCCCCTTCCCTTCCTTTCGGGCCAACCACTTTTTTCCACCCTTTCGGCTTCTCGTCTGCCCCGTTTCTTCCAGGGTTCTTTCGCCCGGCATCTACCTTCTGCCCTCGTTTTTGTGCTTCCGAGGACACCTGCTTCACGGGTTTCCGTCCCCGTTCCCTCTCCTCCCCCCCCTTGCGGCGTTTGCTCCGTCTACAACCCCGCGGTCTCCCCAGTTTGTTGTCCCCCCACGTTTTTCGTTTGTTCTTGGCTCTGCTTCACTCGCTCTACTGCAGGTCCCCCCTTCCCTGCTGTCCCCCCGTTCCTATCCCCCACGACCTGCTTTCGCACTTGTGGGCGTTCTCCCCTGCGTCCTTCGAATACGAGCACCTCCAGGCTTTCTTCTCTCTTCTGGCCTCAGTTTGGACTTTCCCACCTCACCTTCGTATCACCCTTCCTGCCGCGAATGGACGTCACGGTTGAGGTCCACTTGCACAGTAACCACTTTTTCGCGGTTTTTCAGTTGAGAGGGATTTAACGTGATTCCCCTTTTTGGCCGTCTTTTCTTGCCCCTATGCTGGTTTCCTTAAAACCGGTCTTGGGCTTTTTTAACCAAGATGACCCCCCACTCCTTCCCCCGGCCTTTCCCCGCACCAGCGTTGGTCCTTTCTTTTCTCGTAACTCCGGGAGAAATTTCCCCGCTTCCTCCCCGCCTTTTTTGTTCGCAGCTTTTTTTCTCCCCTTTCCTCCGACTCATCGACTGCTGTTCTTTGTCGGCCCTCAAAGCCCAAGGTTGCGGATTCTGGCCCAGCGATCAAACTCTCCCACGGTCACTGCTAACCAAAATAATTCTTTCTCATGGGAAAGTATCGATTCCCTCTTCCTCCACGCCCCCCCTATTCCGCCAGATGCAGTTGTCCAGATCTGGATTCAGGTTGACATTCCCCCTTCCCCCCTTTTGATTTCGTTTTAGGTTTCTGAAGAGTACACCCCTTTCCTCTCTCTACTATATCCAGTTACATTGCTCGTATCCAGTCTTGAAGTCATAGGAGGGTGTCCCCCCCCTTTTAGTTTCTTTTCCAAGCGCGCCTCAGTCCTCCCGAAGAGGTATACTCTCCGATGAGAAAGTGTTGGGCCCTCATTCCGTCCACCCCCCTCTTTCTTGTAAGGATTTACTGAGTCTGTAGCCGCCGGACATCTTTTCTCTGTTCTTCCCTCCCCTCCCCGTTTCCTCTTCCCATCTTCGGCATTTGCCCTCTTACGACTGGCCCCAATATCTAATTCACCTTGTCCGTTTCACGAGGACGAGGACCTCACCTTGCTGCTTTCTTTCCCCCCCTTGTTTTTCCGAGATGCCCCCTCTTCCTGACACGATTTCCTCCTCTGAGTCCCTTTAGCTTGGGTCTCGTGGTTTGTCTGCTTACACAGCTAGTATTGCCTCTGGTCACCCTCACTATCTTACGTGTCTCACCTTTCTGTCAGAGGAACTTTGGGGACCCATCTTTTTTTTTTTTTTATGTTGCTAGGCAGCCCACCCTCCACAGAATCCTCTGTTCTTACCTTCCCCCATATTCTCATACGTTCCCCAATTCATTAAGGTTGCCCTTCCTTCTCTTTCCCCTTATATCCCCCGAACAACGTGAGGACTGCTAAGAAAGGAATCGTATAAGTTAGACACCTCTTCATAGCTACCTCGAAGACTTTTCTGTATCGGTCTTTCTTTGCTTAAACTATTCACTCCCTCCCCCCCCCACCCGAGATCCTCAACCGGTTCTGTAGATTTCTTTCATGTTGCCTCACGTCACCCCCCTGTTAAGCGCTGAAGAAACATTCCTAATCTCGTTACTCTGTTTTCTTCGGATGGCCATGGCTGTCGGATCGACCAACGCTGTTCCTTGTCTTCCTCAACCCCCTGTGGAACCTTCTTTATTATCTGCCCCCCAGGCGACAGAGCCATTTTGTGTTTTTAGGTGCTTTCGAATGAAGCCCTCACTGGGCCTTTGCTTTATTGATGTTTCTATTGACGACCCCCCCTTCCTTCCGTTCTTTTCCTTCCCTCCTAAAATTCATCGGAGATTTCCAACAGGAGATGGTCCATTCCCCGGCCTGATGCGTTTGAGTCACCGCTCCTTCACTGTCGCCCCCCTCACCACACTATTGCCCAATAGACGATTTTTATACCCCGACGGCACTTGGCGAACAGTTATTGATTGCCCTTCCCTCCCCTCATTTATTCCTCCCGGCACCAGACCATTTAACTCTTAGTCGATTGCCTGGCGACTGTAGTTCACGAAAAGCTTTCATCTGTCCACTCAGAGAGATTCTTCTTTTTCCTCGGATATCCGCTCGCGGAGATTTTTTTCCTTTCGTTTTTTTTGTTTGTTTTGGGACCCCATGCTTCCTTCTTTTCAGTTTTCCTTTAACTTCTCCTGCAAGACAAGTTCCGCTTTTAGACCCAGAGATGAATTCTACGTGTCTTTATGCCGACCTCCCCCACAGTCTTCACCCCAGAACCTCCCCCTTGCCTCATTGCCCTTCAAGGTTAGAAGTAGGGCAGTACTTGACACGTGTTACCGCATTACTTCTTCCGCCACCTTTCCGCCCATAAAGTATGCGGCATCTTGAGAAGGTTCAGGTTCTCTTCTGTACTCTTGCCAAATCTCTCCCTTGGTAGAAAAATTGTTCCACTTTTTTTTGAAAAGGTCTCCAAAACTCCTCTTTTGTATGGAGATTTTTGTATTTTTTGACTAGGCGCACTCAGTCCCCTTCCGCCTCCTCGCGCCGCCGGTCCCGGTTCCCCGATCATGTCTCCCCATGTTCCCTTTTCAACTCCATACCAAACACGGTCCTTCCTCTGCGGATCCACGGTTCTTCACTCTTCCTCTTTCGCCCTTGAAATCGAGCGTTGAGCCCCCTCTGACAGGAGCAATTTATGTTGATTTCCTTTTGTTTTGTGAACTGCTTTAAGCGTACGTTCCCTTTTCATTACTCTTTCCTCTCCAAATATGTCCACCTGTGAGAACGGCCTATGTCTTGACGGGAAAGTCAGTAGTAACCTTACGAGCAATGTTTTTCCAGTGTTTTTCCATAAAGGTAAGGATCCTCTTCCCCCCCCAGTAACTGGTCTCGGTCCTTTTCTGATTCACCTTTTTAAGAATTGACGGAGAGTGTACTTGAATATTCCTCCCCACCTGACCCTCCTGGTCATCTAGGCCTATGAGTCGCTGATTCACTTTTTTCTCAACTCTCCCCCTCTGCCGAGTGTTCTTTCGTTGTTTAAGGATTTTGTACCTTCCTCCGAGACTGAGCCCTGATACCTTTCTCCCCCAGCCCTTTCGTTCAATTGTCCCTTTGCCCTCGATAGGCCGTATCGAGCGGCCCGTTTTGTTCTGTGAAGCCCAATGAAAAACTACTATTTCTATCCTCCAGCCTCCCCTCCTTTGCTACACGGTTCTCGGTCCTTCCGCAACTCCCCTACTTTCTGGGTTTGTGATCGATCCTCGCCTCAACGGATAGAGCCCATGACCCCTACGTCCCCTCTCTCGTACCCCCCTCCCCGTTATGGTGAGTTCTTCTCTTTTTTCTTTATACCTCTTTTTTCCTTTCCCTTCATAGTTGTTTTTGAGAGCCTCTAAATTTCAGTAGAAGTCACGCCCCAAAAAAAAAACACCCTCTTTCTTCGCGACTCTTACCTTTCCTTTGACCTTTCGATAAGTTGCCGCAGGGTAGTCTCTCACCTCTGCCAATTCCCTTTTCTTGGGTATTTGCCCGTCCTGAAACCGATCCTTTCCGTAACTACGCTGACTTCCTCCCTCCGGCCCTTTTGTCCTTTGAGTGACGTCCCCCCCCGTTCACCAAGCGTTTGACTATGTACCTCTCTCCTCGACCCTTTTTTCCTTTTTGAACTCTTGTTAGGGAGTTTGTCGTCCAAATGCTCCTTGCTTTCTTTTTTTCTCGGCTTCCTTACACCGGATGCCCCACCGTCCCAATCGGCCGGTTCTTTGATTTCCTGCTATGATTTCTGAGAGAGCAAAGCCCGTCCCCGGACGCGGACTTCTTTTTTTTTCTTTTGTCGCCTTAACGGCGGACCCACCCGTCGTAAAGGATTCCCTTTTTCTGGCCATTGTCCCGAGACAGTCTTTGCCGAGGATCCGCCCCAACCTCCCCCTTTATTTCCGTGACTCCGTTTCTAGAACTGGGGACCTCACTGGCACCCTTCCCCGATTTCCCTTTGCGCACATTTGCATTTGGCGCGTTTTTCGGAGCTGACTTTCTTCCTCTTTCCCTTCAAGCCAGCACCCAATGCCCCTTCCCCCAAGCCTTTTTCTTCCGTTTCTTCTGACTTGTGTTCCTCCGTTTCGAGTTCACTGTTAGGGTTTAGCGAAGCGAGCCTAAGCAGGGATGTGTTGGATTCCTTCCTTTTCCCCTTCCGCTTTCCTTTCTGACCTCGGCTGTTCTTGCTCTTTCCGATCGACTTGCTTGATGCGGGACCACAGCGACACGCAAAGTGACACGGCATAGCGGTTTTTTCTCCCCTTTTTCATTTCCCCCTTTTCGTTTGGAAACCAGTAAATGATAGCAGAGAACTTTTTGCCAATCTTTCTTCCTCCAGCCTGCTTGCAGTTTCTTCTGCGTTTATGGAAGAGAACCCAAAACTTGTTCTTTCCCTCTTTTTCTTCCTTTTCATTTGCACGAGGCCATTTTCTGGTCTTGTTCCGCCTGTCTGTGTGCCAGCCATGAATATGTCTACCCCTCTTCTTGTAGGCCTGGAGTTCAATAACCGACAGCGGCCCTTTAAGTGGAAAAAAGTTCTGAATAAGACTTCTCGCTTTTAAGAGTCTTCCCGATTGTTCCTCTTTTGAGATCGATCTTTCTGCCAATTAGTTTGCTTCCTCCGACCCTTCCATTCAAACTTCTTGCGTATTTTTTAGCTTGGAATGAGCGCCTCATTTTTTTCCTCATTATCTCCCCCAATCACTTTCCCGTGCCGGCGTTTTAGCTCTTCTCTTTGATAGCTTGGTCTGCTCAAATTCAATTCGGCCAAGCGCATATTTTGGGTCTCTCCTGCCCCCACTCGCTGCTGACTAAGATGATTTTTCTGTCATGTCCATTATCCCGCGGCGGTCTTTTCCCTCTCAGTCCTCCCGCCAGCTCAGAACACGTTGGCCCCACGGGTATGTCGCCGTTCAGCCCCCTCATCTCCGCTGTCCTCTGTGCCATGCCTCTTTACCCTACTTTATTTCATTTGGGCTCCATGGCCCAATTGACTTTTAGACCTAATTGGTCTCTTTCACCTCCCTACCACTAGGATTTTGTTTAGGACGATTCCCCCTTTGTTGGGCGTCGCTGCCTGGCGTTCCAGCGAGGCCCGTGACTTTCTGTGGAGGAATTTTTCAATCCTTGGCTGATGACCCTCGACAGCCCTTGTTTCTCTTCGTCTTTCTTACCCCTTGAGCTCTGATGGTTTTGCCTATTCTCCTCTCTCACTCTTTTATTTCTTTGATCTCTTTTTTTCCCCCCTGATTCCAATCCCTTTCCAGTGGTCCTCTCCCTTCTCTGCCTCCCCCCCCAATTTTTTCTTGGATCTGCGCCAGCGACCCCCCATCTTTTCCCCCTTCCCAGCACCCCCCCCTCCCTTAGTATAACCCCAGTAAACTTTATCATTGTGCTTTCTATGGCGTAAGTCTATTTGGCCTCTCATCACCGATTTCCTCCTTTGTGAGCCTTCAGGCTCTGTTCGTACTCCTTTTTCTTCTATCCCAGGTTTCCTCTTCCCCGTCCTCGTCTGGTTGCCCGTGATTTTGTCTATTTTTCCCCGTTTCTTTCCCGTTTACCCCATTAAGCCGTCCTGAAGTCGTATTTTCCCCCTTCCCTCACAGCTACCAGATTGGCCGGTCCTTCCCGCTCGCCAGAAGTGACTCCCACGTTTCGGTGTTAAGGCCTCTTTCCTAGCACTTGCTTCAGATAATACTGTATCCCGCTTTCGTTCCTTTTTGAGGATTACCTGACCCCACCTTCTTTGGAGGAAACCCTCCGGAGGACACGCTTCGGCCCCCTGTACCTGCATTTATCCCTCTCTTGGTAGTCCTTCTTCATCTCTTCCCAAGCCAGAAGAGTCCTTTTATTTGCCTTATTCTCGGTCCATGACTACTTGATCCGAACAAAGGAATCTTATCTTTTGCTTTGTCTTTTTTTAAGCGAATAGCCAATTCCCCCTTGCATCTTACAGCTGAGGGTGAGACGCCATATTCAAGGATTTCGGCGGTGAGCATTTTACCGCCTCCTCCGTCGCCCTTGCCCTGTAGTAGTGTGCAAAGTGGCAAGTCAGAGAGCTATTTCTTTCCGGTGCATCCCACCCTCTTGCGCAATTTTGGTCGCCGCCGCTTTCCCCCATGATGTCACTGATCCCTTTTTTTTAGGTCTGTTCCCCTTCCCGTAGTTTTTGGTGTTTTTTTTTCCTCTCTGTGAAAAGGATTTCGTCTTGTTTTTTGTCCTTAGTTCACTGTCCCTCGCCCCCATATGACCTTATCACGTCCCAAGAAAGATAGAGGAAGAAAGCATTCTTGCTTTGATCTCCTTTGGCCGCGCATGTTTTAGTTGTGTTCCGGTTTTTTCTTGTTAAGAAGGTGTTGTTCCCCCTTCCTTCTTGGTCGCAATCCCCCCCCCCGATCCTCATACTGAGAATAGGGCTCGTATCTCTTTTTTTTTAGACCGTTTGGATGACCCCATTGCCCCATCCCTCTACGGTCGTTTTCCTGCTTGGCCATGAACCCCGGTTGAACCTGGCTTTCTCCCTTCCTATGCGTTCTTCGCGCCCGAGACAATTTAGGCCCAATTGGGTTTCTAAAGAAATTCATTTCATCCCCTCTTGGTTTTCGGGTATTCCCCTTCCCCCCTACGCACGGGTGCTGTTCCTGAGGTAACACTTGATGGTTCCTCTTCCCCTCGTCCTCGATTACGCTCTCTCGAGATTCCTTGGTGAGCAGCCTGTTGCCTGGAATAAAAACTGTCGCAGCTCCTTGTTCTCGTGGCTCCTTGGTACTTCCCGAACCTTTGTTTGGTTTTGGACCGCATCTTTTTTCCCTTTTTGTCCCCCTTGAACCCCATAACCATTGCCGGGTTTTAGCTTTGTCCCCATTACCCTTCTTCGTCACCTTTTATTCACTTTATCCGATCTTCCTCCTAATAAGTTTGTTGTTTTTTGAGTCCTATCTTTATCCGGGCCATCATTTGGCAACTCCGGCCTTGATGGGATAACCTGAGAGAACAGAGTCGAGCGTGTTTGCTTTAACTAGCCCCCTCTTAGTTCCGCGTTCCTAGGTCTTTGATTTACCATTCTTACACGGCAGACCACGTAGTACGGAGAAAAGGTGTCTCGTGTCCTCTTCTCCTTCATTCCTTCGATAGAATTAATCGGTGCTTCTTTTGACTTGAACCTTTTTCTCCAGGTTTTTTCGGCTCAATTAACCTGTCGTCTATGAAGTCTACCCTCAACCCCTAGGATGATGAACCAGGGTTATTGGCCTGTAAAACCTTTGTAGCGGGCTCGGCTCCTGCAATAGAATCCCAAGGTTCACCTCCTTGCCCTCCTATTTCCCGTCCAAGTCCCATTTTGTTTAGCGTGTGGGAGTTACTAGGCGACCCCTTCGACCTGACAGCCATGAGTTTAGGTGTTCTTGGAGGCCCCCCCCCCCCCCCCACCCACGGGAGGACCTTCCCCTTTAACTCTTTCATCAATGTTCCCCACGGCCAGCCGGGTTTTTGTCCCCTTAAAGATCACTCCAGGCTCAGTCTTCTTTTTCCTCGGTCCGGGGGTTTCCCGGACAACGGTCCTTGGGACGAGACTTTTGTGAATGATGTGAAAGTTCCACCTATTCCTGATGTTTCCCCCAAAGTATGAACACCCCCTCTTGGGGCATGTCCCCCCCCCCTGACATTTTTGACCTCCTCAGCGTCCCTCTTGGAATCTTTCTTCGGTGTCGACCCCCCGAGATTCGCCGATTTTGTTTTTATAACTTCCTCCTGATCGGTTTTCTCTTTTCCTGTCCCGGGCTTCCATCCCCCCTTAAAGTCTAAGCGTTTCCGGATGGAAAACCGACCCCTTCCCTACCCTGCAACCCTTAGAACACCTTTCCAAGGGATGTACTTGGGAACCTTACTTCTCTTCGTAGTCCCGCCCACTACGATGACCCTTATGACGGTCGAGTCAAGTATTAAGTTTTGTTCCCTGCTCTACCTTCCCATCCCCAGGACTGTCTTGTGTCTCGATGCGACCCCATTTTCCTTACACACCCGTGGGAGAGTTGACTCTGAATGATCCCCTCGCGGCGGACGCGCTACTCTACCCTCTCTTTTGGGGCCACTTCCCTCTGCCGCATCCGCCGACGAGGGTCTACTCTTGCGCAAGTGCTCGGGCCCTAGGCGTTGGCACCCATATTCTCCGGTGCTGCTCCATTAGTGCTAGAATTACCAGGCTCGTCGTTTTTCGGCCGAATCCCGCGATCGGCCTTCGTTCGGAATTTCCTCGCTGTTCCCGACGTTCCCAACCTCTATCCTTTCCCCCGGGAAGAAGTTTTTGTGTTGGTGGGGTTGGTGGTTGTTTTCCAAGCACATTTCCTATCCGGATTCCGAGCAAGTGGCCAGACTTACGATGTCCAGGCGAGTCGGGCGTTTTTTCCCCGGGTGATCGAGGAGCTGATTTGCCCTCCCATGGCTTCCCTTTGTTCCGTTTCTACCAATCTGCTGGGCATCGGAGTCCCCCCCCCCCCGATGTGGGGCTCGTTTGACCCCCATAAATCCCAATCTGTTCTGACATAAATATGGCCTTACCCCTCATCCGTGCATTTTCCTGCCTGATCCCCGCCCAATCCCAGATTTGATTTGAGTACGTATAATTCAAGACGTGGGTCCACTCCTCAGATCACCTAAGCGCAAGCTGCTTTTCAGTGATGTTCGTTTGAACCATCCCAAAGGCCCTCCCCCCGAGCCCCCTACGCAAATTGCATCTTCGATCTCCAGTGCCTTTGACTTCCGACCCAACCCTGGAATTTTCAGTTCCGAAACCCATTCATCGTCGTTTGAGCCCCGCTGCCCCGTGCCTTATTTCTTCCCCCCCCCGTCGGTGTCCATGTCGCTCACCCCGATTTCACTCTTTTCCCTGAGTCCTCTTCACCTCGAAAGCGGCATATGGCTTTTTCCTTTCCTTCGCATTGCCGCCTGCTGTGGACTTTTTTCGTCGCTGCTGCGACTTTCCCTTCCCACACCGTCGGCCCTTGTTAGCTCTCTGAATCATAAAAGCATAGGGATCGAGTCCTCTTTGGGCTGCCCTCGCCCCCCGCATCGATGGCTTTCCCCTCTTGACCAATTGTCGACCCCCTTCCCCCCCCCCGCCTGCCTTTAAATTTCACAGTATTTTGCAAGGTAGACAGCGTGATTTTGGAGATCTCGCCAAGCCACAGCCGTCTCGCCACTCGCACGAAGGTCCCCTTTCTTGCTTTGCCTGTCTCCGTGGTTTCCCCGAATAGCAAGATGGACTAGATATCTCCAGGCCCTGCTTACTCCTCGAACGATGATGAAGCCATGTGACTGTTGCCACTTTACGTATTTTGCCGGTCCTGACCCCTATCTTTCACGACCAGAAGACTGAGATCCCCCCTCCCGATGAATGAAATGTATAGCAGTTCCAATTATACACCGAAAAAACCCTCCCAGGACAATGTTTTGGGGGGGGGACTCCCATTGTCGACCTTTTCCACATGTGTTTATATGGAACCCCCGGTATGATCTTGATCCTCCAATTTACGGATTGGCACTCAGCATCTGCGGCCTTCGTTTCTTGCGCTTGCGTGGTATGTTTGGCCCCCAGCTCTTTGAACTTTTTTAGCCCCAGCAGACGCGCCCCAAATTTGTCCAAACTTGTCTTGCCGTGTCCTGGCGGGTTTGGCCGGCCGTCCCTCTGTCGTCTTCCCCTCTGCCGCCCCATCGCCTCTGTCCCCGAGAAGAATCCCCCATCTAAATTTACCCCCTCTCAATCCCCCCAAAAGACTTCCCCCCTTGTTCTGCTTAACGCGTTTTTTAACACCTGCCCTTTGATGCGAAACAGCGCCCAGGTTCCTTCGGTTTTCTTCTTGTTTTTTTCCTTTTCTCGTGCTCCGCGTAACAGAGATCTATCGCTCTGACACATATTGAAACCCCTCCCTTTTTTCGAAAGGCTCCCCGACTTGCCGGTCCCCTCTCCTATCTACGTTTTTTTCCACGTATTTTTATCCTCGTCAAGCACTTCTCTCTTACCTTGGTCTCCCCCTGCCCAGAAGACGGTCCTTTATTTGTACGAAGTGAATCGTACCCCCCTGCAAACGATTTTTCGCTTGGCCGACTAAGACTGCAGTCATTTTTAAAGTCTTTCCAAAAGCACACTTAATGCGTTCCGGGGGGTCTTCCTTTTCTTTGAAGGCCGGGCCACCCTCCGCGCCCGTGTCTCATTCCTACGCCTTTCCCGAGTTAAAAGGTCTGACGCGGCTCGGCTTACTCGGATCTATCTGGCGTTTCTGCCAGTGGTGTTAGTAGAAGAATTCCCCCCACTAGCCCTCAATTCAGTCCACGTCGGGTAATTCTCTGCGCTCTTTTGCCCATTTCCCCGCCCTTTGGGTCAGAAGTGTCTTCTGGACGACCTCCTCAGCAACTACATTTCCCTCTCCTTTCCCGGCGTAACCAAACCGGGGTTGTTTTCTT
>Ga0179593_1715650_pt1 | contig 10801 bp, 12 predicted proteins | sample CZODoug2_1_08_16_FD_185931 | JGI IMG/M metagenome (GOLD analysis project Ga0179593, IMG submission 185931) | Vadose zone soil fungal communities from Angelo Coast Range Reserve, California, USA - CZODoug2_1_08_16fungal (PacBio error correction) | ecosystem: Environmental > Terrestrial > Soil >... | reverse complement strand
CTCTTTCTTGCCGGGAGACCCATCCATGCCCCCCTCCCCTATCTGTTAATTTTTGTTTCCTGCAACCAGGTTCTTTTCTTTCCCTTTGCGTTCCCTTCACCCCCCTTTCACACTCCCGGTCCGTTTAGCCGGCCTTCGCCTCTTTCTTGGGATGAGGGGCAACTAAGAGTTTCCCGCTGCCCAGGGTTTTCACCTACTTCCCGGTCTTTTTTTTTTTTCCTTAGAGACACACTCCCTCTTGATACCTCAGGCCCCTGAGGAGGGAGTGCACGGACTTCGGATGGTGGTTGTTTTTTTCGAAATGCGTTTCTGAGCCTTTTTTTGTTCTAGACCTTTTTTTCAGGGCTCGGTTCCCCCACCCTGTTTTGCTGATTTTTGGGCTGTTTGATGGCGGGCCTTTACTTTTCGCCGGTGTCCTTCTTTTTATTTCAGTTTCTTTTTTTCTGGGAGGGTTTTTCTCCCTCAATGTTCACTACTTCTTTCTTCTGAATGAAGTCACGGTGTCACGATTTGTGGAGCAAGGTTTCATGAGGAGGGGGCCACTTTTCCCTATGTGTTTTTTTTTGGTCACCCCCTTTCTCTCGGAACTTTTTTGTTCTCCGCCCTGGATGGTTTCCCCCATGTCCTTTGAAAACCCCGACGAAAATTTGGGCTTCGCTGTCCGCTCCCCTTGATACCGGACACCCCTCTAGAGCTGCCGCCGGTCGGCTTTTAATCATGCTTTGATTTTTTTTCCCCGTGACCCCTTCACCATTCCCCCCCCACGTGCTTTTTCCTGATTCCCCGCTTGACCCGGCTGGTCTCGCCGTTCATTTGGCTAACGTTTCTTGGAGGGGCCGCTTTTGCCTGCGGTTCGTTTCCCCCCCCCCCCCGGGACTACCGCTTTCCTTTATCTTTTGCGTCATTGCGGGCTCACCCGCGATTCTTCGATATTAGGGCTGGAGGCGAATCGAAACTTTGGCATGAAGGCATTGCCGACCTGCCCCACCCCCCCCTTTACAAGGCTTTTCTCTTTTTAAGACCCACCCCCCGTTCTCTCTGGTACTCCCTGGGAGGGATATTTTCCGAGGGAGGTCAGTTTATCGCTTCCTCTTCGCTCCCTTTTTTTCCCCGTGAGTTTTCCCGTGGCCTTCATTTTGATGTACCTTTTTGATGTGCTGTGACTGCCCTAGTGACGGAGTGCGTCCCTGCCAATCAGGGCCCCGGACCACTCTTTCCTTTTTTCACCTGTTTTTGAGTTTTCCTTTCGCTTTCGCGTGTACGGCGATCTCATGATCGAATTTGGTGAAAGTTCCGGCTATCTTCCTCCCACCCCCCCGTTTACTTCGCCGTTCTTTTCTCCTGCCCCATTACTCTCGGATACGACCATTTTTCTTCCCTCGTGAAACTGCTTTGGTGGTTTCCTTTTTGACACTTTTTTTTCAATCCTTGGTTTTTGCGTCTCTCCATGGAGACCGTTGATCGGCCGTGGTGTTTGACCCCCCCCAGTCTTTGCCCATCTCTTTCCGCCCGTTTCCGCTATTAAAGGTTACGCAGACGGTCGTGCTTCTCCCCTTTTTTCATTTCCTCGTACCCCCGTTGCCCGTCGGCTGGTCTGTAGAAAAAGCTGGACACATGTCCCCCACCTTTCGGTTCTCCCTCGCGCGGTTTTCTTTTCCGCGTTTTCCTTTCGAAGTTCCGCATAAGACGCTAGGGAATGCCCGCGGTTTCTTCGCGCTTTTTTCGTACCCGTTCTCTTTTTCCTTTCCGTTGTTTTTTTTTTTTAGGTGATTTTCTTTTTACAGGTCTCGTTTTTTTTTTTTCCCGCAGGCTGAACTCCGTTTTGCTTTTTGTCTCCTTTCCTGATCTTTCCTGGAGGCCTTTGCGCGTCGGGGAGACAAGGTTGCTCGATTGAATTTCCGCCCTTTTATATCTCTTTTTTTTGTCCGAGTGCTCCTGTCAAGCCCCAAGCGAAGGAAGGCAGGTCTTATTAACCATGTCTTTTTTTGGCGGGCTGAACTGGTATCCGTATTGACTAGTAGGCCAAATCCTGGCGCGCCCACCCAAAGGGGGCGGGCGATGTCTTGGCGCCTCGTCCTTCTCACCCTTTTGCGCGCGCCTGTCGGCCCGACCACACCCGTTTTTTTTCACGGCCGTGACCGGGCCGGCTTTTGGGGGTCCCTTGTTTCGCCCGCTGCATGTAGATCTTTGTCCCCCGAGGCACCCGGATTATGGTAGTTGTCCATCGGAAGGAGTGGAGCGTCATTTTACCTTTTTTGGATCGATTTTTTTTTGTACACTTTTTTTCCGACACCATTGTCCATCGATCACCGGGGTGGGAGATCTTGCTTGCCTTCCCCGGATGTTTTCCCCTTTGTGCAGGGCCTTCTAGAAGTTTCCCGGTTGATTCGGGATCGTGATTGGGTTGAGTTGAGCCATCCCCGTCACGATTGGGCAGGTTTCGTTTTTTTCCCATCGTCCTCCTTTTCTGCGGTCGTGTTTAACCAGGCTTTTTTTGTGGGCTCGTTTTTTTTTTTCGGCTTGACTTCTTTTTTTAGACACCGTATTTTACCCGGGATGCTAAGTCCGCCGCCGGCCCATAGCTGTTCGAATTCGTTAGGACGGACCCCCCACCCTCCCTTGTTTGTGCCCGTCGGTTTGACGTGAACCCCCCCCCGGCGTCTGCTGGGGCGTGGATTTTTTGATCCCCACCAGCTTTTTTTTAGATTGTCCTTGCCCCTCTCGTCTTTCTCGAGGGGTTGGAAGCCGCATGTTTCCCCGCGCTTCCAGGGGAAGAGTGGACTATCTTTTTTCCCGGTTGCCGGCCGTTTATCAGTCGTTTGACCCCTACCCCCCGGAAATCACGGGATCATTCCCCCGCGCCTTCCCAAGCCGGATTCCCGGCGTTTTTTTCTGCCGATTGTTTGTTTTTTCACTTAATTTTTTTCCCCCGTTGTTTTTTCGCTTTCCGAGCGATTTTGTACTCCCTTTGGCGGCAGCTTCCTGGGGGAATTCGTTTTTCCTGGGATCACTCCCTGGATGCCCTCTTCGGGGTCAGCGCCCCCCTGGGACGTCGCCCAGCCATTGGGAGAACGCGGCCCGTTTCTCAACCCCCCCGGTCGTCTGGCCTCCCAAGTTGTCAGCCTTGCAACGCCCTTGCCTGCGGACTTCCAAATAGTGGGTACCGCGTGGTGAGTTTTTTCATGCAACCCCCTGCCTTGGTTCGACCTCCTGGCAAGCTTCCCTCGAAGACTTTTATTCAGTGGAGCTTGCGGGCCACGGAGATGTTTTTTTCCTCAACAGCCCCCTTTTTCTCTTTTTTTCGAGACGCCCTCTTTTCATTTTTCTGAGCCCTGAGAAAAACGATGGGAAATTCCCGGCAGCCTAGGCCCCTTCGCCAACAAAAAGGGGGTTTTTCCTCATTCGGTTTTTTATTTGGCCTGCCTGAACTGGCCCTCTCGTTTTTCATTCTCTGATTGGTTCTTTGAACTTTCAGCGGCTCGGGCGCGGTGACGCGGGGCAGCGTTGGTTGAAAATAGTCTTTCTCATCGAAGGGAGATGCCCTTTTTGAAGCTGCGTGCGGACCCCTTTTTTTTTTTTTTTCCATTGATTTCCCCTTCTTCCATGGTTGTTTCGTGCGCATGCCACGCACTTTTTTTTCCTCCTTTGGGGCATTCAGCCGGATTTCCCCTCCGCTATACCCTCCATTTTGTTTTTTTTTTTTTTGGAGATTAATCCTTTTTCACGATCTCTGGCTTCCCCATTCCCCCCAACTGAGACACAGATGTCATGCGCGACTGGGAAGCCACCGGAAGTCTGAACTCCCCTGCCATCACATGCGGATTCCGTTGTTTTTTTCTGGCTCCCCCTTTTTCCCGAGTGAATCTTTTCCCCCTCCAGATCCCCCGCGACCCAAAGAGCTTTCTTTTTTTTTGCCAAGAAGGCCAGGAAAAGGAGGCCTTACGAAACGATTCCGTTTTCGATGGATTTTTTTTCTCCCTGTTCTTCTTGGCCTTGGGATTTTCCCTGTTTTTGCAACGGCTTTTTTTTTGGGTCCTAGGGGTTCTTGGTGATTGGGTGCCGCCTCCGCCGTGGCCCGCATTTTTCTTCCCTTTTGTTTATTTGGCCGTTTCGGTTTTTTTTTTTTTTTCAGGGATCTTCACCTTGACTTTCCCGGCGTTCCCCACCCGTGGCCGTCCAAGGTCAAGGAGGCTGCGCCCCTATGTTCGTCTGCACGATTCCGGGACCTTCCGCTGACTGCCTTTGATTGTTTCCTTGTAGGGGGTCACCCCCCCCGAAACCCATTTGGCTTTCACTTTTCCCTGCTGCTCGAACAGGGAAAACTCTTTCCTGGGAGGCTTGAAGCCGGTTTTGCTTTGAACATCGGTTATCTTTTTTCGTTTCGTTGTCCCCTTTTTTTTTGCTCTCCTCTCAACCTTTTCATCCTGTTTTTATGTTTCAGGATAACTTTCCACGTTTAGGCCATCGCCTTGGATGTCGACGTTTCCTCTTTGCCAATTCCAACAGGGCAGTCCCCCGACCAGATCTTTCGTTTTCTTCCACTCCCTCTTTCTATCGGGGCTTCCTTTCGAAACCCCCTTCTTTTCCTTTTTCTTTTGATTGGGTTTCCCTCCCCAATCTGGGCCGGGGGTTCAACGTCTTCCCCGGCCCCCACCCCCTTTTTTTTTTTTTTTACTACCTTTTTCCCCTGATTTCCCCTCTTTTCCCTGGGATTGCTATCGCGGTCCCCCCGTCTACACCTAGCGATTCGCGCTTGACCAACTTTTTTTTTTTTGGAGCATCGTTTTCTTTCATTCGTTTTTTTTTTTTTTTCTTCTGCCTTTTTTTCCCCTGAACGTTTTCGCGCCGGGTCAATCAGAAAACTGCCAGGATAAAATTATTCCTTCACCACGTTTTTCCCGCCTCCTTGCTTCTTCCGCGTTTTTTTTTTTTCCTTTTTTTTTTTCTCCTGCGGTTTCGTGCAGTCTTACGCACCCAACCTTTGATCGGAATCGATCTCCCGTTGTTCTTTACGACGATTCTCCCGGATTTTTTTCCTCCCCCCCTCTAGACTTCTCCGCATTTGGCCGGTACCCATAATGAAGCCGCCGTGCCCTTTTTTGTTTCGTCTTCGGATGGTTTTCCGTTTTTTGATTTTCTTCCCCATTTTCTCCTCCGTCTTAGCCATGGGCGCGTCTGGGAAGGTGAAGCCTAAGGCTACAGGCTTTCCTTTTACGTTTTCCTGTTTTTTACCTCCCCCGGTGCGGACCACCAGTTTGATCGCCCATGCCGGACGGAGCCCTGAATAGGGTATCTGAAGGTGATCTTAAGAGCAGGTACCTTCCTGGATTTCTCTTTGCAGCCTTTCTCGTTCTTACTCATCATTTTTTTCCTCCCTACAGTTCTTTTTTTTTTCCGAGATGATGCAGGCGGTTGGCCGCCAATCGATCAGGTCACCTTTTGGCAAGTCCTTTGATTTTCCTGAGAACGTCCTGCTGCCAGATAGCTTTCCCAGGATTTTAAAGACGTTGGAGGCATTGTGTTTTTTGCCTCCCCCCCCCCCCCCAAGCGGCCTCCCTGTTTTGGGGCCAGGTCGTCAAATGGTCGCTTTTCGGGTCTCCGGGGAAAGAAGGTTTTCCGTCGGCACGTCTTTTTTGTCCATGCGAAAAAAGCGGGGGGGTGCGAGCTTGTCCCTCTTTTTTTCCCACCCCCCCTAGCCCGCTGGATTCCCCCACGACCAACTTTGAAAGGAGTGGTTCAGTTAATTTTATTTCCTTCCCTTACCCCTCTTAGGTACAATAGAGATTGTTCCCCACCGATTTCCCCCATGTAGTCTTTTTAATCCCTCGTTTTTTTCTCACTGGGACCTCGGATCCACTTTTTTCTTTTTTCACCCCCCGTTTCCGCACCATTCCCACTCTTTTGAGCTTTGGCAAGGGACCGCAGCGCTTTACATTATTTACGACTTTAGTGGTGATCCCTCCTCTTTTTTGTGATTCCCCGATTGGGAGCTCCTCAACTCCGTCCGGATGTTCTCCATTCTTTCCCCGTTCCCCCTGATGCCCTTTTTTTTTTTGCAGTTTTCCACGAGGGAGATCGGAGATGGTTTTAGTGGGCGGCTTAGCCCTTCGGTTGGCCCCTTTTTTCCCGTTTTCTTCTTAACAATCTTTCCTTTGGGCCCCTTGGAAGTTGGTGCCCGGGCTGGTTTTTCAACAAAAACCGTCCCGCAGGGCTGCGTTATCCGCAATGTTTTCCCTCATGGCCCCGAAGATCGGATTGGATTCGGGTGGTGGGAGCCGCATATCGATAAAGAAAGAGGACTAATGGCCGGCCCGTTTTTTGGTGGATCAGGTGTACTTTGCTATTTTTGCGGCCTTCCTTTATTCCCCCCCCGAGAACCCTCCTTATATCAAGCGTTCTCGCCAGATTGTGGAGGTTTTCGAAGGAGTCTTTTTCACCACCCAGTAGAACCCTTCTCCTTGGCTGTTTCCCTTTTTTCAGGGTCCGTTTTCCCTTTCTTTTTTTTTCCACTGATTTCCCCAGGCGAAGACGTCTTGTCAGTAGGTGTTACATCTCATGTTTTTCCCCTCGCCCTGTCGCAGATTTTCCTCTTACGCGTCTACCGGTTTTTTTCTTTGACATAGTGTTTCCTTCCCCCCCGCCCCTCCCTACCTTGCGAAACGTACTTTTGGGACGTAGTGGAGTGCTTTTTTTTTTTCATCAAGTTTTCCTTTCCGCCCCCCCTCCCCCTGCCTAAACTTTTCTCTCAGCGAGCCTTGGCGGGCCCCGAGAGTTTCCGAAATCAACAAATCCTTCGCCCACACGCTTTTTTAACTTTGGCCCCCTCTCTTCTGCGACCCCCCCCCCCCATTGTGTCCCTCCATTAGGGTCCTCTCGCCACCAAACAGGGCGCCATCGGGTTTTTTCCCCTCCGCATTGGCCCCTGCACTTTTGCGTTTTCTCGGAATTTGACCCGGGTGGCAGTCTTTCCCCCCTCGTATTTGCCATCCCTCACTGGTGAGAGCGTCCGTCTCAAGCGGGGAACTGGACCCCTCCTTTGAACTGTTTCCCCCTGTGTAATCCCCCCCCTTAGGTTCCCTGCCTGGAAACAGGCCCTTCGCAACCTGTCCCCTTTTTTCAGCAGAGATTTCTTGCGCCTCCTTATCCTCTCTCCCTCCCATCCTTCGTGAGATTTTCCCTTAATTTTCCTTTCCTTTTTTCTGAAATTTCCCCTTTTTTTCCCCCACCTATGCTGTTCCTGCGCGACATGGTGACTCAACAGGGAAAGTGATGCACACCCTTGCGGCCATCCCACTTTCGGATTCTGCACTTTCTGCTTCTTTGTTTTTTCCCTCTTCACTCTTCCCCTCCCCCTCCCCCCCCGGCCGATTCGCTTGAAGTCCGCGACATTTATGGACGCGTGATAAGGGAGGCGCCATTTCCCAAAGGGAGGGTTTTTTTTTGACCGAATGCGTTTTAGGGGCCCTTCTTTTTTCAGCCTTTTTTTCCCTGATGCCCTCCCTATTTACCTTTTTTGGGCGGCTCGCAAAAAGAGGTGTGGCCCTTGGGTTTCATTTTCTCGACCCCGTTTTGCCTCTTTTTTCCCCCCAGCTGTTTTTTCTGGGCCTTGACTCATTCCGGCATTTGTCGCTGATGCAGATAAAGCTTTTACCGATGACGTCGCTGTCCAACTTTTCGGGGTGGCCCCCGCCCCCCCCCCCCCCCCCCTTCCTTTTGAGGACCTTTTTCTCCCGGAGTTCTCTTCGGAATCGTTGCCATGCTGTTGCGACGTCCCATGTAGATGGGAACAAGGTACTCCCTGTGGGCTTACGCCGTCTTTTTTGATCCCCTGATTCCCGACCTTCTTTTCGGCTTCCCTTTTTATGCTTTTCTCCCCCCATGGTGCACGACGGTTTTTTCCCCACCGCCCACCAAAGATGGAGCCTGGTTCACAGAGATCTTTTTTGGTGCTGTTATTTTCCCGTAGGGGTCCCCTCTTCCCAGTTTCCCCCTCCTCTTTTTGCCCCCCCCCTGGCCGGGGTTTTTTTTGGGGGGGGGCCATGTTGAATTTCAAGCTCTGGGGGAAGTCCCTTGCCCAATGCTTACTTTTCTCGGCCTTGTTCTTTCCCCAGCCTGGAGGTCATTGGGATCCTCCCGAAACGCAAAGCTTTCTCCGGTGGTTCACTTTTTCTGGCTTCAATGTCCGTTTCTGTCGCGTCCCTTCTTTTCCTCTGGTCCGGTTTCTATAGTTCTTACCCAATAGATTTTATATGTTGCGCTTCAAACGAGAATTAAGGGGCCTTGCCGGGCCGCCCTTCCGGCCCCTTTTACGTTTTTTTTCTTTTTTTATTTCGCCTGGCACTAAGAACCAGCCGATTTCACCTCCGAGATCCCCAAACCCAAGGCACGCACGTGCGCCCCTGCCTTGGCCCGTCTTCCTCAACTTTCTCCGGTATGGGTCCCTTGCCCCGCTATGACCCCCCCCTTGATCGATTTTCCTCCTAGGAAATTATGCTCGCTAATACCCCCCCTCGGGTTGTCCACGTCTTTTTGCGCTTCTTTCCGGCTTCCCCTGCATCCACCGACCGTTGCTTTTTGTGTTGGTCGCAAAGGTTGCTATTCCTCCCCCGTTTTTTCTCTTCCCGACGACTGTCCTTCCAAGTCTCATCGACCACCGCTTTAGCTGGCGAGAGTGTCCTTTGCTTTCCGGTTACCTTCTCTTCACGGGTCCCGCGGGACCTTTTGGGTCCTCGGCCTGTTCAATTTTTTTTTTTTGCGCTGTCGGGTGGCGCACCAGACTCTGTTCCATCCGACTCGGTTTTTTTCGTCGCGTTTTCCGAAGGTTCTTTTCCCCCATAGGACCGTCGGCGGCTATGTCCCCGCTTTGCTCGCCGCGGTCGAAGTGGTCAGGGCCCGGAGGCCTCTCTTCTCTTTTCCCTTTAATGTGGTTGGGATGATGCAAGCCGGTGCTTAACTATTTTTGGTGCTGGTTCTTCCCTTTCCTTTCTCTTCCTCCAATTTCCCCTGAGGTTCTCCCAGCCCCTTTTCTCGGATTGGAAGGTTCAAAGAAGGTCGCGTGTAATGTCGCAGGGTGTCCCTTTCGGCGCCTTTCCCCAAACCCCTTTCGCTTTTTCTTTTAGCGTGCACGAAGTTAGCGGGGCCGTCCCTGACCTTTACCATGATGCACGTTTTTTTTCTGATTCCTCGGCTTTTTTGGAAGCAGGCGTCGGCTTCCCTTTCTCACCCATACTTTTTGAGCCTTCATTGCCCTTCAGGGTTTTACTTTTTTTCCCCTTCTCCGGGCAGGAGGTGACAGCCCGGATCTCTGTCCCCGTCCCTGTCGGTCGTAAAGCCTAATTAGGAGTCAGTAACGTCGTGCAATCTATCATTTTTTTTTCCGTTTCCCGGCCACCCCCTCTTCCCCACTTTTTGATCCAGTTGAGATAGGGGGCAAGGCAAACCTCCCTTTTCTTTTTTCCCTGAGGTAGGGCCTTTTTTGTGATTCCCCGTGAAGGAAGGGTGGACTTTTCCTGATTGGCATGTTTCTTCCACGCTCCACCTTTCTGCTTTTGCGGCGGCCTCCCCCCCCGGATTGCGGCAGTGTGAAAGCGCCCTTTTTTTTTTGTATCCCGGCCTTTTTCCTTGGCACCCTCCGGATAGTCCCACAGCTGGCAAAATTTTTCATGTAGAGTTCCCCCCTTCTTCTCTTGCCTTTTTTTTTTTGTCAGTTGCCAAACCACCGGCGTACAGATGCGTCTGGATGGGACCCCCTTATCACTTTTTTTTCCCTCCCCCTCTTTTGGTGCTCCCCCTCCCCCCTTCTTCTCGATGGATTGGTTGAATGGATGTGGTGGAGGGGTCCTCCTTTTGGTGAATTGACCCTTCGTCCCTTTTTTTTTCCTTTTTTTTTGTCCCCACTTTTTTTTCCTTGGCGGTTGACCGCGGCCCCAGCCCGGGCGAGTCAAAGAAGGGACGTACGGGATCCTTTTTCGAGTTTTTTTGCGGATTTTTTTTTTCTCCCCTCTCCTTTTTTTTTTTTGGTTTCACGTACTCAGTTCGTGGCCCCATGAAGTGCTCCAGGTCCCTCTCCTGGTTCCCTTTTTGCAGGGTTTTTTTTTTGTCATTGGATTCGGACGGCGGGACCGGCTGAAGCCCACATTCCTGTTTTTACCAGCCCCCTTTTCTCTTGACCCCTCTTCCTCGAACCCCACCGGTTCGTCGGATCAGTTTCCGCACGCCGACATAGGGCGGGCAGCCGTTACTTGGACCCTTGCGTTTTGACCAATAGGTTTTTTTTCCCGAGTTCCTCCCTCCAGGATTCTCCCCCCTTTTTCATTTTGCGCCACGTCCGAGGATTGACGAATAAGGCGGCCTCCTTGCGGGGCCACGGGCTTCGGTCGTTTCACCAACCTCCCCCCCGTTTTTTCCATACGGCCTTTTCAATTGACAAAGACGAAAAGTGAGGATCGGCCACGATGGCATTTTGCTTACTTTCCAGTCCTCCAGGGCGCTTTCCCCTTCAATCTTTCTCCCTCAATTGCTGCCGACTGTAATAGATTGGTCCGTGGTTCCGTTCCTTTGACCTTAAGCGTATCGGCGTGTGTTTTGGCGCGTTGGGCAGAGTCCCCCCCCCGTCTTTTTTTTTCATATGGTCCTCCCTTTTTTCAGGCTGACGGGATCCGTCCCCTGATCCGCATGTTTTGCCCGCCAATGATTGAAGGGTTCCTTTTTTTGCTTTCCCCTTCGTTTCCTTCCCCCCCTTTTTTGCATCCTGTTTCGCCCCTTGGGGGCATTTTTTCCAGAGATTTTTTGAGGAATCACA
>Ga0179593_1695342_pt1 | contig 10801 bp, 11 predicted proteins | sample CZODoug2_1_08_16_FD_185931 | JGI IMG/M metagenome (GOLD analysis project Ga0179593, IMG submission 185931) | Vadose zone soil fungal communities from Angelo Coast Range Reserve, California, USA - CZODoug2_1_08_16fungal (PacBio error correction) | ecosystem: Environmental > Terrestrial > Soil >... | reverse complement strand
CGTCCACCCCCCATCGGATGCCACCAGTTTCGCCCCCCCAATGCAGAGTAAAAACTGTTCCCCCTTATGACTCTTTTTTCGAGAATTTTACCGGTTTATTTCACTCGCGTATCCATTGCCCTGGTCCTCCCGGAGGCGGCGCTGACGAATTGCTTGCCGAAGAAGGGTTGCTTGTGGTGCGGGTATTTCGGCAGGCTTTGCCTTTTAAGTGTGCTGATTGTGAGAATCTTTCCCAATGCCATGGCGCCTCTTATTACCTGCCTTCCCTAAAAAGAAAAACCCGGAAGTATTTGCTTTCGATTTTTCTTGGCTGGGATTTCCAGACAGCTTCTAGACGCTCGTCGTCTACGGTCTGATTGGCGTATGCCCCCTCCCCGTCTGGTTACAGGGCTTTTTATTCCTTGTTCGCTTCAATGTGGTTGCCGATAAGGTTGGTGGCTTTTTTGCTTCAACCTTCTCGGCGAATGGGAAATACCTTTGGGAGCGATCGCCCTAGTTAAGCATGTTTCGAGCATTGAAGGATGACCCCTCCCCTTTCACCTCTTTCTTCCTGAGTTCCTTTGTTAGTGCTGGGTTGTGTCTTCCAACTTGACGTCTGAAGAAGGCGAAGAATATTAACGTTAGCCCCAAATTACTGCATCATTCTTTTTTTACTATCCTGATAGCGGGGGTTTGATTCTCAGGAGGTGTCTCTTAAGTTAATCCCCAACCCTCTCTCATCTTTTTTTTTTTTTACCTCTTTTTCAGGACATTCCTCTCTTCCCTGGCGGGCTGCTTGATAGGGTTGGACGCCCGATTTTGCAGCCGTCGTGTTTTTGCCTCCCCTTACATTTTTCGAAGTTAAGTTGCGTCCCCCTATTCGCTTTAAGTTGTCGGAGGGTAGTATTTTCTACCACAAGAAGTGGTCCCACCCATGTCACCCACACCCCGGCGGGTGCTCGCCACGGGCACTCCCCTCGGCAGGGTCCCGGTGCCAACCGAACCAGCCTCCTCCCCACGGTCGAGATCAACTTCCTCTTCCTTAGGTGCCTTGAAACTGTTTGCCCCCAAGTCGCCCTTTCGGACCCTGACGTAGAAGAATTTTAAATAGGAACCTTTGCTTTCCTTTTCCGTGTCCGACTTATACTACCTGTCTTTTTTCTTCCGCGCCCTTTATGGCAAGCCTGGACTCCGTTCTTTTTGTTTGATACCTCTTACATGGATTCTTTTTTCGCCTCGAATGCACAAGCTAAGAAAGAATTCAATCCTTCAATCCCCCCTTGTGAAGTGCATCCAATTGTGCGGCAATTTTGAGCAGAAGAATAGGGCTCTCAGTCCCCCGGGTTTAACCCGCCCCCACGACACCTCCCCTAGAAATTAGTTCCACCCGTAGAGCCATCGCCCCCCCCACCGATAAGTTGTGGTTACGCTCCCAGTGAATTTTCGCCCGTTCTAATCTCCTGTCGGACATCTCGGGTGGTTACGAAATCCCTTCCTTCCCCTGCATTCTTCTTTCCCCCCCGTTGTTCCAAGAAGTTCTTGCGCATTGCTAGAACCGCAAGACGCGGCGCGCCTGGCCGGTGGTTTTCAGCTGCTCAAAAGAAGCTGACAGACCTCTTTCCGGTGGTTTTCCACAACCCCCCGTGCAACACTTGTGAGAGACTGTCCATCCTTTGAGACTTCTTAGAGTAAAAGTAGCACCCTTTCTTTCCCCCCCTGCCGCCCGATCACGCAACCTTCCAACCCCCGTTTTTTGCCATTCTTTGACTTGCCACCCCCACCGATCTTGTCCCCCAACCGATGCCTTGTTGGTTCTCGGTCAGAAAAATCCCCATTTTTTTTTAATACTCTCTCTTTTCCTGTTGTTTTTTTTTTTCCTATTCCTTGATCTGACGAGCTACCAAACAACTTCCATTGCCCTTGGGATCAAGGCAGGTGTTTTGCACTTCCCCAGAATGAAGGAATCGTAGTTGAGCTGCTCTTCTTTCGCGATTTTTTAACATCCAGCGTGGCCACTGACTCGAATCCCTATTTCTCGCCCCCTGCTGGATGATCTTCATGCCTCCCTCCTGTTCTGGATTTGTTTGATGATGGAAAATCGGATGGTCTCGTCCCCGCGTCTTGCATCCCTCTTGAACACCTTTTCGTCTCGCCCCCCCCTTTTCTTTTCGTGCATTCGGGCTAACTTGATGTCCCCAAACTGTTACGGACGATCTCAATCCTTCTCCTTCTCTGTGACGCGCGATGTCTCGCGATCTCTCCAGAGGACTGACGCCGTGTCCCTGTGGAAGAGTTTCATGGATCTTTAATCGGATAGCGTCTCACTAGTTGAACCCCAGCCGACCCCCCTTTTCGTTTGTTCCTGGTGCAATTCGAGAACCAGTTGCGGCTAATCACCTTCCGCTAAATTTTCCCGCTAAATCAAATGGGAGGAGCTCCACTTCCCCCCCCCTCCTTTAAGCTATTAAATTCGGTATTTGTTTTGCATCAGTATCAGGCGAACCCCCTTATTCCTTTGTATATCCGGGTCTGATTTTTTCAAACTCCGGATTCGCTCCAGTCCCTTACGAGAACTTATCCCCCCCTTCTGCAACTCAATGCTTCTCCATTGGGCGACTTTCCCTGATATCGACTTTGGTCAAACATTTTTAAGCAAACGCCGGGCGGCCAGGGACTTTTATCTCCCCCTCCAGGTTATTCTGTTTGATTTATTTCACCTTTTCGCGAGCGGAATCATAGTTTTTTAGCGTGCCCAGAAGGGTCTCATGGTTGTGTGTAAGAATCCCCTTTTCGCCCCCCTTGGCCTTTATGAAAAACGCCATTCACGCAACCAGAGAATTTCCGACTTTTTTTTCCTCCACCTCCTTGCCAGCTAGTTCAACTTTTTCAGTTCTGCCTCCCGAGTTGATTCCCGCCCATGTAGATTATGGGATCAGAGGTTCTCCGTAATTCCCCAATCCAATTCTTCGCGTTGCGATTAAAACCTTCAGTCGAAGAAGGATTGGCGCAGCGCCCGTATTTTCTGAGCAACAGAATGATTTCGTTTCCTTGGCCCCTCTTTAATGCTCTCCTTCTCGAATCACCTGCCCAAGAGACAACCCCTCACTAACAGTATGGGAACGCTTTATGCTTCAGATCATCAAGTAAAGTTAGAGTTTCAACAGCCTTTTCCCCCCCGATTCCACCCAATCCCGATTCCCGATTAGCATAAGCCCCAGTATTTGGGGATTGCGACATCCATTCAGCGCTTCCCGTTCGGCAAAACAAATGGCGAGTCCCCCCTCCCCTTTCCTCTGAACGCTTTGGTCTTGCAGCCAAATTTCCGAAGGGTCCGACAAGCGGCTACGAATATGCTGATTTCACCTACCCCCCCTGACTCCCCGCGGAAAGATCCCGCTGCCCCCCCCACGTGGTGTCGCGGCCCACATACACGACTTCCCCTCAATTCCCTGACCCTTTCTGAGGAAGGTCAACTCTGCGCAATTTTCCCCTTTTCCATCCGCCGGAAATATCCCTCCCCCATGAGTCTCCGGAAAGCAAGTCGATTTCCCCTCAGCTTTTCCCCGCAGAATGCAGCCTCCTGTCCACCAGCGGGCATCTGTCTCCAGCGCATCGACCAAACTTTTCCCATTGTTTTGACCTCGGCATTGGGCGCTTTTGAGTGAACTTTTTTTTTCTGGGGCCGATCTCCCTACCTCCTTTTTTGTTGGAGAGATCGCCCGTCGCACCCTCAGCTCCCAATTCTTCCCCCCTCACTTGCCGTATTCTGGGCTCGACCCCCCGCTGGTGTATGGTTACTTTTGCGTCTTTCCTACTTCTCGGCCATGATATAGACATGGCTTTTCTCGTCTCCGTTTTGGCGGGTATGGCGGCCTTTCCAGTACAGTGTGCATTTGTTTGCGGTTAGACTGTTCCATCCATGCAAATGTTCTGGTTAATTCCCAGTTTCTTCATTTATACCCACCACAGTGTCAGTCTTTCCTCACCTTTCTCTGATGGGGATTTGGGCTGGGCGGTTGCCCGAGTAGTTTTAGGACGCGACTCCACTCAACTTTTTTTTTTGCTTCTGATTTGGGGCTTTTCATGGTCACGTCCGAGGGTTCCACGTCAGGCTTTCGCGGTACTTGTGTGCCGACGAACTCAGCCCCCTCCCTTTATTTGGTGGCGTGTCCTCCCCATGACCCCATACTGGCGGAGGCGGTGTTCTGGGAATCCTGGGATTGTTGAGTTTCAGCTTTTCCTTTTTAAGCGTTGCGCAAGATTTATTGCCTCCCTTCCCGCACGCCCCACATGGAGATGGTCCCTTTCTCTTGTTAGTGCTTCTTCGTCATGTTGATCTTCGAAGGAGAGATATTCGATTCCTTTCCCAATTTTTCACATATCTGTATCTCATTTGGTGCTGGCTAATCTGCTGCGCTCTTCTTTTTGCTCGCAGTCGAGCCAGACTACTAATAGTTCTTTTCCAGGACGGTTTTGCCCATCGCTACATGAGCTGTATATGTCCTAGGGTGGATCGCAAAAGAAAGGTCGCTGGCGCCATTGTGTACCCCTTTTTGTTTTCTCCAGACTTCCTCCTTCGTTTAAGTTGTCGTGGTTGTAGTGTTTTAGGCCCAAACTTTTTAACTTGTTACCCATTCTTGATGAGGCGGTGCCCCACTCGCCTGCTCTCTCCTTTTCTCGGTGCCAGATAAAGAGCAGCCCCTCCCCATTTCCCTCGATCCCCCCTCGCTTGGCTCTTTTTCCCAAACTTGTTTGACACGTGCCATCATGTCGGCATTCTCCCCAATCAATCGGAAAGCACTGGGCCTTGGTGGTCCTTTAGCCTGCGCGTCTGGGCGATGCCTCCTAGAATTATAAGAAGGGGACGGCTGAGGGAGACCTACATGCCCCCCCTTTTTCTTCCTTGAGATTTCAAAACAAGATTCCTCTCATTTTCCGAACCGCCGTTGACGTTAAGTGCTCCCAATGGGTGGATGAGGAGGCCCGGACCTTTTTTTTTCTTCTGGAAGTCACTGGGGAGCTCCTTTGGGGCCCTACACAGGCAAATTTGGTCCAAGTAGAGAAGGCGCCAGGACCGGATGACACCCTGATGGTTCCTGCCTCCAAGAATTTTAAGGGCCCTTCCCCTCCCTGATTCCTGGATGACATCGCGCTTCTCTACGGGCACCCTGCGTCATGGATTGACTCTCGACGTGCAAAAACATTTTTTCCCCCTCCTGACCCTCGCTAGGACGCAAAGCCGTCTGTCTGCCGCATCTGGGTTCAAGATGGATTCCAGACGATGCAACTCCCTCACTTTTTTTTTCTTTCCCCTAATCACCCGAAAACAATTTCTTCATTGCCAGCCTCCAGTCAGGTCTGGGAAGAGATCGTGGATTCTAGTAAAGTAGTGATTGTCTTTTTTTCTACCCAATAACCCGCCATCATGCACCTTCCCTTACTCCCTTTTTGCACTTTCTCCACGGGCAGAGTGATGTGTGGCTTCAGCTCCGTCAGAACTCCATCAGTGTCTTTTCTCTCCCCCTCCGTTTTTTTTTTTTCTAGAGCTTCCATGATGATTTTTTTTGATGCCATCCCCTTCATCGCCCCGTGGTCCATGTGTTTGCATCCAGAATGCCTGCATCGTTGTTGAATTTGCGCTTTTTTTAGCAGCGGGGAAAATCCAGCTTTTCATACGTTACTCTGATCTTCCGCCCGATCCGGATGCTCGTTGCCCCTCCCTCTACTTGAGGAGTTGGTTGATATCACCCCTGATTTTTTCCCGGCGCCTGATCTTAGCAAAGCTTTTTCCCTCTTTAACCATCTTCGTCCTCTTAGCGTTCCCCTTTTCGGTCTAGCGAGGCCCCCCATTGAGGTTTCAACACCAAAACTTGTCGGCTCCTTTTTTTTTTTTTTTTTTTTTTTTTCTTCTTTTTTTTTTTTTTTTTTTTTTTTTTTTTTTTTTTTTTTTTTTTTTTTTTTTTTTTTTTTTTTTTTTTTTTTTTTTTTTTTTTTTTTTTTCAATCCTGCGCGGCTTCCCTCGTGTTTAGAACAAGTCCCCCGCGCGGTCCAGACCTTTATAAAGGAAAATTTCGGAGTTCCCTAGGATATTTCCTCTCGCCCCTTCTGCTCTTGTTGAAAAAACTTTTCTTGAATTTCAAGTCGAGCAAAGGTCTTCTAACAAATCTTATCAAGTTAGCAGACCCTTATTGTCGATGAACGTCCTCGATTAAAGCGTTATCATTCCTGGCGTTACCCCGGTTGGAGGAAGCCCATTAGAATCATCTTTAAGCTGTTCCTTCGAACGGCGGTCCTTCTTCTCTCGGAGTTCATTTAGAACACGCGCCAGGATTATATTTTCGCCCACCTCCCGGCCCCCTCCCTGCTCTTTATTGGGCGATCGATCAGTGTTGAGAATGGTCAACCCAAGCCCCGGGAGCCTTTGATCTCGACCTTTATTCGACGCTGGTCTTGGTCACCTCTCCCTTTTCGTTTGACTTCATGGTGGGTAGGGCACGCCGGTCCATAGGGGTACATTGAAGCCACCGTTTTTTATACAGGGCCGTCTACCCCCCCCCCCCCTCAAGCGTAATCGCCCCTTGATCGACACCTTCCACGGATCCTTGGCTGCTTCTTCTTGTGATCCACCCTCCAATCCTCCCCCTCCTAGCGTTCCCCGTCCGCAAGAGCGGACCGGTTCTTGCGAAGGCAAAAACTAAGCCTGATCTCCCTCCCCCGCCGAGAAGGTGTTCCGCACACCATTCAGTATTTGTTCAAACATCTTAAATGCTATCCTGTTCAGAACGATTTTCCCCCCTCCACTAATCTCAATGGAACCAGTAGGGCTGCTTGTCTCCGAGGCAATCTTCCGTGCAAATAGCTTCCCGGGGAGTTTTCTCTTTTTTCCACTCCCCAATCCAAGGATTCCCCTCATCGCCTGCATGTAAATTTTCTTTACCATAAAAAATATCCCCCCTTCTCTCAGACATGGACCTGAACAGTTTAAGCGTGTCCACTGACGCCTGTCCACCCCCCATTTCAGGACGGTTTCGATCTATTTTTCCCTGACTCTGGTTGAGCCTCCCCTCAACAGCCCAGCAGCGACAAGTGATCAGTTTGGGTTTCCCCCCACCCTGTTTTGTTTTTTGTTCTCACTTTCCTCACGAACGCAATAGACACCAGCCAATGGGCATGGATAGGAAACTCAATACTCAGCTTTCTTTAAACCCAAGCCGAAAAGACCCCCCCCAATGCTCTCCAGCCTGTCGAGATCCAGACCTTCGCCGCAGCAAAATCGCCATCCTTTTTTTGAAATATTCGACCAGCGTCCTCTAAAAAATTTGCACCCTTTTTACTTAGCGGCATGTGGGCACTTCAGGTGCTTTCATCCCTAGGTGAGCATCTTCTTTTCCCATCTGTTGTTTTGAGAAGATCCGTAATTGCTCCACAGGTTTCCCAATGAGAAAAATGCCGACCGCCTTAAAACCCCCCCCGGGTACGGTGCGCGGCGAGACAGATTTCCCGGCTGGTGTATGACTCTTTTGTTCTTCTTCCTCGCTTCCCCCGCTGCCTCTCGGCTGGCTTTCTAGCTCATTGGGTTTTTTTTTTTTTTGCGGCGGATTCCAAGTTTCCGTGACTCCCTCCATTGATGTTCCTTATCTACCGTTAGGGGCTAGTTGCCGCTTACCCCCCAGTTTTTCAGTCGATCACCTTTGCGGATGGTCTGCCGTTTCATGAAAGCTTGCATCCGGGCCGCCATCCCGTCTCCTGCCTTTTTCCTTTCACACAATGCGTCAGTTCGTCTAGGCTGTGTCAAATGTTTTGCCAGAACTTGAAGAAGATGTGGCCATTTGTTATGGTACACGAACCATGTACATCCCTGTTTACTATGGAGGATGGGCGTGCTAGCATTTTAATTTTTTTCTATCACTTGAAGGATGACTCCGCACTCCTCCCTTTTGCTTATTGATCTCTTTGTCTGATCTCCCCAGTGCGTCGACTTGAGAGCACTCCCCTTTTGTTATTTCCCCCAAAATATGAAATAATCCTGCTCTTCACCTTGTGATGATGCGAAATCCGGCTCAGACTACTTTGCTATCGGACTAAAGACATCCGGCTGTATGCCTCTTCGGAATCCGCTACAGACTGGCGGCGCCGGTTTTGATCGAGCCCAATTGCCAAGCACGGATTTTTCGACTTCTTCCCCGGGGCAGACGATGCTGATTCGTTAAGGTGCGTGGAACGCTTTTTTTTTGTTTTCCGCCTGTTCTCTTGGCCACCATGACCCAGGATTTACCGTTGCACCGGATTCTCTCCGCGGCGCGACCACCCTCTTCCCTAGAAGAACACGTCCCTCTTAGTCACCTTCCACTTCAGTTTTGATGGAAAATGGACCCAAGGTCGCCCTTCAGTCGGCGATTCCCAATAATGACTTTTGCTGGGGTTTTTCATTTGGGCCCTATACTCCGTGCTCTTGTGACTGCTCCCGCAATTGGAAGAAGGCCTTTAACAGCTTCCCTACCCGTATTCGGTTCTCAGATTTCCCCCCCCTCCGAGCAGAATGATACCTTCCCGTCTACGTCTATCAATGGGCTGTGGGGACTTTCAATATCGGGATCGCCGCACTGTGTTTCCCCAATTTTTGGATACCTCTCCCCCGAGAAACTTTTTCAACAAGCGTCCGATCCCGGATAACGATGAGCTCGAACCTTCCCTTTTTCGTCCACAATTACTAGGAGATCCTCTCGAGACCTCGCGCGGTCTACGGCAAACGCGATCTCCCGGCCATTATCTTATTCTCCTTCGAACCCCCAGTTTGGTTTAACCCCCCAGCACTTTAGGACTAGTGACGTCAAGACGCGCTGTCGGCCTGGCTCAAGCTCGGAGGGCCTTTTTCCCGATGACGACGGTCCCCCTTTGGAATATCACCAAAACTACGGAACGATCTGACATGGCCACCTCCCCAGCGGATTTTGCGAGACCTTTTCTTCGCTTCCCTAGTTACTCGCGCTCTCCCGGTCAACTTTCCCCCAAGAGGCCTGCATTCGGCGCCAAGCCACTGCTCCCTTTTCCTTGTGTGGTCAGCAGCGTCAGAAAATATCAGTGTAATTTTTTCGTTGTTGTTTGAGAGATCACTGATTCTTTTCTGCTGAGCTACGTTCCACTCAGTTCTCTTATTTGTTGCAGTACATATGCCTCCTCTTATTTGGATTGTCTGAGTTTGAGGGAAATCCAGAGACTCACGTTTACTCATCCCGATCTCCCCCATTGAGGGTTCCCCTGTGTAATGAGCTCACGCGACTTGCCGGCGTTGGACCCACCGGTGGCGTCCATCATACGTGCGTCTTGCCACCCCTTGAAAAATACTTGAAGACAGGCGTTTTCAAGGCTTTCGGCCTCTCCTTCTCCCATCCTGCTGTTGAACAACCGGGTTTGCATTTATATCCCGCCGGCTGCGGCGTGTTTGATAGCCCCGCGCCCGATAATAGAGATGATTCGCGGAGTTGACAGGCTTTTTCCCAATTTCTTTCTTTCCCCCACGGATATTTTAATCGGTTTCGGCGCCTTCTTGGCATCTTGAGAGCGAGTTACCCCCAACCCCCCCTTTGCGGAGAATCAACCGATTAGATAACCCTAAGCCCTTTGTGAGATGACAAGTCCCCCCGAGCGCTTTTGCTCGGAGCGGTCTACCTTTTTTTTCACGGCGAACCCCCAATCAGGTGATCCCCCTTTCCTGATCCCATATGCGGCTTTCGAGATTAAGCAGACCTACGCTTTTTTTCTATTTTTCCCTCACCATGCCCAGGCAACAAGAAAGGCTTTTTATTTACCCCCTCGACTTTTGGCGAACTTGGTCAACACCCCCGCCACGTTTCAGGGAAGTGATTCGTTAAGTGTTTTTCGATTTTCCCCTTTTTTTTTCCCCCACTCGCACGGCTCAGCGGACCCGTTCACCGTTTTAACGGGGATACTGGGTCTGGTGTAAGCCACGTCTTGGTAATTTTTTTCCCTTATGACCCCCAACGAAAATCCGCAATCAGCGCCCTCTTGCGTCGACACTTCCCCGATTTTTCTGACGCGCAATGCCCCTTTATTTCCTATACCCCCCCGAGCAATAATTCCCCCCGCCCCCCAGTCATGTAGCGGCTGGCCCTTTGGCAACCAGCTGTCATTAAAAGTCCTTCGGCTCGTTTAGCAGGCAAACATCGCAGACCTTCTTTTTTAGACCGCGAACCTCCAGAGAGAGTAATGTATGCAATTTGTGTAACATCTTATCTTCCTCACACTCTTTCCCCCACCGACCCAACACTATCAATGGAACCCCTGCGCAGGGCTTGCTGCAGGCATTTTCGACGAACATGCTCCACAATGTCCGCCCCACTCCCCCCTAAAGGCTTACCATTTAGGAAAGCCCCCCTCCCTTTGGCTTTGACATCAAACCGCGCCACGCCTCTAAAGTTCGCAAAACAGTCCACACACAGCTCCACGCCCCGTGGACCATGACGCCTGGACCGACCACATGCTCCCCTTCTCTTCACTTTTCCGCGGATACGCTCTGGCTGAAGCGCCCCCAAACTCGAAATGTCACCCCCCTGGTTGTTAGCGGAAACATACACTGGTAACCTCCTTCCCGGGCATGGATAGGTCAAAGGTCTAGCCGCCCTCCCACTTCTTCCACGCGAATCCCCGCCACCCCACCAATGCGCGGCCAGCGTCGATCTTTCCCTCTCCGCAGGGAGCCTCAATCCATGAGATTTTTGATCCCACCCCAGCGGGAATCTCCCCCGCTCACCGAAACAAAAATTTTCCGTGGTTCCATTGTCGAGACTGGCTATGTCAGGCG
>Ga0179593_1678737_pt1 | contig 10801 bp, 18 predicted proteins | sample CZODoug2_1_08_16_FD_185931 | JGI IMG/M metagenome (GOLD analysis project Ga0179593, IMG submission 185931) | Vadose zone soil fungal communities from Angelo Coast Range Reserve, California, USA - CZODoug2_1_08_16fungal (PacBio error correction) | ecosystem: Environmental > Terrestrial > Soil >... | reverse complement strand
GGCCGCCGGGTGGCCTGATTCTCTTTGACTTTGTGCATTCGTTCGGCTTGTGCTAGAGGACGCTCCCCCCATTCCCTGCCGCGCTTCCGGGGGCGTCCTTTCTTGCTTTGTTTTTGGTCTTCCTTCAACCCCTTCTTTCTCGTGTAGACACTTTGGTGGGGCTACCATCCCCCCCAGGAAGGTAGCTTTCCTTCTCCCTGCGTTTTCTTGAGCCCGTCCTCCCTTCTTCTTTTCTCCAGAATTCCCCCCTGAAAGAGTAGAGGTGTCTCCCCTTCTTTTTTATAGGGTGGAAACCGCCCCTTGGACCTCCGAGCGTAATCTAACAAGCTGAACTTGTCATTCGCTGATGACGTGTTCCTTCAGGTAGCTTTTTTCGCGTATGCTCCGTCAGTTTATATTTGTGTTTCTTCGGGACGATAGCTTCCCTTGCCTCTTTTTTTGGATGTGTGTTTTTTTCTTGGCGCCCTCCTCCACCCCACCCCCCCCCACCCCCCCGGGGGTGTTTTTTTTTGTGGTGGGGGGGGGTTTCGTGCGGGAGCGCCTACGTTTCCTTCTTTTTTTCGGAGATACTCCTTCTCTCATTTTTTTTTTGTTTTTTTGTGAGTTCATTCGTCTTCCCATATAGTTTCGCCGGCCCGAGGCCTTTTTTGCCCGGCTCCTCCGTCGGATCCTCTCCAGCAGCACCGTTTTTTAATAGTTCCCCCGGATCACACCAATGTCATCTGATCTTTCTGGGCCACGGTACCCCCGATGACAACCCGCGCCTTTCCACGCCTCGGCGGGCTTCCTCTTTCTTTTCTGTGTTTTACCCGATCAGTTTTCTTTTGACTTTTGTAGGTTGCGTTTTGTTGATTCTTCCCCCGTAGCCTTTTCGTCTTGGTTGGAGGCTTTTTCTGGTTTCCGTGATTCTTCTTTTCAGAACACCCAAAATCGTTTGGCCCCCAGCCCCTTTTTTATGTTTGATCGAATTGATTTTTTTCCGACCCCTTTCTCTTTTCTTGTTCGTGGAGTCCCCGATCGCTTGTTTTTAGTTCACACCTCCCTCCCCAAGATTTGCTCGGCCCTCCCCCTCTTTAAACGACGGCTTTCCTTTTTTTTGAGACCAAACCTTTTGGGGGTCTCCAGAGATTGCAAGCTTTGATGTGCGCCGTCCCGTCTGAGATTTCTTTCTCTCCCCCTTTTGCCCCTTTGTAGTTTTCTCCTCACCTTTGAATGGCAGCCCCCGGTCGACTTTTTTTTGCCCCACGAGCCCTTCCCGCAACTACGTCTCCCCTTTTTTTCAACAAGTTTAGGCCTTCCGATTGTTTTTTTTGGTGAAGCCCCCTTCAGAGCGCCCCCCCATGCAAACTTTTTTTTTCGATCTCTTTTTTCCCATTTTTTTGACCGGTTTGTCCCGGTTTTTTCCGGATTTTTCTTTCGACCCCCCCCCCCCCCCCCCCATTATCGAATTTCGTGATTTTTTGGCTTGATTTTCCCTCATTTGACTGGGGACTTCCCGCTCTTTTTTCTTCCCCCGGAGCCCCCCCAAGGGGAGCTTACTTTCCTGGTTTGCTTTTCGGTCCAGGCGATTTCTACTCCTTGGTACGTCGTCTTGCGATTTCCTTTCCCCCCTGTCCATTCCCTGTTCACACACAGCCCCCTCGCACCAGCCTTTCCGTTCCCTCTTTCTGTCTCCTCCTTTTGGCCCTCCGGGCAGTGCTGTCCTGGGCCGTTTAAGTTACCAATTCACGGTGGGGTGCAGGTCGTCTTTCCTGTTTTCTTTTTGGCTTGCATTTTCTTCTTACCTGAGAAGTTTGCGGATGTTTTCTTTTACGGGATGTTTCCCGATTTTCGTTCATCTCAAACCAGCCGGGACTTTAAGTCCTTTTCCTTCCCCAAAAACCTCCCTTTTACCCATCCTCGAGGTTCTGGACTTTCTGATCCCATTCACCCCTTGGTTCGCAGGTCTTGCCTGAACCCCCTATTTTTTCTCGTCAGTGAAGTTACGACGGTTTTCTTTTTTCCGACTTTTTTTTGGCGGTTTTTTTTTCTCCTTTTTACTACTCCCAGTTGGGTAGGTTTTTCTTTAGGTCTCCGCCTCCCCTGAAGGCCTGGCCGACGCCCTCTCGTCCCCCTTCAGTGCCGTCCACTCAGGTAGTTTTTTCTGAAGCCTCTCTTTGACTGACTTTTTAAAGAAGCCGACTGCCCTTTCGAGGATTTCTTTTTTTGCACTTTGAAAGAGGTTTTTCCCCAGAAGATGGGTTTTTTCTCAGGCCTCCTACTCGGGCGCTTTCCCCCTGCCCCCCTACCAATGTTTGGAAGGATGAGGTTCTTTGACCTCCTTTTCTTTCCCCGCAGTCAGTGTTTTGAGGTTTCTCCCCCTCACGCGTTTTCCCCCCCCCTGCGATGGGATGGCCACTTTTTTTCCTCCTTTATTCAGTCTTGTTCTCTTTTTCCCATCCTTTCCGGGTCCTTTTCCCTTGGTGGGCATCTTTCGGGTTTTAGCGGCATTTTTCCCTAATCCTCAGACGTTGCATTTTGTCCATTTTTTTTTGTTGAGATTACCCAGGACTGACGCTTTTAATGAAACCCCCAGGAAATTTTCTTGGCTTATTAGAACCATGGCCTGCGTAAGGTCCGATCCTCCAAGCCGCTTTTTTTAGTTCAGAATTTTTTTACGTTCTGGTGATCAGATTTCCGTTACATTTTTTTTTTCTAGTTATGAATTTTTTCCCACCTTTCGACGTCGTCGTCCCCGCGTGGTCCCCTGTTTCGCACCATCCCCAAGCTCACTCCCCTTCTGGCCCCCCCCCTCGTAAATGTCTTCCAACTGTGCCCACCGCTTCCCTTTCTTACTCTTTTCTATTTTCTCACCGGGTCTTGCACCCCCCTCGGGAGTGGTGGACCCTCCGACTCCACCCTTGCCCAACTCCTCCGGGAGGACATTCACCCCTTTTCCTCCTGTGCTTTACTTAGGGGCTTTTTGTACGCCGCTGAATTTTTCACCCCTTTTTTTCTGCCGACATCGATAACCTCTTGACTAACCCTCTCTGCCTTGACTCAAGTCTGAAAGTCATTGGTTGCCTTTCACCTTTTTTTTTCGTTTTTTTTTTTTCTTTTGACCATTTCCTGACAAGTTTTCCTTGTGACTCCCTCTTTTTGACGATGGTTGTGGTTTGAAGTCCTTTTTGCATTTTCTACGTTTCAATCTGGGTACGTCCGGGCTGCTTTTGTTTTTCACCCTTCTTCCGCTTCCCTCCAGTGTTTGTGTAAAAAACCTTTTGTCTTTTGTGCTTTTTTTCCGCCCCCGCCGTTTTTTTCCCGGGTTGTTCTTTTTCCCCTTTTTGTTTTTGTTTGTTTATTCTTTCCGTTTTTCCCCCCCCCTCCCGCGTTTTTTGTCGGGCTTGTCCAAGGAAACCCTCATCTCCAAATTAGTTCGAGGCTTTTGCCAGCTTTTTTTCCCCCCCCTGTTTTGTCATCCAGAAGGAGTGCAGTTCCCCTGAGTCTTTTTTTCGATTTGTGTTACCCTTTTCCCTTTTAGTGTATCCCGCGCCCCAGACGTTTTTTTTTTTCCTATAAAAACTTCCCCCCCCCCTGTTGAACCAATGGTGACCCCTTACCTCTCGGTTTGGGTTAGGTATTTTGAACCCAAGTCCCCCCCCTTTTTTCCTCTGTAAACTTGTTTTTGGCGATCTCCCAAAGGGCGACCTTTGGAGCGTCCCCCTGGAAAACAGGCCTGGGTTTCTTTTCCCCTATTTTTTTTGTTATGAAGATAGTTGCAGGTTCTTCACCAAATTGCCCAAACCCCCCCCCCCCCCCCCAGGATTTTTGTGTTAGTTTTTGGCTTCTTCGGCCCGTTCACGAACTTCACAAACTTCCCCCCCGGTTCTTACCGGGCTGCTGAGAAGAAATGTTCCCAAAGTCCCGCCGCCTTTTTTTCCCCTCTGTTACAGCGCTTACCCCCCCACCCTCCCGTGTAACAATGTGTAGTCCAAGAGTTTAGTTTGACTCCTTGGAGAGCCCCCCCTGGGCGGACTGGTTTTCAAGCTGGTTCCCCTTTTTACACCCAACCACGGTTTTTTTTTGTTCTTTCCTTTTAACGCCTGTTTTTGTCAGTTTTTTTTTCGTGAAAAACTCTGGCCCCGCCCCCCGTGGAGGCTTTTCCCTTGAGTTTAAATTAGCTGCTTCGGTACAAGGGTTTTTTCGTCATTGCCTCTTAATTCCTTTTTTTTTGAGATGGGCCCCCCCCAGCGTCTTCTTCCTTCCATTTCTTTTACGAATCACCCCCACTCTCCCCCCTCCCTTTATTGTAGTGCGAACTTTGCCCCCCCCTGCCCGGTCACGTCCCTTTTTTTTTTTTCAATTCAGGTGAGTTCTCCGTCTCCTTCCATCGCTCCCCGCCCTCAGCGCTTTTTTTGTCACCTCCCCCCCGTTTTAAATCCCCGTCGTTTTTTCCCCCGATTGTCTTCTCCTCCAGCCCCGAGTCTTTCCATGTCTTTTCCGTTTTTTTTTTTCGAGTACGGACTTCCTTTTTTCGTTTTTCAGCTGAAGCGCACTGGGACCCCCGGTCGCAAGGCTGAGCCTCCCCCCTTGTTATTTTTCCCCCCCCCCCCACCGCACCCTCTTTGCTCCTTCCGCGGACCCAGGTCGGAAGTTCCTCGCCACTGCCCCGTTCGTTTGATAGTTTTTTTTTTTTTTTCCCCTAGACCCAAGAACCCCTTCCCCGACGGTACGGGGACCCACCCCCCCAAAAGCTCTCTTTTTTTAGCGCCCCCCCCCGGTTATGGCCCTTTTCGCTTGATTTTTCATGATTGAGCTGGTCCTTTCCAATTCGTCTTTGCTTCCCCGGCCAAGTCTGGAGTCGGGTGTGCGGAGCTCGTTTTTTTCACGGCACCCCCTAGACACCAAGCTGTCTCCCCTTACCTTTTCGTAGAGCCTTTTTTTTGACTTTCGCCGGGTTCGGAGTTTTTCCCGCTCCCCCCCCTGATCCCCTCGAGGTGAGCCCTCTTTTTTTTTTGCTTTCGGACCACTTCCTTTCTCCAGACCTTTCAGCTTGTGTTGTGCCGCTCCCCCTTCCCAAACCTCCCCTTTCCTTCGTGACCATCATGGTCGGCTCTCTGCCCTTTTGGCATTAGCCTTTTCGGTCCCCCTGGATGCGAGCGAACTTCGTCTTCTGAGTGTCCTCCCTTGTTTTTATGAAGGTACGACCCGGGCTGCGGAAGTTTTTTTTTTCCTTTCGTCTCCAGTGCGTCTGCTCCGCGTTTTTATCGTCCTTTTTTTTTTTTAGATTTTAATCAGTTAGCCGCCCCGTGTGACCTCCTAGTTGCTTTTCTCTGATCCCCGCTTTTACTCTCATTTCGGGGTTGTGCTCGCGGACCCTTCGCTTGATCCGACCACTAGGCCCCTGATTTCCTTGGCTCTTTGGCCACAGGTTCCCTGCCTTTTTTTCTTTTCCCGATTTTTGTTCTTCTCGCAATAACCCAAGCAGGTTCTGCGTTTTTTCCCGCGGCAACCCACGCATTTTCGACGGCGATGCTTTTGGCCCAGCCGTACATTCTTTGTTTCTTTTCCCCCCAAATGTCGGTCTAGTTTCCAGGCCGACCCGACTCTCGGTGGACATTTTCGGCGTATCGGGCTCTTTTTTGCCTGTTTGATTTCGTCGGCCGACAGGTGCGCGTCCTTTTCCTGGTTTTTTTTTTTCCATCCGGGAGATTTCGGTGCCCGACAACTCCTGTTGCTGATTTTTCTTTTTTTTTTTCTTTCCCCCATTTCCCCCCCCCCTTTCGTTAAGTTGAACGGGGGGGGTTTTCCGGTTTTGTTGCAGACTTTTCTTTTCCCTCCAGCCTTTTGTTTTTTTGTTGTTTCTTTCGTTGAGATCTTTTAGCCGCCGACGCCTGTCCATTTCGCTCCCCTTTCCTGCGGTTCCTTCCGGGGAAGCCACCCCGGAAGTTCAGGGCGTCTTCTTTTCCCCGTTCAACAAGACTTCGACCCCTTTTCTTCGCGGCCTCCTTTCACATCGTACGACAACGCGAGCGGACCTGTTTTTTTTTCGTGGACCTGATAGGGTCGTGTTTTTCCCCCCCCCCTTCTCCGGTGTTCAGGAACTGCTTTTCTTGCGGTTTTTTTTTTTCCTTTCCGAGTCATAGCAAGTGAAATGGGCTTTGTTTGCGTGGACTTTTTTTTTTTCCGAACCCTTTCTGGTTTTTTTAACGCATCCAACACTCGGACCTCGACTTTTGAATACTGTTTTTTTTTCTCCTTTTGTGATCGCCCAGACGTGCGGCGTGCCTGGTTCGTTTTTCCATATCTTGGTCCCCCCTCTTTGCAAAAGTCCCTAAAAAAAACGAATTTCCCTGGACCTCTTCTCCACGCCGGTTTGCGCTTTTTCTTCTATTCCCCCCTTTTGGTGGTCTCACCCCCAAGAGGATCTCGAGCGTACTTCCCCTTCTATGCCTCCCTTTTTCTCCCCGGGAGCCACTGGCAGATAATTTCTTTCGCGACCGTCCGCCCGAGGTCTTTTTTGCGCCCCTTTTTCTCATGAATGCACGCCACGGAACCGGCCTTTTTTTTCAACCATGCGGAATTTCCCGCCTATCTCGAGTTCCCCCGCCAATTCAGTTATAGTTCTTCTTTGACTTCCTTTTTTTTCCAAGACTCGTGGAAGCTTGTCCTCTTCTTTGCCTTTGTTGCGTGTCTCCAAGAGTTCCTGCGCGCGTTCTCCTTTGACCCCGAATTTTTTCTTTTTTTTTTTTCGCACCACCCCCCGGTCGGCATTTTCATCCAAAGTGGCTTGTTACTTTTGACTTTTTTTGGCGTGCGACACGGCTCAGGTCTTTTTTTTTTCCTTTCCGGATGCATGCCCCTTTTTTCGCTCTGTTATTTTTTTTTTTTTTTTTTTGCCCCACTTCTTCCCCAGCATTTCTCCCCCCAGCCTCGAAAAGAGGTTCCTCTCTTTTAATTTTTTTTATTCAAGTTGTTCTTTTTTTAGAGTGGGCCTTGCCTCCCCCCCAAATTGCTGGCGCGTGAGATTTTGACCCCAGTCCCCCTTCTTCCGTTTTGCTGAATTGGAAGTTTGTTTACCCTTTGCTGAGGGGCGATCCTTGCCTCCTTTTCCCGCCGTCTCCGGTCTCCCCTTTGACCCCTTCTTCCCTAGTAATAGACAAAACACCAACGAACCCACATTTCTTTTTCCTCGATTTTTTTTTCTTTTTGTTTCTAACCCTCCTTATCCGGGCGCCAGTCTTCTTTTGACGCACTGATCCTCCTTTCTGGGGCGTCACGTCTTTCAAGGCTTTAGGTCTTTCCCCCCGAAGGGCAGGCGTTGTTTCGTCCCCCCCCCTCCTGCATTTTTGTCTTTTCAGTATGCGTTTCCGGGACGCGCCCCTTCGCCCCTTTTCTGAGCGCCCTTTCGCCCTTTCCCTTTTTTTTTTTTTTTTTTTTCGTGATTCACATGTCCCCAACTGGCCTGGGCCGACTCCCATGCTTCTTTCTTTGAATCTTTGTTTTAGGCCGAGGTATCGGTTTTTACCTTAAGCGGTCCTTTTTTTTTTCCCCTGGATTACGAAGGGCCTGCCGATAATGATTTATGCTTCCCTCCCCCCCTTCTATTGCCTTTCCGTCCTCTTTGACGTCGAGGTGTGGCGTGTGATACGAGCCCTTTTTTCGGTTCGAATAGCTCCTGTTTTTTCCCCCCCTGCGTGCATCCCCCGTGTTCCTTGGCCTTTTTTTGGTGCATTCTTCGGGGACGCCGTAAAGTTTCCCCCCTCTTCAACCTTTCCTCTTTCCTGTGTAATATTGGGTGTTTTTTTCTCCCTCCGCATTGCCCCACGCAGCAGTTTTCCTCTTTTTCTTGTTCCTTTTTAAGCAGGCCTCCAATGGACTGTCCCGTGCCCCCAGTTCCGTACCCCGCTTTCCGACCCCTGTTGTCCTCTATAGATCGTTTCCCCCCTTAAAGAAGGGCTCGATATGACATGCAACCCCTTCTGACTCTTCACTGAGTCTTGATTGTGTAGGGGTCATCCGGGCCCCTTAACCCCTTCCCCGATGCCCCTCGTTTCCCTTTCTTTTTTTTCCCCGTGTCCCATGATCTACTTTATTGGCTCTCACTTGTTTCTCCAACTTTTTTTGGCATGTGGACCAACGGTGTCTGCTACATTTCCCCCCCACCCGGCCCCTCTTCGGTTTTCCTTCCACTTGTTTCCCCCCCAAGGGGTACCAGTTGCCGCCTTAACTCTTTTTCAATCCGTGAACCCATCACCCACGGCCGACCCTTCCTCACCTTTTTGCCCGTGTACCCCCCCCGATCGTCCCCCCTTTTGTAGACACGGAAGTCACTTGTTTTGCTATACCGGGTTGTGTTGTTGTTGACAGCCCTTTACGGTTGCCTTACTCGGGTTACCCCCCCCCGTCCTTCACCTGGGAATTTTTTTGACATTTTTCGATTGCCGTTGTGTATCCACAGGGGTGTAAGCCCCGAATTACCCCCTTTCCCATTTTTTGCGTTCCACCCCCGTGACGGCGCCTCCCCCTTGTTGCCTGTTTTGTTTTTATGTTTTTTCGAGACCTTAACTTTTGTACCCATTTTGGTGTCCTTCGGCAGAACCTTTGAGCCAATTATTCTTTTCGGTCAGCCGGCGTTTATCTTTTACTTACCCTTGAGTTTTGCGCAGTACTGTTCAGCCGTTTCCTTTACCCTTTTTTTTTAGGAGCGTTCACCTGTTTTTGCGTCGCCATTCCCCACTTTACCCCTTTTTTTTTTGGAGTGCCCTTTTCCCACGAGCCGGCTGAAGGTAGACCCCCTTTCCCCTGATGATTGTCCAAGGGTTTTAGAGCACAAAGTCTTTGCTTCTTGGCCCCATGACCGAGTTTTTCTTCGTGGAACCTTTTCCCTTCTGACGCTCCCACAAGATGGTCTGATAGGGTTCAAAATGTGGGTCCTTTTTTGACTCTTTTTGTCCTTTTATCATGACCGCACCACCGAGTTGCCTCTTTAGATTGGTTTTATAGGTAGCCTATTCTTTGCGTTCCCCTGGATTGGCCCATTTTTTTTCTTTCCAGGTGCTACACGGTCTTTAGAAGGCCCCTTGATAACCTTCCCTTTTTTTAGTGAGGCGCGTAGAGCTACACTTTTTCCACGCGCTTTTTCCCCCCATTTTTTTAAGGAGTCGTGCTTCTGCTCTCGGTAGTCCGCCGTGAATCTTTTCTTTCCCCATTTGCGTTTTTTAGCAAACTCCGGGGTATGCCACCATTCTCTCAAGATTGAAACCTTTATACCCCCTTCCGTTACTTACTAGGACCCCTCCCCATGGAGCCCGATAGGACACCAGGACCCTTTCCTTCTTTCTTTCCAGGGCCCGGCGACGACGTTTGAGTTCTTGGTGTGTTTCGAAGTCTTTCTAGGGTTGTCGTTACACTCCTACCTGGTGTACCTTTTCCCTGAAACCCCTCCAATGCCCGTACCCTTCGACTCCGGCCTGGTGCTTCAGTAGTTTTTAAAAGTCTCTTTACGAAACTTCAACGACCTTTCTTTTTTCAAAAATGCCCTTTCCGGGGAAAGAAGGTTACTCGATATCTCACTCTAGGACTCCTCCTATGTTCCATTGTTTGGTGGGTTCACTTAGTAATTCTTAAGTACCGGGCGGGTTGTATTTATTCCCCTTTTGTTCCTCAGGAAACGCGCAACCCAACCCCCCAACCCCGCCGCGGGACAGTTCACCGTCATAGCCCCCCTTTTTTTCTCCTAACCAGGGTCCCTCTTCCCAATTTTTTTGATAGGTCCTGGCCCTGGAGAAACCAAACGAACTTTATCTCCCCCGTTGCCCAACACACAAACTTTTTGTATTTTTTTTCTTTTCCCAAGTATTGGTAGAGCTTGGTGAGACGTGTCTTTAATTCGTGGAAGGTGCCGGCTATCTCGTGAACTTCCTTTTCGTATCCTGATTACAGCACGCGCACCCCTTTTACTCTTCCTCCTTTTGTGCCCGAGAATGCATTGGGAGCCTGTGCCGGTGCGGAACTTTCTTTGAGGCCCCGCCGCCCCGAAAGATCTTCTACCAGTTTCTCCCCAGAATTCTCAAGTTCCTTTTTCTCGGATGTTTTTCTTTTTTCAGCCGGTTGTCGATATGTCTTATCTTGCACTTTCCCCTTAGACTGTGTCTTGAAGGGCCTCCCTGGCTTCTGGTGCCTCTGGTACTTTTTGTTCGTCCTTTTTTCTTCCTTTTCCGCCCAATCATCGGAGGGCGGGGAACGTTTCGCTCGTCCCCCCAGTTTTTGGCTTCCTTTTTCTTGAACCTCTGCTTCACCAATTGCAGGATTCTTCAACTCCTCCTTTTTCGCTTCCCATTTTAAAATTTTTAGGGCCGGGACAGTATCTTCTCTTTTCGTTTCTCAGTTCCCTTTTTGAACCGCGATCGTTTTTTCTTTTCCCTCCCGTTTCAACCTGATCCTTTTCTGGCGTTGCAGCTGCTCCTTTATCCAACCAGGATGCCGTAGTTCGATTTGTGGTCTTCGTCCATACACAAGTTTCCTTTTTCGGTCTAGCCACCACCCTGCAATTTCCCCCCTCTAGGAGGTCTTTTTTTTTTGCTTACGCCCGGCCGGAACGACAGTTTTGGTTAACTGCGGATCGGTTGCTTCGACACGAAACTTTCTCCCTATTTTCTCGGCAAAAGTTTTTTTCCCCCACCCTTTTTGCTTTTCGGTTGTTTTCGAACATTAGAATGCTTTTGGCACGTAGCTTGTGTGGATTCGGGCGATCTTTTCCCTTGACTTTTCGCGGGACTTTGGCGAAGCACGTCTTTTTCCTGTTCTTCGTTCTAGTGCC
>Ga0179593_1648681_pt1 | contig 10801 bp, 22 predicted proteins | sample CZODoug2_1_08_16_FD_185931 | JGI IMG/M metagenome (GOLD analysis project Ga0179593, IMG submission 185931) | Vadose zone soil fungal communities from Angelo Coast Range Reserve, California, USA - CZODoug2_1_08_16fungal (PacBio error correction) | ecosystem: Environmental > Terrestrial > Soil >... | reverse complement strand
TTTTTTTCTCTCAAGACTTTGTTTTTTACCCTCAGGATTAAGGGGGCTCCCTCACCTTGACTCTCTCCAAATGCTCTCAGTCTCTTCTTTTTGTTCGTGCCATTTGTTTTTTTCCAGCTTTTTTCTTTTCAGGAACGAAAACTTGCTCCTTGCCCTTCTCCTCCCCAGTCGCCCTCTTCCCTCTTCCCCTCCCTTCTTTTGTAAAAGGGTGTTCTGTATCCGGGTTTCTCCTCCAGTGGACAGTCTTATACTCCCCCCCCCCCGGCCCTCCTTTCCCTCAGGGATGGTCTTTTCCCCATACAATCTCTCTTTTTCCCTTTCAGGGCCTTATCAGAGAAGAAAATACCAGAGATGTCTCTACCCTCCAGAACATTTTCCTGGTCTCCCTTTGTGAGTCCCCCCTCCCCCCAGGCCGCAGTACCTTTACCCTTTTTTTCTTTTTCGTTGGAAAGTCCACTTTTTTTGAGTCCTTCCCTCTTTTTCCCGTTTCATTTTTATTTCTTTCCCCCTTGTTAAAGTCCCCCTCGGTTTTCCTCAGGCTCCTGTTCTTTGTTTTTTGGAATGTGGACGGTTTCCCCTTCCTTTTTCGACCAACCCCCTTTTCCCCGTCCACCTTTTTTTTTCAAGTCATGACTGGTTTTTTCCTCCATGCATTTCCCTCTTTCTTCCTCCCCCGATCAGTGCAGTGTTTTCCTTTTTGCCACCCCTTTCCCCTCTTTCATTTCTCGTCTGGAATTCCTTCTTATCATGTATCGCCATGTTGAGGTTTTCAGAGCGCCCCCCCTTCTTTTCCGGGCTCTCACCCCCCCCTTTTCCCTTGGCAATCCCCCTTTCAAAAGTATTTCGTTGCTTTTCCCCTTTTGCAGCCCATCGCAAAAAGGCCTTCCCCCCTTCCCCAGTTTCCGCTTCCCTTTTCCCCCTTCTTTCTGAGGCAGGGTAGTGGCTTGCGGGCGTTTTTCCCCCTTTCTTCTGTAACCGATTCCTTTTCTGCTTTTTTTTTTTTCAACGGTTTTTAGCCTCTTTCCTCTTTTTCCCTTTTGGTTTGAGTGCCCATAGCTGTCCTGTTCTTTCCCCTTTTCCCACAATTTCTTGTCCCCGGATTTTACTTTGGACTTGCCCCTTCCCCCTCCTTCCCTTCTCCCTTTTCCTCTCTTTTTTTTTCTTTCTTCCGTCCCCCCCGTCCACCTTTTCGTTTTCTTGATGATGTTTTGTAGAGAGTGGCCTTTTTTTTTTTAGTATGGGCAATCACCCCCCCCTCCCCCATCTGCTTACTTTGTAGATATCCCTCTTTCTCAAGAAGCCCCTTCCCTCCATCAACCCCCCCGATTCTTTTCTTCCCAAAAAGCGAGGCACGGTGACACTCCTCCCATTTCCATTTTTTCTGAACGTCTTTTTTTTTTTTGTTCCGTTAATTGCTCCCCCCCCCTGACGTAGTCCGTTTTTAGTTTTTCTCCAGTGCCAGAAGATTGAAACTTTTTCCCTCCCAACGCCTCCCCCTTCTTATCGCCGGATAACTTTGGTCCAACTTTTCCCTTTCTCCTGCATTGGCTTCCCCCAATGCGAACTTCTTCTCTCCCAAAAAGAAGTGAAAAAGATGTGTCGCTTTCTACCTCCCTTCTTGATGTGCACCCCTCCGTGTTTCTTTTATCCCAGCTTTCGACATTCCCCCAAACAAATACATGAGCTGCGGTCATGCTTTCTGTGGACTTTCCCACGGTCAGCATGAAACCTCCTTGGCCCCCTTTTATTCCCCCCCCGCCAATGTTGTCTCCCCTCCTAATTTTCCCGGTCACTTTCTGTTCCTCCTATCCTTTTTTTCCCCCTGCCTCCAAATGGTCTGATTTGGTTCTCTCCTTTCCCTCTGTAGGTTTTTTTTTGCCAAGGCAGTACGAACTATCTCTGCTTTTTTTCTTTGCTCAACCTTTTTTTGTAGTAGAAGAATTGCCACTTTTTCCTTTTTTTCAACTGATTGTTTCTTTTTTCCCCCCCTTTATTATTTTGGCGCGTTCCTCTTCTTTGTAAGGGGAAGCAAGCCCCCCCCTTTCTATGTTTTCCTTTCCACGAAGCAAGGCGCTGGGACTCCTCTTTCTCTTGCGAAGCCCCCCCCTCCTTTAGATTCTTTTTCAGTTGATTTCTCCTTTGCAATAACAGCCCCCCAGTCGTCCTTCCAGTTCAGGCTACGATTTTTCCTCTCTCCCTCTCTTTTTTCCCTTGAGATTCTTTACTCGCCGCTACAAGGTAAAGGTTTAGACCCTGTTTTTCCGGTGAAGCCCCTTCCCCTGATACAGAGAAAATGCCTTTCTTCTTCCGGGGTTCCTTCCCCTTTATTTTTTGAGCCAAGCGCAGGGCTTCGTTATACCGGCTTCCCTTTTCCCGAAACCCTCTCCTTTTTGCTCCTTGCCTAGATTCGTCCCCTTTCCCTTCTGCAAACCCCCCCTCCTTCCCCAGTGTTCGCCACCCAGAAGTGGAGCCTGGGAGAATTTCAATTCTTCTATTCCCACTTTTTTCCCACTTCGAGGATTGCGTCATCCTCTTTGAGACTCCTCCCCCTCTTTTCTTTGTTTTACTTTTTAAATCTCGAAGAAAAGAGATAGGTACCCCTCAACCAAGTCCGAACATTTTTCCCTTGCACTTGGCCAGGTGTGTCCCCTCAAAGATTTTTTCCTCCCCCTTTCCCCATTGATCGTGACTAACAGTGTGCGACTTTTCGGTCCCGCTCTTTTCTCCCCCATGAGGTTTCCCTTTTCTTTTTTAACTTTTTTTTTCGTGCGCCTCTTCTCCCTTTTTGTTGTTTGCGGGAATGTGTTTTGCGGCAAACCTCTCTTCCCCCCCTCAAATACCCGCTTTTTTGCCCCCCCCCCTTTTCTTGTCTCGCCCTTTTTTTCTTCTTTGTATCGTTGTCCCTTTTTTTTTGCAACACAGTCTTGATATCGTCTCTGCCCAATGTCTCTCTCCCCCCCTTTTTTTCCAAAAGTTATCCAGGGCGATCATGTCTTTTTTGGCAGAGCTCCCCCTCCCCCCTTTTTCACTTATAGTCCCACACCCCTTCCCCCCCCTTTTTCCAAGTGTACTCCATCAAAGCATTCCTACGGCGCCCCTCTCCTTCTATCACCTTTCAAGGTTTCGATTTGCCCTTGCGTCTGAGGCCTTTTTTCTGGGTTACTTCGTCACTTTTTCTGACGTGGAGAATAGGATGTCGTCTTTTAAATCTCTTTTCCTTGCGCCTTTTTTCCTCCATCCCTTTTTTCTCGTTTTCCCCCCAAAAAAAATATTTTTTCCTAACTAGTTTCTTTTCCTCATGGACAACATGACCGAATCCTTCTTTTAAGCTTCTTTTTGTTTTACTTCTTTATTCGTTCGTTTTTTAGTCCACAAGTAAACTCCCCCTATCGTCCTTTTTCTTTTTTTTTTTTTATAAAAACAGTCCCTTTTTCCCCCCCCTCAACCACCTTTTTTTTTCCCCCGGCTCCGGTTTGTTCCTTTTATCACGGCCCTTCAAGTCTCCTTTTTTTTTTTTCAACCCAGCCGCACTTTCCTTCAGCATCCCCCTTTCCCCCCCCCCTTTTGTGTCCCGTAAAACTGGAATGTTTTTCACCGTTTTGCTATGTCCTGCGTTCCATTGACGGCATCACGAACTTCTTTTTCTTACTTGGCCTTTTTCCTTTTGGTTGTTTTTTCCTCAATTTCCATCCTCTTTCCCCCATGAAAAAGTTATGGTTTTTTTTTTCCTACAAAGTTCCCCTTCTGATCGCCATGGGATCCCTTCCCCCCTTTTCAATTTTTTTCTCTTTCTTTTCACCTTAATACCCATATCTTATTCCCCTCTTTCAGAGGAAAACTCTTTGGACTGTCCCCTACGTGCCCCCCTTGTTCAAATTCATAGCCCCCCCGTCAGGACTGAACCCCCCAAAGCCTTTCCTTGTTCAAGGGATAGTTTTTCCCACTTCTTTACGAGCTTTCCTTTTTAAATGAAAGGCCCCACACAAACCCCTCCAGGAGACTTTCAGAGGTCCACAAAACGGGTGGCCTTAAAGAGAGGAGATCCATTCTGAAAAAGAAGGTTTTACCGGATGACTGCCCCGGCGTAAACTCGTTGGGGGGAAGGCCTCCAGGACCCTACTTAACGGCTCTCCCTTTAATGTCGCCCCTAGAACTTTTAGGGGGGAAGGTTCCCATTTCCTCTTGTACCCAACCGTTTTTTTACGGGGGGAGAGAAGCTTCCGATCTGTTTTTCCCTGAGTAATGCCTTTTCTTTCCCAAGAAACTTTTCTTTTTTTGCTTGCTCCCCTGTCAGAAAGAATACTTTTCTGTTTTTCTTATCCTGAATTGAACTTTTTTCCCCCCCTTTTTTTCCTTTTTAATGCCTTTTTTGGCGAAGGATTTTCCCCCTTTCAACCCTTTATGGTTTTTTTCCCGCTTTTTTCTGTATTTTTCCTGTTAATTTTTTTTCCGGAGCATAAACACTCAAATTCTTTCCCGAATGCGCTGGGCTCCTCCCCCTTGGAGAAGATTTCTTTCTCCCCCTGTTATTTTCGAGTTTAATGTTACCTTTCTCCGGGGCCCCCTCCTTTTTTTCCAATCCCCCCGGGCTTCTACGAGTTGCTTTTTCTTGAATAATACTACGTTGTGGTTCCAGATCAGCATAGTAGCATGACCTCTGTCGACCCGGAAGTTCTCAACGGAACCTTGACGATACTTTTTTTCTTCCCCCCAATTCCTTTCCTTTCCCCAATATGCTCCGTTTTAGCCCCCCTTGCTTGTCCTTCGACGAAGACCCCTGAACTACTCTCTCCCTCCATTCTTTTTTTTTTTCTACCATATGCCCTCTAGCTTCCAACCTTTTCTTTTCCCAAAGATCATAAATTTACAGGGGTGTGCTGGTCCAATTCCCGCGAACCGGGTACACCCCCTCTTCTAAGAACACCCCCCTCCTCTTACTCGCCATCCTTGAGAGAAGACTACCTTATTCCTTTTTCCGGAGGGGAAGGAGATTCCTCCCCTATCCCTTCACGTCTTCTCTCCCTCTGCGAGAAAAAAGGAACCTTTTTCCTCATGCCACCACCCCTCCCCTCCCTCCAATGGCCAGTGTTTTCTCCAGCATCCACCTAGTTTATAGTTCTCCTGGAAAGCGTGTCTTTCTGTTGAAAGCTCTTGCGATGTCAGGTAAAGAAGAAGAAGGTCTCCTTTGCAACTCTTTTATTTCTTGAGATTTCCGGTAATCCCTGGTTTTGATCTAGTCTACTTTTGGGTTTTTGGCTTTCCTTTCCTTTTCCCCCAGTTGGCCCCCTCTGTTACATCGCCCTTTGACCGGGAAAGCCAGCTCTTAAACCCGTCCTTTTTGTCCCTCGACACTTTTTAGTCCCTCTCAAGGTTCCCCCTTGCCGTTTTTTTTCCCTTGCCCCCCTTCTTTCTGAAGTCTGAAACAATGTTCCCCTTTTTTATGATTCCATGAGTTACCCAGCCTGCTTGGATTCCGACATGTTTTTCCAGGAGCTCCCCCTGCCCGTTTGCTGGAATTTTTTTCCCTCACCCACCCGCCCTGCCCCCCCGCGGATTACTCCCCCCCACTTCCATTCCGTGAGTGAAGGTCCCTTCCCCTTTGCGCCCTTTCTCTTCCATTTTCTCTCACATTTACAAGGTATTGATGGCCCGGCCTCGCTTTTTCTGAGGCTTTTCTTGGTTGGATTTTTTTCAACGAGATCTTCCCCTCCCCCCCCGGTGAGAATCGGATGTCGTCCTTTTTGACCTCTTCCGCCTTCGTTTTGTTTTTTGGGAATTTTGCCATCTTCGTCCTTTTCTAGGCAACTCTCCCCTTCAGATTCTTTTTTTCCGCTCGAGTACTTACAGAAGATAAGCTCTCTCCTATCTCTTTTGTCGTTTTTTTCTCTCTGGAGATTTCGGTCTTCTTTGTTCCCCAGGCGTACAACCTAGGATTTAAGTTCCCCCTCCTTATCTTTATGTTTTTGAGAGAGTTCGCCCGATTTTTACCCAGGTCAGATCGGCACTCCCCACCCCCCCCCTGATAGGTTTTCACCCCCCTCCTTCCTGTAGATCTTTTTCCCTCCGATTCTCCCCCCTTCTCCCCCCTCGGTTACTCCCCCCCCCCCCCCGCCAGACAAGACCACCCTTATTCATTCCTTCCCGTCCCCTTTGAAACAATGTCTAGTTTTATGGTGAGACTTTAAGGGCGTTTTCAGCATTTGATTTTTTAGTGACTTGCATTCCTCTTGGGTTTTTTTATCCTTCCTGACCAAAGTTCCCTCAGATATTCTCTTGCTCTGCCCAACCCCCAACCTTTTAGGTACATGATCTTCCTGGATAATTTCCCCCTCCAAGATGTCATCAGGAGCGTAGAGCTTCTCTGTCCGAACGTAGCTCTTATACACTGCCCCCCCGTGGCGGGAAGTTTCCCCGGAAAATCCCTTTTCCAGGAGAGTTTGAAACCCTACCACTCGAAGCCGAGACCTGCATGGCGCAGAACCGACAGGAACTCAGGGCGCCCGATGGAACCCCAAGCCTTTGTTTGTCGCGTGGTGCAGTGAGGAGATTGAAACCATTCTGCCCAGGAGAGCGAAAGAGTCGCCCCCCCAAACCCAAAAACACAAATCCTGGCCTCGGGAGGATTCGTTCCTAAACCGGCATTTTCCCTGGACCGAAGAGATTGTTCTGATTTAATTGAAACCCCCCTAGGGGGGTCCTTTGGACTCAAAGGTGGGGGCCCTTACACGCAAATTCATACTCCCCCCTTTCCAAGGGAATTTTGGATACCCCCCCTGGGGTGTTTTTCCCGGTCCAACTTTCCCCTGGGACTTTCCACCCCTTTCTTTCCTCATCGCGGACTCTCTGTTTATGCATCATTGCCCCTCCCCCCCCTTTAAAGAAAAGGTCTTTCCTTTTTGTTTTCTTTTCTCCCCATGATACAGAATACCCCCGATCTTTTGGATAGGATTTCCTCACCCAGTGTCTTCCCCACAGAAACCTCCTGACGGGTCACCCCCCACAAAAAGGGGACTGTTGAGGATCTTCTGTTGGCGGGTCCCGGGGAGAAGGTTCGGTGACGGCACCGAAAGGACTTTTCCCCCCACATGTATATTTTCATTCGTCTATCTCAAGGAGAGGGGACTCCACAGAGTGCTTCTCTATCCTTATTGAGAATTTCCTACAAGGTTACAGAGGTTTCCCCACGTACTCTTCTACCATCACGTTCAGGATAAGAGGCTTTCTCTTAATCATCTTCTTTTTTTTGTTGAGTCTTAGCCTAGTCTTCTTACTCTTGGGAGTCCAGTTTTTTTTTGAAGTTTTTCCCCTTTTTCTTGAAGATACAAAATTGTCTCCCGGGGTTTCAAGCTGCGAAGGGTTCTCCCGCTGACATGGGTTTCGTTATAAGAAGCATTTCCTCCACCCCCTATGGTGTTTCGAACCCTTTGCAGGAAAAGTGACCTTTTCGTTCAAGCCCCCGCACCCCTTCTAAGAAACGGGGCTTCTGTTCAAGGTGGTGTGGTCCCTTCCCCGAGTTGCCTGCCCCCCTGACCGGGTCCAGTGGTTGTACCAAACGTTCCTATCTGGAGCTGCCCATCAGCTATTCTCATGGACCCCCTTTAACTTCGGTTCTTCTAGCCTCCCTATACTTTTCGTACTTCCGCGAACTCAGCAGACCCTTTTTCATTTTTTTTTCTTATTCCACCTCCACATTCTCGACCCTCTTTTTGTCGGATTGATAGGACTTTGACATCCAACACCGAGTGGATTTTTGAAGAAGAATCGTAACTTTCTGTTTTTTTTCCTTGATGAGATCGTGTACCATTTTCCACCCTTCCAGGTTTGGAGCTCCCTCAGGTCGTTTTTTTTTGGGGGCCTGTGTTTTTTAAGGAATTTGTGGCGGAAAAAAAGAGAACTTCCCCCCTTCATCAAAGCCTTTTGTTTTCCCCCCCCCCGCCTGTCCCGCTGTGTTTTTCCCTTTCCAAGAAGTGTTTTTTTTGTTGAAAAGTCCTTTCTAGTGAAGTGTTTTTTGCCCACTGAGACTCTCGTTTCTGGGGCGGCCAGTTCCCTGTTTTCGGACCAAAGGGAGCCCTTTGAGCATGTTATCCCTGTGTATTGTTAGAGAGCCCCCGTTTTCATCTGCTGGCACTTTCTTCCCCCAACAAACTTCCCAACAGGGCACCCTTTTCAATCCCATCTTGATGACCTCTCACCTTCTCTCGCGTTCGGAACCCCCCCAATTAAATGTTCGTATGCTTCACCGGCCTTCCCTTGATGCCTTTCGTTTGTTTTTACCGTCTCGCTTCTTAACCCGATATCCGGGCTCCTGTCTTCGAGCTACAACTTCTTTCAACCCCCTCTGTTTAGGTCTTTTTTGTGCACATAGTTTTCCACCTCCGACCCCATCGTCGATAGGGGCCCTTTAATTGTCTTTCCCCCCGAAGATTCCTCTCTCCCTCACTCATACGTCCTCTTTGTTTTGTCGATTCTTTTGCCCGTCCCACCCCCTAATTCTCTTTCCGGTCAATGCGTCCCTTTTTCCGAGATTTCCCTCCCAACCAGGAAGCCCCCCCTTTCAACCACCCTCCCCCCCACCACCTTCCTTGGTTCTCGCCGATCTAAGGCAGCTCCCCGTAATCGTTGAGCTCTCGTTTCAACAACAGCCCCCCCTTCTAACGGTCCTTACCCCCCCACACCCCCCCCCCCCCCCCCCCCCCTGACGGCAAAAGCGATCCATCCTCGTCCACCTTTCCTGTGATCGGTCTGATTTTTGTGCATGCTTTTCTTTTCAAAAAATGAAATGCTTTTTCTTAAGTTCCTCCATTTTTTCGTAGTTTTGAGATCCCGGCCGAAGATTACCCCCTTCTCCCACTCTTCAAACCGTTCCCCATGATCGCATGGTTTTCCAATGACCTTTGAAGCTCTAGGCCTTTTCAAATCGATTATCACATCCCTTTGCCGATTCAACCCGCATGCTTCCCTTTCCTGGGCACAAACCCCCTGAGGGGCTGGCACCCCAGGTAGAGTTTCTGGACTGGGAGATGTCCCTCTTTTGATGACCTGTTTCCCCCTTTTTCTTTTCCGACGGCACCTTTAGCCAGGCACAGGCCTGTCCCCCCAATACTTCCTTCTCTTCCCGCCCAACAACAGGCTGTGGTTGGTTCCGAAAATCGCTCCTACTGAACCTTCCGGGCGGTCCTTCCCATTGTGGACTTTTCTTTCTCCTATCAATCCGACCCCCTTCCGGTGCGAACGAGACCCTTGTGATCCTTCTCCCCCCTTCCCGAATGGTCATGTAAATGTTCTGACGGTCCTCGCTGGTCTTCTTCTCTTTAGCTCATTGCAAAGTCAACCTTTCTTTCTTATAATTCCTTTTTGCTTCCTTTTCCTTCCCGCAATAATAGCTTTTCGGGTTTTTTCTCTCTGAAACTGGACACGTTTCTCTCATCTCTCTTTTGTCCCACCACTTTCCCCTCTTCCTGGTGGGAGGGAAGTTTCTGGTACGTGTTTTCCCCCCTTCAAAGTAGGAAAGGGATCCTAGGTCCCCTTTTATCACCGCCCCTGAGATGGGATAATAATTCATCTTGATCTACCCTTCCCCTGGAATGAGATCTTCAAGGTCCCCCTGTGCCCCCCCCATTTCTGGTATCCACATTTTTAAACAGGAGAAGCTTTTTTTATATATATGTTCCTCCTTTTGTTGTTGTACAAGACCCCTTGTATATGAAAGTCTCATGTTTTCCCCCTTTCGGTTTTGTGTGCCCCTTTCCCCCGGAAACTTTTTTCCAATTTCCTTTTCGCGACGGTTGGAAGTCCCCTCGTTCGCATGCTTTCTCGAAGAACCCTCCCCATCTCCATTTCTCCTGCTTAGTAAAATTACCCCCCTTTCTTTCAGAGAAACCCTCTGCCTCCGCACTTTTCTTTACCCCTTCCTTGGCAGAACGGGTTCCTTTCTTGCTACTCCCCCCCTCGAATGATGATAAGGAGATTCCCCAGTAGACTCTTCTTTTTGCTTTTGGCAAATTCCTGGAATAGTCTGAGAACCCCCCCTTTTTTCGAAACCCCTTGATGGACATTTTTCTTCACTCGTACTGCCCTTTCCCCCCGAAGTGTAGTCTGAATGGGTTCCCATTTCTCCCCACCGGCCTTTCGTCCCGAAGTGTTTGAGCCCCATTTTGATGTATTTCTTCTCACCTTGCAGATTTATCCCCTCCCCCCCCTTCGTCCCTCTGCAGCAGGCGCCTTTGGTTGGTTTTTTTTAAGTTTTCCCTTCCGGAAAAAATAGGAAACACGGTATTCTCTTGAAAAACTCCTCCCCAGTTTTTCTTTTTTTTGTAGCAAAGCATTTCTCTGTTTTGCAATTCCCTTCTTTTTGCAGTGTTTTTTTTATCTCCCCTTCAATGGCACGAGCTTTTTCCCCTCGGAGTTCTTCCCTTTGTTTTCCCCCCTTTATAAGGGCGATTCTTGCGGATTTTCCTCTCCCGCCCCTTTTTTTTTGTTCTTTAATCTTGTGTGCCTTTCTGGATCTAACAACCTCTACACCAGGTGCCCCCCCCCCCCTTCCATCAAAGCATTCGTTTTTTTTTTCTAAATACCTCCTTTCCTTTTTAGTCCTCTCACTTGGTTCGATGATGTTTTCTTTCCGTATGGCTTCCATTTCTGATGGGTTGAAAACGCCTCCCTTGCTGATCTTCCCTTTTGAGACGATGCTCCCCGCAGAGTGGTCAGACTTTTTCTTTCCATAAGCTTCTTTTTCTCCCTTCTCTCGACAAAAACATCAGTCGCTATTTTTTCCTTTTGGAATGGCCCCTGCTTTTTTTTT
>Ga0179593_1644777_pt1 | contig 10801 bp, 15 predicted proteins | sample CZODoug2_1_08_16_FD_185931 | JGI IMG/M metagenome (GOLD analysis project Ga0179593, IMG submission 185931) | Vadose zone soil fungal communities from Angelo Coast Range Reserve, California, USA - CZODoug2_1_08_16fungal (PacBio error correction) | ecosystem: Environmental > Terrestrial > Soil >... | reverse complement strand
ACGTAGCTTCCAGTTAGCCTGTTGATGGGCTTTTCTTCTTTCCGTGCGGACCTTTTCAAAACCGTCCTCAGTGGCGAATCCACTTTGAAGCTTTGCTACTCTCCTTGCCTGATTTCGAACTCCTTACCAACGTTCCCTTCCGTCTGGCCATCGGAAGGGCCCTCCCTTCCTCCGCGTCTTTCGGGGCCCACCGCGCGGCGAGGGCCGATCTTTGCATCCTCGCGTCATGGCTGCTAGACGTCGCCGCGCAACTATACACCCCCCGCCCCGTCTCCCCCCCTTTTCCAAGCGCCATTTCCCAATCCTGCTGTGGCAGATTGTTATTTAGGATCCATTGTTCCGTCCCTCGATAGACCTTTTTGCGCTGTCCAGCTCGCCACCGTTCTCCTCGGAGGCGTTGGACGCATGTCTTTCCCTGCGGCTCAGTACTGCGGTGAAAGTCTTGCCATCCCTCCCTCCCCTTTCCCGGAGGATCTCCCTGGTCTTAAAGAGTTGCCGTCGGGTCGCCTCCGAGGTGTCCTTCTACGGACTCTTTTTTGGTCACTCCAAAGCCCCTTTCCGAACAACCCTCCATTCTCAAGTTGGAGTTTTCCTCACAGCACAGTCCCCTCGCTTACCCGGCCAGGATTTGACCCAAAATGCCAGCCGCAAGTACTTTGCAAGTCCCCAGTCCCCGGGACCTTCCGGAAAGCCCAGACCGGAAATTTCAAGCCAGTTTTTTTCACTCTTTCCCCCCCCCTCGACATCTTTCCCCTGACACACCTCCCACTCATGCGTCGTTTTTCATAGAGCGCGGTCTCCTCGTGCCCTTTCCCATAGGATGAAGGTCTCCTCGTGCCCTCCCGGACGAGAAGGGTCGCCAGCCTCTTTTTCCAGAGGGTATTCCTTTTTGTCAGTGATTCCATCTAACTTCTCCCTTCCCTGGGTCTCCCCCTTCCAGCGTGGCGTCCTTTTGGCGCCGAAGGCCCTTGCTTCGACGGCATGCGAGGGCCGGCCGAAGTTGTTTTTGAGCTTAGTTTCACTTTTTTTTCAGCAGGGTGTTTGGCTTCCGATGACCCTCCATCTTTTTTCTGTCTTTGAACGAACCTCTTGTCGCAGAGGTTTTTGGCGCAGACGGGCGTTTGCTCTATCGTAGCGCCAAATAATGGTATGGAGTTTGGTACGACCCCCTACGTCCAAATCCGGTGCCGACCCCGGCGTCGTTTCTCCCCCTTTTCTGTTATATCTTCTCGTTTTGCCAAATCGGAAGGAATTCCCTCTCCGCTCCCCGCCTTAGCGAGATCTCTCTCTTCCTCATCCTTTTTTGAGAGATCGGCCCTTTTCCTGGTGATGGTCTCGGTCTGTCTTCTTTAAGAGCCCCTATTTATGAGTAGACCTCCTTTTTTCCTCCCTCCGCCGTGCGGAGGGGCGGCCCAGAATTTCCTCTTTTTGATTCCTGGGTAGGCTTGTACCCGCGTTATATTCTCTAATGGTGAGCTAACATTTTGTTTTATTTCTCCCCTACTCTTCCTAGAGTCTTTCCCGAAGCTTCTCGTTGATCACCGGGGCTTTTTGCCCTCTTGCCAAAGACTTCGTTGTTTTCGAAATATATTACCTCAACGGCGACCTTGCGTTAATCGACCTTTGCATGGTTCCTACGGCTCGACTCCCCCTTCTTGACGGTGGGTGAGTCCCTGCGGCACGTTAGAGGGCTTTTTTCCTAACGGCACTTTTTCCCGCGAGGTCTACCACGACAACTTCCCACGATGTCTTTTTCTTTTCTACTTGAGGACAGTGTGGCAACGCTCTTATTTTCCTGGCCTGAGCCTATAGTGTGGCTCTCTTGGACGGGCATTTCAGCGCGGTCGGATGTGTTTTCCTTTGAGTAAAAACCTCGGGGCTTTCAAGGTGATTTCCCGTGCTTTCGGGGTTCTCCTTTTTCCCCTATTGTCTTTCTTATGTACGTGCCGGTGTTGGTTTTTTTTTGTTTAGTCCCGGCGTCATACGTGGCATAGCATTTTCCCCTTCCTGCGGCGTTGTTTCGACTTTTCTTAGGATTGGCTGACCACCCTCTTGTAGGCGGACCTTTTTCCGACCAGGCAGTCTCCTAGAACTCTCGCGGGACTTTCCCTTCTCCTGGTAGGGGCTTCCGTCCGCGCCGGTTTCCCCCCGCCGCCTTCCTTCCGCTTCGCCGCCGGTTCCGTTCGGGCATCAGGCGCAGTAACTGCGGCGTTTGTTAAATGATTTCCTCTCCCTCCTTTTCCCTCTCTCGCGTCCGGCTCGTTGACCAGTCAATCCTACTGCTCGGCCCCCCTCGCCACTTTCCTTGGGACCCTGCGATTTTCTTGGTCCGGATGACGAGGCGGCTAGGGCTGGACGTTGTTTTCTCTTTTTCGGGTTGACTTCCAGAAACCTTCGTTCCCTTCTCGGCCGCGCGTGGGCGATTAGTCCCGAAACGCGTAGAAGTTCCTGCGTACGCGTAAGTATCCGATGGCCCTTGGTGGGCTTCCTCCTTCTATCCAAACCGTTTCCGACGGACGGTCCCGTTCGGGTTCTCCTTTGGTGGATTCCGCCCATTTCCGCCGGTTGGCGCGTCCCTCTACGACCTACAGATACTTCCCTCAACAGGCTCCCGCGGCTTCTCCTCCGGATCCTCTCTTTTGTGTCTTGTTGCTCGCTTTTTCGCGCCCGCTGCTTTTGATGTGGCTTCTAGAGGATCTTTCCCGGCTTCCACCCCTTGGCGCAGTGCGTCATCACCTTCCCCTCGAACTGGCCATCCCCCGCCCTTTTTTTTGGAGTTGGACTTTTTGTCCCCCTGCACGAAAAAAGTCTACTTTGCCATCGATACCTTTTCTCTTCACCGTCCCGACGCTTTCGAATCCCCACAATGCGCGCCACCTCGCGGCCGAGTTCTTTTTCTTTAACGCTAGATTGGCTTTTTTCCCTTCGACGACGTGCCTCCCAATGAGGTTGTCCTCTTTGCCTCTGTGACCCCCAATCGATTCCTGCTGTGGCCTTTAGCCTATCTTTCTTTCTGCGACCCTACTGCCCGCGTCGGAGATCGATCCTCCTCCCTTTCACAGCGCACCCTCCCTTCCCTCTGATTGCCCGCTTTTCCCTTCTTCCTGAGCGGAAGGCGGGGCGGGGGCGGGAATAAGGCCACCAGCTCAGCATTTCTTATATTCTCCCGGTTTCTTTTGCACGACAGCCCGGATTTTGTTCAGCCAATCCTCTTTCGTCCCCCACGCCGACAGTTACGGCCTGGCTCGCCACAGTGATGACGCCGTTTTTCCTCACAGCCACAGCCCGGCCCGTTTGCCGGCCGGCCCCGGAAAGCTCGTCCACCGGCACTCCGGCACAGCCTCTCCCCTCCCCTCCAGGGAACAGCCCTTTAATGCAAGGCCTTTTGCCCGAAAGAGTTTTTTTCCTCTTTGAGCAACACCATTTTCCTCTCGATGCCGCAAGTTTCCCGTCACCACGCGGCGATGAGTACTCCTTCTCTTTCGGCGGACGGGCCAGTAGATATCTCTGTTTTCGGGAACCCCGTAGTCGTCGGAGCCGGCGTTCCCTGCAAGATCTTTTTTCCCTTTTAGACCGCGGTCAGTGCCGTTTTTCTCTCCTTCCATCGAAACGTTCCTTACAGGCTAACCCCCGTCCAGTTCTTGGTGCCGCGGACCTTTCCTTGGTTTTCCTCCAGTTGCTCTTTTGCTTCGTCTCTGTAGGAACCCTTTCGCGGTTGGGAGCAAGCAGGGCCCGCCCAGGTATCTCGTTTTGCCCCCCTCCGACGCTAGTCTTTGGCCCATTTTGCCAACGAATCCTTTCTTGTCGCTCTGTTTTCCTCTTTTTGTTTGCTGTTATTGCGAACTCACTCCTAGAACGAGGGCTCCCCCCCATCTCCTAACCTCCTAGGAAATTTGTGACCTCACCAGCCGCGGGCGGAGACGGCTTGTGCTGACTTGATTCCTTCCCCTTTCCGATCACACCCGGAGCCCCCCTGTCCACCGTTCCCTTCTTCCTTTTTCATAATAATAAGTTGTTCTTTTTCGGAGCATATCGTCCGGAAAGGTTTTTGGGGCTCATTCGTTTTTTTTCTTTTTTTTTCCTGTTCTTCCCTCCCTCGTACTCGGTCGGTCTGCGGCGGGTTCTTTTTCCACAAATCCGCCTTGTTTCTTGTGGGATGACGGGTTTAGATTTGTAGTACAAGACGTTTTCACAGATCGTTTTTCCTCCCAAACTGCTTGTAGCCTGCTTTGGGACGACCGCTACGGATTAGTTCAAATGTCCTACGTGAGCGTGGCGGCTTTTCGAGATCAACGGGTGGTCTTTTTGGGCGCTTCTTTTTTCCCCCTCCTTTCTACACCTTTTGACCCCCATGCGGTCCTTTCCGACCTCCAGTCGCCGACTTTTTTTTCGCCCCACATCTCGACGGCCAAGCGGCTGGGTTCTTCTTTGTGAGGGCTTGTTCGATTCATTTCTTTCCCTCCTAACGGCCGACGGACCCCCCTGACAAAGATCGTCAACGCTGGAGACCCTGCTCGGACATTTTTAGACGAGGGAGGTCCATGCGTCCCCTCTGGGAGGCCGACGAGACCGCGCTCTTTTCTCGCACTTCTCTTTTTTTTCCTTCTTGGTGCGGGGCCCCTTTAGGATGTTTTTCTCCAAAAGAGGCTTCCCCGGCCGTGCTTTCCGGTCTCTTTCCGGTGGGCTTTCCGGGCTGGGATTGCTGGTTTTGGACTTGCCGGGCTGGGATTTGGGTAGGAGCCCGGGCGGGGCCCGGGGCCGGGGCCGGGGGCCGTTTTTTGTTTCCCTCACGGTTAGTGTCCTGTAGTTTTTTTTTAGGATGATTGTTCATGTCCCCTCTTGCCGGCCGGATGAATTCCATTTTTGGCTACCTCGGTTTGAAGACCCCTGTCGGACTCACTTCTTGAGCGGGATGGGCTTCCGTTGCAGCCCTGGTACTTTCCCGTTCCCTCCCGCATTTTTCTTCCCGTACACTGCGGGTCTTGGCGAAGATGTTCCTGGTCGCGCTCCTTCCCGATCTGCGGTGCCCTTACTGTTCGCTGAAATAAAGCTTTCCTTACGCGCTATGCCACAGCAGAGTGATTGCGCTTTTCACGCTTGTCCGGTTTTTAGGTAGGGCTGGGAGGTGCCCCTCTTTTTCTTTTCCTCTCGTGAAGTCTCTCTGGCAATAGTCCCGCTTTTCTCCAGCAGTCAAGAACGTCGACGAGTTCCTGGCGTCCCGATGGCAAGCGTCATCGGTGGTCAGTTTTTTTTTCCCTCTTTTTTTTTTCTCCCACGACACGCCTGGCACGGTTAGTTGGCTTTTCTGCTCTGTTCGCCCACTTCGAATTTTTGCGAAATACCGATCAGCCCCATAAACCTTGCGTTCCTTTTGGGGTGAGACGGATACTCTTTCTCTCCTCCGTTGTGTTGTTGGTTTTTTCGACGCCGAGGTCCCTGTTGATTGTTTTCGCTGAACGGATTCCCCTTGCTCCTTTGGCTAATCAACCCTTTGCGGCCTCCGACGACGTGCCCGTCTGTGCGTCTTGGAATAAGACTCTCTCCCCTGCCTCTGCACCACCGGCATGCACCGACTTTCATCGGATACGGCGGAAGCCAGGAACTCGTCTTTTTTTTTTCCTGTCCACCGCGTTTCCTTCTCCCCCCTTCACTGCTGCTTCCCTTTTTCTTGGTAAGACTCCCCTCTAACCCCTTCTCCGAGCCCGGAACCTCATCCGGACAGCGGTGAAACTCCTTCCCCCCTTCCTTGTGTGGCAGAGCGCGTATGCTGATTTCTGCGAAAACTACTGGCCAGCTCTTCGAGCTTGCTTTTCCCCTCTCCGGGACTTCTCTCATTACCCAGTCTGAAACCTGCCTCCTTCTCCAACCGATGGCTTCAACCTGCCTGCCGAAGAGGCCCCTTCCAACTCCCGCTTTCTTGAGAGTTCCGAAGGGTCTCGAGTTTTCGTTAATTTATCCTTCTAATAAATCTGAAGTCCCTTTTCTAACCGCCGCACATGATTCCTTTAAGGGCCTTTCGCGCCACCCGTTATGCGCTTGACGACATCCAGCCCCTGCCCGGCCGCCCCGTTGCCCCGGAAAGCTCGACCAAATGCCCCTGGTGCCGGCAAGTGCTTTGTATCCCAGCCAGACAGGGACCCTTGTTGGAATATTCTCACCCCTCCGACACGAGCCTGCCAGCGGAGCCTTCCAAAACGTAGTTGTCTCCCCCCCTTCATTCTCCGGAGGAAGGGCCGTTTTCCGGAGATTTCTCGTAGGGAGTAGGGACTGATGTCCCTAGTCGCCGCCTTTAGGGGTCCCTGATTCCTTTTTCGACTATGTTCATTCCGTGATTACTAGGACCTCGTCCGTTGCCCTACCTTTGACCGCTAACCGTCCCTTTTGACGGCGATTGGGGGGCGCCGCAGGACTCCGGCGACGGCGGTCGAGTTTTTTGGTTCTGTTTTATGTTTCGCCCCCCCCCTTCGCGGTTGGCATCCTCCCCTGTGACTCCGTCCTCACGATCTTCGAGGACCCTTTGGCAACTGACCCTCTCCTGGTCGCCGCTGCGGGGTCGCGGGGCGTTGTAATCGTAAATCGCATAATGTTCTTCTTCAATAGCACCCCCCCCTTTCCTAAGTGACCGGCGGGTCTCCCCCCGCTTTCGGAGTCGACCGCTGCGTTTTTCTACGCTTTCTTCTTGCAAAGCGGTCTCCCTTTCGAACGACAGCGACCGAGACCCCGGTGACGCCGTCTTCTCCCGGTTGCTTTCTCTAGATATCTCGGGGGAGTTGTTCCCTGTTCTCTGTCGTTTATTCCGGTGGCAACTTTAGGTAGACCGAAGACTTTTTTCGCCGCAGCCGTGCGGCGGGGCGGTCACCGCCGTGTAATATGTGGGCTACGTCGTCTTGTTCGCGTTCTCCTCCTGAGTGATTCGTATAACGCCCGGCGCCCCCTAGACGCGGCGAAAAGATTCTATTCTTCCTTTTCAAAATGTCCTCTCGAGCGTGCGGGGGAAGCGAGATCATTTTTGGAGGGTTCTGCCCCCTCTCTTCTGTGGTTCCTTCCTCTCGTAGTTTCCCTCGGAATTTCCCTCCTCGCCGATATTCCTTCGTCGCTGTTCTACGGCACGCTGGCTTTGTGAGCCGGTCCCGTTCGGTGTCTAGTTCCTAGTTTACTTTCTACCTTCTGAGATTCTACCAAACCCTTCCCCCTATCTTTGTCCTGTTCGGCGGCTCGGCGTCCTTTAAACTGGTTTCTTTCGACGCCTATTTAAGGACCCCTCCTTCATGTGCGTGTTGATGGTTTTTGCAGAGTGGGTAGGGTTTTTTTTTCCCCCTGAGGAGTTTCCCAAAGGTTTTAGGGCCGTCTTTCCCGGGATGGGTGGAGGGGGGCTTCCCGGGATGGGATTGATTTTGGATGTGAATGCGGGTGTTTTTTTTTTTTCCTCTCATTTCCGCTTGTTAAGTTCTTTTTTGGGGATGGGGCGTGCCCGGAGTTTTGCATCTCCACTGTGCGGCAGTTTACGGAGGTTCGCTTTGATTGGCTGACACACCTTTTTCTGAAGGGGAAACTAGGGCGTTTGCGGTTGAACTAGTCTGGGAAAGACCGGTCGGACTCTCCTTGGGACGGTTCCAGCTTTTTCCCTTTTTCTCCGAATGGTTTCGCCGGTTTTGAGGTGTTTCACACACGTAACTCGGCGGCGTTTTTCCGCTGTTCTGGTCGCGCAGCAGGTCCCGTAGATCGAGCGTGATGTTGCCTTTTCCAAGTACGGAGAGTCTCATTTTGACTTTTTTTCCCCCCTTTTCTTCTTCGAATTTTTTTTGGCTGGAACGGCAGTTGGTGCGCCGGGCCACTCGTTCTTTCAGCCGGCCGAGATTTTTTCCCTTGCAGCGATCGGTTTTTTTTTTGTCTCTTCCCCCTTCTCTAAACGATTCTAGTATAGGTGCCGGTCGGGGGTTTTTCCCTTTCCCCCTCGTGAGTCGCTTAGCATTTTCTTTTCGAAACGGCGAGGATTTTACTTTTCCTATTTTGCCGCGAGGGGGAATGCGAGGTTTGGCGAGCCAGGTTCTCTAGATGCCACCCCCTTTCTTTTCGTTTCGAGAAGGCCCTCAACGTGGTTTGTAGACGCCGACGACCCTCTTTCGTTCTGTTGATGGGGCTGATAGGCTTTTTGTCCCGGCTCGAACCCCTCTCCCGGCGAATCACATCGTTGCACCCTCGACGCAGTGACGCCTTGTGCGTTAACCTCCCGCTCACTTTCAAAAGTGCCCTATCGGTACGGAGGACGCTCTTTCGGGGAATGAGTGACCTTCGGCGTGGGCCGATTGGTCTCCGGCCGGGATGTTTTTTTTTTCCGTAGACTTGCCTTCCGCGCCAAATTACCACCTTTTCGAGACACTCGTTCTTTTCTCTATGCACCCTGCTAGAGGGTATTCCCCGTTTCAGAGATCTCCCCTCTTTCTGCACCGCTTTCGCAAACTTTTCTTTACCGCTCTGATCTCTCTTACCCCTGCGGCGAAGGGCTAGGAACGGCGGCGGGAAACTTTAGTTTGAAGCCTCACTTTCTTTCTGTGCGCAGGCCTCCCGATTTCCTTCATCCTGCTTCCCGTTGGTGTAAGACCCTGCCTCACTCCGTCGAAAACGCCGCACATCTTTTTTCCTTTGCCCCCCCCGATTCCACGTGATTTTTTTCCGCCCCCCCTCACCTTCCCTCTTTTTTCCGCCTCCTGACACCAAACTTCCCCTTGGCGTGTGCCAACTTCTTCCCAGCTTGACGTCCCAGCCCTTCTTTTTCCCTCCCCCAGCCAGGTGGAAGCCCCTTTTCGGGAAAGACGGACTGGGAAAGCCCGAGTTTGTGTTTTGCCCCCACCTCCCTCTCTTTTCCCCTTTTATCGAAACTCCTCTTACCCACGCCCCTCTTCTTCTTCGTAGAACAGAGGACTTTTTTCTTTCGCCTAAAGTAGGACCTTCTTTTCCTCGTCGACGAGCCTCTTTGGGTCGCCAGCATCCGTGGACGTCGTTGTCGGTGTATTGCTTTATGTGTTTTTCTTCCCCGAAACTTGCTTCTCCCACCCGACTCTCCCTTGGGGTCGAAGGACCCTGGGCGTTGACTGCTGTCGCTCGGCCTTTCTTTGCAGGGTCGTGGTGAGTTTTGGACTCTTTGACACACCCCCCCCCCCCCACCGCTCGCTCGTTTGAAATTCGCTGGCCAGTCCTTTTGTTCTAGGACATTGCCAGAATACTCGTAGACGGTCGCCGCTGTCTTTTTGCAAGCCGGGCGTTGAGCCTCCTCTTAATTGCACTCAGCTTGTTGGTTACGAATCCCCCAGTAATACGGCTGTCGAAAGCTCCCTCCCTCTTCGGAGGACCGCTGCTGTCTAAGCTGTGGTCTTTCACTGCCGAAGAGCCCGAAAGCGAAGCCAGAGCCTTTCCCTTGTGCACTGCTATTCCCTAATATTTTTGAGGTTAGATCTTTTTTGCCCGGTGGGGCTTTTTCGGTCGATTTTCTCTTCCGCGTTGAAAGAAGTCTTTTACCGCAGAACCGGTGCCGCAGCAGTGCGGCGGGTTCTTTCCCCTCGTTTTGCCAGTGTTTGGAGCTCTGGGGACTCTCCCTCTCTTTGGTGAGCCCGTTTAACCGCAAGGATCTCCCCTCTACGCGGCGACCCTCATCCTATTGATTCGTTGCCCCCAAAAAATGTCCTAGACGTTTGGTGTTCTCTGGCCCCACCCAGTGTGTCCCCCGTTGGTCCATCTTTCCTTCACTGCGACCTTTTCCTCGCAGAACTTGCGCCCCTGGAGTCCTTCTTTTTTCAAGGGAAGCGCACGCTTGGGACGGGGTTTCTTTTTCTTCTTGAAAGTTCCATGGCCCCCCCTCCCCCCACCGCTAGTCAACCCTCATCCGATACCCCTTTTCTGCTTTTCTACCATGATCTTCCGGCTCGCTACGAGGGGCTTCCTTCTATGGGAGGTTCACAGAGACCGCGCCCTCTATTTTCTACGCTTTCGAGCGAAGTTTCGCCTTCCCTCTGTTAAGGTTTTCCGTGGGCCGAGCGGTCTTTGTTTTCTCCCCTGAGATTCACCCCCTTTTTTTTCCAGTCCCTTTCCTTTGGTTTTTCCGGTCTTTGGCTTCCCGGGATTTTTTCTTTTTGCAGGGACTTGCGGGCTGTGTTTGGGTAGAGATTTCCTGGGCAGGGGCCGGTTTTTTGGAAGTTTGGCTTTTTTTTCCCCCCCGGTTCTAGTATCTTTCGTGAGGTTTGGCTGACCCCCGAGGTCCGGTTTGAGGACACCCTCTGGAGGCGGTTTCCTCGGCGCTCGGTAAGACACGTCTTTCCGGGACCGGCGGAGCGGGTAGGGCTTCTTTCGCGGTTCGCTCTTCCCTTCTTTGAATCCAGTTCCTTTTGGGTTGGAGACTTGTTCCGATCCGCGGAACTCTTCCAGTAAGTGCTCAGAAGCCCCTTCTTCTCCCGCGCTCTGCCAAAGCGGATTTTTTACCTCCTTTTTTCAACCTCTGGTCAGGCTTCGGTCGGTCTCGGGAGGCGGCACTGTATCTGTGCGTTTTACACTTCTTTCAAGAACCCGTAGTAGTGCCTCTCGCGAGATTTTTCGCAGAGAAGTCCCGAACGGTGTCGAGAGTTCATGGCGTCCTCTCCCTCTTTTCCAGCGTAGGGGCAGTCTTTTCAGTAGCGGGTCGATTCGTTACCCCTTTGACGGATCCAAACGCTTTTTTCCCTCTCGTCGAGCCTTTCGGGGCGCTCCTCTTTTTTTTCGAGCCGGTAAGCGCCTACCTCTCGATCAGCCCCATCACTTGCGGCTTCGCGAA
>Ga0179593_1531944_pt1 | contig 10801 bp, 24 predicted proteins | sample CZODoug2_1_08_16_FD_185931 | JGI IMG/M metagenome (GOLD analysis project Ga0179593, IMG submission 185931) | Vadose zone soil fungal communities from Angelo Coast Range Reserve, California, USA - CZODoug2_1_08_16fungal (PacBio error correction) | ecosystem: Environmental > Terrestrial > Soil >... | reverse complement strand
CTCACGAACTTTTTCTTATCCGTGACGTTCCACAGCGTTGTCGCTTAATTTCAGGATGCCATTTTCTGCAGTGGCACTTTCCAGGAGGGACAGCTTCTGCGTGTATAGATGATGCTGGAGGCGGAGGGGACCAGGGACGTTGTGTCGACCCCCTTCTTCGGATGTCCTGGTTTGCGAGTCAGTTCTCGTTATGCCCGAAGACCTCGTCGGCATATTCCCCGCCTTTGATCCGCCTTTGCATTCCTAAGTAGTGAGAGATCGAGGTGTGAGAGCAAGTTCCCCGTCTGGACGATCGAACCGCTGATCGTGGGCTTTCCCTTTTATCAAGCTGGAAACGATCATCCCCTTGATTTTGAGTCTTATAAGTTATGCTCTCTCCCCTCCGCGGGGCGTCACGTAAGGCTTCAGCAATCGCTCCCTAATAAATTTTGGGTCCTCCCCAACCCCCCCCCTCAGCCCCGGCGAGAACACTCCAGTTTGCTTTTCGCGAAACATCAGTTTTCAGATTTTTTTCCCAGTCTACCAATTTGAGTGTGGCTGCTAACGGGTGCTTGCATCTCGCTTGCTCACCCCCGTCATTTCCCGAATTCCCACCACTGATGACCAGTGTCATGGCTTCTCTGTTTCAAAGCCTTCGCATATAGTCAAAACCTAACCTGCCTTCCGCATGTCCGTTGACTTTCTTCGGGCGGCACTGGCTTCCGTTTTTCTTTCAAAGTTGGTTTGTGCCTGCTGCTGCTCTTTACCCGGCTTTCTCGGCGGACCTGTCTCCCAAGAGAGTTCCTTGGCAGTACGCGGTCCTCTTCCCCGAAACGCGGGAATTCCCTTCGCCCTGTGAGCTGGCGGAGAATTTGATCGCCAGTTCTTTTACCGCTTCCTTTCGTTTTGGCTGGCGATGGCGGGCGACACTGTTTGTGACCCCTTCCCCACGCCCGCCCCCAGCCACTCCTTCGATCCAGGCCTTGCGACCATTTTTTCAGGCCAATCGTCGTCCCGTCCGGCAGCCACGGAGCCACCGGCATTTGGATCTCTTTTTCAAGGTGGAAGCCCAACCCCCCCTAGACCCTGTTTGTCTTTTAAAGTGGGTGGCGGTGGCCTCCTGCCCACGGCCCCCACTAGGTTTGCACGTTAGCATGGCCGTCCTTGCGTGGCGCGTTTTCCAAAGAAAATATTTTGACTTCCCAATTTGGGACAAACTGCCTGTCGTCCCCTCACCGCTTTGGCCTCCTTCTCCCCAGGTGCGACAACCAGGTCCCCCTAATCACGTTCTTCCCCCCAAATACAATATCCGCTTCAACCCCCCCCTTGGGGGATTTGTGACCCAGCTTTTTTCCTCACCGCTAGTGCCAATTGGATTCTTCCTCTAGTGGCGGGAAGCCTTCCCCGAGTGCCTAAGGTTGCTTTCAACCCTGAGTTCCTCTTACTCCCCAAATCTTTTCCAGCGAAGCCTTGGTCTGACCTTTTTTGCGGACCTGAACGAATCACATCCAATCTCAACTGTATCAGTTAAGCTATCTCCTGACTCTGCCATGTCCCTGCACCCTTGAGAAGATACTTTTTTGGCGGATCCCCTTGAAGATTTTAGTTGTTGATTGCAGATTTGTGGCAAATGTCCTTGTTGTGAGATTTTCCCTTCCAATCCGCCTTCCGCTTCATTTTCTTCGTGCGATAGCTCCAAATTTGCGCTTGCAACAAAGGAGCTTTCGTAGGACTCCGCTACTTTCGAAGTATTCGCCCGCACTGCCGATTCTCCTCGAATGCGTGGTCCCCGTTGAGACAGAGACTGTACAAGGTTTCTTCTGCGTAGCTTTTAAGGAATGACGCCCCCCCAGAATTTTTCTGTCGCTGTCGGCCAGCGGCAGGGATAGTGGCATCCAGTCTTCGAATTTCGAAGGCGACTCAAAGATCCAAAGTTTTTAACGCACATTCCACGAATTCCCCTACTTCCGTCATGGCCTCCTTTGGGCACCGAAACTTTTGTAGATCCCTAAATCAGTCCCCTGCCGCCCCCTAAGGCCTTCGCTCAAATTAGAGATAGTAAGGCAGCCTACGTTTCGGATGCTTCCGAAATACTTGCTGGCTGCGTGAAGATGGAATGCATTCCAAAAGGTTCGCGTCATGAGCTTTTCTTTCCCAAATGTCCCCATCCATACTTTGCTGCGCGATTCTCCGCTCCGGACCTTTTGCTCGATGAAGGCGATAGGATGGCTTTCTGTCGATGCACTCCCGATACGGTAACGCCCTTCGATCGGTCGAGAGTTCAATCTTCCCTGCGTGGCTTTCGCTCTCCGATACATTGCAGCTTCGCGGGAGGAAAGATGATCTGGATGTGATCTCCTGGTCTACGAGTGAGGAGCTTCTCCGGACGGACGTGCTCAGGTTGGTATTCCGGCGGTATCTTTCTCTCTTCTCCTGTTGTTGTTGATGCTGATGCGCTCGCCGTTTTTCTTCTTCCATCAGCCCGTTCATCGGCCTGAATGACTCCCTCAGAAAACTCTTTTTTTAAGCCAAGGAATCGACACCGATCCCCCCCTCTTAGGACCCGAGAAGCTGCCTCCCAACGGACTCTCTAAAGACCTTTTCTCATAAGATGAACTCCCCACGCGATTCGCATTCAAAAATTGCGCTCCCTCTCGTTGCATCGGAAAGGATTCTCGGACCATCTCCCAGAGCTGATTTCTTCATCGAGCAACTGAGTACGGGGAGGGTTTCGACCCTTTTACCCCGAGTATATTCTGGCATTGGCCCCGGGGCCTTTCATGCTAGGCAACAACTTCGAATGCCTTTTCAATAGTCGCCGCCTGCTGACGCTTTCCCCGGAAGCATCATCGATTCCTTCTCTGACTCCCGCGACTCCCTCGCAGGGCCTGCAGGGCTGGGACGAATGATTGATGCTGAAATAAATGAGTGGCAAGGTCTGCACCTAGTGCGTGGTGCGGGCGGAAGTATTGCCTTAAGGCGTTGAGAATGTTCTGAAAAAACCCAAAAAAGTTCGTGGTCAGGAGTCGTCTTCCTTCCTTCCCCGCGGCGACCTGGATGCCCTCTCCCACTGCGCTATCCAGCGCACCCAAGACTTCGGGGTCTTTGTAAGGAATTCTCCTCCTTTTTTTGTGTTTACCGATTCCGGACTGCTACGCCCCTCCTTCGATGTTGTCGAATCGTCTTTGTGAGCGAATCCGAAACGTCCTTGAGGTTCCCCCTCCTCTGGCAACTGCAAAAGGCCAGCGCTGTGGAGCTATCGCCACGAATCGAGTGGTCCGGAAGGCAGCGAGATTTGACCACTCCACGGAAGTGCCGCCCGAAATCTGTCAAACACCTTTTCCCATCTGCAAATTCCTACCACTTAAACCCAACCCCTTTTCGGCCGTTCTCTTCGCCTTGTCAGAGGCCGTGCATCGGAACACTCTCCTTCTTCGAACTTGGATGTGTGACTCGTGTCCCGCAATATTACCAAATCTTTCTGGCGGAAATAATTCCTCCTAGACCGGCCGGTTTCCCCACTTCCCCACCCGTTCAAGAACTTGGGTACCCCCCAATAGCTCGAAGAATCAAATTTACCCGACGGTTTCTAGCTTTGTCCCCCCCAAACAAAAGATTTCCCTTGTTCACCGGTACTTTGGATGAGAGGAGACCCGTGTCATGAGTAGATTGCTTGTCGAACCGCCTGCGCCACCCCCGAGCGCTGAGTTTAAACGGCAGGTTATTTTTGAAATTTCAGCGACAACCCCCCCCCAATTTCTGTCACGTGCGCGCCACGAATTGATTTTCCCCCTAGACGGAGAGGGCCCCTGTGTTGTGGGAGGCCCCAAGCAAACCGACCATTTATTGTGTCTTTGGGATCCCTTTCTCGAGATCCCCCCCCTCCGCTGGTGGCTGAGAAGGATTTGAGCTCATGGCATAGTTTACGATCCCGGACGGTGCTGGCCCATGCTTTGTGTTGGAGATTGTTGGCGGGCGGATGGGACACCTTTTTTGGATAACCGACCATTTTTTCCCACACCCGATCGAGGAAACCGCCCCTTGTCGAATAATCCCCCCCTCCCGCTGCCGGTCTTTGGATGCGGACTGTCCTAGTGTTCGTCCCCATACTCCCGCGTACTTCTGCCCGCGCTTTCTTTTAGGACAGGTCCTACCGAAGGGTTTGCACTCAGCAGTTTTTTATGCACCCTATTACCAACTTTTACCCAGTTCCTCGACAGTGCCGCACAGACCGTCACAAGGACATCTCCCCAGTTAGGTTTGGTTTATATGCTACAGCTCTTTGACACCGCAGGAATCCTCCACTGTTTACCTTTCCTGTGCCTGGGAAAGTTTTGTGCATTAGAAGATCCCCAATGACGTTTCTAGCAGCGCTCCATTACCGTTTCCACAGGCCCCTTTCTTCGACCAAGAAAAACATACGGAGTTCTTTGGATTCGATTTCGCAAAGCACACCTTTATCGCCGTGTCTGACTTGGTCTCACGAGACAAAACCTCATCGGAGTGACCATTGTGCCAAGCCGTCCAATCGTGACCCTGCCCGCGCGGAACGTCGATAGCAGTTCCACTGATTCCCGCCCCCAAAGCAAAAGGTCGGTTTTTGAAGTTATTCCATTACCTCCGAAACCACCCATTCCCTTCCCACGCTCGCTGCTGTTCTCCCCGGTTGCTGGAAACTTGCTCTCCAAGATCCGCTCTCCCTCTCACACTTAGTACATTTGGCCAAACCGCGTTTCATATGACGCCTCTTCTGGCCCCGAAGAATCAACTACTCGCAACAACCCCATCCGCCCTTCGACAAGTCCCTCCTTTTCCCCCTCATTTGAGTGATAGACGACCTTGGCCGCCCCTCTTCCTTCTTCACTTCCCGACCCCGGTATTTTCACTCCGAATTTACCCCTCCCGCTGTTTCTTCCCGGAGTAAGACAGTTTTTTAGCCTGATTCTCTCTCTCTCATCATCCCTGTTGTTGAGAGCATCAGGCTTCACCCCCCTGTCGTAATCCGGTTTTCCCCATCAACAGTTTTCGTTACCTTGCGAGATGCCATATTCATTCTGCCAGTGAATATGAATTGGACAGCGTCTGCTTTCCTGATGCATGGCGGCGGCTTAGGGACTGAGTTCCCTCTCATCGGATTGCGCTGGTTTTTTCTTAAGGTTTGTTTGATTCTCGTTATCGAAGCAGCGTCTACACAAACGCGGTGTCCCGCCGCAGGCTCTGAAGACTACGTTTTCTTGTTGAATCGGATCGCGGATGTGAGTAGCCCCCAGTAGCGGCAAACGGGCGATCGACCCCGGATCGCGTGGGCCTTCCCTGTGGTTTCGCGCCGTAAATTTTACGTTCATCCCGACCCCCCTTTTTGCTTTGCGGGGGAATCAGTTATCGCGTTCCTGGTTCACGCCGACGGCTCCTCGCGGTCCTACGAACCATTTTTAATTCCAGCCATGTCAGAAAACGTCCGTTTGCTTTGGACACGAATCTTGCGGCTCGGATTTATGAACTGGGCTCATTTTCGGGCCTGTTCTTCACTGTGTCATTTGCAGCTGCTGGCTCAACTTATTTTCAGTCCGACTTCCACACTCCCGGAAATCATCGAACCAGTGGATGAGGGGATTCCTCTGTCCTCTGTCCTATAAAGCCCAACCCCCCCTAAATGGCCTGTAGAATGTGTCCGTTACTTCGGCGGCTGCGGGGCGGGACACTTTTTTTTAAAGTTTTAGGCATTGCTGAGAAGTCAAACTGAGGGAGCATCGTTTTTGTCATATCCAGACGTTCCGAGTACGAGGTCGAGGTAGGCGAACGGAAGTCCTCACCCCAAGCATGACCCCGCGGGCGTTTTCCTTTACCTGATTTTATGAAAATTGGACGGTTCCGAGCTTGGTTTGGGTGTGTCTCTTGTAAGCCCAAGCGTTTGTGCCCAGCCACAAACCCAGACCCCCAAGCTCCCCCACAACAGCTTCCCAGGCACGGCCGCCCCCGTCGTCCGTCCCCCTCGTCGACCGGTCAATCCTAGCAGGGCCACCGCGTTATATTGGGTTCTTGCGCAAGGTGAATCCAAAGACTACCTAACTGGCTTAAGTGGTTTTGCGGGGCAAGCCCTGTCTCCCTAAGTTTGCCCGCCTCCGCGCGTGGCCGGCCGGGGTCCTCCTTCAATTACATGCAACCTCATTGCGCTTTTACTTTCAATTTGTTCGCTTTTCCCAAAACTCGGCGCTCTTTTGCGCAGGAGCTTTGCGACAAGCCAGTGTCTACTCATTCACTTTCGATCCCCTCATCAATATTCAATTTTTTTTCCCCACCCCACATTGGGGATACTTGTTAGACCCAGCTATTGATCCTTTAGGGTATATTCTTTCGAGAGTCTGGGCGGTTCGCAAAAGAGTTTGGAACTTTTTTTTGAACGTGCGTTAAACGGCAGTTTTCCTGAGAGTAATCTTTCTTCCTTCCGCCAGCGAGAAAGCGTTGGTCTCTTTGGACCCCCTTCTCACGCGGACCCTACCCGTCGAAATGTTATGCGAGTCGCTATATGCACGGCTCCCCCAATGGGTCCCCCCCAACCACAGACTTGCGGTCCGATTACAGTGCTCCGTTTGGGGTAGGCCCAAATTTGAAGATATGTGTGATTTTACGATTTTTTTGGGTCCCGCCCATTTTGTGGAGCCCAATCTTTCACTCTGCCTTACCTTCGCTTCCCCCGATAGTCAAAATCTTTATTGCCTTTGCCCCTTTTTTACACAAAGAGTAGGGAGTTTGCTTCTTAGGCTACCGCCTGGTTAAGCTAGAATCACTCTGCCGATTGTTCTTTAATAGATGAGTTTGGCCCCCCTTGTGAGCGGGCTCGGTCACGGTTGCGTTAGATAGGTTGAAGGTAGGATCCCAAGTAGAAGGAATACTCCCCTGACCCTCTATGACCGCCGTATTCAACTGCCCGCACTCATCCACGACCTACTAACCACCCACATTCTCTTACCTCCCAAACTTCCATCACTCCCTCACCTCCTCCTCAACCGCCTCGCACGCCCCCATCACCTCTCTCCCCCACTCCCTTCGCCACGTACGCCTCTCACCTCCCCCCAAACTCGCTGCGCCCCCCTCCCTCCCTCTCTCCCCTCTTCTCCAAACCCATTCTCCTTAATACCTCTCCTCTTCCTCTCCTCCCCTGTATTCTCTCATCCCCCCCCATACCTCCATCCCCTCCCCAGCCCCTTTCTACCCCCTCTCGCATCTTAGCCACCTACACCCTTACGCCCTCTTCCTCATCCCTGCACTTCCACCCTATTTCCCTACGCGATTCCCTTCCTATTCCCCCCCCCCCACCCACCTCACCAACTCTTCTTCCTCTCCTCCACGCTACCCCCCACTCCACTGCTACACCCAATTATCCACTTCTATCTTCTCTGTGTCGCCCTATTCCCCACCCGCCACCCCCCATCCACTCGTGCCACTCTCCCCCCCCTCCTTACCCGCACCTCTACTAGGTCTCTACCTCCCTCACTCCTCCCCTCCCCCCTTTTGCCCCTCTTCTTACCCCTTTCCCTCAGCTTCCTCTCCTGTTCCGCATCCTCCCTTACCCGCTCTCCCACTCAGATCAACATCCCCCTCCCCTCCTCTACTCTTTATCCCCCCCTCCTTCCGCCTCCCGCACCTTCCACCCATCTTCTCCTCCTTTTCCCCTCACCTTTGCCCTCCAATCCTTTCCCCGCCCCTCTCCACCCCGTCCCCCCCCCCACTCTTTTCCCCCACACCCTTTCATCTTCCACGTTATTTCTCCCTTCCCCTATGATTCTCCTCCTTCCGCCCCGACCCCCTTTCCCCCACCCTCCTACCCCTTTTCCGCAACCTCTCTACCCCCTTAAAAATCTCCTTGTCGCCCATCATTTTTCCAACTACTCATCTACCTTTTCACCACCTTCCCCTTTCCCCCTCCCGCGCCCTCCCACCCCCCCCCCCCCTTCCCTCACTACCCCCCTACCGTTCCACCCCCCGCCCCCTCCCCCCCCCTCCCCTCCATCACATCCTCCTTCATTCCTCTGTTCTTCACCCTCCACACCCTCTCATCGCCCCACCACTACCACATCTCCCTGCGCTTCTCTCTTTCCCCCCCCAACTCCCCCCACCCCCCCCCCCCCACAGTCCCCTCTCCATCTACCTCCTCTTCCCCCCTCACCTGTTCGCCCTCTCTTTCCTATCCCCCTCTCCGACCCCCTTTTCCCCCAGCCTTCCCAACCCCCTCATACCCATTTTAACAGCCCAACCCACCCCCCTCCTTCCCCCCCGCCCCTATTATTCTCCTCCTTCCACTCTACCCTTCCCCAAATCCACCGCCCACTTTTTCACCCCCAATTAGCTCTTTTTCCTATCATGTGACTTATTACCTCCCCCCACTAACTACCCCGTTCCCTCTCTTCCTCTCTCCCCCACCTTCTTCGCTTTCGATCTCCTCCCCCCACCCCTCCCACCTCACGTTTCATTTTACTCAATTGTCCCCCCCCGCCCTCCACCCACGACTCTTACTCTCCCCCCACCCCCCCCCAGCCATCCCCTTCTTTCACCTCCTCCCCCCCCTATCCTCTCCTCCTTCTCTCCCGTCCTCCCACTTTCCCCCCTACCTTCCCCCCCCATCCTTCTCCCCCCACATTCCCCCCTCCCCCTCAATCCTCCCCCCACCCTCAATTCCCTCCCCCTTCCCCCCTCCTCCCTCCCCCTCCGTACCCCTCACCCCTGTCACCTCACTCCCCATATCCCTACCCTCCATTCTCGCTTCTTCTCCCTCTCCCTTCTATCCCCGACACACGCCCCCCTCTACCAACGTCCAAACTCCCCATTTCTTGCCCTCTCCCCCTAACCCCCCATAACCCCCCCCCCCCCCCCCCTCCCCCCCCCCCCGCCTAGCCTCCATCCCATTGCCCTTTTTACCGCCCCCCCTTCCCCCCCCCCCCATCTCTTCATTCTTCCTCCCCCACCCCTTCCTACAACCCCCCGACCACCTTCCTCGTTCTCCCGAAACTCCCCATCCCCCCCGTGCCCCCTAATACCCCGTTTCTCACCTTCCGCCCCCTCCCTCCTTACGATCACTCCTCTTCCCACCTCCCCCTTTTCAGGCCCCCCCACCTCCACAGAACGCCCCCTCTCTACCCTATCCATCCCCCCTCCTGGCCTACCTTGTTGGTTCTCCCTTCCTCCTCCACTTCCACCCGCCTTTTTGCCCCCCCCCTTTCTCAGCCTAGCCTTCCCGCTACCTCACCACCCAAACTCTACCCTCCCCACGATCACCCAACCCTCTTCCCATCCTTTCTACTTCCTCTACCTCGACTCCTCCTCCTCCTCCTCCTGTTACTCGTCCTTCCACCCTCGCAGACCGCCCCTTCTCGTCCCCACCCCTACCCCGCCCGTCACGTCCCCCCCATCTACATCCGCACCACCTAACTCCGCCTCCGCCTTCCCCCCCAGCCCCCCCTCCCCCTTTAGTTTCTCTCCCCACTCCCCTCCTCCCCTTTTCGCCTCCGCCCTCCCCACCCCCTCCCTCTTCCCCATTCCTTTATAGTCCCCTACCCCTCTTATATCTCTTTCGCCTCCCTCCTGTCCCCTTTCACTTCTTACCTCCATATCTCACCCACCTCCCTCTGCACCTCCCACCTTTTCCCTCCATATTCCCCCTTTCCCACAACTCCAACCCCCCCTACCTCCCCCCCCCTCCTTCGTCCTTACGTCTTTACCATTCCCTCCCAACCATACGCCCCTCCCCAGCTCTTTTCTTTCGCTCCGTTCCCTCCTACCCCACCAACCTCTCTTCCTCCCCCTCACCATACCCCATCTCATCGCCCCCTTTCCACACCCCTCTTTCCTCCCCGGCCTCCCCAACCTATTCCCTCCCCCCCAATTTTACTTATCACCATCCATCTCTCTCCCACCCCCCCGCCCCACTCCAACCCCCCTCCCCCTATATTTCCTACCCCCCGTCCGTGCTTAACCCCACCACCCCACCTCCTACCCCACCCCTACCTAACTCTCTCCCTCCCCCTCAAAAAACACTCTCAATAAAACCATTCCACTCAAAAAAAAAAAAAAACAAAAAAGGGGGTTGGTTGGTGGGGGGGGGGTTCGGGGGGGGGTGGGGGGGGGGGGGTGGGGGGGGGGGTTGGGGGGGGGGGGTGGGGGGGGGGGGGGGCCCCCCCCCCCTATGCGCCCCGGTTCTAGGAGCGGAAGGTCCGGCCCCAGTTTCTCCAGCGGGAATTCTTAGGAAACGACTCCTGCCCCCTCATCCACTCACCCCGTTTTTTCCCGCCCCTTTTCTTCAACGACCCCCCTACTCCGCCGCAGCAGCCCGCCGAACTGCCAGCATCTTGATCCTCATCAATATCTTCCCCCGCCCAGCCTTCCCTTCCGTAATAGTCAGACGAGGAATCGGCGGATTGGTCCGCAAGACTGTTGCTCGGCGGCCCCCTACGAGCTATTAGACCGCTGCCAACGGACATTTTGAAAGGGGGGATTGAGGCCTGAAGTTTGAGAGGACGGTTTTTTTTTTAATGAACCCCGAAATCTATGGGTTTTTGCTCCGCTTGACCCGCTGAATCGTTTCTCTTTTTATACTCTCTTCTGAATGGTCGAGATTCTTCGATGACACGCGAGATTTACGGTTAACCAATTTGTGACGTTAATTTCTCTGCGAGGATTCAATCTTATGATCGTGGGCTCTATCCGCGATCCAGTTGGCGTTCTTTTACGCGGGCGCTCACGTGATCTGGATGTGATAGAGTCCTTTTCGCTACGCCTGAGGGACTAATTAAGACGGCCGGCACTTTAGGTTGTTTCCGCTGAGCGC
>Ga0179593_1475001_pt1 | contig 10801 bp, 6 predicted proteins | sample CZODoug2_1_08_16_FD_185931 | JGI IMG/M metagenome (GOLD analysis project Ga0179593, IMG submission 185931) | Vadose zone soil fungal communities from Angelo Coast Range Reserve, California, USA - CZODoug2_1_08_16fungal (PacBio error correction) | ecosystem: Environmental > Terrestrial > Soil >... | reverse complement strand
GCACCCTCACAGCTCGTCGCAGCTCTCCTCAGTCCCCGCTCCCTTTTGGCCATTCCTTCCACATTGACCCTTTTGTCCTTCTCCTTCTAAGCCCTCCAGCGGAAGGTCGACCCCTTTCTCAGGGTCATTTCGACATCCCGTTCTTCAAGTTCTGATGGGATTCGTTTTCTTTCGCGTTCGGTGTTTGTTTTGTTTTTTTTTTCTGCACGGGGATGGATGCCTCCTCCGATTGAACCCTTTCTCGGGGCCGGGCTCTACTATCCGTTACCTTTCCCTATCTGACGGGGTTTGGCCGCTTTTTTCGCAATTACTTCAGTTGCCTGTTCACACTATCCCCCTGGACCCCCCTTATACGTCCAAGTCAGGTGGCTCCTGTTCTTTTCATTCCTCAGTTGGAGGTGGTGGTTACCCTTCACTCTTGCCTCCCTCCCCGTGTCTTTTCCTGCCGACTTTTTCCTAATCACACAACTGCACGTTCGAAGTCTTGCTTGATTCCCTCCCGCCCCACGCATGGAACTCAAGGGCCTCCCATCCTTTTTTTCTGCCCCCCTGATTTAGTTAACGGCGTCAGCGGCCACCTCCCGTGCCCTCTTTGCTGTCCTTCGGAGTGAGTAGCGCTCAGAGGGGTTCAGGGCGGTCCATCTTTTTTCGTCTTTGATTTGTCTCGCCTTCAGCCGAGGCCCGGGCGATCGCACGCTCGTCCAGCGCTCCCTTGGGCAATTTGATTCCCGACCTTCTTTCTCTCGAAGTCACCCCCTCCCCCCCCGGAGTTGTTCAACACACTTGACCCGTAATCGTCCCGGCGGTTCTGTGTCTTTATACAGCGCCCGGCCAACGTTGTCTCGGTGTATGCTTTCTTACATCCCCTTAGGGACTAAAGTCATATTGACAACCTGATTGGGGAAATCTTTACCTCTTTCCCTTTTGGGGACATAGCGTTGCGAGGTCGCAAGACCGACACCCCGCCTTTGCGTTGCCTTGTCCATCCTCCTTTTAAAGAGGAATATGATCATAATTTTTTTCCTTTTGTCTGTTATAATGAGAATCAAACATTTTTTTTTCGCCCGAACAGGATTTTTTTCCCCCCCACCCCTTGACCGGCCGTTCCAAACTTTGCAACCCTGCCCTTCCGACGCGGTTTATCTCGTCCCTCCCTCCTTTTTTCCGAGAGGTTAGATGGCATTTCCCAAGCCCCCACCTGACCTTTCCTCCCTCCCTTTTTCACCTCCGCGTTCCAGCCCGAGGGCCTCATCCGTTCGACGTTGTTCCATCGCAGAGATACGCGCTACCAGATGGTTAAATCATTGTGCTCCTCCTTTTATCCCACACTGTTCGGAATGGAGTCAAAATTTGTTCTTGGTATCATTTCCTCCCTTTTGCCCTTTCTTCCTCCGTAAGCCAACCACGATTCCTTAGTCTGACTCTTTGAGCACTTTTTGCCCTTGCTGACGGGTCTTCACCATTGACATCCGACTTTAATGGAAGTGTGTTGCAATTTCCGTCGTTCTTCTTTCGACCATTTTATCTCTTTCTCCCCGACGTTGTTGTGTTTCTCATAGATTTCGCATTCCCCGCCCTCCTTCACCTTTCGCCATGACGGACACTGGTGAATTCCCCTCTTTTTCCGGCAATTCCCCTTTCCTTTTTTCGTTCCCCCCAAATGTCGGCCGAATCCTTGCGTTGTCTCCCAACAGCCACCGACGAGGCACCCGCGAATGGGACACGGACGTACCCAACCTGGCAACCCTGCGACGGTCCAGTGTGGTGCGCGCCTGTTTCTTGCCTTATCACCGATTCCGGCGTCCTCCTTCTTGACCCACTCATCCCTTGATTCGGCCCGTCGTCGGAGATCTGAGCTTGTCCACGCGCAGGTTCTTAAGACCGACTGTCCTTCCATTTTTGGCGTTTTCGACTGCTCTCGACGACGATTCTTTTTTTCGCTATAAAACCTCGTTCTTTTCTTTTTGCATTTGTACTTTCCCTTTCCCTTTTGATTTTCCGGTTGACCCAACGCCGGTTCGTGGGCGGGCAGTTTTTTTGTAGATTCACCTATATTAACCAGACCGAAATGGCAGGAAAGAGTATTTCAACACTAATTTTCTTGCAGGCACTCGGGGTTGATACTGTAGTGTTTTCCCGCGCGGTTTCCTTTTTCTTTCCTCTTTGAAGATTCTGCTCCCCCTTCCTCAAAATCTGACCGTTGCGGAGAGTCCCTCCACACCTCTCCTCCACGTTCCTCCACAGCGAACTTTTAGGCGCGTGTAGACCATAAACCGCCTGGCCTCCCGACTCCTTTTTAGTCCCCTGTCGATGACTTTTAGCCTTTTTTTTTTCCTCCTAGCTTCGTTGTTAAGCCAGGAATGCCACCCCGGTCAGTCCTTGACGCGTGTCTAGATTTATGTCTTCTCCTTCCAAATCCATCCAGGCCTCCTTTCCCTCCCTTCCGAAGGCCTTTGCCGGCTCCTGGGTATCGCGCCCTTCTTTCCTTCCCCCCTACCAGGCCTAGGTATCCTGGGCGGATTGCCGCTGGCTCCTGTTAACACGTAAAATCTTCAATCCCAGAAGATTTCTGCTAGATTATGTCTGCGTGCCCCCTCCTCCGTCTGTTGCTGGGTTCAGTTGACCTTAACTTTTCCTGTCTCGCCACGCGCCTTTGTCCTTCCGATTCTTTCCCACCCTCCAACCCTCCCCCCCCCCCCCGATAAGTCTACCCGGAGCCACCTGGACTGCCGTTCCTATGGTTTCTGTTTATTAATGACACAAATCCCCCACATCATAGAATTCGATTCCTTTTCGGAGATTTTTGACTGTCCTAAAGTAGCTCCTTCCCTATCTTAGTTTCCAACGTTCTTTTCTGTCCCCAATTCCATTCCACTTGCGGAACGTCGTCTGGCAGCCTACGCATAAGCTGGGCGCCACATCGTTTTGTCGACTATTTTTGAAGACTTGTCCTCCTTCCTCCCTACGATGGCTGCGGGAAGATATTTATTTCAATTCATGGCATGTTTGTTTTCTTTATCTGTCCCTGATGAGGTTCGTTGAGCGTCGCTGGATTGCCGCTGAGGACTTCTGTGTTCCCCCACATTTCGTATGGACCTACCTTGCATTCCACCTTTTCAATTGCCCTTTTTTTGCTTGGATTTTCCGAAAGCGTCCCCTCATTCGAGGCGATAGATTAAGATCAAGTGCCGCTCACCGACATTTGCGCTTCCTGCCATATTTCACTTTGCTCCTGAGGCCGGTTTTTGTCTTTTCGTTTCTTTGTTCCAATTTTCGTGGACTGCGCTCCTTCTTTTATGCTTGGTGATCTGCCGACATGAACGAGTCCGGTCACGATGGCAGATTGCCGCAACCGACTGCTTTTTACCATCTTGACTTCTATTGATGTATGTTGATATATACGTTACGCCTTCTCGCTATGGCCGGTGTAGCTTTCGGACTTTCTGCGCGCTACGGCGCCTCCTTCTTCTCTGTGGACCGTCCGAGTCAGCCCATAGCTCCTGGTCGCGTCAGACCTACCGGCGGCCTCTACCTCTCGGTTCTCGTGATTAGATCTAAAAGGCGATTATTAGGGTCTTGCGGAATTCACTCCATTCCTAAAACTTCTCCGAAATCGCTTGCGTGTTCGTCTATGCACGGACCGCGGCTTCCTTTCCCTTACCCGCGCACTCCCGCGTCTCCTGCTGAGCATATTTCTGTACAATCGGCCTCCATATCGCCCTTGCCAGCCTGCACCGGTTCAACCTTTGTCAGCAAGAAGTGGCATCTGCTACCAATTTACATGATCGACCTTACTCCTCTCGTTGTGGTGAGAGATTTCCCAGGCTGTTTCTTGAAACTTCGTGCTCCTTTCCGTTGCCGGGCTTGCGTCCTAGAGCTTGTTTCGCGTCTGAACCCTTCAATATGAGGTTCTCGCCTTTATTTTTTTCCGGTGTTTTTAATCCGCCCCTCCCCTTCCGTGTTGTGCAGATAGACGAACCACTCCCTAGCTTTGGCCACGATGGCTTTTCGCTCGATGTGTTCCGTATGATGTCGTTTCAGTCGAAACGTGGACATTGAAATACATAGCCAGGTGATTTTCTTCCTGACTTTTGCAGAGCGGAGTTTTGCCGACATTCCTTTTCCTCTTCGACAGAGCGATGTGCTTCCTCAGCTGGCACGTCCGTGACACTCCGAACACCTCATTTTCTGAATAGCTTAGCGATGGAAGAACATTTTCGCGACTCTCTGCCTTATCCCGATATTTATCATTTTAACGAGAAGTACACAGTTCTTTGCACGTGAGTCTTCCCCTTTCTAGTTAGGATTCCCCCTGTTCCGTATTCCCATGATTGCGCAGATTCACTTCCCTCCGGATTTCGACCGCCCTTCTAGTTACCACTTTGGTTCCGCCGCGCTCACCAAAACCTTACAGTGCGCGCATCGTTTACAATATGTCCTTTGACTCTCATGGCGTGTGAGCGTCGAGTATTCCCTAACTGCCAGTGTTCGAGTCCCGCTTCAGTTCTTATCAGTCGCGTTCAGCTCCGCTCTTCACTTTATTTTCTCATTAAGGAGTCCGTTTATGTTGATTTCTCAATTTTTTGCAAAGCCTCTTTAGTCAGCTGCTCTCTTTCAGCGCCAGTTCGAGGTTCCGTTTACCGGCCTGTTGACAAGATCATTTCTCCCCTCCATGTCAGGGGCCTTAGTTTCTCACGGTTTTTTCAGTAGTCGCACCACAGACACGATTTTTACTTCGGCTTTTCTAGGGATTTCTTCTGTATCAATGATTGGATGACTACCTCCCTTTGATGGTCGGGCCTTTTTCCCCCCCACACTTTCCCCACCCCCTCCTACCCAGTCACGATTTTCTTTTGTGTTGTTTGCCCGCCGGACATCGACTTTTAGGAAATGGGGATGATTCATACCTAACCGACAAACATCTTCCGTCCCCTCCTGTGGTCGTTTGACTGTTTTTTTGGTTTAGTGGCCCACTTTGATTTTCCCCCTGTGGCTTATTAGGCGGAAAGCAAGGTGTTTTTCCTACTCCCCACCATTACTTCAGTTTTTTTTCCCTCGAAGGCGTGGATCCAAGAAGAAACCACGCCTTCTAAAGTCATCCCCCCCTCCTCTTTTCTTCCTGGCCAGCTTTCCAATTCCCGGTATGTGTTGACGGTTTTTTCCTTCCTTCTCGCTATAACGTCGTTTCGCTCTTCCGAAGTGCTTCCAGGCCTTCCGTTCATTTTCCATGAGCGGTATTTGTCCCTGTTTCTTTGCAGGAGACGACATTTTTTGGCAGATGCACCACTCTTGCCCCTCGCTGACGTGTTTCAATTCGGGGATTAACAAGACGTCGGCATTTCCCCCCACGCTTTCCATAGGTTCCCAACGACCCAACTTTTTCCCTCCCTTGGACGCTGTCCAGTTGTTCGGATTGTTTGATACCCCCCAAGCCATTTTTCTTTTGTAGTCATTTGCTTCCTTTAAATAATGGGCCATCCTAATACGTTGTTTTGCCGTTAAGGGGCGTCAAGGACATCCCTCAAATTTCGCCGCCGACTTGGGCTTGACTTCCGTCGTTTTCCTCTTCCCCTCTCCCGTTATACCTTGTTTGCCTGTCCTAGGCGTCTGCGCCTTCCTTTGATCCCCGGTCTTGTTGAATATAGTTTTGAAGTCCAACAAGAAACTCCCTCCCCCCCTCCCCCGGCGGTTCCCCGTGACTTCCCTTTTCCCTTCTCCCCAAGAACTATCACGCGGCTTAGCGTTTTACATCCAGTGGGTCGCGGACGGAGCTGGCTGTTGCGAAGCTACACCTTGAATTTCAGATTTTCAACCTTCTCCCCTACCATCTCCCTCCGTTTTCGGGAATTCTCTTTTTTCCCTTCTCTAGATCCCATCTATCGACTTGTGCAGTGATATGACATGTTCGCCAAATTCTTTCAGCCGGATATTTTTCCCCTTTGCTTTGTAACTCAGTGTCCAGCCCTTCGGTTTATAGTCGGTTCCCACATTTCCTCTCCTTTCCCATGTCGAAAGTTCCTTTTCTTTGCAATGTGGGCCGGCTCGAAGGAGTTCTCACACCAGTTCAATTGGCGAGGTAATGGCGAAGGGTTCCTCAAGAGTTCGGCATGTCCTCCATTCTCTTCTCCGTTTTCGATTTTTGTGACTCCTTGATTCAACCCTTTTTTTCCTCTAACCTTGTGGGAAAACCCCTTCGCGTGCCCTTGCACCGACTTTCTCTCTCCCTTTTCCCCCCTTTGCGTAGTTTTCTTTAAAGCCGACTCTTCCTTCCTTTTCCAATTTTTACAAAGGTCACCCCACCTTTGTCCGCGGACAGCCTTTTTTCCCTCCTTTTCATCGCCACCTGTCCACCTCGGGCGCTTTGGTTTATCTGCTATGAACCAACGTAGAATTCCCCGGGACGTAGTGCCACCTTTTGATGAGTTGCTCTGGCACAGCTCCCTCTTTTCCTACGCGGCGGAAATCATTGTTTCTTACATGCCCTCTTCCCTTTTGATCCCTTTTTGAGCCTGCCGATATAAAACCTCTTCGGCGAGGGGTGACGTTGTCAACGGGCTTTTTCCCCGGGGATGTTCGGTCACCGATTTAGTGGGCTTTAGTTTTGGTGTCGCTCCCCCTTCTTTCCTTAAATTTTTGCAGCAGAAAGGAACCCCCCCTCAGGCACTCAGGCTTTTTTTCCTCTCTAGGGACACCTCGCAACGCGCGCTTTCCCCTCCCCCCCGGGGCGGAGAATCTTGGGTCCTCTTTCTGACCGCAACTTCTTCAAATTTCCCTTAGCTGATTTACCCTTGCCCCCCATTTAGAGCTGCCCAACGAGAGTTGGCAGGGTTCTTCTCCCCTATACCTTTCCCTCTACGTCCTTGATTGAAAACACGGTTTTCCTCGTTGTGCAAAAGCTTATCCTTTTTTGGTTCTACTTCGTTTTCCTAAGTCCTTTCCCCACAATTTTGCTCGCTGCGATCGCCGTTTTTTCGGCGGCTTCTTTCCCATCCCGCCTAATCCGATCAATGGACACGCCGAAGGGCCTTGAATCCCTTCGGTAAGGCGGCTCTGGGTTATCGCTCCACGTGCGGCCCTCCCCCCTCAACGTTGCCTTGAGGTTCCGATGTCCTAACGTCCTCCCTGGCATCCAGCAGATTGGTCCGCCTTAGTTTCAATTGTCGTTCGGGTTTTCTTGCGTGACGACCCTAGCTAGGTGTCAACCTTGACATTCGGTTTCAGTAGTCCTTAATCCTGCCGGTCTTGCATACGCCGCGGAAGTTTTCTGCTTGAGTTCCATAGACCCCCCGCCCACACGGAGTCAGTAGACCCGTTCTCCAACGACTTGTTGGAACGTGCGTTTCGCGATAGTCCGTGACGCAATACAATTCATAACGAATTTCCTGATTCTTCCACACCCGATCTTTCGGTTAGTTCCTGTCATATTCTAGCCCGCAGCATCGTGCGTTCCAACTCCGGATTTGCCAATACCCACCTTTGACAGTCTCTTCGCCTCCGATTGCCTTCCAATGTGATTTACCTCTGAAGATTAGACACTCCTTGATTAAGATTGGGGCGGCGAAAGCTTTTAACGCCGACAGCTTCAATTTCATGGACAGGTCGGCCGGTTTTCCTTTTCCTGGCGCTGGATGATGCTGACGAAGTCTTGTCTCTTTTTTTTCCGGTCCCCACTTCGTAATAATTAACAGCTTTTTTCCTGAATTTTGCACTTTACCTCCAGGCGAGGAAGTGACTAACGGAGGCTGACTCCGAGTCAACATCCTAGCGGCGAACGATTCCCTCTCCTCTCACTCCGACATCTCTTCATGTAAGTTGACGTTGCCCCCTTTTTGCTCTTGAGCTTCCGCAATTTTAGCGTCCGTTTCCCTAGCATAGCCGCCGGGGATCCTCCTTCGGTTGATTTATGAACTCAGCTTCCTTCCCCCCCGTATTTCCGGTGCAGAAACTCTGCGTAGTGCCGCAAGCACTTCCATGACGTTTTTACGGTAGCTGTCCAGATCTCGTTCCCTCCTAGTCCCTGTTTTTCTCCGTATTTTCCTGCTTTTGTTGGTTGAGTTATTCCCTCCTCCCCTCTTCCGGCATTTCCTCTCTCGTTTTCGCTTCCGACGTGGACAGCTCTTCCGAAGCAATCGATATTGTCTCCTTAGACCTATTCCTCCTTTTTCTTTTGCATTCGCACTGCCTCACCTGCAGATATCAGGGTCCCAGTCTTGCGAATGCTCAAACTCTAACCTCTTCGACTGGTCTGAAACGGTGTGTTTCTTTCTTTCCCCCACACGGGGACGCGTTATGCATCGCCCCCCCACCGGCACTCTCCCGCGCTGACGCATATTCTAATGCGAAGCTTCTACGTGCCTCCCCCGACTTTTGCAAGAACTGCATACTTTCCCCCCCCTTCAGACCCTTTCTAGCTGCTATCCTCCGTTGTTGTTGTTGATACTCTATTTTCGCTCAGGATTTGTGAGTACCCTTTTGCAACTTTTAGTCTTGCTTCAGCGTTTGCCTTGCTTATTCCTTTCTGATGTGCGTTTTATCATTTGGATGCCGTCAGCGCCCTTTGAATTGGTGGTGGAATTCGATCCCGTCTCTCTAAGTCCCTTTTTTTTCCTTCCGAAACTTCGATTTTTCCCTTCCCCACGCTGCTCGACGATTGAGTGTTCGATTATTTTTTATTTGCATCGCCCCCGGTTTTGCCCCCTACCGTTTGTCTTTTCCATTGTTTTTCCCCTTTGAGAACGAGCGGTATGCGATGAATTTACCGGGATCCGAGGAACCGTTCCTCTCTTGAGATAGTGTATTTCCTTCAAATCTAATTTTGGACCTCCCGTTCTCTCTCGTACGGCAGAACATGTTCGCACGTCTATTAGTTCTCCCCGCTTCTAATTCGAGTCCTTTTTTCTCCATTTCATCCATTTCAGCCTTTGTGTCCAAAAACTCATTCTTGCCGGCCCTCTTTCCCTATTTTTTCCATCCTTTCGTCTCACGCCTCCTTCTTTCTCCAACTCCCTGCGCAATTACGGACCGCCTCTGTTTTCTCCAGACGAGGGGCCTCGCTCTCAGCGTGCCAAATTCTGTAAGTGGAAGCGACAGGTCGATGGTGCGCTTTTCTCTTTTTACATCGATCGCCGCCGAGAGATAGTCTTTTTCGCGTCTCACGTGCTTATCCTCCCCCTTTCTTTTTGCGCATTTTGCAGGACTCCGCAGGCTGCCAGTATTAGAATTGTTTCCTGGCGTCATCAATTTCCATTTTTCTTTGCAGCGTCCGCCTTCATTCCTCCCGCCTAGGCGGCATTTCTGCAGAAATTGTACCTTCTTTGGCGTTATCTCCGACCCATTTTAAGGTCGCCTCTTTATCCCGTTATCATATTAGACATCACCCCCTATTTGGTTCAGGATCTTCGTAGGGAGTTTTTTCCAAAGGGGCTGGGCTTTCCAGAACCGATTGGAACCTACCTCTGGGCTTTTACTCTCTCTTAAAGACGTCAGATCATTCTCTTGGGTGTGTTTTTGTCCCGCTGCGCCCTTAGAACTTTTTTTGTTCTCATTCCCCCCCCTTCCCCCCCCGATTCCGTCAAAGTCCTGTGGCCGGGTTACTGATCAGTTGGCGTGGTCTTTTAGTGGGAAAGGCTCCCTTCCCGTTTTTCGCTTCCCGCAGGACTTAAGACTTGCTCCCTAGAACCCCTTTTGTTATCATCTTGGTAGGCACGTCCTCATGAACCATCCCCTCCTTGAAACCACTTTCCACCCTCCTTTTGCGCCTTTTTGATTGCCAGACTTACCCCCCTTCAACTCTGTCCGTTTCCGTTCGTGTTCGTCGTTAGATACCCGGAGGTCGTCTTCCCTCTTTCCTCCTGGCTCCAGGTTGGCAGTGTCACTGTCTCGGTGTCTTGATTATATTTTCATTCTTGTGGGCCGCCGCATCACGGCTCTCCAATTTTCTCCCTCTTTCCTTGTTGGTCCCTCCGTGATTCAACCCGAATTCGTAGTAGCCCAACACGCGCAATACGCTTTCCACCCTCGCCGAGTTTTTAAATCACAGGATCGCCCTTTTTTTGTTCTTGCTACCTCCTGCTGCCCCGCTGCTGTGTATGTAGTCCTCTTTCTTAAGACCCCCATGGTTCTTACCTCATACTTTTCAGATTTTTCATTGCCTGTTGGAGTCCTTTGCTTTTCAATCTCGCGTTTCTTTCTTCTCCTTCTTACACCAGCCTTTCGTGCCTCAGAATTAATTTTTCAAGACGCTTTTCTGCTCCATAGCTGTTCTTCTGGTCGCTTACTATATTTTCCTCTACACAAGACCTGCCCCCCCCCCCCCCCCTCCCAACCGTTGCTTTTCACCCCCCTTGAAACATTCACCGTTACCTTGAAGTTAACCCCGGGCCCACGGTCCCATAAGACGAGGTTTATCGCTTCCCTTCCCCCCATTTGCTTATGGCGTTTCTAACCGACACCTGAATTCTACAGCGTTGTAAGAGGCCCCCCTGCGCTTCGACAGCTGCTATCTCCATTTGCCGACTGGTCCTTACCCCCCGGTGATTCGTTAAGTTTGCATACTGGACGCCCATTGATGGCCGTGTGCCCCTTTTCCATGTCCCCTGCTGCACACTGCTGTCCTCTATTGAGACAATTTTGTTCCTTTGTACGTCATGTCCAGCCCTTCGCTAATAATCGTCTGTGATTTTTTGTTTTTCAAGCAAACTCCCGAGTGTACATTTGTCTCCCTCCTGTCTCCTTTTTTTTTCGGTGCCGTTAGTGTTTCTCTTCACCGTGTTAATTGAGCGTTGGGCCTTTCCCTTCTTGA
>Ga0179593_1414963_pt1 | contig 10801 bp, 17 predicted proteins | sample CZODoug2_1_08_16_FD_185931 | JGI IMG/M metagenome (GOLD analysis project Ga0179593, IMG submission 185931) | Vadose zone soil fungal communities from Angelo Coast Range Reserve, California, USA - CZODoug2_1_08_16fungal (PacBio error correction) | ecosystem: Environmental > Terrestrial > Soil >... | reverse complement strand
TGTTCCTTTTTTTGAAGATTTCCACCTTGAATGTTCCTGCCACCTTCAGCCTCTCCCTAATATTTGACTGGGATCTCTGCGTTTTGGAACTAGTTTTGCCACTTTTTGGTGATTCCCGCCTTCGTCCGGCATTCGTCGTGTTCCTTCCCTGATACGGCTGAACCGCGTTCTTAAGGGCAACTCTAGTTTCTTCCAAAGAACAAGAACTAAGGCGGCCCACAAAGCCTGGTGTTTTCTGTTTCAAACTGAGGTCTGTCTTTTTGGTCATTCTGCTGCCCAAGGGGTGTTGAATTTCCCATCGCCATTTCGGCGCCTTTCGCCTATGGGGCGACTTGAAGAAAGCTACTTTTTTCCTTTTTTTTTTTCAGCGGCATGTTGCTCCCGCTGCCTCGGTCCTTGGTGCTTGGGTCCTGTATCCCCGTCCGGTGTTTTGTCTTGAGTCGCGGCCCACCTCAGCGCCTTCAAGAGTACCCTCCCTTTTTTTCCCAAGGGTTTTGTCCCTCGGGGTCCCGTAACATGCGAATGCTCTGTGCAGGAACTTCAACGCCCCCATGTGTCGTTTTCCTACCCCATTTGCTTGGCAATTGTTTCCAATTGCATTGGGTCGTAGCACGACTTCGCCGTGTATCGTCGCGATTCCCCCCGGTATTTTTTTAAGGCACCTCTTGGTTCTTGCCCCCCCTGTCCTTCCCAATCTTGATCTTGGTGTTGTGGTTTTCCAGTCCTTTGCCATGTCCCTTCTTGATTGCATTCACGAGTTTGTCGTCTTCAGGTTTTTTTTTGTTAGTCCTGTCCGCTCCCCTTTCTCTCCCCGCTGATTCTCTTTTTTCTGTGAACTAACCCCGTTACAATGAGACCCCATTAGATAGACACTTTGCACTCCCCCTTTTCCCCGTGACAGCCGTCCTGGAGTGCCGGTACCCCCCTTCTCCGACGAGGAGGCCATTTCCCCTACCAAGGGTGGCCGAATCAACTGTTGGGGAGTCCTTTTATTCGGCTCCTGCGTTCCTCTCGGCTTCCCCCCTCTGCGCCACCCCCTGAGGACATCTTGAGGTTTCTCCGGCGTTTCCCTGTTGCGCTTCCCCTGCGGTTGGCGCCCGGCTGTCCTTTGCTTTTGTTGGCCTTGCTCTAACTTGATGCCCCCCCGCATGTCATCTTGCCCCTATGATGTGTACCTTCCCCACAGCCGTCCCTTCATAACTTCTTCTTTCCTAAAACGCAACTTTTCTTTTTTCCTTTGAGGTTACACCCCTTTGCTGCTTCCTGGCTTGTTTTTGCCATCCTTGTTTTTTCATTCCCCATCTCTCCCGTGCGTTTTCCCCCTCGCCCATCGGTTTCCCGGCCTCCTTTCCCGCCCATTCTTCACCCCCCTTCTGCGCTGCTCCTCCCCCACACTTTTGCCTCTTTTTTGTGAACCCTGGCTGTGAACAACTGCACTCGTTTTCAAGGCTTTTTTCTTGCTTTCTGATTTGCCCTGCCTTCCCCCCTGTATCTCGTCCCGTAATGTTCGAATCGTGCTAAAAGGCCTTTTTTTTTTTTCTGCGGGACGCTTTCCGTCCGGTCCCCGGTGGTCGTGCAATCTGTTATACAGGCACAAGTTTTTGTTTTCCCTTTGTGTTTTTTACCCTCCACATCCAGTGTCATTTGGTTGTTTTCGCCCTTCAGTCCCGATTTTTCATACTCCGTCCCAAGACCTATTTCATCTAAACTCGTCCCATCTCTTCCACCTGCGAATCTGCCTCCCACCGGGCTTGTCTCTTGGGTTTTCTTCCTTTCCCCCTCCGATACCGTCCACATTCCCTTTGTCAAACGATGCTGCCGCAGCGTATGAGGCTTGCCCCTTTTACTTCCAGCCGATCCCCCCCTCCTTTCATCCACTTTTTTTTTGTTTTGCCCCCCCCGGACCGCCTCCCTGCTTTAAGTTCCGTATATGGGCGCTTCCCTGCCCCTTTGCTTTTTTGTTGCTCGTCCAACACCCCTATCTCCCTTTTTCTGTAGCCTTAACTTTTTAGAGGCGACGTTGCTGGCAGTTCCCCCTAATTTTTTTTCCCACAACGGGTTTGCCGCCTGTATTTTGTGAACGTTGTTACCTCGAACCCCCCAACTTGTTTTTTTCCGTCCGCCATGTCCGGCCCCCTGGCCATTTGATACCCCCCCCTCGTGTGGTGTTGGCGTTGTTCTGTGATTTCCTCTCCTGAGAAAAACCTTTTACTTGCCACCTCGTTTCCCGGTTTTTTTCGCGTTATTTGCCGCATTCACTCCGTTTGGCCCATCCCCCCAGATCGGCCTGGGACCCTAGGTAATTCGGCCCCCAAACACAGGCCGGTCCTCTTTTTGCCTCTGTCTCGTTGATATTCCGGCTCCTGCCCGTGTTGGGGATCCCGTGAGTGTGCCTTTACCTTGGATTCCTTTAAACTGTTCCCCTGCTTCACCCTTGGCATCGCTGCCCGCAGGACCTGCTGGACCGCTCCACGCTCCAGCCCTCCCGGATTTCCCTCCGGGCCTGTTTTTTTCTTCCTTCCGGCTTTTTCTCCGTCCACCCTTTATTTTGGTCCACCTTGGACTGTTTCGTAGAACAGAACGGCCTGTCGAAACGCCCGTTTAAAAGTTGCTACATAGTTTTCCCCACGTTTTGTCCAAAGGCTCTCCCGCGCGCACTTCGAGGCGTCCCTTGTGGGCGTTGCATTTTTGCGTGTTATTTTAATATCCCGTCCTTTAATTTTCACTCCTTTATTTTTTGTTCACCCAGGTCCTGCATTCTGCCGCCATCCTCGTCGTTGCAGGCCCAACCCTCCCAGAGGACCCTCGCACTTTTGAGATTTTCTTTTTTTTTTCACTATTCCCCCCCCCCCACGCTTGCTCACTTTCGTTTCTTCATGGATATTGTCGACTGGCGTTTGATTGGGCGGGCACTATGAGAATCTGTTTCTTTGTTTCCCACGTCTTTTTCCTCTTTCCCCCCTCCGTTGTTTTTTGTTTTTTTGTGGGGCCTCCTTGTTCATCTCATTTTGTCCATCTTTCTTCTGTGCCTCCTCAACCCTCCTTACAAGTGAATCTCGGGCCTTGCGCCCTTTTCGTCAAGATTTTTTTCGTGCCACCTCCTTTCCCTGCCCACTTTCGCCAAGGTTTGGGGCCTGGTCGGTGGTCGGGCGTTTGGGTTATTTTTTTTTTCGTTTTTTTCCTTTGCGAGATTGGTGGATGGCACGGCCCCAGGCTTGTTTCTTTTGAAAAGACGAGATGATTAAGGGCCCATTTTGGCCCCCCACCCTTTTTCCTTCAATACGCATGTTTGGCCAACCCTCACATCCCTAGGACTTTATATTCCCTTTGTTTTTTTTTTTTTTAGTTAACCTATCCGTCCCTCCGCATTTGGTTCCTCTGCTTGTTTTTATGCTCCACTGCCCCCCCATTTCCCTGCCCTATCCGGCGAGTTTCCTGGTCCTTCTTGGAACAGGCTACCGTTCCTCCTTTTTTCCGGGGAGTCTTGGGATACCGGGGTTTTTTTCCATTCCTTTTTCAGTTTGGCTTGTTGGGGAATGTCGCTGGCCCAATGGATTTGGAATTGTTGTGGGACCCTGTTTCCTTACTCCTACGGCACCTCTGATTTCCCTTGAACCGTGTTCCCCTTTCGCTTCCCTTCTTTTGGCAAACTTGCCCTGTCAGGCGTGTTTTTCCCCGTTGTTTCCGTTGTCCAATTTTTTGCCACACTGGGCCTGACTTTGTGTTTTTAGTCTGCTTTTTCTTGGCCCTGTCTTGCGGTCTACCCCAACGTCGGCCCCCCCGGGTGGGCCCCAGAGGTGTGGTTTTTTTTCTTTAACCGTTGCAGTTCCTTCGGTTTCATGTTTTCCTCCCTCTCTTATCAAGGATTTTTCCTTCCCCATTGATTACAACGTTGGTTTTTTTGGGTTTGTTCTTGCTCGCCCCTTCCACCAGGCTTTTTCCCGAGATTTTTTGCGCATTTCGGCCTCCCTTCCTTTGGCCGTTTTTTTCGCGTTTTCGCGGCAATGTTCAGCTGAATTTCTGTTTGTTTGCTGGCCTCCCCAACCCCTGGACCCCGGCATTTGCTTGCCTTCCCTTTTTTTCTTACGGTTTACTGCACGTCTATTTTCACGTGGATCTGGGGCTTTTTTTTTGTTCTCGGCATTATTACCTTTCCCGGACATTTTTCCTTCGCCCGGTCTGGGCAATAGGGGTCGGGGTACAAGGGGTTCTTATTTTATTTGTTTTTTTATGACTCTGGTCAGTTGCGGTAAAGACCGGGTTGGTCCGTTTTGACTCATCTTTACTTTCGTTTTTGAATCTCATGGTGATTTTGGCGTTTTTAGCAATCATTTTTTTTTAGAATTGAGTTCTTTTGGTTTTTCCTTCTTCCCCCTGTGTCCCCTTTTCTTTTTTTGTTTTTTTTGGACCCTTGCGGCGGACCCCCCCCCCATTCCCTGTGAAACATTGGATTCCTCTAGAACCCCGGGTCTTCACCTTGCTTTCCCGCAAGAAAAATTTTATATATTAGGAACATTATACACATTTGCTTTTTGCTTCAGCTGCTGCTATGTTATTCCTCCAAAACTCTTTTTGAAGCACTGTCTTCCTTTATATTTTCACATTCTGAAGGGGGGGTCTATTGTCTTCCTTCACGTCCATCCTTTTCCCCCCTCCAATGGCGCGTCCCTTCCGGGGCCTTGGTGGAAGAAACCGGGCTTCTTGGAGTCTTCCATGTTTTCTTTTTACGCCCAAATTGCTTGTATTTTGGATGTGTATTTTTTCTCTCTTTTTTTTTGAGGTCTTGAGATTGTTCCATTTGTGTTGTGCCTCCCTCCCCTGGTTTTTTTTTTTTTGTGTCTGTTTTTGTTGTCTTTTGTTTTGTGTGTGTAGTTCTCTTTTTGGTGTTGCTAGCTTGTAATTTAAGAACGTATTTGTGTTAGATTAATGTTTGCTGTTTGCGTGATTTTTCCTCTCCGTTAACCATGTCTGGGCCTTCAGTGAGCCTTTTTTTTTGTTACCCCTTCAGATGGTCCTACTGTTTGGGTTTCAAAGTGCAATTTTAGCAGCCTGTTTTTCCCTCAGCTTCTGTTCCCCTAACCATCGCTTCTTTTTTCCATTCTTAGAAGAGAGATGGGTCGCCAGGTGGCCCATTTTCGCTTTTCTCTGTACAGCTCAGTGTGGGTACTCCATTCTTTTTTTTTGATTTTTTAGCTTTTTTGGTTCTTGCCCGGTTTTTTTTGTTCCCTTCTCATTGTCTTGTGCTTGATGTTTCGCCGCAATCATTGGCGTCTGTACAACCATCCATTTCTGTCCCCCTACGTTTTTCGGAAATGCGGTACGTTCTTTGCACTTCCGATTCCTTGATCAAATTTTTCGATCCAGTCGGCCTGGGGTTGGTGTAGTTCGTGGTCCCCCAACCTTCCCCGCTTCAGAAGAGATGAGCATGCGGCTTGTTTTTTTTTTTTTTTTGCTCAAGAAACCCACCTCCTCGTTTGGCCATACTTTTTCCATTGCTTTTGCCTACTCCGCGACAGATCAGTTGTTTTTTTTGCGCTTTGAATTTGATCCAATGTCTTCAGGGGCCTTTTCTAAAGACACACCCTTCTTTTTCTGGCCCCTGGAGATTGGGCGGCCCCACCTGAGACCCTTTCCTCCCTGGTCCTTTTTGGGGGTCCCAGAGCCAGGATTTTTTGTTTCTTTTGGAACCATATCCTATACGTGTGTTGTTTTTTTTTTTGGGCTTACCCTTCCTTTGGGAAATTTTTTCCGTTGTTCGTTGACCCTCCTGTCGGGGTTCGAAAAGTTACCCATTTTTCCCCGGGGACGGTCTTTTTTGACTGTTCCGTCTACCTTTATGTTCTTTTTCCCTACTTGCCAGCCTTCCCCACGGCCATCTATTGGAGTCAATCCCTTTCTTCCCGCTCAGTCTCTTCATGGCATACAGGAGATTTTTGTTTGGTTTTTCTCTGTCGCCCTCTCTACAATTAGGGCGGGTCGTGATGTTCATTCACCCCCCCACCCCCCCACGGGGGGTTTTTCCCATCAAAACTTGCCGACCGCGATCCTATTCCTCCTCCTCCCGGAGCCGCTTTTGCAATTTGCCCTTCGTCTGAGTGCTGGTGTTTTTCGAACCCAGCTCTTTTTTCCCCTTTGAGGGGTAGACCTTCTGTCGGTGTCTCTTCCCTGCTGCACGCGTCACTACTATCTTTTAGTCCCCCTTCCCCTGTTGCTCTTCCCGGGCTCGATCTTCTATCCTGGTCTTCTGATTTGAGGTACTTTTCCACCGGCTCTCTTTTCCTCCCCCTTTTTTGTTGGTTTCTTTCAGAGATCCCAAAGTTTTGTATTTGTACGAATTATCCCTTAAATACCCCCCTTTACGGTCTCTCCTTTGTTCCGTTGAAAAAGGCGAATTGTGCTTTCCTCCTTTTCCGGCTTCCTCTTTTTCCCGTCCCTCTGATAACCCTTATTTGCCTGTCTTGCTCCCGAAATATATTCTCCCTTTCCCTTAAGGCGCAACCTAGTGAGTTTGTTTTCACCTTCGGCTTGTCCTGCCAGGGCTTGTTTTGGCTTGTCGCCAGCCAAGAGGGGTGGTGTGTCCTTCACTCCCTTCTGCTCTTTTTCTTTTCCGCCTATGGTGGACCTCCTTACCTACCCCCCGTCCCCTCATTTGTCCATTTTCATACCCAACAGTTTGGAGCTGCGACCTTGTGGTCTGCACCTGTTTCTTTGAGGCTGAGTCCTTTCCCTTTTGTTAAGTCCCTGGTTCCTTACTATTAACAAGTTACTTCCATTTCTTTGACTGACCAGGTGCTCGTCCACTTCACTTCCCAAATGGAGCCTGCAATCTTTCTGCAAGACATCCAGGACCTCACCGCCACCACTTCGCCTGTTTCAAGCTTTCCTTATCGTGGCCCTTTTAAATACGGTTCTTTGGGCAGGGTAGCCCCGATACTGTTTCATCCCCCCGCAAGCTCAGGATCTTTTTCATTTGCCCATGGCTGTTCCAACTTTTATCACTTTTTGCAATTTTATCTTTGCGCCCCCTCTTTTTGCGGGGTCCCCCAGTTCAGACCTGAATGTTTTTTTCTAACTTCTTTTTTTTGGTGTTGGTTTTTTTGTGAACCCCCTCCCCCCCCGGGCCGCAGGCTCGATCGCCATTGATTTTTTCCTTTTGGCCACGAACCCCCCGACCCCCAATGATCCTTTTTTCGCCCGTTCACTAAGACGTGATCTGGGCCCGCCAATGTGCTTTTTGTTTTTCCACAACCGCTGCTGTTTTTTGTCCCATCCTCCAATGCCTGTCGGCGGTTTAACTGCGCGCTGAATTGGCCTGCTTTTTGCAGCTTTTTGTTTTTCCAGGGCTTTTGTTTTTTTTTACGTCCTGGTTTCCAATCTTTCCTTCTCGGAGGTTCCTTTCGCTTTGCTTGGATCTTTCGGTTAGAGTTTTTGCCGCCACACCCTTTCTGTTGCCGCTTATATACTTTTTCCCGCTCAACAGCCCTTCCCAGTTACCTTGGGGCCTTCGATTTCCCAAACGGCGTGGTTTGTTTTTTTCCACCACAAGATAAGGTGTGTCTGATTGTGAGCTTCCATCCCTGCTTCCCCACTTGTTTTTTTTAATTTTAATGTTTTTCTGGTCTGATCCCCTGTCCGGATCAATTGGCGGTTCTTTACCTCCCGTTTTACTGTGTTTTTCCTGTCTGACGGGCCTCCTTGCGTTGCAATCTGATGATTAGTTCTCAGATCCGTCCAGTTATCTCCCGCCAGGTGGAATCCGGGTACTACCATGTTTTGTCTTCCGTTCTGATCGAGCTTTGCTCCGCTTTTTCACTTTTTGCAACCTTCCCATTGTTTATTTTCCCCAGGTTGGTTCGCCCCTTTTTCTTCCCATGTTTGCTTTACCTTTCATTTTCAGGCGAGGTTGTTTACAGGTGGGGTGGCCTCGCCCGGGCCTCGGCTCTTCCCCCCTAAGTTGTTGTCCCCCGCCTTTATTCCCTAAAATGCACCACATTAGTGACATTTTTTTCGTTTCCCACCACCTTGTCCTGTTGTTGCTTTGTTCCCCGCAAACTCCCCTCGATCACGACTACCCCCATTTTCCCATTAAGCCCGCGTTTCCGTGATTTTCGGTCCGCGACTTTCACGCTTTGGTGCCTATATTTATCCGGGTGTGTGGCACTCCGGCAGTGTTCCCGGCTTTTTTTTATTCCCTTGCAGTATCTTGGTTGAGGATTCCCATGCCGGCTTGTTTCTTCTGTTCCCCGGCCTTCCTCTGGCCCTACCCTTGCCCTTGCGTGTAAATTCCGTGTTGTTCCTTAAAGGGCGTGCCCCACTTAAACCGGTTTCGGAGACCCCGCCGCTTTTTTTTTCAGTTGGTTTCTCCACCCACTTTTTTCTCCAAATCCCACGGATTTTGGAGCAGATGTCTGGCCCTCCATTCTCCCAAGCTTTTTCAAAATTCTTTTTTTCCCCCCTCAGTAGCACCCTCCTCAACCCTTCCACCCTTCCCTCCGTCCCCTTTTTTTTCGCGTCATAGAATTTTGCCAACCATCGACCGTCCGGACCTTTATGTGGCCCCCCATCCCCTTTTTCTTCCCCCAGTACTGGTCGTCGCTGCTTTTTTCCCTATTTGACCCCCTGGCTTGACTCAGACCTTTTTTTTCGGAATCTTTCTTTTTTTCCTTAGGTCCCGATAGGACTTTTACTTCCCCCTCTCACACATCTTGGGTCCAAGCCTTTACCCCCCAGATTTCTCCACCCATCAAAGTCTTTCTTGTCATCCCTGTATACAAACCTCTATGAAGCCATTTAATTTCAGCCTGTATTTCTTGATGATCTCTGCCTGCCGGTGTAGCCTGTATAGTTAATGTTCCTGGGTTCTCTTGCCCCTCAGATCCCCCTCCAGGGTCCCAAGTCTGTACCTAGGTTACCACACATTACTTTGTCCAACCCCGTGATTGACCCCTGCGGCTAATCCTGGCTTAGGTTGTTGGTCATGGGTCTTTTCAGCACTCCGGGTGTCCTTTAAACAATTCCATCTTCAGTAGTGGCCCAACCCAATTCATGCCAGTTTGGCTTTCCATCCCCCTTTTTTCCGCTGGAAGTGAACCTCAGCCCTTCTCCCCCCCAGCTTGCCAAATTTGTTTTGTCAATGCGGCCAATCTTCCCCCCCCCCCCCAGAGTCGGTGTACGTGCATGGCTATGTTTTCGACGGAGGTTGTCCCCGGCGTGCACTCTTACATATTTCCAACGAGTTTTCTCCCAGATTCCCATCCTGACGTTTGTGGTGCGCTTCTTTGTCGAGGAGGTTTCGTTTTACCTGTTTGCCAAGAGGACTACGTGGGGCCCTGCACACACAACCGCCGACCCCAGGCTCCGTTCCCCGGGCTTTTACCCGGCAGGGCGCGGTCCCCTTTTTCAACCCCGTTTTGGAAGTTGTTGCCGTCCCTTTTATTCCCAAAATTGGTGGCTGTTCTTTGGGATCGGGCGGCTTTCGTTCTGGGGCCTATTTTCCCCCGTCCCCAAATTTGTTCTTTATTCTTTTTTTCCCTGGCCGCGAATGAACTCTTCGGTTTTACCCCTTTTTTTTCGGCTACGCCTCCCGCATCCTTCTGGACCTTAGCGATTGTTTTAGTTTTTGCCTTGCTTGGTAACACTTGTTCCCCAGCTGTCCTTTGTCCTTGCTTTGCTTTGTTTCTTTTCGGTGACGACGAAACCCTTCCATGTTTTTTATCGGGATACACACCTGTCCTTTTACCCCCCTTTCAGCTCTGCTATCCGCCCGTCCTGTCCCTTTTGTGCACTTAACTTTGGCTTTTGCTGTAAGCGTTTTTTTCAACATCCCCGTTTTGTCCTTCTTGTTTTATTCCTGCTGTTTTGGGGGCGCAATCGTTGCTGGCCCAGGATGTTTTAATTCATTTTCTGGGCGGGAACCTTTTTCTCTTCTACCCCTGGGATGTGACCCCCCCCCCCCATGACTTTTATCGCACTGCGGGGTACTTTTAGCGTTTTCCCCCCCTTATAACCCTGCTTCCCTCTGTCTTGTCCTCCGTTTTTGTGTTTTTCTCCCTGACTGTTCCTCGTTTCCCTCCCGTACCTTTCTCTTCTCTTTTTTTCTGTCACTGTTCGATGCTGCCCTTCCCCCCCCCTAATTCGGACCCCCTGTTTTTCAAGCTGAGTTTGGAGTTCTTGTACGGAATTTTTCGTAGCGTTTCCTGACTTTTCCTGACCCCAGCGCTTTGTATTCTTGGACTCCTTGTCAAAGGGGGCTCAACACACCTGGACGGTTTTAGTGTTTTCGCCGTTGATGGAAACTTTCCCCTCTGCGGGGGACAGAAGGTGTGCCTCCCTTCTTTGTTCAGAATTTGACGGCTCCGTCGCCGGCTTGGGAGACACCGTTGGCTCTTACCCATGGACTTCCGTTTTCTTTGTGGTTGTTTGTTTCGCTGTTAGTTTAACCCCGATGGACACTTTTTCTCGAACATCTTCCTTCCATTTTGCCGACTTTTGAATTTCCGTCTAATGGTTTGTTTCTGAGTTGACGTCATCGGTTCTTGGACTTATACGTTAGAGGTTTTGCACTTTGAGTCTGGGTGGCTTCCTTATGGTTTGGAGCTTCGGCAAATGGGTTCTCTATGGAATGTTTTATTTTTTTTTTCTTTTTCTTTCCAGTATCTTGGGAAACCTGCGGACTAGGGGGTGTTGCGGGATGCGTGGTTCAGTTTTCCTGGACGGTTCATGGCTGTCTTTTATATTGTTTAGACGATTTTTGTCTTTAGTCTTGTTTTCTTCTCGCAATACCGGAACCTGGGCGGCAGCT
>Ga0179593_1283701_pt1 | contig 10801 bp, 23 predicted proteins | sample CZODoug2_1_08_16_FD_185931 | JGI IMG/M metagenome (GOLD analysis project Ga0179593, IMG submission 185931) | Vadose zone soil fungal communities from Angelo Coast Range Reserve, California, USA - CZODoug2_1_08_16fungal (PacBio error correction) | ecosystem: Environmental > Terrestrial > Soil >... | reverse complement strand
CGAAAATGTTCGTCTGTTAGGCTTCTCCCCCCCCAACCCGCTTCTTTTAGTTACGTCCCGGTCTGTTCTCCCTCCCCCCTCTCCTTTTTTTCGTATCGTAACCCCAGCACCTTTTTTTTTTGCCCGTCTTCTCTTTGTTTTTGACCAATTCCCGGTGCACGCAACCTTGGCACCCCCGGTCTTTGGTGGACGTTGACGTCCCAAAAAGCTTAGTTCGGACATCTGTCCTTCCTTCCTTTTGTCCTCTTTTTGAATTTCCTTCTTGACGTTTTCCCTCGTTTCCCATGCTACCCCCGACTCTGTCAAAGCCAGCAATGGACCTCCCCCAAAACAGCCCACCCGTGACAGAATCCACCTTTTTTCCTTAGTAGTTTGGGGGGGACGAGGTTCCCCCTTCTCTGAATCCCTTTTGCGGGGGGCCCTGTCGGCTGTCGTACCCCTCCCTGGGCCGCCACGGGTGTTCCCCAGAATCCATCCAGTCCCAGGGGTTTTTACTTTTGCTTTCATTCCTCCTTCTGTCTTCACTTCATTTTGCCTCCACGACCAATTTAAGCCATTTGATTCCTGTTCCCTTCTTATTCTAGGATAGTGTATGTTGAAATTCTTTTCCGGAACCGGCTATCCCCGGAGGTTTACCCTTTGCCCTGTCCCCAGGATGCGAATTGGCTTCTCATTGTTTTGAAAACCCCCCCTATACAACCAAGAATCTTTACGGTCTCCATTGGCCCCCCCACCCCATGAGTTTTGTAGTTAGACCCCCCCATTCCCCCCCTCTTCTTTTTTGCCCGTTAAATGCTTTTTTCTATATGTCCTTTTTTTCTTCCTGGGTTCGTGTGCGAATTGATTAGAGCTTCCGTGCCCCCTTTTTACAGACCCCTGCTCCAAATTCCTGAAACCTTTTTTCCTTTCCCCCTTTTACGACGCTAAGTGTCCCTCCCCCCCGATCGATCTGAAGTATTCACCTTTCCACGCCTCCGTACTTTGAGACCCTCGCCTTGCCGTTGCGTCACCCCCGTTTCCCTTTTTTCCTCGGTCCATATTCCAGTTTTATTTTTCCTTATCCTCTTCAAACCCAATGGAGGCCCCCCTTGTAAGAGGAAATTTAGTCAGATTACATATTCTTAGCTGTTTACCTTTCCCTTTTCATATGTTCCCCAAGTTCGTTCTGCCGCCGTCACGTTAATGATGTTCAGAGCCGATTTTTCGTCCCCCACCGGCTCAGGGTCCTTCTTTAGATGATTACTTGGCCCGTAGCTTCCCTCCAAGTCCTAACCTTGCTCCGTACCCAAACCACTTATGATTGTTTACAACCGTTCACCGTGTGACGTTAGAAAAATTCGTAGCCCTTCCTTTCACCCCCTTTGGGCACCGGAAACTTTCCTTCCTTTCCCCTTTCGGTTTTTCCTTGTGTGAACCCCTGTTTTAGGCCCCTTTCGCAGCTTCCTGGTCGCTTTTGTGGCGGTTTTTTTCCTGAGATATCTGATAGCCTGTCTTTTTCCCCCACCCCACCTCCTTTCCGCCAATGATGGCTTATGGACCCCCAATGTGTCCTTCCCAATTCCGCATTTGACATTGGAGCTACATGCTGTTTGCATGATTAATTCTGGTTTTTTCACTTCGTCGCCCCCTTCTCCATGCGTGGAATAGATGTCCTTAGAGTTTGACTTGTCTAATTCCTTCCCCTTCTTTTCCCTGGTTTTTTGTTGCGTCCCTCTCCCCGTGCGTATTTTTTTTCTTCTACTCCCCCTTGGTATAAGCCCCCAGGCCTTGCGGCCACCCCTGCTTTTCTTCTTTCCCCATCATTTAATTTATTCATAACTAATCCTTTCCGTGTCTCGGGAGTCTTTTCTTACCCCCTCCTCCAGGAGGTTTTGACCCTTCGGAGCCCATTTTTCATTTTTTTTTTTTTTTTCCTCACCCTTGCAACCACGCTGAACAGTGCCGTGGCTTGTTGTTCTTGCGTCTCCCTTTCCCCCCCTCAGCACCGCAAACCACGCTTTGCGAGCGAGGGCATCCATTTACAATCGCCGGTTACAGTGATTGAGGTCGTCTTCTTAGGGTGCGGGTCTGTAGGTTTCTTTCTTCCCATCCCCTCTTGCTAAGTACACCATGTGGTCTTCTGTGCAACGAAATAACCGTTTTTCGAGATCGGTCCTTGTCATACCCCTTCCCCCCCTTCCGGCAAAAAACCTTTTTTGGCGTTTTTGCGTGGTGCCTGTAGCAATCTTCCTTTTCCCACAAACCTCAAATACATCCCGTTGTTAGTCATTTTTTTTTTCTTTTTCTCCCCCCCTACTTGTTTTTTCTCGACCCTCCACAATGAACAAAGCGTGTCGTTCTTTGTTTTTTCAAACTTCTTTTACGATGCCTACCCCTTTGCCGTCCGGACCTTCCCCATTCGCCCCCAAAGTTTGCCCCATTTTTTTTCTTCCCATTGGCACGTTTCCCCTTTCCATTTTGGTTCAAAATATCGAACCCACCCGGATATTTGTCTCTTTTTCTGTGTCATGTTTGCAAAAGATGACCCCGTTTGGACCTAGCCTCGCGATTTTTTTGTACTCCCCAGTTTGGCCTTTAACCCTTTTTTTCCTTCTCACTACTATCCTCCGATGTCCCTTTTTCATTCCCCCATGTTACCCCCCCGGAAACTTCGTGGGCTGAGTTTCCCCTCGATGCCCGTTCTCACTATTGCTGTGCTTGAAGTTGAGTTCTTCTCTCATTTTTAGTCACGCGCCGGGCCATTTTTTCCGCTGTTGTCTGGGTTTTTTCTGAATTCCAATTCGCCTGTAACAGCCCCTGATGTGACTTTTGGTTCTGTTCTTTTCCTTTTTTCCTTTTCCCAGACACGGCTTTCTGTGTTCTTTTCATCTCCTACATCGTTTGCTGCAACCTCACCTCCCCAACCGTCTGCCGCCTTGGCGTTGCTTCCCCCAGTGCTTCGTCTGCAACCCCCCACCTCGCGGCACTGAGATCTTCTCGACCCCCAAGTGCCCACAGTTCCTTTGCGTAACTGATCTTCACTGGTCCCCCTCCCACTGACGACCCGATCCTCCTAGAACGCTTTCTTGCGAATTGTCTCCTCCTTTACCCCCCCTTAGTAGGCAATCCCCCGTTCCATTTCATGCTTTTGAATTGTCAATCCTGGCTTGTGTCCTCCACCCCCTTAATTTTTCCTTAACGGGGTTTTTTTTTTCCCCCCCCACTCCAAGGGGTCTCTATCCCGTGATTTTCATTTCCCCTCCCTCTTTCCTTTGCTCACAAGATTCGGCTTAAGACGAGCTCTAATCTTCCCCCCATACCCCCCCCCGTTCACCCCCCAACCAACAGAAACCCAACTTATTGTCCCTTGCAGATTTTTCCCAGGGATTTGTTACTGCGTTTTTGTCCCCGGGTCGGGCTACCCCCTCTCTTACTTCATCACCCCCGGTTCTGTTAACAGCCATTCTTTTTTTCGGTCAGTCCCCCGTCTTTTTTTCTTTTTCCTCTTGAAAGCCTCTACTTTTTTTTCTCCATTTTCCTCCCACAATGTTTGGGAGGTTTTTTTCCCGGACCCTTTAACCTTGTTCTTCCTGCTTTTCCCCTTCTTTTCACGTTCCGGCAATGCTGGATATTGGCCTTGATCGGTGTATCAAAGTGTGACATCCCATATCCTTTTTGTCTTCCTGTTTTTTCAATCGCCTAACTTGCCTCTGGTTCAGGTTTCTCCATGCTTTCTTCTTTCATGCCCGCCTTCACCCCCCACAAAACGGGTTTACCCTTCCCCGTCCACGCACTGGGTTCTGCAAACCATCTCCCGCGGCAACAGTCATCTTCTTTGCTCTCTTTGATACGCGTTATCTCTTATTTGTTGAGGCTCATCCCTTAGTCCCGCCGGTTTCCAATTGGAAATACACTGGTGAGGATTTGTATCGGTTTTTCACGGACCTGCTGTGTTTCCCCTCCTCCTTTTCTCGACCCCCCACCCCCCCATTTCATTTCTCTTAAAACTGTTGTTACCTTTTTGGACAGACTTTCGGGCCCCCTTTTTCCTTCTTTCCGGATCCCCCCCGTTCTGGATCCCTCATTGTCCTCCCCCTTTTGGCTCTGTTTTCACTTTTTGGAGTCATTTTTGTCCCTGTTTGCCCCCTTTTTTTCCCACACCCAACGGGTTTGCCCATTTTTCGTTGTTTTTTTTCCGGGACCTGGCGTGCTCCCGACTAATTATCCCCCCCCAGGTACCTGCCTTTTTCCTTTTTTGCACCTGTGGAGAAGGTTCCCGCTCCCTCCCCCTTACGAGGGTGCATTCTGCGAGCTTTCTCCTCCCCAGTCAGGCAGTTTCTAACTATTGTTTCCTTTTCCCTATTTTGGGTTACCTCCCCCTTCGTTCCCTTGGTTCCCCCCAGCGCCCCTTTTGCTCGTCTCATTTCTTTGGTCACTCGCCACCCACCCAAGCCCCCTTTTTCCCCCTCCTGCTTGCGGCGTTTGGGCTTTGGACTTTCTGCGGGTCTTTTCTAGGTCGTCGCCTTTGCACCGCCACTCGTCGTCAATCAGGCACCAAAAGTTCCTTACCCCCACCATTTTTCTTGCGTGACGTGGTTTCCTCTCCTTTGGGGATCTTCCCCCCCCCACCCTGCTGCCGGTTTCGTTGTTTCTTTTTTGGTTCTACTGCGACCTTGAGACGACACCACGTGTTTGTGTCAAACTGACTTTTGCCCCTCTCTTTTTCTCCAGGGACTTCGATCTTCTTGCTATCCCGTTTCTTTGACCCATTTTATCGTCATTCTCCCTCATCCCTAACTCACTCCGTTTGTTGTTACTGATTGGCTCTTGACTAACAGTTTTCTCCTTTCCTTCTTTTCCCGTAAGGCGTGTTTTTTTAGGTACCGTCTTTGTTTACATTCCCGTTTTCTATGTATTGTGGCCCCACATCACCTTTTTTCCCTTTTTTCCCTGCCGTTTAGCTGGAGGTAGGACACCTTCCGGTTTTTTACCCTTCAGTGTGTGTCCCCTTTCCTTTTCTCCCCCCCCCTTAGGTAGCACCGCATTTTTTCCTTTTCGTCGTGCATTTTTTTTGTCCTTTCCCCCTTCCCTTTTGACGACGCCGTTCTTATCCGATACCCTATCGAAGTCCCATTGCCCTTCTGCATTGCCAACCCTCTGGTCCCATGCGTTTTTGTGCTTTTTTTTTTTTTTGTCGAGGGCCCCCCGTACTGAGGCCCCCGCCTTAAGCGGGGTCAGTTTTCCGGCGTATTATTTCCAGAGGCTTGACCCTTTTTCCCCCCTTTTTCTTTTGTAATGAATGGAGTTTTTTGTTGAGTGTTGTCACCCCCTTTCCTTCGAATTACCCCTTTTCCCCGGCTGGAGTCCCTCCTTTCCTTTGAATAGTTAACTTTCCTCCCCCCTGATTTTCCCCCCCCTCCCTTTCTTGTCAGGTATGTGATATTAGTCGTCCCCTCTTTTCTCAAACGTTCCCCAGAGTCCCTCCCCCCCCCCTTGGCCCGGAACGATTGGAGCCCGTTTGTTCCATTGCCCCCCAAACTGCCCCCACACAATGCAGAGCCTTTCCCCTTTGGTCCTCCCCCATTCCGACCCAACGGCGGTTTCTCTCCGGAACCCTTTCGTCCAGAATTTCTCTACTTTTTCTTTCCCCCTCACCCCCCCAAGCCATTAGGCGGGTTTTTTTTTAGTCGTGTCCCCCGCTTTTGCGTCGTCGTGCCCCGCCCGACACCGAGACTTCCCCATTTCCGCAAAAACCTTCCTTTTTGACCCTGGGCGTTGAGGTATTTTGCTTTGCGTTCCCCTCCCCCCCCCCCTGTCTCCCCGGGGTGAAGTAGGAAAATTTTTTTTTTTTTTCTTAACGCAATACGTTTACCCCATATGCCGTTCGAAAATGTGACGTTTGAACGGCGTTTTTTTCCATCTTCCGCTTGTTGGAATTCTCGGCATTGCTGCTCCCCCCCCACTTGGAGGGGGCCATTTTGTTTCTCGTCACCTCTTCGTAGATGTCACGTTCAAAGTGTGCTTCGAATTTAAGCCCTGTCGCCCGCCCCCCCCCCGCCGGAACGGCCCCCGGGTAGAGCCAGTATTGTTCCCCCCCCCCCCCCTTCTCATGTTTCCCCTGCTCTGTCGACTTTGACGGTTTGGCGCTGTCTCCGAAATTACCCACACATTTTCCGACCACACTGAGATTTCCCCCCAACGCACCCCTTTTCTTTTGGATAATAGTCTTTTTCCGTTCCACCCCCTCCCTTTTCCACCCGGGTTGAAATAGTCCCTTTGTTCTCCTTTGGTTTGTTTTGAAACAGGTTGTAGACGCCGCTTCATTTCCCTTCCCCCTTTTTTTCAGCTCCATCTTATTGATTCAGTCTGTTTAGTTTTGTAACCCACCGCCCTTCCCTTTAAACCTGATTGCTTTGTGATGCCTTTCCCCCGATTCAATTCACCTCCATTTTTTTGACCGTTTGTATTCTTACCCCCCCCCCTTTTTCCCGTCGTGCCCCTTTTTTTGCACCTTTTTTTGAATAGTCTCGTTTCTCGTTTTTATTGGCGTGTCCCTCATAGTCCCATTTGCAGTAGGGTTTTCACGGTTTGTTTTACTCTCCCCCCCCCCCTCTCTCCCGCCGAATTTTTGTTGAGAATACCCCTTTAAGTTTCCAACCGACCTCAATTTGCGGAAACCCTTTTGATTTATTTTTCGTACCATATCGTCTTAACCTTGATGAAGAACCGGAATTGGCGTGGCCTCTCTTCCCCCCCCCTTCCCTCCAGCGTTTTGCATCCCTTGGTTCGTAATTGGACCATCAATCCCACCAGCCCACAACTGTCCTTGGACCACACTTGGTCATGTATTCTTTTGCCTCATTCCCTCCCCCCTCCCTTCACCCCCCTTTCGTTTATTAGGGGAACTTCCATCCACCGAGTTTCCCCACTTTTTTACTTGAGGGACTCCTGCGTTTTCCAGGTGTCGTTTTGAGATTCTTTTTTTTAGTTGCAGGGAATTCACCTCCTTCTTCCCCTTTTTTTTCCCCCCCACCCCCCGGGCGTGTTTTCGAGTTCCGCCCAAAGTTCCCTTTCCACTTTCTCTATCTTTCCCACCGCCCCCCTTAAACCTTGTTCCTTCCCTAATTCCCCCAAAAATTGGTCAGTTACGGCAATTGGATTTCATATACCGTTTTGACAATCCCCCCTCCTCCCTTCTCTTAGTCATTTTTAATTCTCTCTCTTCTCCTCCGTTGTTTTTTGTGTTGTCTGAGATCTCCGGCGAATGTTGGTTTTTTTTTTTTTTTTTGTCTCTTTTGGTCAAACGTTTTACATATTTGCTAACCCTTGTGAACCACAGTGCCTCTAAGGGTCGCCCAATTGTTTCCCTTAGTTCAGATTTTTCCCTTACTTTGTTGGACAACAGATCCGTTCATTTGCTTTCTCCCCCCCCCCTCCCGTGCCCCCCCCCCCGCTGGTTTCCCCCCTTCTGGCCAATTGGAAGTGATGTTTCCCCCCCCACGGCTTCCCAAAGACTTCTCAACCGTCCCCTGTTATTATACCGGGCTTGGCCAATAACAACCCACCTTTCTTGTCTTTTTTCCGTTTTCCCCCCCCTCGCTCGGCCGTCCCTGGGTGATGTGTCCATTGAGCAGGTGCGTAGCCCGCTTTTTCCTTTTGCCGCGTTTTTTGGTTTGCTTTTCTAATTCCTTTTCCTCTGACTCCGGGATGCCACACCTCTTTTTTTTGAGGAGTTGAACTCCAAGCTGGCCCCCCATGCCCGCCGTTCTGCTCCCTCTCTATTTGCGCACTCACACCGTGCGCCTTTTGTTGGGTGTTTCCTTTTCTATACACCCCTGATTCTTGCAGACCCCCCCTGCGTAGATGTACTTAGGCGCGAACACCCCCCTTCCCCCCCCGACTTGGCTTCTTCTCACACTTCCCCCCCTAAGCGACGATCCTTTCTATTCCCCCCATTTTGCGAAGGTGGCCGTAAGTTTTCAACGGGTTCTGGAGACCTCCAGGTCTCCCCCTTTTTTTTCCCCTCCTTCCTTCAATCGGCTGTGACACCAGACTCATTTTTTTGAAGATTGCAGTTTTTGGTTTTCACCAAAATACCCTGTGTGGTTAACCCCACTTGCTCGTCTGCCCCAAGAACCGGTTTGACCCCCTTGCCCTTTTTTGTCTGCGAGCGCCAAAATGTTTTCACACATCAACACACCAGGATTAACCTGTGCCGATTGTGTCCCCAGGTGTACGTTCCCTTTTTTTCCCCCCACACAGTTTGTGTCTTGTTCTTTTGTTTTTTTTGGCCGGGTCGTCACGATATTACATATCCAACCAATTTTCTGGTTCCCCCCTTTTCTCCTTTTTTTTTTCGTCATTTTTACTCCCCCCGATGGAACTTTCTCTCTTTTACGCGCCGCAAGTGCGATTTACCACAGCTTCAAATGGTGAGTGCATTTTGTGACCCCTTCCTCCCCCCCCCGGGTTTATGTTTTTGATGCTTTGTTTTTGACTTTTTCTTCCCCCGCTGCCCCCACCATCCTTCCACCTATGTCGATCACAACCCAGTTAAACCACCCTCTACGACCGTGAGATAATGTCCTTGTTTCTTTTTCCTCCATTGGTTCACTCTTTTTTTCTCGTACCACCCCCCTCGTCCTATGGCAACGCGTCACCCCTGTTCATGGTTCGCGTTTGACGCCCGGCTTGCCCGCTATGGAGGTTCCCTGTTGTTTTAATAATCCCCCCCAGGCGATCTCTCTCTTTGAGGCCGCCCCAGTTGCGTACGTTTGCAGTAATTTTTGCTTATTGGGCTTCGCGTTTCGGGCTTTGTGCACGACCCGTTTCGCGTTCGCCTTTTGCATTATACCCTTCATCCCCTTCGCTCTTACTGGGCTTTTACCCCTGGCAAGACGTCTGCTTTCCTTTCGCCTTTATCCGAGTCTCCAACGTTCCCCCCTTCTCGATGGCCCCCAATTCTGTGGTTGACGTTTTGTTGAGCCGTGTTGGTTTCCAGTGAACCTGGGCAAAACAACCCAAGGGCTCATTCCGGCCCCCGTTTTTTGACATGGCCTTTTCCTTTCTTCTTTCCCGACACTACTCCCCCCTTCACCCCTTCGTTTGAACACCCAATCCATCAAAGGGACTGGGTTATTGTATTTTTTCCTTTTGTTTTTCCTGTAGGCGGAAGGGCCCATTTATAAACTTTTTTTTCTCCGAGTTTTTACCATTCTCCTAGCTTTTCCCCCCCCTCCCCCCCCCCCATTTCCTCCCCCTTTGGAGTTTTTTTCACCCCGATTGCCCCCCCGTGGCTGGAATGCAGGTACGCCAACCTCTTTCCCCCCCCTTTGTCCACAAGTGCATATCTTTTGTTGCCTCACCGTCCCCACAACCACAAGACCTTTCCACGTTTTTTGTGTTCTTGCGGCGGCAGTTCGGGGGGGTCTTTGTTGCTGAATAGATGGTTTGAGTTTATAGGTAGATTTCTCTGACTCCGCATGACCATCGTATTTCAAAGACTTTGAAATTACCCCCCCAAACCGTTCCCCACTACAATGAACTTCTTTTTTCCTTTTCCTTTTTTTTTTAGGTAGTCAAATAAATGATGCCTTTCCATATCCCCCCCTTGATTGGTCTTTCCGCTATTCTCTTTAATTTTTTGCACCCCTCTCCTCCCCCCCCCCCTTCTACTCTTGCTCTAACCTCTTTTCCTTGGCTTCCTTTTTTCTCCCTGCCCCCCCTTCGAGATTCCTCTCCCTCCTCGCTCCGTGTGTGGTTGTTTCTCCATGTCCACTTTTCCTCTCCATTTCCTCCCCCCGAAGCGGTCTACCAGTCCTTTGTGCGACATTCCGTGTGTGTCTTCTTGTGGCCCCCCATCCCCCAACGTTGGGGGAGGGCGTCAGTAGTTCTTCTTAGGACCCTCCCCCTTGTGCAGACCCTGCCTTAGTGCCCACGCCTCCACGCTTTTTCTCCTTCCAGCCCCATCGGCCCCCACGTGTCCATGAAATTGGCTTACTCTTTTTTTTTCCCTTTTTCCTTGACGACGGTATTTTGCGATAATCTACCCGTCACCTGTCACCTCCCAGCAATGAGGGCACCAAATCCCCCCCCTAGACGCCGTTTTTTTCCCCCCCCTCTTTCCTTGCTTGTTGTTTGTTTTTTGAGTGGCCACAAGATGTTCGATTCCTTTCCTTTTTCCCTTGTCCGGTGGCTTGAGTAAAACCGTCCCAATCTTTTCCAGCCCACGGTTTGTTCCCAATCTGGTTAGAACCTGCTGAACTGGTTCGTCAGTCCCTTCCTCCTCCTGCTTGTTTTTACGTCCTTGCTTACTTAATGACCTTTTTCCCTTTTTTCTTTCTTTCCAGGTATTGAGTCTTCTCCGGTCTTATCTCCCCCGTCCATGTCGCGGCCAAAAATTTTTGGCAAATTTTCTGCCCTTTTGCTTCCGTTTTTACTGCTTTCCCCCAACTGTCCCCCCATCTCCCTCAGTGGTTTACCTGTCTTCGGGTTGCTCCTGCACCCTTCTAACGGTCCGTCCGACGTTTTTTCCAACCATCCCCCCTTCTCTCGATCTTCCTGTTTATCGTCTTTTACTTTTCAGCGCCCTTCCTGCGTTCCTTCCCCCGCTCCCTCGCCGTCACACCCCGCAAATTGTCTTCAATTTGGGCGGCGTACGCTTGTGGGGGGCCTCCCCAGTCCTCTTTTTTCCTTTCTTCCACCCTGGTAACTCCCTCCGAGTTCCCTGATTTCTTTTTGTGCCCAGTGCCTTGAAGCGTTCCCCCCCCATTCGTTATATTGTTTGACTTTATGAATCGAGATACAACAATCTACCCTAGTC
>Ga0179593_1712906_pt1 | contig 10802 bp, 17 predicted proteins | sample CZODoug2_1_08_16_FD_185931 | JGI IMG/M metagenome (GOLD analysis project Ga0179593, IMG submission 185931) | Vadose zone soil fungal communities from Angelo Coast Range Reserve, California, USA - CZODoug2_1_08_16fungal (PacBio error correction) | ecosystem: Environmental > Terrestrial > Soil >... | reverse complement strand
CTTGACCTTCCCGCCAGACCTCGACGCCCAGTCTTGCACAGCGCCTGCCTGCTTTTTCCATCGAAGGAGAGTTTTTATATTTCACCTTTCGCACGACTGTCCTCCCAGAAATTTCTTTTGATTCTATGAGAGTTAAAAGCCAGTTGGACCTTCTTGGAGTACTCCCTCTTTCCCTAAGAACTCTTTCTCGTGACCTCCCCCTTTCCTCACTCGCCCCCTTCCATGTGAGCGTGGTGGTAGAGGGCGGAGATCTTTTTTTCATTGATCTCTACTCACCGTGAGTTTTTCTTTTCCGCTCCTCTCTTTAACTTGAATTGACGGGACCCCTCTAAAAGGAATATCAGGAGATCAGTTCTTCTTATTTAGGCCCCCCGAATCCTTTACTCCTTTTGAGTCAAGAAGCGGTTTTCTGCAGAAACCCCCCCCCCCCCCCCCTTGAATTTGGCAAACCCCTCCCCCGTCGTTCCATTTCCGCATAACCCAGAAGCCCCCAGCTTCCTCTCCCAGCCAAAGGTTTTGACACGAATCTTCCTTACAAGCAAGGCCAGAAAGTCTTCCCAAGGCCCCCCCTCCCCTTTGCTTCCTCCGGTGCCGTAGGGTCACCCCGGACCTGGTCAGGCGTTATTCCCTTTTTTCTCACCAGGAACTTTTCGACCTCCCTTTCTACCTTCCCTCCTTCCTCATTTTTCTGGCCCAAGGTGGAGGCCAGCTCCCTTTCCCCCGCCAACGGCAGGCCTCCAGCGCCCTTTGAGATCCGGGCCCCTTTAAACTTAGCCTTTTGGACCTTTTTTTTCCTTTGCGTCCACCCCCAGCTCCACTTTTTTTTTTTTGCGCGCTAAAAGAGCCCTTCTTCCCCTTCCCTTTTCAGGGTTTTCCTTGGAAGTTTTTGTCTTTTTTGTCCTTTTTTGGCCTCCCGGGAACACCGGTTAGGGATGGTTGCCTTTCCCCCCTCAGGTGTGCGCCCTCCCTCCCCCAGGACCGATTCTCTCCCTTTACGTTTTTTTTTATCGTTTCGAGTCTGCGCAGACGGTAACCTCTATTCCCCGCCGATCACTTTTTTTACCCTGTCTGTTTTTGCGCATTGCCCCGGCACAATGCCCTCATTTTTCTTTCCCAGGTTCAGATCGGCCATCGGACCGTAGCCGCACCTCCCCGTCCAGGCGGCTCAACCCCTTCCCACCCAGGGTGGGCACAGCCCTCAAGGCGGGTGACCCCCCGCCCTTTTTTTTTTTTTTTTTTCCCTGGTCGAGAAGGGACGTCCCATCAGTTCTGATACTGTCCTTCCTTTCTTGGTAAGACCCTTTTTTCTTTTTTTTTTTTCAGACTCCGCCCCCGTCCCCTGAATTTTTCCCATTGGACCAAGAACTGCTCCCCTTTGGCGCATTACGTCCCTTTTTCCCCCCTATTCCAATTCTTTTCCTATCCCCTTTTTAGAGATGATTTTCCTTCTTCCTTCCCTGCCCATGAGAAAGATACGATTTGCTGAGACGACAGGTTCTTTTTTTTTTGGAGGCGCAGGGCCGCTTTTCACCACTTAAGGACACACCCTTTTCAGCTTCCTGGGCCGGGATTCGAAATGGCACATCTCCTTTCGATAGCAGGGTTTTTTTTCTTTTTTTTCCCCCTGACCGTCCTTTAGGAAAGACTTTTGACATGGGGGTGGAGTCTTTAGGCGACGGTGAATGGCTTGGAAAGCTTTTCTTTTTGTAGACTCTTTTGGTTTTCCCTTCATGCATTCCGGGTTTTCGGTCTTTGTTTTTTTTTTCCCCGCCCCTGTGTAGAGGCGCTGCCCCTCCTTCTTCGCTCAGTCTCATTTTTTGTCATGGTCTTTCTCCTCCATGATTTTTCTGGACCTCCTTTGGCCCCTTCTCCCTGTCTTTTGAGTTGGAAAACCAGCCGCTTAAACCGATTCCCCTGTTCGGACTTTTGCCTTCCTCTTTCAACCCGTCTTCCCCCTTGCATTTTGAATTTAGATGCGAGAAAGCGGGTTGACGGCTTTTTTTGCGCGAGACTTTTTTCGGGCGGCGCCCTTTTCTTTCCAGAGGTTTTTCCCGGATCCCCATGAAGGCCTGCCCCTTTCTTTTCCTAGCCTTTTCTTTTTTCTTTCCTCTTTGAGAACAGCGTTTCGGCAGGAGGAGATCTACTTTTTTTTTTTTTTTTACTTGGGGCCTTCTTTTTTTTCTTTTATATTTCCCAGGTCTCCGCGGTCCCCCTCCCGCGAGTTTTTAGAATGGTATACAACTGCTGGTATGAGCCTTGATTTTTTTTTTGGGCGTTACTTTCTCTTTTTTTTTTGGTGTTAGCTTTCTGATGCATCTTTCCACCCCCTTTTCTTTCATTTTTCTCCCAGCTGACCTGCAGCTCTTACCTGGTGGACCCCTCTGGCCCTCCCCAAGTCCTCGTAGCTGAGTCGTGCTTTAGAAGCTACCTGTCTGGGAACCCCCGTTCCCCAGTACGCTGTCCCTCCTGGTTCTCGGGTGATTTTTTCGTTTGCCCAGAAATGACCGGCAAGACGGTCCATTCCTGAGGGCTATTCCCTTTGACAGCCCCTTTTCATGCCCCCTTACAAACTTCCTCCTCCCCTATTTCCCCGATTTTTTTTCCAAAAAACGGCATTGCGAGAGCGGGCCTTTTTTTTGCCCGCGCTATTTTCTTTTCTTTTCTGGCGCCTCCCCAACCGAGTTTTTTCTTTTGGACCACGCGACACAATCTCCGGGCCGGCGGAAACGGGCCCCTTGCGCTTTGATTCTTGCGGCTTCTTCTAAGCCTCCCCGATTTTTTTTTTCCCTCTTTTTTTTGTTTCAACATGGGGCAGGCCCTCCCTGGCTGAAGAGGCCGGAGCAGACCTCCTCCCCTTCTTTTTTTTACTCCCCTCATTTCCCTATGATTCCCCCTCTCCGAGAAGGCCCCCGCATACCCCCTTCTTTCACAGAATATTTTTTTTTCATTTGGGTTTTTTGAAATCTCCCATTCCAGCTTGGCAACCGGTTGAGCAGCAGGAGTTTCCTGTTTTGCGAATTTTTTCCCCCGCTTTTCCTTTTAAGAGTCTCCCTCACCCCAGTATGGGAGTCAGGAGCAATCCTGGAAAAGGCCCCCCCTCCTTCGAAGCTTCCCTCCTCTTCAGTCCCGACTCCCTGATAGCTGGGCGAAGGGATGTCGGAAGTTTAGTGTATAGAGTCCATTCCCTCTTTTTCCTGAGGCCTTTACCCCAGGAGACAGAGTATCTCTTCTTTGTTTTGTCTGGTTTTACAGGTAGAGGCTCCGGAATAAAGGCGAACTTTTCGTAGGTTTTCTTTCTCACGGTTCTCCTTCTTTGGAAGCCACTGCGGGATAGCTCCACCAAATTTCTTTTTTAATGGCCTCCCCCCCACAAGCCCCCCTCCCCTTTAACCTGACCTTTTCACTTTAGGATGTCCCCCCCGCCCCCAGGCGACCTTTCCTCCCTGAACCCGCTCATGCTCTTCGTAGCCTCCATTTCGTTTTTTGGCGCACTGGTGCCGATCGCAGCGAAAGGAAGCGGTAGTCCCCCAGAACCTTTTTTCCCCTCTTTCCCCAAGGTTTCCCCCTCAGCTTTTTTTTTTGTTTTCGTTTCAAGATTAGCAAGCGGCTTCCAGCGCCCGGAGCGATCGTTCCACCCATTTCTCCCAACTCCTTGACAGTTTTTTTCGGATCGCCACTCCAAACCCTTTTTTTTAATTCGGGAGATGCGACCGCCATCCCCCGCGCGTAAGATTTTTGGTTTCATGGGAAGAGGTCTTCAGCTTCCCCCACCCCACTCTTTTCGGGTTTGCATAAACCTGCGAACAGGGGTGTGACCCAGCAAGAGCTCGCAACCCCGTTTTTTTTTTGCTTTTTTTTTGTTTTTTTTTTTTTTTTTTTTTTTTTTTTTTTTTTTTTTTTTTTTTTTTTGTTTTTTTTTTTTCCTTTTTTTTTTTCTATTCTCGCATTTTTTTTCCCTTTTTTGCAGATTGCGCGTCTCCTTGGATCCCGCCCCAATTGATTCAACAGGCCTTAACCGGTCTTCTCCCGGGAACCCCTTTCCCTTGCCCCCCCCCCACCCCTCTCCTTTTGGATTCAGCCTGCCAGAAAGGACCAAGTACGACCTCCCGCTCAACGAACCGTTCTTTTGCGAAACTCCAAAAGCCTTTTTTTTTGGTTTCTTAAAGGTCCCCCTCCCGGAACAGGTTTTGAACAGCCGAGACCCGGCGCTGTAGTACAGCGCGGACTTTTCCTGGCACTCACGTCCTTCCTCTCTTTCCTCCGTTTTTGATGCCTCTCCCCCCCCCCTCCTCTTTCTTTTTTCCCCTTTTTTTCCAACTCATGATAGAGATGTTTAGTTACGGGCAAGGTTCCCCCTTTGCTCCTTTCTATCTCTTTTCCTTTTTTTTGGTGTGTTCGACAGCGTTTTTTGAAACCTTTTCGCCTTTGCTGAGAACGGAAGGTTCCACGGATCGCTCCGGCAGGCATAGGAACCCTTGCCTGCCCGGCTGAAAAGTCTTCTTCCCCCTTTTCAGGTAAAAATCCCCCAGCTTTCTTTTCCGATCGCGTCTTCTCTTTTTTTTTTACCTGCCGGGGCAGGCGGGTTCCGAACAGGTGCTGTTTCGCCGCATCTTCTCTTGCTGCGTTTCTTTTCTGGACCCTTCTTTTCGCCCTCCCCTCTCTCAAGTTATCAGCATAGGTGTCCGGGTCTCTCTTTCCTTCCCCCAGGTGATCCTCCCTTTTTTTCCCTGCGCCATCCTTTTTTACTGAGTTTGACCCCTTGCTTAGAGAGTGACGAATTTCCCTTCTGATGGCTCTGCTGGAGGGCACCTGGTGTGCCTGGAAACCCCCCCCCCTCCCAGTGACTTTTTTCTTGGCATTTTTTTGAAGGAACTCTTATTTGAGGCTCGGGGAGAGGAATCGTTTGCTCTCAAAAAACAAAAAAAAACCCCTTCCCTTTGGTGATCGCGGCCCTTCCGGGCCGTTTCTCCTTCTGGCTCCCCCACCGTTTTTTCGTCTTTTCAGGTCGCTTTTTTTGTCTTTCGATAGAGATGGCTCGCCAGTGAAAGTTGCTTGTCCTTGAGGCCTCCACTGTCCCCCCTTCCATACAGCCGTTCTTGCATGCCCCCCCCACCCCCCGGACCACTGAGATCAAGGACGACGTTTGAGCTACGTCTTTCTTCTCAGGAGTCGGGCCTCCCCCTTTCCCCCTTTGACCTTTTTTTTTTCTCTTTTTCCTGGCTTTGATTTCGGAAAGCGCCACCGTATGGAATGGTTCCCCCCCCCCTGATGGCCCCCTTTGGTCTTTCCTTCGGATTTTTCCTTGTGACCTACGCCCTACGATTTCTTTTTTTTTCTCGAGACGCATTTTCTCCCTTTTGAGTTTGACCGCGACCTTTTTCGTGCCCTTTCTTTTTCCTACGCGGAGAACCTTGCCTTTTGTGCCGAGAGAAAGCCCACTTCCGTCCGCAGCACCCCCCTCCCCCCCCCCCCCCCCCTCTAACTTCTCCGAGATTCCGGTCCCCCTGTCTCTTTTTCGTAGGTTTTCTGGAACCCTGGAATCCTACACTGTCCTTTCAGGGATGGATTTTTTCCCTCCCCCCCCATATCCTTTGCGGATGCTGACCTTACCCCTTTTCCCACTTTGATTCAGCGGCACTGACAGCCAGCGAGGGGTGGCAGGAATTTCTTCCCGCAGCTCCCTGAGCCCCCCCCCCTGCTATCCTATTCTCGTGTTGTTGTTGAGAGTCACCAGATGTCCTTTCTCCTCCGGACTTCCTCTATTTCCCTTTTGGTGTTCCTTTTTTCTCTCGCTGCGAAAAGTCCCTTATCGGATTGGAGCAGTGTTTCAGCGCGCTTTTTCGCGTCATTTCCTCCTTCACAAACTCCCTCCCCCCTACCTCTGGCGCCTTCCCCTCGTTCGGAAAGACCAACCACATTCCTTTCCCAAAGTCCCCCCATTTTTGCGGCCCCGTTTGAGGGCGGCCGTCCATTCCTTTTTCTCCTACGCTTTCTGAAGGTCGCCACGTTCTGCTTTTCCGAGCAAGGTTTTAAGGTTTTCGGCCGTTTTTTTTCCTGCCATCCCCCCCCTCATCCTTACCTGCTCTGAGGCTTGTTTTCTGACGGTACCTGTATTCCCCGCCGAGCACTGCCTACCCACCCAGTTGAATGCTGGGTCACGAGTCAGCTTTTAAGGTCTCAAACTCCCAGCCCCTTTTCCCCTTTTGCATCAGAACACGAACTCGGGAACGCCCGGCGTGCTTCAGACAGCCTCGGTCGATAGTAATTGTTTCCTCGGTGGCCTCGGACACGTCCCTTTTGGTAGTCTTCCTTTTAACTTGTCGCCTCGTCCTCGAAGCCCGCCCGTTTTTGGGTTTTTTGGCCCCCCAGCTCGATTCCAGAGCTGGCGTTACAGTTTTCCTCTTCCAGGGTTTTTTTGCCACGGTTGCCACTTTTTTTGCTTTTTTTCCCACACACCCAAGCCGCCACGCTTTTGGGCTTGCCCCCCCGCGCTCCCCTTCTTTCAGCCCCCAGGGGGTTCCCCCAAGGGCCGCCCCGTCAACCGGTCTTCCTTACCCCGTTTTTCCTCCAGGTCCTCCCCGGCCTTGGTTTTTGTCACACGGTGCGCCGTAGCCTAGACCATCTCGCCCGGAGCACGAGCTACCTTTCTTCACGAACCTAGAAGGTTCTCCTTTGCGCTCGGTTTCCGTCTTTGACTCAACGTTTTGGCCCAGTGCTCAACTTCTGAACGTGGGAATGGAATTCTCCCCTCTTGGTGGCGGCTTTCCCCCCCCCCCCCCCCGTTTCAAAAAGCTCCGGGTCTTTTCCCCCTTTTCCAGATAGGCCCTTGTCGCAGACCCTTTCAGTATTCCCCGCCAAGGTTTTCCAGCCCCCGTTCCGCGCTTTTGACCATCCCGCGACCCGTTTAGCAGGTCGTCCAGCAGCGGGACAGGATCTGCTCTCTCTGGCCCCCTCCCCCCCCCCCTTTTGCCGACTCCCCCTCGTTTGACAATTCCCCCCTCCACCCGCGGCTCGCTTGCGCCCAGTTGCCAGGCCAATTTCTTTCTTTCCGCTGTTCATTTTTCCTTTTTTGAGAGAGATGCTGCTGGGGTTTATTTGCCAGTTTGAACTGCGCCAGCTCAGAGCAGAGTGCTGGCGCCCCCTTCCCCGCCTGCTTCTTCTCTTCCCACCCACCTTACCATTTTCAGGCCCCCTGTTGCCCCTGAATTGCTCGCCGGGTTCGCTTTGGTCACCCCCCTGACCTGGCCGCGGTGACTTTTTTTGTGGTCCGTTTTTCTGCACGACCTGTGTCCTGCGTTCCGCCCCCGGTCGCAGACCTTGTTTTTGTTGCCGCAGTTTCCTGTCCGGCGCTTTTTCCTGGTGTGATCGCGTACTCGCACCCAACGTGATTTTTTTTTTTTTTTGTTTTTTTTTTTTTTTTGTACGTTTTTCCTTTTTTTTTTTTTTTTTTCCCACAATGGTTTCCAGTTTTTCCCTTTGGCGATTTCCCGCAGCCAGGCCTGCGGGTCTTTACCCAGCCGAGACCGCTGGTTCCGTTTTTTCCGCCCTCTCCCCCTCCCCCTTCGCACTCGGACGCTCCTTTTTTGGGTAGTACGCGGTGCCCTTTGTTTTGGCGCAGAGGGTAGGCGCCGTTTTTTTTGGTTTTCCCCTGGCTTCCCCCCCCTTTTGGACCTTCCCCCCCCCCCCTGTCCGCCCCGATGGCCGTGCCCGCTGCCAGTGTCGAGTGTCGGTGAGATAGTCTTTTGGGTGGACCCTTCCCCCTTCTGGTTTTTTTACCCCTTTTCTCGGACACCATGCTGGTAGCCCCAGCATAAGACTGCCTGTAGCCGGACTGCGCCGGGCGTCGGTTGTTCGACGCCTTAGACCTGCGCCCGCTTCTTCTTTCTTTTACGGGACCCCCTCCCGACTCCGGACCATGGTTTGGTCACGCTGTCCAAGCTGTTGGTGGGAATTGACATACTTCCCTTGCCCCGGAGAACACCCTCTTAACCTAGCCGATGGTTTTTTTTTTTGGCAGTTCCCGCCGATCCGAAACATTCCCTCCCCCCTCTCTGTCTCACGGAACCGTTTCCTGAATTCACAGTCTTCTTCCCACCCCCGTTTTTTTTTTAACGTATCGGCCACCCCTTCATTATCGGGCCGCCTTTTTTGCCCGCTCGCTGGGCCTTTTTCTGGTTACCGAGGCCAGAACGTCCCTTTGATTTCCCCCTTTCCAACGGGCCGTCCTCCTCTGGACCCGGCCTCGCGGGTAGGGACGGGCTCTCTTTTTTTATTTTCCAGCAGGCACCCTGGGGCATCTTCTTTTTTAGAGCTTCCCTTCTTCCCCAGGTTTTTTGACACGTAATCTTCTCGCGCCCTTTTTTGTTGCGAGAGATGATGAAGTCCCCCAACCTCCGTTTATCAGGACTTCTGGGCACCGCACGCCACTTGACCGTGGAAATCGAGGCCGCTTTATAGCCCCCCCCCCGCCAAACTCTGGAGTCATTTTCCGGCCCCGCAGGTCGTCCCCATCCCCCCTTCTTTCCAGCCAAGTTTCTGAGTCTTTTCAGACACCCCTTTAACCTGACCCAATTCGGCCCCGTCTTCTCAAGCCCGCGTTTGTTACGAGTTGACCGGATTTTCTTCTCTTCCCCCCGGCAAGGTTTTTTTCTTTTCCTGTCAGAGAGCCCATCCGGAGTTTCTCACGGGCTGAAGTCTTCCCCACGTTTACCCCCCTGGACAAGGCTTTGCAGCTTACTGGCGTTCTCATCACCCCTTAGGCTCTTTTCAGAGGGGATTCGGTCTTCCCCTCATCTACGGGCCTGATGGTCACCACCCTCTCCTTCCTTCTTTTTCACAGCCCGAACCTTCTTTTTTGACCTCCCCCCCCCCGCTTCACAACGAAAGCTCTGATTTGTCCTATGATCATCACCTTTTTTTTCCTGCCTCAACATCTGGGATTTGCCCACCCGCGCCTCTTTTGCCGCGTCCCGCGACCGGCATTCTTCCGCCCGCCTAGTACTGTGATTCCACAAGTTTCTCCCCCCCCAAGGTGCGTTTTTTTTCCCCGCACTTCTTAACTTTTCTTCTGACAAGTCCCGATCTTCCTTGACGGACCACTGCCCGGAAGATTTTCCCCCCCCCCCCCCACCGGGACTTCCCCTTGATTAGACGCTTTTCTGAACGCACCTCGCGACGCGCCAGCTCCGACCCCCCCCTGTTTTTTGCTGAGGAACCGGACCAACACCCCTCTTTTTTTTTTTGCTGTTTTCCCCCCCAGCCCCCCCCCCCGCACTGTCCCCTCCCCCGAAGTCCCCCTCGCAGCCCGGAGCACTCTGCTAAATTCGTGGTCTTTTCGCACGGTGAGCAGATGCTCTTCTTCCTCGCAAGCTCCTCTCCCTCCCCCCGTTCCCCCGGTCTGGCAACATTCCCCTTCGCGAACATACCCTGCGGCCCCCCTTCCTGCTACGTTTTTTCTCCCCCAGGCCGCCCAGACTTCCCCCCCCCCCCCCCCCACAACCGACCCGTTTTAACCGCACCCCACACCGGGTTCTCCTTCCCCTCTTCCCGGTCTCCACATTCCTTGAGAAGGTTTTCTTTCCTTTTTGTTCACACGGCTCCCCCGTTTAAAAGGCCTCTCAGCGTCAGGTCCCCCCCCCCCCCCCCCCCCCCCCCCCCTGCCGATGCCTGCGCGATCGAAGGGGGACCATTTTTCACCGCAACGCCCCCTGCTTTCTTTTCCTGTTTCTCCTTGGGACCTCCCTGATCCCCCCTTCACTCCAGCCTACTCCTTCTTCTGAGAGAGATGAGCTGGGAATTTTTCCCTCCTTCGCCCTGCAATCGCGCAGGCGGTGCTGATCCCGTCTTCCCGGCCTTTCCCCCCTGACGGTCTCATTATTTTTTTTAATGGCCGCTTTTTTTTCGACCTGCCTCGCCCCCTTTTTTTAAACCTACGGGCCGGCGTTTTTTTTTCCTTTTACCCCGGTTTTTTTTATTTTTAGGTTCTTTGCGACGGGGCCTTTTTTGGACGATATGGCCTTCCTCTGAGCCCCCCGGTTCCCGCCTCTTTGCCGTGCGCTTAGAAATTCTTTCTGCAGTCCGCTTTCTTTAAAGGCTGCGACGTTTTTTTGCTGAGGTCCCCCCCCCCCCCCCCCCCGTACTGGACAACTGCTGATTTTTACCCGCCTGTTTTCCCTCTTGAGCTGCTGTCGCCCCCCTGTTTTGCATGCCTACCCCCTAGAACCGGGTGTTAAGGTTTTTTTTTTTTTTTTTTTCCTCTTTTTTTTGCCATAAACCTTTCCCCTCCAGACCCCTGAGTTTTTGTGGATTCTCTTTTGAGGCCTGTTTTTGGTCCCTTTCTGTGGCCAGGGCCGGTCTTTTTTGACCTTCACTCCGGTCCGGTTTGGTTTTTTTCTCTTCTTTGCGTTTGCCTAACCCCGTGTCCTCGGAGTTGGTCATTTTTTAGAGGAGCAACCTTTTTCCCCCAAAATCATTTTCTGGCCCCCTACAGCTTTCCTTGACTTTTTGGACCCCCCACCCCCTTCTTGGTCGCCTGGTATCAGGGGGGGGGACTTTCTGCCTCAGTAGTGTTTTTTCCCGGGTGCGTTCACGAGTCTTTTTTTTTCAGGGTTTTCCTTTTTTGGCGTTTGTGAACGAGCCTTTTCGCTGCTCCTGGTGGACCAGCTTTCCTCCAGTCACTTTTTTTTTCCCTGCTTTCTACTTTTCGGCTACCGGCCTCGACCCGACCATCAGCCCCCCCGCTGCCGAGCCTCCCTTTGGCGAGGCCTGGTGAGTTTTTTTGAGGCTGACTACTGCGTTCTCTT
>Ga0179593_1661176_pt1 | contig 10802 bp, 17 predicted proteins | sample CZODoug2_1_08_16_FD_185931 | JGI IMG/M metagenome (GOLD analysis project Ga0179593, IMG submission 185931) | Vadose zone soil fungal communities from Angelo Coast Range Reserve, California, USA - CZODoug2_1_08_16fungal (PacBio error correction) | ecosystem: Environmental > Terrestrial > Soil >... | reverse complement strand
ACATCATTTTCCTCCCTTCTCTTCTGGCGGATCTTTTTCCCTGCAGATCGGAGGAAGCTCCTTTGTCAGAAGATGAAAAGCGGTAACACTAGTCCCCTCGCTCTTTTTTTTTTTCCTCTTTGGGTTCGTGGTTAGACCTGGAAGATGGCACACCCCTTTCCTTCTTGACGGAAGGCTGTCAGCCCTGATGCGCCCGCCAGCATGTAGAAATAACCGGTTTCTGGAACGAGGCTTTCCTCCCTTTGCAATTTTGGGTCTTGCAAAAAATGTCGCAAGCTTTCCGTCTCTTTCGTTTTTCTCACGACACTTCTTTTCTAGTCCCTTTGCAGTAACACGGCCCTCACAGTTTTACTTTCCGTCTTTCCCCCTTCCGATATAGACAAACCTTTTCGCTCGGGCGAGGACTTTTATCTTCCGGAGTACTCCTTCCAAACCCCATGGGTGTGGATTTGATTAAGCGGTCTTCCCACGTTCGCTTTCCCCCCCTGGACTAGGCGCCCCTTTCCTCCATGATCCGTTGAAACCCAACGGGCATGCTTCTGAAATGAACCAGTCCCCTCCCCCCTTTTCCTTTTGGAGGAGGACGCTTCCCAGCGCGCCGCGAGCCCTCCCCCTTCGCCCATCCGGAGGCGACCATTATAGGCCCGTGCCTCTGCCCACACCCCCCCCCCCGACCTCTGAGAGAGTGTGACTCCCCTCATTTTCTCGATACTGCGCCTTTTTTTAACTTCTCCGCAATGCAGTTAAAGGACCCCCCCCCATCATCACATCCCCCCTCTTTCTTAAGATTACACGGCATGACAGATATTTTCTCTTCCAATTAGTTTTCGACTTTGACCAAGGGAATTCCCCCTCTGAACTCGCCTCATTTGAATAGGCCTGGTCGTATAATGTTTTCTCCTACTTCCCCCCAAACATCCTCTCTCCTTTAGGGAAAGGTTGACAGTTTTAACGCCCTTGAGGCGGCTTATGGAGCTTTTCCTCTCTTGCTTCGGCGGCTTTTCTCTCCGGTCCAGGAGGAGGGAGGTCGGGTTTTCCCTCCAAAAGGAGGAGGATTGTTTGGTTGGCGCTTTTATCCGGGCTCCTTCTCTCGGCTTTGGCCGGGCTCTCCAACAGGTCCTTTTTCCGTTTTATTCTCCTTGCGCAACAGGAGTCTTTTGCGGCCCTTGTCGTGGCGTCTTTTTCATTCCCTTGCGCCTCAACACAAGGTTTTTCTTTTTCTTCGTGGGTCTTTTGGGCTCTCCATTGGCGGTGGCTCTTTTTCTTGCGCAGAAGATTTTTCCTTTTCTGCGGCGCTTTTTTTTTCCTCCCCGTGGAATTCGGAGACCCGTCCGGAAACATTGGTGTAGGGGGCTTTCTCCATCCCGCTTAGCCGCTTGTCGGCACTTCTCTGGTTGTAAGACTGATACAAGGCTTTTTCCCGGCTTTGTTTTTCCGGGACAATCTTTTTTTTTCTCCCCCAGGGCCTAGCTTTTTTTTCCGAGTAGGAAAAAACAACCAAAAAAAAAAACAAAAACACACACGGTTTTCCTCCAGATCCCTTCCGCTTTCCCGGGACGAAGGCTTTGGCTGAGCAGTCGATGATGTCGGTCTTTTTTTTCCCTTTTCCCCCCGATTTTTTCTCGTGTCTCTTATGCCACGGCGCAGGCTTTTCCGGTGGGAGACGGCATGTTCCCCTTTTGGTATCGGGAACACCTTTTTTTCCCCTCAGGCGATTTTTCTTTCTTTGGAGGCCTTCCTTTTTCTGAACCGCTTGTCTCGACCTGCTCGCCTGCGAGGCCCTTCCTTGTGGGCTCTCCGTTGTTTTTTTTCTCTCCGTATCCAAAGCAGAATCCCGGGCCTTTCCTCCTCTTTCCCCCCACAAAGAGGGTCAAGTTCCCCTGCCGTCTCCCACGCCGCCTTTTTCCCCCTGTCTGTTCCCAAAGAGGGTCAGACTTTTTCCCCCCTCCCCTCTCCGTTTGCCTCCTGGGTCCCTTCCCTTTCCCATGTCCTCCCCCCAACTACGACGACCTACTCCCTTCCCATTCCTTTTAAAGGAAAACCAAAGCTGCAGCCGCGCATGGACTGTTTTTTTCCCCCCTTTTGCCCCCTCTCCTCCCCCTTTCCTGACTGGAGAGGAACCCCCTTTGTACCGGAAACCCCCATCTTTCTTTCTGGATAAGGCGTTTTTTCCCCCCCCACTGAATCCCTTCCCCTCCTACCAACGTTCCCATCCCAGAAACCAAAGGTGCCCCGCGCTCTCCCCTCACTCACTTCCCACAAGAAGTCTTTTAGAAAGAATTGTCACTCTTTCGTGAGAGACCCTCAGAAAACCACCTCCATGTTGAGAGACCCCTTTTTTCTCCTACCAAAAGACGAAAACTCCTCCCTTGAGCCCCCTCAAGAAAACGACTCCTTGAGAGCAGGTTCCCCCCTCCGCCACCTTTTTGAGAACGGAGCTCCAAAGAAGCAACCCCGTCCCCTCACTGTTGGATTCCAGCCACCTCCTCAAAAGACCTACTGTTCTCACTCTTCAGAAAAACAACCGCTTCCTACTGTTTGAAGATTGAACCCCCGCCGCAACCGCAGCCTACCGGTTTCCCCCCCCCCCCCCCCCCCACCCCGGCTCCTCCCCCGCCTGCGGCCGCCAACGTCCCTTTTCCCCCCCCCTCCCAGCAGAACCTCCCCTCCGTGTCCACCTCTTTTTTTTTCAAAAACTTGCCCTCCGCCATGCAGATACGAGTTAGGAGTGGCGCTCAGGATACTCACTTCCCACGTCCAGCTAAGGAAGTCTTCTTGCGAGGTCTTTCAGTCTGCGCTCCCACGCTGCCTTTCCGCAAAATATGCTTCTGGCGCTTTTTTTCTCCTCCGAAAAGCGTTACTTCTCTTTTGCGGGTGGAGGTCCCCCGATTTGAGGCAGTAACTATTTTTCTGATCGCCGATCTCTTCCCTTCTTTGTAAAGAGGGCCGCGATTCGATGTGGTGCGTTCTTCCGTCTTCTCTGCCTCGTTTTGGGCGGACTTATTGGCGGCCCGGCGTCTCGCTTTTTTCCTTCACAACCGCCAGTTTCTTCTCCCCCTGAGACTTTTTTCCCCGTTCGAAGATTCTGCGATCTCTTCCTGGGCTTGGCAACAAGTTCGCCGAGGTTGCGAGGCTCTCTTCCCCGATTAAGCCAAATCCACTTCCCATTTGGGGTTTTTCTTTTGCACCTCGCCGCTCACTCCTCCCCTTCGCAAGATGCTTTTTCCCGAATGGCTGATCTTGTTCGGGCGGCCCTACACTTCCTCTGTTGTTGCTTTTTCTAAGCCCACTTTTGAGCAATAAGTTGAAGAACGCCCCCGCTTACTTTTTTCCCCCCTTAAGAGAACTGTGGACCTTCCTTCTCCCTTGTCCGCCATGCCGCTTCGACATGCGTTACCGTGGTCTTTGGCGATAATGCAGGCTTTTCCCTCGTAAGCTACCTTTGCTATAAGACGACAGTTTCTTCCCACGAACACCAAGAGCACGCTCCCTTCTCTTGGACCCTCATCGAGACTCCTCTTGCCTCCAAGAAGGAGAGAATAATATCGAGGGGTTCTTCCCCGACCCACTTTGATCCTTTCTCTTCCTCTCTTAATAATCAATCCTTTTTTTCGAGAGATACATCCCCTCTTTCCCTTTTTTTCTCCCTGGATGGCGGCTCCCCCGATAGACATTAGGCGCTCCTTTCAGATGAAGGCTTCTCTCCCACCGAAGAAAGCTTTCCTTGGCGTAGATGAGGCTGATCCGTTTCTACTTTCACAAATTTACGGCTTGACTCCTTTCCTCCCCCCCCCTCGGCTCTTTGAGCCACGTCCTTCGAAATAAAGGCGCATGGCCCCCCCCCCCGACGTAGTACCCTCCCTCATGGTATAGTGGAAAAAACCTTTCCTTTTCTAGTCGACTTCTTTTCTTTTTCAAGGATTCAGGCTGGTCTTCCTCGAAGGTAAACTTCCTCCTTCACTTCCCCCGAGGCAAACGTCTATCTCTCCCACGGAACATATGCGCCTTTTTTTTCCTTCTCGGAGGTTCCCTAGTCCCCCCAAAATCCTATTGGATTGGATTAAGCGGCCTCCGATTAATCTCCCCCTTTCGAAAATTGCAGCTTCCCCTTTCCCCAGTATCCTCCCCCACACCCCTTCCTTCGAAATATTTTTTGAAGGTTTTCCTAAATACCCTTTCTTTGTTGTTCTTCTTTATGAAAGCGCTCTCAATTCCCAAGAAAATAATTTCCCCCCCCCCCCCCTACTTTCGGAGATTGGCCCTTGACAGGGTAACAAAAAAGAGGAACGCCTTGAAGCCGATCTTCTTTTATCTTTCCACATCCCTCTTCTCCTTCGCCCTTCCCCCACATCCAACCATCAATAAAAGATTCTTAAGTCTACACCGCGGCAGAATTTTCCCAAGAGTTCCGCATCTTTCTCTGTTTTTTTTTTCCTCCGAATGGACATGGCACGAGTTTCCTCTCCCCCCCTTTAACTGAATTTTTCTTGCTAGGGTCGTACCTCCGATTAATAAATAGTAGCTTCCCCCCCTCATCCTTGTTCCCCTATTCCTTGGAACGGGATTGCATGACGCTATTCCCTGGTGAGGCTTGGATTTCCTCTATTCGGCTGCGTGAGGTGGAGGAGCCTTCCTTGAAACATGCCTCTTCTCAGTTTTGGGGGTGAGGGCGGGAGCGTCCACATTAGGAGGAGGTTTTTTTCTTCCCTTCAACCTCCAGGGAGTCGGTGACGGCTGCGCCTTTCTTTGCTTACAGAGCGGTGGAGGAGTTTTCCTTTGAGAGAAACCTTCCGGTTTCGGGTAGGAGAAGGGCGTTTTTCCCGGCTTATGGCTTGCGGTTTTTTCTAAGGGAGAGAAAAGCCTCGTCTGGTGGAGTTTCTCGCCGGGGCCCTTCGCTGTCGTTTGCCGGTGGAGGGACGGCACATTTCTCCTCCTCAGTTTCGATTACGGAGTTTCCTCTTTGAGACGAAGGTAGGACCCTTTTTTTAGTTCGAGGAGACCCTCTTCTTTTCCCTTTTTTTGGTTTATTTTAAAGGGAGGCACCTTTCTAGGCGCTCCGTGGTTTTCTCCTTGAGTAGGCCAGTGGTTGTCCGCATTTTTTTTCCGGCGCGTCCTTTTGTTTTACATCTGCTTTTGTGCCGCGTTTCTAGCCGATGGTGTCGTTTCTGCAAATGCAGCAGCTTTGATTTGGTTTAAGGGGCCGACGGGATTTGGTTCCCCCCTCTTTCGGCGTAGGGTCGGCTTTTGACTTCTTTTTCTCGGAAAGACCTTTTTTTTCTCCTTCGATTCCGAGGTGACTCTTATCAGAGGAAAGACCTGATTATGCCCCCTTTTTCTCCGCCTCGCTTGAGAAGTGCCTGCGTTTTTTTTTTGGTATCGGGAACGACCTGCCTCGATTTCCCCCTCCCAAGTGGGGTCGTTCGGCGATGCTATCGATTCCCATCTCTATATTGTAATCCTCCTCCGTTTTTTTTTTTCCTTTAAGGTCCAGACCGATAGGCATCTCCCTTTCTTGAAAGAAGCAGTCCGGATCAAAATTTTCTCCCCCCCTCCTTCTAAAAAGACGAAAGCATCGTTCCTTCTCCTTTGCCTAAGAATTGTCCCCCCCCCTTCCCCCCCTCTGGTCAGAATCCCCTTCCGAAGCATAGCCGCTCCCTCAGAGGGTATACAGCCCCCCTTTCAGGTTATCACTGCCTCCCCCCAGAAGAAAGAATCCCCTTCTCCTGCAAGAAGAACTCGTCCGGAAACCCGAAGGGAAGAAGATGGGCAGTTCTTCCCGTGAAACCTGTCTACCCCATCCCCAAAATAGGATCTTGGAGAGGACAAAAGAGATTGTCCCCCTCCCCCCCCCCTCCTTTTTACGTGCTCCCCCCTGCCTAATACTAGCCGACACCCTCTAAGGAGAGAACGGACAACCTCCCGCAGAAACCACTTTTTCTGTATAAGAACTAAAAAGAAGGATCCATAGTAGAAAAGAAGGCCTTTAAGAACCTTTTTTTTTTCTGTGAAGAACAACAACCTCCCCCTCACAGAATAATGTTTTCATCGAAGACCCTCCCTTATCCTAAGGAGGTTTTTTTTAGTCCCCCAGGAATCAGCGGACCCCCAGAACGAAACCCTTTTGACCCCCCCACCGCCGTCCAAGAATCCTGTGCTTTCCCGGAGCCAACGCCGCCCCTTTTTGAGGAGCCCTTCCCCCCTCCCCTCCTCCACCGCCCTTTCCCGGCCTGTTGCGCGCCCGGCCGCAGCCAACGACCGTTGCGCCCTTCTACACCGCCCGCTCCTCCCTCGTGCTGCGAGTGCCAGCTCCCCAGCATCGGCGGCCTCCTTTTTCCCCCCTCCTTCCCAAACGTTCAACCTTGCCCAGACGAGATGAGGAGGGTTGAGCAGACTCCCCCTTCTCTTTGAGGGTTTCAGGCGTGATACGCTAACGCCTCTTCCCCCCCTCCTGAAGTCTTTTTAGTTCGCTTTGTTTTAAATTAGAAGCGTCCCCTTAAGACCGCATACTTTTGCACTCCGAGGTGTGAGACTCCTCCTCCCCTTTTTTCATCGGAGCCTCTTGGTGGCGGGCCTAGTAACTGGAGCTCCCTTTTTTGCACTGATTCGTTTTCTATCGTCCCACGAGGGAAGAGAGTACGCTTTGGTTTTCCCCTTCCCCCTGCAAAGCGCCCAGAATGGTTATGAAATGAAAGACGGTCCTTTTTTTTTCCTTATTGGCATTGCTCGTCTTTTGATGGAATCGAGGCCCTCCACCCCCCTCCCTTTTTTATTCTGCGAAGGCGCCTTTCTAGTACGTCCCTTATTGATGACGTTTGGTTTCCGAGATAATGGGGACGGATATTTTTTTCGGAAGATTTCCTTTTTTGAGATTTCTCCCCTTTTCTTGCCAGCACCTGGCATCCTTGGGTGGACTCTTCAGGAAAACAATTCCCCTTTCGCCCCCCACCGACCTTCTCCTTGTATTTGGACGATAGGTTTTCCTGCCGTGAACGGTGCAGGTTTGGTGACGTAGTCGACTTTTCCATCCCAATCGTGGTTAGGCCCCCTTGAGCAACGCCTCCCCAGACCTCCCCTCTCCTCCAGTTGACCCCCTTTTGACATGGTCAAATTCTTTTCCCTAGCGCTTGCCTTACTGCCCTTGATGAGAAATGAGAGCTTCCGTGGTCCCCTCATCAGGGCTCTCGTCTGCCAGTCCAAAGTTGGGCCACCAGCCCTTCCCCGCAGAGAAGAACCGACACCCATATTCCCTTTCCTTTCATGAAGGAGGTGGACCATCTGACGCGCTTGGCAGCTGAGGCCCTCTTTCCCTTATAGAGCTTTCCTCGTACGCCAGCCGGATCTCAAGTAGAGATGTATCTCCTTCTTCTTCTCTTGTGTTGAGAGAGCCACTGCGAAATGATCCGGTGGCGGAGCGCTCCTTTTTTTCTTGCCCCAGCTCGATCATTCTTTTTTCCCTAGCTTCTTGATAGTCACCGCCTCCTTTTCACGCGAGCATGTAGAAGTTTTCCGTGTTCGTGAGCATGCGTTTTTTTTCCTTCTTTTTTCAAAGTTACGCGGACGTCTTGCCGCGCTAGGCCTCCGTAACCTCTCTCCTTTTGCAGGAGGCCTTTTTGTCCTGGTAAAGAAGGTGCCCTTCTTTTTGGATTTGCCCCAAACTCCTTGCGAAGGCGTGCTCACCCTTCCTTCCCCCCGCCACGGCTGTGCCTCCCCTCCTTCTACGTCAACCTCCTTTCACGGCATTGCCTTGGCCCGCTCGCCGATCTCGCCCCCCCCTTTTTTTGGTCGGAGTGATTCCTCTAGTAATTGTTCCTTTAAATACAATTTGCCACCCCCCTCTATTGGATTTGTCGCTGGTAGAAAAGTGCCGCGTCCCATCGTCAAAACGGAAGGCGAACTGAATATCGTCCAAGAACCAATGTAGGACCGGCGCCGGCGCATCCCAAACTTGGACGGGTGGTGGCTTTCTCTCGATAGCTCGCCTCCTCTCCCCTTTTCCCCCCATAAGGAGCAAAACTCCCCTTCCCCCTTCCCTCTTTCACAATTTCTTCCTCTTTAACCCTTCCCCCCTCGGACCGCGCCTTTAAGACAAGATAGCTGAATTTCCTTGCATCATTCTTATCTTAGTTCTCCCTAAAGAGTTCAAAGGAACTCCCCCCACCCCCCACATCATACATCTCCCTTCTCCTCTAAAATCTTTTCTCCGTTCAAAAAGAGTGATGCAATTCTTGGGAAGATTAGAATTCCCTTTTTCACGTCCGGTCATAACTCCCCCACCCCCAATGAGAATAGATGAAGCTAATCGGTCGCCTGAGAGCCAGCCTCTCTTATGAGCCCCCTTTGCAAGGTTGACCTTGCCAGAGTGAAAGTCTGATTAAACTCCAGGAGTGAGGATGGCAGAGTCAGAATTCTGGCGGCGGCGGTGGCGGACGCCTCTCAAAAGGAGGAGGAGGTGTTCCCCTTTGTTGGGGAAGGGAGAGCACCTCTGCGGCGGTGGTGGAGTCTTTTGGTCGAAGGAGGCTCCGGAGGGGGCGGTTTGAGAGTCAAGGCGGCGGTTGAGGTGGCTTTTCCGCCGGGGATTTTCTTTTCCTGAGGAGGGTGTCGGAGAAGGGAGCGCCCTTTCGTCTTCCTTAAGCGAATGTCGGTCCCACAGCAGTCTTCCCGGGGGTTTTTTCAAAGGAGGAGGTGGCCTTGGCAGGTTCCTTCTGCACGGGCTCCTCTCTTCAGGGGACGGAGGCAGCATTCGCCGGACCTTCTGGAGCTTTCGGGACAGCTTTTCCCAAATGTGGTGTCGGGGCTTTTTTTCTTGATTTGAGCCTGGCTTCCTTATCCGATGGGTGTAGGCTTAGTAGGCATTGGTTGTCCCCAGCCTTAGCACCGTCTTAAGAGGAAATATGCTTCCCCCCGAGACAGGCCCTCCTCCCCCTTCAGATGGGGTAGTCCTTTTTCCTATCCCCTTTTCTTTTCGGCTTTTTCGGGACGTACCGGATGTTCCCTGATCTGCGATTGCTGCGGCCTACCCGAAGGGATGACTTTTCTTCCTTTGAACGTCTTCGGCGATCCTCCCTTCCCGCCGCGGCTGAAACGCTTGTTTCTTTCTTAACCCTTGTCTGCCCCTTTCGCGATGAGGACGGTCTTTTCGACGGGCCTCCCGGCTGACCCGCTTTCTCGTGAAACATGTTTGTCTCCTTCGGAAACGAGGGGGGGCCCATTTTCGCGGGTGGGTTTCCGCCATCGGAAGTTGCGTCGTTGGTGCGAGTTCTTCTCGTCCCCTGGAGCCTCTTACGCAGTTCTGACGGGCTTTCCCGCCGCTGCGGGCGGGCATTTCTTTTGTTTTTGGTACTCGCAGTGCATGGTGTTCGTCTCCTTCGGTGTCGTGTGTGGTGCGCCCTTCGGCTGTGGAGCCTGTCTTTGTTGGTGTATCCTGGGGTGGGACGCGCCCAGGTTGCCGGTGGTCGGGAGTCCTGCCTATCTGGGGGTCGGAGAGTTGGCGGTTTCGAGGGGGGGGCGCGGTTGGGGTTTGCGTGGGGTCTTCTGCGCTGTCTTTTGGGAGACCACTTCTTCCTTTGAGAGAGATCCCAAGACTCGAATTTCGTCTGCCCGTTTCAAAGCATTCCGAAACAAAGTTTCCGTACCCCCCTACAGAATCGCAGAGACCTGGGTCCCACGATCATTTTTTCCCCTAAGATTACACACTTTTCTCTGCCGTATCCAGCCCCCTGAGAACGGTCTCTTTCGTTCACGATACAAAAGAATTTTTTCTTCAGAAATCCTCCCTCACTTCGCCTGATCCAGGACCTCCGGCGCCCGGAAAAACCTTCATCCGATGCCTTTCCTTTTCCCAGTTGAATACCCCCCCCATCCCCAGGTCAGCTGGCGCTCCCCCCCTTTTTGTACCGGAAACCCGGGCGGCACTCCCCCCCAATGCCTATTCCCGACAAATCGCTCCTTGTCCCCCTTCCAAAAGCTCCCCCATTCCCTCTTTATACGAAAGAACACCACCCCCTCTACAGCTGTCGTAAGCCACACGGCTCCGCCTTCCCCTTCTTCTGCTGCGCGACCTTTCGCCTCCCCCCGCAACCCTCCCTCGCCTTTTTTCGCCGCCCACCCGCCCCTGTTGCGCGGCCCGTCTTTCCCCCCGTCCCCCCCCCCGCCCCCCTTCTTTTTTTTTCGCCCGGTGACGCCCCGCCGCCCCGCCTCTCGGCTCCTCCCCCCCTTCCCCCGCCTCCTGTTCTCCGGAGCCGCCACCTCGCCACCGCTCCTTCCCCGCTCCCTTGCAGCACCACTAGACTTTCTTGCGATTTTCCCTCCCAGCGCCACCTCCCCCTTTTTCGACGAAGGATCCGCACCTCCCCCTCCTCCGCCGCCTCCACGCGTCTCTTCCCTCCTACACCTGCTCCGGTCTCAAAGCAGTGAAAGCTTCCCCACGGTCAACCTTCGATCCTTTCTTTCCGAAGCGACGATCTGGAGCGGTTAGTCCTCAGGATAGACCGATTTGCATTCTTCGGCCTTCCTTTTTCGTCGAGTTTTCTGTTCCATTCGAAGCCGGCCCCCAGCGGACGACTTGAATCACTCTTTTACTATCTTCTCGCGGTTGTATCCTTTTAATCTTTCGATGTATTCTTTTTTTTTGTTTTCGGTCCTTGAACGATTTTGCTGCCGTACCCCGGTAAATAGTTTCCTTCGCTTTCTCCCTCACGATGGCCGCGGTCCGCTTTGGTTGAAGTTTTCTTTCAAGGGGATGGTTAAATGTCCCCTTTTTAGTCGTGGGAGGACTTATTGTCCTGGCCCTGCGCGATGTCCCC
>Ga0179593_1504858_pt1 | contig 10802 bp, 13 predicted proteins | sample CZODoug2_1_08_16_FD_185931 | JGI IMG/M metagenome (GOLD analysis project Ga0179593, IMG submission 185931) | Vadose zone soil fungal communities from Angelo Coast Range Reserve, California, USA - CZODoug2_1_08_16fungal (PacBio error correction) | ecosystem: Environmental > Terrestrial > Soil >... | reverse complement strand
TTTTCTTAAGCTAGTCATGCGTGCACATTCTTTCCATTTTGATAATATTCCCCCTGGATACGTTGGTGTGTGCGACAGACCTGATTGTCCAATAGATGGTCCCCACCCCCCCTACTTTTTTGTCCCCACCCGCGCCAAGCTTTTTTCTTTGCTACTCTGTGCCCCTCCACGTTTGCCCCCACCCTCATCTGTCGCAAAGTCTTGCTTTTTTCATCCCCAAGCGTGTCATATTCCCCTTTTCTCTTCACCCTTTTTCCTCCCCAACTTGCGGTATGGGAAAATTTCTTCTTCTCGTCTTGCCTCCCTGCTTTCTTCCCTGGCGCTTCCTACCGTTTGTCCTAAGAATTCTATCCGATCCCCAGTACTGCCGTTCTTTCTGTGCTCACTGTTCAGCGCCGACAGTTTGAACTGAGGTTCCAGTATTAGAGTTGTTTCCGTTTCAGATTCCCCCATTTTTTCGGATATGAATAATCCAGCCGTCCCCATTTGTTTTTTCAGCTCCCCGCCCCGTGGTCCTTTGCTCATGGACGATCTATACGTATTTCCTTGTCCCACTTTGCAATTGGTTTCCCTTTTCTTCGTGGTGCCTATATTCACGTAGTTTCTAGTTGTTTTTTGTCCGACATGGTTATAGGGCAACCTGTCCGAATTGAGCGGCTAGCGTTATTGTAATACCCCTGTCTTCCTGGACCCCAGTAGAACGCCACCTCCCCGGTGGCTCCCCAATATTTTCACGGGTTCCTGTTGTTCAGTCCGCCTGTCGAATTTTTACACCTAGACCCCCCCTTGTTGATGCTGCGTCCCTCGTTCGAGAATCATCATGACCCATTTCTGTAACACCCCCTTTATTTCTCCGCCCTTGTGTTTGACCATTTAACACTTTCCCATCTTGATTGTCACTGCAGAGTCCCACAGTAATGATATTCCGGTTAGCTCACACTTCTTCCCTTTCTTTCACGTCCCCCTCCCACGCCTTTTAGCCCACCCCCCCCCTTTTTCCCTTGCCCATCGCGACTCTTCGGAAGTGCTGGCCCCGCCTAGACCCTTTGCCTTCCTGACCATGGGCGGAAATTATTTTTCCCCCCACCCCCTCACCAAAGCTGACCCCACTTCTTTGCTGCCCTTAATTCCTTTCTTTTTTTTCACCCCCCCCCCTGTCGTCCCTCTGGTAGCATTATTTCCCCCCCCCAGCACCCATTGTCCATTGAATTTGAACCTACCCCAGAACCCTCCCCCCCTCAATTCCTGTCCCCCGTTGCCCTAATTTTGCCACCTCCCTTTACCCTTTTTCACCTTAGAATTTGGATCCAAAGCATGTGCGGTTCTGCGCCTTTCCTTCAAAGTTTTCGTGCTGCCTCCCCTTTTGGAAATTCGTTGTTCGTATTTTATTGCCTATTTCCCCCGCATCAGTCCCCGATGAGTTTGGGCCTTTCCCTGTTTCCGTGCCCAGTTCATCTTGCCGTCAGTCCCCCCCCATTCCCTCTGTCTTTTTTTACCCGTTTTGTCATCTTGACCAGGCTGCACGAGGCTTTATTTCAAAGCCCACCGGGCAGTCGCAGGCTTTAGTGATCACTGCAGCCCCCGTCCCATTGCCTTGCCTAGTTTTGGCTTAGTTTAGTCAACCGCCATAACCTTCCACTGATTTTTTTTTTACACTGCTCCTTTTGAACTGAACCTCTTTTTTCCCTGACCTTGTCCCCTAATGATTCCCCCCTATTTCCAATCTTTTCATTGTTTGCCCTCGCACTGACTCGCTATTTTCAAAGACCTATCCCGCCGCCTTGACTCTTATTTCCCCCTCCAGTCCAACCCCGCTGCCCTGTGTTTTGGTCCATATCGTCCCCGAAGTTTCTTTTTTGCCGTCTTCCCCTTGCCCTCCCCATTGTTAGAACGGGGCCAATAGTCTCTGCGACCCCCACAAGTTCTTCCCGTATTTTTCCCCCCGATTTTCCAGATAGAGTGGTGCCCGATCCAGTTTTTTTTTTTGAAACACACTGACCTTTGGCCATTGCGAATTAGCTACCCCCCCCTTTTCCCCGTATTTTTGCTCTTCCAAGTTTGCAGCCACCCGCTGGTCCCTTTACCAGGTTTCCCCCATTCATTTTCCCCCCCGACGTCCCTCGCCCTTTTGCCCCCCTTCGCATTTTCCATCTCTTTTCCAGACCTTTTGTATTAGTTCACTACTTCCACCTTCACCGCATGCCCGGTCCTTTTTTTCTGTGCCCAGAAGCTTTTTTTGTCCCCTTGCTTACGCTGCCCCTCTTTTTCGACCCCAAATCAAAGTTGGCCATGAATTCTTTTTTTCTCCCCGGAGTTTTGCCCTCCCCCCCCCCCGTCCAAATAGTCCCGCTTCATGCCCCTTCTGGCTGCAGGCCCCGAGTTTGTTTATTTCTTTTGACACACCCCCTACGTGATTGGTGGATGTTTCCCCCCCCCCCCTTTTGTCATAGCGTGGTTTTTTTCACGCTCCTTAGGTTACCCTATGGCTTCTAGATCAAGCAGTTTCGACCCGAAATCTGCGCAACACCTCTTCTGTTGCAATGTCCCCAATTCTTTTGCTCTCCCAAGTTCCTGAATCCTTCCTGCCGGTTGTTTTGTTTTGGCCTCTAAAGGATTCTCTTGTTTTGATCTTCCCCCACCGAAACCACAAAGTGGTTTCGTAAGTCTTTTCTCCAGAATAATGGGATGGAATTGCCTCCCGCTGTTCTGCCGGCCCGCCGGTCTGTTGTTTCATATGCCCTATTCCCTTTCCTGTGTTTTCTTCCGTCGTTCACTAAGCCTTTTACGCGGACACTTTTTTGTGATCCCCCCCACCCCGTAGACTCTTTCCCCTGTACCCTTCTAACTCGGCTCCCCGGATTCATTACTTGTAAACTTATTTTTTCCCCCGTGTCACCCGTTTGCATATTCCTCCACCAAGTCTTTGGTTATTGTTGTCTTATTCTCCGTTTTTTGCGGCTTGGTGACAACTTGTTTTGTGATCTAGTTTTCGCATCCATGTTGAACTTCGGTTTCCCAACGCGTTTTCTTAGCTTTCCCAATCTCGATCGGAGCAGAGAGTTTGGCAGTTCCATCTTTGGCTCCATGATTCCCTTGCCTTTGGAAACCCCCTTGATTTCCCCATGTTCCCCTTCCAAACCTCGGCCACATTTATCGGTTTTGCCCGGTTCCGCCCAATTAACCCCAATGCGGGGAACGCCGGTGTTCGTATCCAAAGTTCTTGCACAATCGCTCGGCAACTCTGATTGTTCACGTAACTGACTTCCGGCCCCTCTCCCAAATTGCCGGGGAGGCTGACAACTTGGCTTAAAGTTTGTAAAGCACCTTAGTATCTGTTACATCACAACCTCTGCTCACGAGCCTTTTCACAATTTTTCTTTTTGCTATTTCTCAGTAGCCTCACGTCGATGTGTATTTTTCTTGCTTCAAGTCCCGCGCCCCCTGCCCACCTGGCAGTCTGCGCGCTTTCCGGTGAACTGCAATCCTTTTCTTTAGAGTAGTCGGACTGATGTTCCCCCTCCCCTTTGATCCTCCCACAAAACCTTTGAGCTCCACCCTACCCTTTTCTGCCTTCACTCCAAAACCTAGCTCAACTGGTTGCATTGCCTTTAAATTTCAGAAGAAAGTCATGTTTAGTCCAGTGCGGTTTTCTCCCCCAAAGACCTTGGAGAGCTTGCCCTAATCTCTTCATTCCAATTTGGATTCGCTGCGCGGCCAGTCCTTCCCCCCTTTCATGTAACCTCATAGTTTTCAAGTTGGGAACCTTGTTCCATTCCCCAGCCTGACATGTCATGTTGCCCCATCATTGTTTTTTTTGTGTTGGACCCCCCCTCTGTGAAGCTGGAAAGCCTCTCCTGAACCCCCCCAACCACCCCTTTTCCTTATACTTCCAGCCTTTCAGTCCCCCCCCCCCTAGCCCAGTGGAGATTTTCACCCCAATGTCCTTTGCCCCCCCCATTACGACTGGTCCCTTTTCTTACGAGATTTTCTCCTTTTTGCACCACGCGATATGGTCCCGTGATGACATATTAAAAATCAATGGCCCCCCCCCACTTGGTTTTTTACCCTGCTTGTCTTCACTCCTATAGTTCCCAGGGTTGGTTGGGCCAACCTATCCCTCTTGTTCTGCGAGTTCTTGGTGGACGATCCCCTACTTATTTCCTCCCGTCCATTTGCCATGTGTTGTTGCCTGTTTTTTTTGCGTGAGTTTTGCGTGCGTGTACTGCCGCACTTTTTTTTCTTTTCCCTTTGACACCACCCTTTCTTGTTTGCTCTATCGTTTTTTTCCAAGTTTTAGGCTTTACCCTCTTCTTTTTTGACCTCCCAGTTGTGATCCCCTTACGTTGGCACGTTCCCCACGAGCATGACCCTATTCCCCATATATACCTTCCCCTTTTCAGTTTCATTCACACGCCTTCAGAATGAAATGGCCCCCGTCGGTTCCCCTTAATCACGGCTTTCTTCTATCTCAGGTGACCCACTAACAGACTCGCTCATTACTCACCCCTGATTCCTTTACTGCTTCCTGACTCCATTTGGAACACTTCCCCCAAGGCGATGCATTGCCGTCGGGTACTGTTTTTCTTGTTCATCGTGTTTAACTCTTGGGAAGGATTTGGATCCCCGTTTATTCCGACCGCTTTTGTCCACAGTGCTGTTTTTGCCCCAGAATTACACATTCTTTTTCCCCCCCACACCCAAACGACGCCAAAACTCGTGTGGGACCCTATTCACGTTTGAGACCCTTCCCCTTTTCTTTCCACTGGGCGATTCTTTTCCAAGTGCGTCTCTGACAACTTTTCCCGTACTGGCGGGCCCCTGTTACCCTATGTTTTTCTGGATAGTCATCCGGTTGCACGCAACCCCGATCGCGAAATATCTGATTTAAGGACACTTTGAATACCGCAGACCACGTTTTGAGCGCCCTGCTCCCAACCTTGTCTCCAAGCCGTGTCTCACAAAGTTTGAGATTGCAGGTGTCGTCCAAAGTATCTTGAGCTGTCCGTTCCCGTCTTCCCAGATGCGGAAATACCCTCTTTTCCCCTCAGGTTGTCGTGACTTTCCGGCGCCCTCCCCCCTGGTGATGTTGTTGGCCTTTTTTTGCGTACAAAATGATATTTCTATTGTTGACCTCCCTCTTCTTCTGACCAAGTACGCCTTCCTCGCACCAATGGTGTTGTTCCGTTCTTTCATGTCTAGTTCAAACGGTTCGGGCGCTGCAAGAATCGTCCTCAGGGGGGATTGGCATTCCCTCTATTTTTTAGACGAAGCTCTGAAGGTTTTTTTGCCACCCCCTTGACGTCCTTCCCCCCATCTCCCCATGAGTTCAAGATAATAGACCCTACGCGACCTTCCTCTTTTTCTATTTTCAACGTTTCCGTGTTGTCTTTCAGCTACCTTGCGCATACGTTCCTTTTTACCTTCTCCTTTGTGATCCTCTTCAAGTTTCCATGTTCGCTTCGGAAGTGTGCGAACTCTCCCTTTTTCGTCTGATCGTCATAGAAATGTTTGCCCAACCCCCTGCCCACCTGCCCGCCATGAGAGTTATCTATCTGTGCAGAACCCGCTGTACCCCCCTGAACCAGCTTGTTTTTATCGAGACGTTCCCGATATAAATTTTAGAACGTTCCCCCCCCACCCCTCGCCAGTTTTTCAATCGGCACGTATATTCATCCCAGCGTTTGCCGCATCTGTTTTCGTTGTTACTTGAGCGGAGCTTCAGATACTCGCCGTTTTCCCCCCCTTACTTTCTCACGTAGTGTTATTAGTCTCCTGAGCAAAAGTTGAGCGCCTTTTCTTCTTCCAAGTTAGGTATGATCTAGATCCCTTCTCGCATCTGGTTCTGTGGCCGGTCTTCCAATTGCAACGCAGCTCAGTCCTTCCTCGGTCGTTTGCGTCCAGACGTCCCCCCATCTTTTTGGAATCAAACCGATCCAACCGCCTTTCGTATACCCATGGTATCCGGCGAAGCAATCCGTTTCCCCCCCTCCTAGTGGTGTGTGAGTTAATGTCCCCTTGGCAGTATGGAAGAGCCCTTACGAAGGTTTTTTAATTGTGTAACTCCCATGTAAAATCCCTCTGGTCCACCTTGTTCTTTTTGTTCCCACCGGCCGGTTACTCTTAAGGGTCAAAGGTCGTGAGTCCAGTAAGAAACCTCAAGGTGCCGTGATTTGCTTCCTGTCGCGTTCCTTTCATCTTCCCTGTGTGTTTTATGTTCCTCTACTGCGCTAGTGCGTCTTGTCCCCCCTCTCTCTTGATCGCACTTGTCGCTGTAACCCCCCTTCATATGGTTTGAGCCTTTTTCCTGCCAGAGTACGTTCCCTATTCTTCTGGGGAGTCCTTTCCCAACTCTCAACCTCCCCCTTCCCACGATATACACAATTTGTTGTTCAATCGTTTTGTTACCTGGCGCCTCGGCGACGTTTTCCACTGACCAGTTCACCCCTTTCCCATTGGGCCGCAATTGGAACTTTCTCTCGTCCGCCCACGCTCCCTGCCGTCCCCTCCCCTTTGAGCCTTGGTGCAACCCACAAACGTGACGTATGGAGTTTACAAGTTTTTGAGGGGTCTTGTCGTCAGCATCTTCGCATTGGTCTTGGAAGTCTTCAGGTTCCAGTCAACCCATTCGCCGTGTCTAATTTTCTCTGGTTGACCATTCACCTCCATTACCCGTTTACAAATTTTGCATCACCCCGCATTGGTGTTGCATGAAGAACTTTTTGAAGGCGACTCCGCCATGTTGTCTTCCCGTTTTGATGGATGGCCTTAGATCCACCGCTCTTTTCCCCCTGTTCCTTGCGCGTTTTTGAAACTTTTGACGGTGCCCCGCTTTTCCTGCTGTTCCGTCAGTCCCCCCCTTGAACTCGCGCGTTTCCCCACTTTAAGTTCATTCTTTTTGTCATTTCCCCCTCCCTGCGGTGACCCCGTTTTTAGACTAATTTCCCCTGTCGAGGTGACCTTTGTGTCGAGCGCATCACCTCTCTGCTTATTTGCCAGCTTGAAGGAAGAAATACCATTTCGTTTATGTTTGCATTGTACCCCTGCATCCGTTTAATGACAAATCTTTGTTTCATGTCTGGTCACATGCCTCCCAAAAGAGATGCTTGTTTTCCTTTGCCCAGCCTCGCTGTGCGACCCCTCTTCCTCGTCGAAGCAATCCACTTGCCTTCACTCCCCCCACCGAGTCAAGTTTGTAACTTCCCAACCTACTGAATGGCAAATGCAGCTCCAGTGCAGTCTCAGTGGCTTTTTTTTTTTTTTGTTTTTTAGAGAACCCCTAGGACTGTGATCACAAGGTCTCCGGACCTTCCTTCCCTCTTCCCGTTTGGGTGCACGTTGCGTACAATTGAAACCGGTTCCGCAATGCTTTGCCTAAACCGGCAAGCCTAATTATTGCCCCAGTGCAGCCATAGGACTCAAGGGGTTCCCCCACGAGTTTCAGCTTCTGGACTTTCTTTTTGCTGACCCAAACTCTCGACCTGCGTCAAAGTCGCACCCAATTGACCTCAACCCTTCCAGGTCTGGACCTTCCTCAGATTTCCATTATTCCAAGTTTTTTGAATTCGCGACAACAAGTTTTTCTTTCCTTTTTTTAATTATGGAAGTATTGACCCGGTTCACCCCTAGTTTACAAGTAATTGACCCTGCGCTGGCTTTGAGAGTTGTGTAATTCCCTGCTTTCCCCAGGGATGTTACATTTCCTGGGTGGATTTCCCCCTTATCCGCGGATGGCGCGGACGATGTGCCCATTGCGACACCCAGTTCTCCTCTGTCCCTTAAAGTCCCTGATGCCAGAACTCTGCCAATCTCCTTTGGTTCCCCCACTCTGCCCCTTTTTTCCCTCCCAAGCTATGGTTTCATTTCTCTCTTTTCTCCTCTGTTTTGCCCGTGATCCTCTAAAGAGTTTTTTGTCCTTTCCTGGGAAGCACCCCCCTGAATTTACAGCTTTTCCACCCCTCCAACCTTGTTGAGGTATCCACATATGTTTTTTGCTTCTCTATGATGAAATTTCCTCGTGTTCTCGCCGTTTTTTTCCCCGACAACCTACGCGGATTTAGGTGGACATCCCCATCCCATCTTACAGCGAATCTCCCAACTCCCCCGCCGCTCATCCCTATTGTAAAATGCCTCCGCCACCAAGTCACAACCGATTCAAATTGTCTTCTTGACCCACTTTCTTTGGGCGTTCCCCCAGATTGGCCATGGCAGCCTCCCAGCTTTTCGCATCAGCGCCGCTCCCCCCGAGTTTTTCCATGGTCCCGCGGGACTGTTTAGTGCGACACTGACCCCTTCAGAAGAGGTGTCAGCCCTCGGATGGCAGTTGAAGAAGCTTGCTCTGACATTTTAAGTTAATGTGCAACCCCCTTCAGTTCCTTCTGTGTTGCGGCTGCCCCCCCCTATGTGAGTCAACCCAACTTAGCTTTGGTTTAATTGCAATGTTCGCGTTTAAGGCTGTGTGCTTGTGTTGTTCACATTCTCCAATTGGCCCTTTCCTAAGTTCGTTGCTTTCCCCCTTTGATGTGCGGATTTCTTTCTTGCGGATTGTAGGTGAAGTCGTGGTTTGCAATTTCCCGTTTAGAAGTTTGCTTCATCATTCTTGTTATCGGCCCCCCCTTTGACTTGTTTTGCCTTAAGCTGGGTCAGTTGCCTTGAAGAAGGTTTCCACCATTGCTCCGTTTTTTTTTCCTGCGGGCCAAGTTCTGGTCTCGCGCGTCTGAATTTTTCTCAACCCCGTCGATTTTGGTCATTGCGCGCTGAGCAAACCTAACTATTGCTGCGATGGCCTGATTTTTGCCCAAATTTATAAGGTCCCCCCAAGCTTGAGTTCCCCACCGAATTCAGGCAACTATCAGCTTCAGGTTATTCCTTATCATGCCTTGGCCCATACGACAGGCAATCTTTACGCAATGTGACGATTTTTCCACCGCAATTTTTTCGCCCTTGAATGTATCTTTCCAGCAAGGGGTGGTGAGGGTAAAGGTAGGTCCGGAAGTCAATCTCGAGACAGGCGAACTTAGGGAAAGTTGCAAAGATCTACAACCCCCCCCCCACACCAACCCCCACCCCCCCTCCACATCCCAGTCTATCAACAACCCCCCCCCCCCCCCCCCCCCCCCCCCCCCCCCCCCCCCCCCCCCCCCCCCCCCACGCAGTGAGTGAGCTCCAAAGGGAATTTCACCCCCCTCAGTGCCAACCTCCACTCATTGTCCCCCCCCAAAAAAAAGAACCTGCTCTGAAAGCCCCACCACAAAAACCCCTTTCGATAACGACCCCAGCTTTTTTGAAGCAATCGCAATGCATTTTTTCCCCCCCCCATTTCCGTTTTTCCTACCCTTTCTTCCCGCAATTTGGTTTCCGGAAATGGTCTTCCCCTTGTTGCATTTGCTGAGGTTACGCTTTTTTCTTCTTCGTGATCTTGAGAACCTTCCTTTCCAACCCTCAACGAGAACATGCCTTGGTTTTTTTCTTGGTACCCCTACCCCCTCAGTTAAACCGAATCCCCCTTTTTTGCTTTCACAAACCTCTTAGCTGGTCTAAGCCAACCCCTTTTTTTGGTGTGTGCCCTTCCCCCTCCAACTCTTTACCCTCTTGTAATTCCCCCCCCTGCGACGTTCCCTGTTTTTTTAGAATGACGTTTTGTTCGGAGGTTGGTGTATGACTGTCCCTACCCCAATGTTGCCAGCGCCTTGCAAACCATTATTTGCTATTTTGTTGAAGTGGAGGGCTTTACGGAGTGTTTGTACCTGCCCAGTACTGGGTCCCTGAAGAAATTACGTTTGCCTTACCCTCTAGGTTTTCCCATAATTCCCCTATTACCGACCCTTTTTTTCGTCCCCCCAGAAGATCGGCAATGTCTTGCCCTTGGTTTTTACAGTTTAATCAATGCGTTCATTTGGTCCGCGACCAGGGATTTTAGACCCCCACACGCGAGTCTTTTATTTACTTCACGAGGACTAAGTTTTACCTTTTGACCCCTTACCCAGGGGGCCCGGATTCAACTGTTGGTGATCATTCCACCTTTTCTGGCGATTTTTTATTTGTACTACACCCTCCGTCATGCTCTTCGAACAAGTTTTGCTTTTTCCTGTGCCCCCCCCCCCTTTCAACACCCACTCTTGTGAAATCGTTCACGATCTTCTCCCTTGAGAAGCCCCCTTCGAACTCAGGTTGGATTCGATCTTTATTCCAAAGTTGATTTTTGTTCGTGCACCCGTCCGTATGTGCGGTTTGGAGCGGTTCGCCCTTTGTCGGCTTATTTATCACGGCACGAACCCCCTTTCCCCGGCAAAATATACACGACCCACTGAACCTGGCAGCGTCTTTTCCTCGCTCTTAAAACGTTTTGTCAGTTGACCCCCAAGACCCTTGCTCCCCCAACCTAATAGAATATAGATTTGGTCTTGACCCAGTTCATGCTCATCTTCGGTCTCCTTGGCTTTCCTACAGATGCGGCCAACCCTACTTTTTTCGGACCTGACTGTTCCGAGTCGTCACTTTTCCCCTTTGGCGACATTTTCTTGTTCCCCTGGATTGATATCTGAAGTTGCTTGCTTGTGATTTATAAACGCTTATTAACCAGTTTATTGTTGTATGGCGTTTCTTTTTACCGCAAAGCGTCATAAGAGCTTTGAATCGGTTTATGAGTCCAGCATGGTGTGGTGTTGATCTATTGTTGTTTCGTTTTTTTCACTACGTCCAGCTTTAATTAGCTTGCCCTACAAGACGGCATTCCCCCCCCTTGCTTCCTGAATCTGATCTGATCCATCTTTTTAAGGAGCCACTCCGATACCAGCAGATACTTT
>Ga0179593_1450652_pt1 | contig 10802 bp, 9 predicted proteins | sample CZODoug2_1_08_16_FD_185931 | JGI IMG/M metagenome (GOLD analysis project Ga0179593, IMG submission 185931) | Vadose zone soil fungal communities from Angelo Coast Range Reserve, California, USA - CZODoug2_1_08_16fungal (PacBio error correction) | ecosystem: Environmental > Terrestrial > Soil >... | reverse complement strand
CGTCGACTAAGAGTCCCCACATAGGAGTCTGGTACCCCAACTTCCTTGCGTTACATTTTTTCCCCGTTTCTCGATTCTTCTTAGACTGAAACGTTCCCCCCTGTGTACTAATAGGAATACTCTTAGTCCCTTAGATGTCCCGATCGTCGGCTTTACCCCCGACTAAGAAGCGTTCCTTTCCCAGGCTCCTCTTTTACGCTCTTTTCATAGAGCTCCGATTATTGTTGCGAAGATTCCTGACCGGTTATGGCGTATGTGCTGTTGGGCGGTGACGGTGTGGACGAACGTTCCTCCTGGTCTCACCATCTGCCCCTTTTGTGCGTTTCGCTCGGTCCTTTGTTTCTATATCACTCAATTTCTTCCTGGCTCCCTATTCCGCAAGCCCTGCCGGCCTCCTCCACGAACCCCCTCGTGTCCGGTGTGACCCTCTCTTTTTCGTCCACTGGCGTGCCTAATATCGGGCGGAGTTGTTTAGTTACTTTTTGGTGAGCTTCTAGGGCATAGGCCGGCTTTTCTCTCTGAGGCTTTTTCTTTCGAATCGGCTGGTCCTCCCTTTCGTGACCATAAATGAAAACGCTGTTGAGCAAACGTCATCCAAATCCCCCCGTAATATTGAATCGTCTTCGGCACGTCGGTTCCCCGATCAGGCCCAGACCTAAACTAGGTCATTCACTTGAGAAAACCTCATTTGCGGCGCGCTTCTCTTTTATTCGGCCTCTTTCTTCCCTACTTTGAGGCGCCTTGCTTCTTGAGTTAGGAGGTACCCGGCATTCTGGATTTGTCCCAGCTACCTATTTACCTAGTAACCCCCTTGCCCCCTTTGATACCCTTCGCCCACCGCAGCTTGAAGGAGGTCTTTCGACCCCCCCGCCCAGGACCCTCCCATGGGAGTTTCCTCTCCGGTCCAGTCCCGACCCGTCAGTTAAGACACAGCCTCAAGGCCTGGGTTCCACCTGACGTCTTACGATTGAGAACACCTCAAGTAGTGGATGGGACGAGGTAAAAACTCCGAAAACCACCAAAGTTCGGTTTGTTTTTTTTATACTTAGGTCATCTGACAGAGGTACCTACCCCCCTTCCTTTCTTCCTCTTCCAGCATGTCCCCACCTGTTTGCTGGTGGATTGGTTCCTCGACTCGATTCTCGATTCGTCGTCCTACCTGTTGGAACAGCCTCCCCTTGTAAGCCGGTCCCTTTCCAACCACGGTATGTATTCAACGGTTCGAGTTAGTCTTGCGGCAATTGAAAGTTACCGCCTTCGCTAATTCTTTCTATCTTATCTTAGGGGAGGCACACCCCCCTCGAATTTCACTATGGTGAAGTGTCCCCCGGAGGGCATTACGCATGTGTGTTTCCTTGGGCACGACCCCCCCCCTGCGTTTTTCCCTTTCTTTCCTAACAACTTCCAGTCACGAAATTGACCCCTAACCCGCTGCTTTGAGATATTCCTTTCTTCACCCTTTCTTTAGGCTTCTTTCCTTGAGCTTCACTTTGATTTTACTTTCCCAATCCCTTCTCGAGTCAAGGGCTTGCTATTTCCCCCTTAAAAACTTTTATTTAGCCCTGACTGCTTTTTCGAAAACCAATCAGTGGGAAATCAAGACTTTCCCTTTTTCTACTAGTGATCGCCCCTTCCAATCCCGCCCCCCCAACTAAAATTTCGCCCACTTCTGCCAGTGGTACTTTATGCCGGGAGTTGCCTCCCCTGACCTATCCTTAATCCCCCCACATATGGGAAACTACCCTCCAAGGGTGTTACCGCAGCCTTTAACTCCCTCACCCGTGGAGCTCAAGTCCGCGGCAGGACTACTCGGAAATTTTTTTGCCCGTCCTACCCTTGAGGCCCCCCCCCACTTGGTTCCTTCCTTTTAGGACTATAAGATCATCTGAGTGCGACCTCCCCCAATCCCTCTTTCCCATAAATCTCTTCGACAGCTTTATTGTCTTGCCCTCCCCTTCCGCCTTTTACATATATAAATCCTGGGGTCGCGAGACATTCACAAGTCATTTTACCTGACATGAAGTTTCCCCCTTTTTTTTTGAACCTTCGTCTAATCTTCACCCACTGAAGTCTTAACTAGTATTAATCGGTGTCACCGTCGTTTCCCCCCCTATTTAATTTTCTTCTTTAATCCTCTTATGGCTGAGAAACTTGTCCTGGGACGGCTCTATTGTAGAGTCTTCTGGGGGTGGTCTCACGGCTGAGGGCCCCCACTCGATTTAGCCCCCCTGTGTCCCCCGATGATATAGCGGAAATTGTCTCCTTTTTTCTTACTCTGAAGCACCTTCCGAGAGTTTAGTCTCTAAGGTCTACTACTAGTCATTGACTCCGAAGCTCTAACCTTCGGATTTTCTCTATGGTGCTAAGCTTTAATTTCTATTTTTGCGATATGCAGAGCGGCTGTGTCGTTCTCCAACTCTGACCAGTCCACCCCCCCTCACCGTCGATGACTACTTGACTGCTTGCTTACGGCCGATGTGACCCCAATTTTTGTCTCTGTCTTCACTGTTCACATAGGAGAGCCCTACATTTGTCATGGCAGTGTCAGAGTCCCTGATGCTCCCTCCTTTAGTGATTCGCGCCTGAGGTACCTCCTCAGTCCCCCCTCTCTGTGTATTTCATTCCACGCGCCGTGGTGTATGTGCCCCCCGAGTACCCATGACATCCTCCACCGTATAGTTTACCTATCTGACGGATCATTTACCTCTCTTTGAGTAAAGTGTCCAGCCCCGTTGACCGCTCCAATTTATGAGGCCTAACCCCAACACTTTTTCTCGTTAACAGACCCCCCTATCGCTGGGGACTTTAAAACCTCACTAGACCTTGGCCCCTCTCATCTGCACCTCGCCAAAGCCCTGCTCGCTTACCGCCGTTCTGTATTCGCAGATCCTTTCGACCAATCGCATTGTTGCATCGAGAGGTCCCCTCTGCGTTGACCCCCCCTACCGACACTATTCGTCCGCCTTTTTTCCGACCTTGTACGGTCTGATTGGACCAGAACATAAAGAAATTCTTGAAAGACAAAACGCGAGAAAGGCTGTCCTGCTTTCCTTTGATTTTGGGCCCACAAAAATACGAACTTTCATGCAGTATTAACTCCGGGCAAGCTGAGACTCCTCTCCGGAGCTCACCCGCCCTTGTTTCAAATAGTTTGAGTTCAAGATTGCCCGAGTGTTTCTTTCCCGCGAGTTCCCCCCCCCGCTTCCGTCCCCTACTGTGTTATCTTCTGTCCATCAATTGAGCTTTTTTATTCTTCCGGCCTGCCACTTTTCAAGCCGGTAGGGATTTTTTTTTAGCTTCCCCTCCGGTCCACTTCTTTGGAGACCTCCCCTTTCTGATAATCTGGATTTATCACGGGTGAGCGCCTCCGCCAGCTAGCTCGCGGAACTTTTCGCGCCGTGCCAGAGTGGCTCCCCTTCGCCTTACTTTTCGTCTTCTTTGGGACATTTGAAATCTATATACAACCCTCAGTTGTTGGTTGGTCTATGTGCAATCTTCACCTAGCTCCCACTTCATCTACTTGTCACCTAAGCTACGTGCCCGAGAAAGTGCCCCCCGCGGATCCCCTCTTAATGGGATGATATGTATAACCTTCCGATCGCTAGCGGGATCTCACGTTTCGCTATCCCCAGATTTTGACCTTTTCCGATGTCTGACACTTTTTTTCCCCCTGAGCCAGTGTCAGTAGCGAGTCGACAAATGGCCTAACCCATGTGGAACTTTTCACTCTCCCCCTCATATTTGGATCGGTCCCGATGTTGTGTTTAATGAACACGGGCTTATGATTCCCCTCATAGTTCAAGACCTGCAAAGCCCCCTAGCTGCAATCCGTTTTTTTTTTTTTTCCTTCTGGTTTCCGAAGACTTGATTTGGAATGACCCAGAGATTTCCGTCGCTTCCCGAGAATGCTTCTCTTCCTTTTTTCACACCTCGTCCTTGTTCATTTCTTCTGCCTATTTTTATTACCTCAGGGGCCTGTACTCGAGTTTGCTTACTTATGGCCTTAGGCTTATCCGCGGCGAGACTTTTCTGGGAGGTGGTTTCGCCCGATGGCCCCCTTCTCTCTCGATTTCCGCCCATATCCTCCTTGAACGACTACCCCCATCGGCGCCCCCCCTTTCTCGTCTCCCCCTTCTCATCCCCGCTGGAAGCCACTTATCTTGATTGGAGTGGCGACCTTATTTTTAGGGCGGTGTCCCTCTCACTACTGGGATTTGTGCCGCACCTTTTAATGCCCCACTTCAAGTACTCCCACTTCGAATTCTCCCATTTTTCTTGGATCCTCACTGGGATCCCTCTGCCTTGTTCGCCGGCCATAACCTGATTCCATGAATACCCCCTCTCGGTGGATAGCTTCTGCGCATGTAGATTATTCACTATGCTTTTTTAGTCCAGCAGTTCCCCTCCACCCATGCCATGTCTTCCAGGTTTGATTGCTCGAGTGACCCTTCTTTCTCTCCATAAATGGTGGGTCACATGGTTCTGCCATCAAAGATTAATTTCGGCAGGCTAGTTGACGCTGTTGTGCCCTTCGTTTTATCAGACTACACCACTCCCGCGGCCCCTGTTCCCCTCCAGCTCCCTTACACTTCGTACTCCCCGCACGTTTCGTGAGCGTGCTTCGCCCCGGTGTTTGTATACTCCGCTCCTCCGTCGTTCCCTTCGACTCTATGGCACGCCGCATGTGCTATCTGCGTACAACCCTCCCCCCGCTCAATGGCTTTCTCTACAAGCCCCTGCTGGCGAAGCTCGGTCTTTTTCATCCTTTATATCCTGCACACCCTCACTTCTCCTTTTTTCCCCCCCCCCCCCAGCCCACCCCCCTTTATGCCAACGTGCATTGGTTCTCCCGTTTTCTTGCCCCCCCCCCCCCTCCAATGTTACTCTTGGCCGGCGCGACGTTTCCACCGGCCTTCACCTTGTAAGACCCCTTTCCGTTGTGCTTTTTTTTTTCTCTCTGCTCTTTGTTCACAATGCCCAAAATCTGCCTTTTCGGGTTCCGGAACTAGGGAGTTAGTCGTTCTGCTGCCCCCCCGTCTACCCGTGGAGTTGTAGACTTACTCGAAGTACATGTTTTGCCGTCTCCAGGACTCTTTCTTGTCTCCGAAGAATGGCCTTTGCTATTGCTTTTGGCTGCGTCGCCGCTGACCGGTTCGTCCCTTCTCTCAAGGCCCAAACAACGGTGTAGTTCCGCCTTGAGGTTCCTCCTACCCTGCTGTCACTCTCTTCCTTTCCTATCACTTTTCCTTTTGAGCCTGTCTTGGCTTTGGAAGGGGTTCAACGGCGGCGGACCCAACCCGCTTTTCTACGTGTAGGGAAAGATTTTGGATTGAGATCTCTTCTGTAGTCCCCCCACGCTCACACGATCCTCCTTCCCCGTAAACGACAGGCGGCCTTTTTGGTCATTGGTCTTTCCGGATTGGTTCCTGCTTTTTAAGCCTTCCTTTCCTCTTTTTCCCCCTTGATTTCTTTCACATCGCAGGACAGGATTATCCGGTAGTCGGGCTACACGTCATTTTCTGCCGCCTATAATTTCTTTGCTCACGGAAACCCCCCATTCCAACCTTGAAGCTCCGCCCCACCTCCGCCTACACCTACTGGTTTATTGCCTTGCATGAGCCCTCTTTTTCTCATTTCTCCGCTTTTTCTGGTAAGGTCGTGTTTATTGGAACTCCCCCCCATTAGTGACCCCTCTTTTTTTTTTTTGTATCCCCATCACTCGCACCCCATTATCTTCCCCGGGGGTTCCCCGCGTTCCATTGAGTGCCAGTTCAGCTTTTGTTGGAAAAATGACAATGAGGCTCATAATTTCTTTGGTCCCGATCCCCTCCGTTCAATGGCATGCGACAGTTTCCCCTGATTTCACCTAGACTCCGTGAATTAATCCCAGACCCGAGTGACGCCGCTTTTGACCGTTGCGTCGGTGATCCTTTTTTTCAGGCCTCTCCCTCTCCAGCTGAAGTCCTATTGTATTCCTAACCTCAAGAAGGAGACCCCCCCCCATTTTTCAGGGTCGTGACTTTCGCAAGCGTACAGTTTTTTTCAACCGATGCTCCTCTGACTTATAATTTGCATCCCCCCGACCCGGTTTGTGCTTGAGATTTATGGATAGAGTCCCAGCCAGCCCTGTCCTTCTGGTCGACGTGTAGTGACTTGGCACCCAAAATTTCATTTTCTCTTGTCCTGCTTTGTGATAGTTCCACGTTCCTGCTGATTAGCCTTAACACGGGTCTGACCTGAATCGCGGGCTTTCCCTCATCATTCAATAAGCTGCTGGTTTCAAGCAGGGCTGTCACCGTCTTTTTGTAATTTTGGAAGAGAAAGCGGGCGTGTTTTCCGACTCCCCCCCCTTTGACAGTACAAGTCCTTTACGAGCATTTCCCATCCAGGGCGCGCACGTTCCGGACCCCCCCGGTTTCTCCTCCTCAGCAGAGAAATCAGTACTCTTCCTGTGATAAATTTTTCTTTCCGGTGCGCATTCTGCAGAGTGTATTTTACAAAAGCTTTCTTCACTCTTATATTCCCCGGGGATTTGGCGTTTTTTCCAGACCCAACTTCTACACTACCAGTCGCTGGCAGGGCTGGTGATTTTCCTTCACTAGCTTCTTTTATCCCCCTAGCAGAAGATTTGACCCCCCCTTCACGGTATATGTTCCCCACTGTTTCCAAGATGCGCTGCCCTCCACCCCTTCCCGCCAGAAATCCCCCCCTAGTGACACGCCCCGTTCCATCTCCCTTTGAATTTTTTTACCACTCCCCGCGGACCGATTGAGGGTTATCTCTCAGGCTTTTTTTAGTTAGGCGCGGTGCCTGCGGCCCCCGCTTTGAGATCTGTCTTCCCCCCCCCCCGATTTCCGATCGATCCGTCCTCTGCTCCCTCTCTGTAGACCCCGGGCCGTTTCATCACCTTTCCCGCCGAATCTCATCCCATCGTCCCTCGTAGTATCCTCGTTCCCAAACCGCAATAGCGACGACCCTCGACGTCTTTAGACAAGACGTCCGCCTGGTTCCACCATGGCCGGCTTCTTTGGGCCCGATCGTCCCGCCCCCTACGCTCTTGTCCAGACCAATCTTCTTCCCCCCCCTGGATCGATTTTTGCGAGCCAAACTCTGCCGTTGGCTCTCCCTTGCCTCGCTCACACGAACTTTGTTGATTTTTAACCTTTGAGATCGGACAAGATCCAGTGCTCGTATTCTGACTAGTCTTTCTTTTTATTAAATTTTGTGTTTTTTTCTGAGCGATATCGTAGACCCCTCCTAGAAATCTGCTCTCGCTTTAACGGTCTTTTATTATCTCCGTTTATTCTTCTGATCCTTTTCTTGGTGCCCTGCACCACGGTCCGTTACGCATCCTTCTCTCCTCTGTTTTCTTCCCTTCCACCTGATCTCGCGTGTCCTAAGCAGACGGTTTTTCCGGTCCAGAGCGCGTGTACTCGGCGACGGATCGGCTTCTGGTCCTTTTACCCCTTCCCGTTGAGTTCCCCAGAGTGCTTTTCGTTTGATGGCATTCTCCTCCGAACGTCTTATTTGCAGAACTCATCTTTCTGCTGTGTGTTCAGGCCTAGTGGGTGGCAAAAGATCTCCAATCCCTTTGGCTCCCCTGGTCCCCCCGCAGAGCAGAACCCTGACCTGGATCTGCCTTAACCCGCGCGGCCCTTGTCTCTCAATCTCCTTTTCCTTAACTGGTCTTGGACGACTTCGTGCCGTGCGTTTCTTCGGGCATAGAATGTCTAGTGACTAGGGTGAGAGCTTCCGGTGAGCTCGGAGCCGACTTTTTTTTTCCGCCCTTAGGGGACCTCGTCCCTCCTTCACACGCTTTTGGTCTTGAATTCGGAAATCGAAAAAACCACCCCCCCCTCAACAATCACCCTGTTCCCTAGACGCCTTCTTTGGCCTTGACGTTACTCCCTTCAGCAGACGACACCAATATGTCCCCAGTTTTTTGCTCAAAATGATTCGACCTATTTTCTCCGTCATTTTCTTTCTGGACCTTCTTGTTATTGCGACTGGACTAGAACCCGGCCTCTCCTTATGGAGGTACAGGCACTGTGTTATGGTACATATCCGCTGTGACATTTCCCAACCAATTGAAAACCTTTCTCGCCATGCTTCCACTTGCTGCTGAGCTTTTCGACACTTTTACATGTTCTCCCCCCTTTTTCGTATACTATAGGGATTTGCCCCGCCTCTCGCGTTATCTTTTTCCCCCCTTCCTGTGTTCCACTTCCCCTTATACCTAAAGGATACACAATGCGTCGTTCTGGTCTTTTGTTTCTTAACCATGACGCCACCCAAATTATCCCCCCCCCCGTTATCTGCCTTTTCTTTTTTCTTTAGTTTCCCGGTCCCGAGGGTCCCGTTTCCCCCCTGTCCGCTTGCTCTTTTTTCTCATTTCTTTGCTCTGCTCGGGTTATGTGCCCTCGACTTCGCTCTATGCGGCCTTTTTAACCTTTACTCACCTTTACGAAAGGCTTTCCCCACATTTTTTGTTAATTCACCGGCGTCGATTTGTACGCTGCTTTCCGGCACATGCCATGTCCTTCGGTCTCGACCCGAGACTGGCTTCGACGCTTTGAGCCTGCAGTTGGGAAACACAGTCCTTCCTCCCTGCTACCCCTTTTTCCCTTTCAGTACCTGGCTTTTGTTCCTGATGGTTGTGAAAAGACTACATGAGAGTACCTACGTTTTTTGACTCCCCCTTCACTCCACCAGACGAGCTTTCTCTTTTGTTCAGATAATTCAGGGTCCCCTTCCCCCCTTCCTTCCTCGGCTTGGCTCCTTCCCCCCCCCGTTTCTTTTCTTGAGAAAAACCCTTGATCGAGCCCATCTGTCTCGACTCCCCCCCTCAGTACTGCGGCTTGGCTCTACTCCCCCAAACTCCTTTTTTCCCTAAAGAGGGTACATTGCGGCGTTGACTCATATTTTTAACAATGCGCCACACGCCCTCAGGTAGTCGTAATTTTAGGCGGGAGCGGTCGTCCCTCCGACCCCCCCCCCTATTTCCCCCCCACCACCCGCGTTCCCAGAACCATGTCACACCCCCGGTTGTTACAGAACCAATACCGCCTGTGGCTGCCTCCAATTCGTTCCATCATAATCCCCCGGACAAGCAGTTGTCGCCGTGCCCGGTGGATTCCCACCCCTCACAAATTTGGAGGTTCCGTGCTTACCCTTAATCACTCTTTCAAACGTATCTACCCCCGAAACTTAACGCTCCCCATCCACTTCGTCTTCTACCGCACATTTGTTATGCATCTCCCCCCCGTCGATGCGTCCACTCTACATCCATCACTTTGTCAGACGTCCTTACCAATCTCTCCCGCGGTGTTCACCATGACTTCGTTTTCTGGGACCATCTAAGCTGAGCTCTACCACAACTGGCAAGTCATTATTCCCTTGACCCGTGGGTTTCACCCGATTCGCTAACCCCACCCCTATAGTTAATCCTTCCGGAAATCCACGCTTAGTGACCCTGACCCCCTTGTACTTGGAGCAGAGTGTTCCTTTGTTAGAGGCTCTTGTTCTTGTGAGGCCTCCTGAGAGTTTCCAAATACTGATGTCCTCTTTCCGACCCCTCCCGTTAGATGCGATACGGACAATTGCATCTGTTTAGGTTTTTTGGACGTCTCCGAATTATCTCCCCGTCTCCTCTCTTTTAGAGTCGACTCTGTCTTACTTCGGATTTCCTGCTCAGCATCCCTATCCTTCGAGAGATTCCGAGTCTGTAATGTCCTCTTGTCGATATGACTTAATATCTGAGTTGTTCAGGCTACAGGACCCTGACTTCACCTCCGGCACCGCGCTGCCGCATCCCTCTTGTATTTGCCGGGAAGAAACTTGTGACACCCAATTTCACTTATGATAGCCCAGATTTGATGCACCTCGGCGATCATTAAATGTGGTCACGAAGGTCGGAATTCCAGTTGCTCCCGCGGCCTGCATGAGACCTCACCTAGTTTCTTCGCGACTGAAGTCGCATACCTATAGAAAGTTCCTTGGGTCTCTTTCAACTTTTCCATCATTCCCTCCATTGCCCGCTGTACAGGACTCTTATCCAATTTAGATCAGAGGGCCCCAGTTATTAATTAGAATTCTGTTTCAACAGTGCAAGTCGTACCCCCATTTATCCCCATTGTCTGTCTTTCACACTCACCCTTTTGTAACACGAGGCTCCATTTCCACTCCGAAGATTGGAGTCTTCACTAGTCACCTCGTCCCCCCTACCAGTAGCCGAAGGATTACTTATGTATTCTCCCTTGAGAGATTCGACCTCGAATTTTGAGTTAAAATTTGCCTCAACCAGCCGCCTCAGTATTCGCCTCTCTCCACAGGCCGGAATGGATTCGTCTGCGATCTCTCCCCTCTAGTGCAGAGCAAACAGCGGCCGCCAGTAGTCCGGCCCGGAGGGGTCCCCTAAATTACCTCAAATTGTTAGGCGTAGCCTCGTTGGTTACCATGACCGCGATATCTGCGCGCAAACGACAGTTCGCGAACCCTCTTCCTATTCACCCCCCTTACGAGCTGCCATTGCCCATTTTAACCCCGAACGTCCCCGAATTCTTTTAGTGATCGTCCTAGTCAAGCCTCTCTTCCTCCACGGGTTTTCGATTACTAAACTTCCGTCCGGTATGGGCATTTCATGTCTTCCTTCTTCGCCCCCTCTGTCAACCGCTTGCAGCGCAAGTGCTTATCCAAGGGACTCGAACTGGTGCATACTCAAAGCCCGCTCTTAGCGCGCCTGACAAAACGTGCCTCCTTCCGAGTATTCTTGGAAAGGCTCAGGAACCCTCGGAGAGTTTTTT
>Ga0179593_1404874_pt1 | contig 10802 bp, 13 predicted proteins | sample CZODoug2_1_08_16_FD_185931 | JGI IMG/M metagenome (GOLD analysis project Ga0179593, IMG submission 185931) | Vadose zone soil fungal communities from Angelo Coast Range Reserve, California, USA - CZODoug2_1_08_16fungal (PacBio error correction) | ecosystem: Environmental > Terrestrial > Soil >... | reverse complement strand
GTCTCCAAACCCCCCCTTTTTCAGGGTCAACCAAATTTTTCCGCACTACTGAAGTCGGCCCCCCGTTTCCCTGTCCCCCTGCAGTGGCTTTGACTACCCGGGCATGGCCCTGGGGGCAACCAGATCATGTGCCAGGGCGGCCCCTCTTGTTTGTTTTGCTGTATGACCTTGTATTTGTGCGGGGATCTCCGGATTTTTATTTCTATTGTAATATGATAGTTCGTGTCCACTCCGAATTGGGAAGAGATTCCCTCCTTCAGGCTTCGGTCTTTTTTTTTTCCTTCGGTTTTCGCTGATTTTTCGCGTCCTCTGTTCTGGTTTTTTGTTGCACCTCCATGGGCCAAATTTCCTTGGTGCCGCGCTCCCCCCCCAGCAGCCTTGACTTTCTTCCTGTTAGTCTCAGATTTTACGTGCCGCACGTTTTGGAACTGCCCGCAACGGTGTTGTCAAATTCTTTCTGGCTATTTTCATCAGCTTTTTCCTTTGATGGTGTGCTTTTATTTTTTTTGAGTTCTCTCCCACTTGTCTGTTTGCGACGTCGCTTCCCCCCCACATCCTTCCTTCCGGTCCCCCCTGATTTTTTTATAATTTTCCACGCGGCTTCTGCAATTTCTCCCTGTCCACCGTTGATCTTGCTTTTTAATGTTTTAGTCCCTTTTGAAATTGCTGCTCTTTGCCCCGCTCCCCGTTGAGAGTCCTCTTTTTCCCATCGGAGGTCCCTTTGTATTATTTCACCCAGACTGTGGACGGCTGAAGTTTTCTTCCCCTTTTGCTTCCCCTTTGCAGGCTCTGTTTCCCTCTCCCTTCATCACCCCTCTGCTTCCGGTTGACAAGGCGGGCTCGTCGGACCCGAGCAAAAACCCCTTCCTTCTCTGGCTCCCTTTTTTCGCCCACTCGGTTTTTTCTAGTTCTGTTGAGTAAGTCTAGTCATTCCCCTTTTGTCCTGGCCGTTTTTTGTCGTCGATGGTTGTCGTTTCTTGTTCTCGTCACGGGACATTTTGTCCTTCTGTGTTGTGTCCCCCTCATTCGACCGTGATTGCCGGCCTTTCCTCCCCTCCCCCTCTTACACCATTCGGCAATCAACCTTTTACTCTTCCGGGGCAGCCATCCCCCATTTCTACTGTGAAGCGAAGTCGATTCCCCTCTTCCGTACCGAAGGGTTCAAGGCCGTGAACGTATGTGTGCGTCCCCTCCTCTTTTTGCTCCCTCTTTTAGGGACCCCTGTCGGAGCACTTTTTTTCACTTTCACCTCTTGCGTTTCGCGCTTGGTGTTTTCTTGTTTTTTTAGCAGCTTCTCTTCGATGCTTTTCCCAGTTATCTTGTTTTGCGAGCCCCCATGGTGGGCTTGGGGGATGGCTTTTTCTTTCAACTGGTTCTTCCGTTTCGAAACTTTTGGCGTCTTTTCCCCTGTTCCCTCCAGTTTTTTGGTTTGGTCTCCCCTTCTCGTACGTACATTTTTCTCGGAACAAACCCACATTTAGTTCCTGGACACTAGTCTTCTCTCTCTCTTCCCCCTTTTTCCTGAAGTTCGCAATTTTCGTGCATTTTTGCGAAACCTTTGGTTTCTGTCTAGCCTTTTTGAGGCCCTTCTCCTTTCTTCCTTTCCCCCAGACCCCCCTCTTTCCTTCCTACCCTTTTTTTTCTTTTCGCGACCCACAGGACCGTTTTCACCCGCCGGTCCGCCCGCTCCCCCCGGTGGACACAGCCTTTTGGATACTTACCGTTCGTTTTGCCTCTTTGTTGTTTAGCCGCCCCTTCTTTTGACCACGTCGGCCACTTTTTCTTTCCCCCCAAATGCGCACTTCTCTTCTCTTTTTTTTTTTTAATCATCCTTGTATAGGCCGGCCGGCGGCCCGGTCCCTGAGTTTTTTCGTGCTTTTGGGGCCGTCTGCCAATTTTTTCTTTTTTCTCTCTTTCTTTTTTTGCATGGCGAAGCCTGACATTCAGTTCTTTTTTTACCTTCTGCTTTCTCCTGCGCCTGTTCAAAGTCGTTTTTTTTTTGTTTTTTGACCCCTCCGCGGTCACTGAGCTCCGCTCGAACAACACGGGATGCGATTCCTTCCCTGCCGGCCCCGTCCGTTTTCAAATGGCGGCAAGCCGGTCTTCGCTCGGCGTTAACCCGGTTTGCCCTTTTTGGGGAAAATCTTTTTTTCCACTCCCTTTCTTTTTCCTCGTCAAATGGGGGCGGCCCCCTTGGACACGGGGCTTCATACGTTCCCCAAGCTTTTTGCTGAGGGCGGGGGCCTTTTTACTTCAGCAAAAGCGACTGATCCCGCTTTAAGCGCCTTCTCCGTCCCGGTACCGACTGACTTTCTTAGCCCCCAATTTGCCCCGTTTATTTGGACAGCACGGACGTCTCGTTCATTCTCATTGTTGTGCAGGTGAGTTGCCGCCCTTTCAGTGATTCCTGACTTTTCTGGGCGCCTTTTTTGGCCTTTTTCCGTGGCTTTTCGCCCACCTCTGTGCCTTCTGCTCTCTAAACTCGCCGCGCCTATTAAGCCACCTGTCTTCCTCAATTTTGACGCCGGCGCCTGGAAAAAACGACATCGTTCGGTCTTACGTTGCCTCCACAGGTCCACTGAACTCCTTACGCGGGACGTCTCTCCTCGCTGCTTCATCATTCCAAATGTTGGTACGTGCTCCTTTGACTCCGAGAGTTGACCGCCTTTTTCTGGCCCCGAACCCACAAGAACCCATCGGTTCGGTCCCCTCGGCCTTCGAACTTTGAGAGGTGCCTTTTCCTGTACGAAGCTCTAAGGCCAGTCGCAGGTGTCCGTTGTTCCCACCGGACTGTTCATTTTCGAGAACCGTTCTATCCCTCTCGTCAAATTTTTGCGTTTTTATTTTACGTGCGTGGTCCGTACTGAGTGACCGGGTTTCCGACCCCCACTTTTTTTAGGCACAATCTACCCTTTGTTTACTAGACTGCGTAGCCTGTATCCCAGCGTCCCTGGTGGGTCCTGTTCTCGACCTCTCGTTCGGTTCCCTTTCATGGGGGCGGGCTTCAGGGGGGCAGGTTCCCGTTTTTTTGCTTTACGGCCCCTTTGCTTGTTTGTCAAAGCGGTCTTCCTCCCTCCCTCCTTTTTTTTTTTTTTTTTTCGAGTAGATCCCCTTTTGCTGTGCCAGCCACACTGGCGTCAGACCCACCCACCCAAACTTCCGCACGCTCCCTACCTTTTCCACTTGGACCTGCGTCCCCAAGACGAGGCTACATCCAACCCCCGTGGCGGACCGGAGCCGTATTAACCTTTTTCAGTGTCTTGAGGTGTTTTGTCACCGCCCCCTCGGTAACTTTCGAACTTGCCCTCTTTTCCAGGCGAAACTTTCGAACTCGCCGGAGTCTCGCCCCCTTTTTCCTTGAATTTTTTTTCCTCGAATGCACTTTTGCCTTCTCGGCTTCGTCGAGACAGTAACCTCTCTTCCCTTTCTAAAGCTTTCTTTGGGACCGTCCGTTTGCGTTAATTTTTCTCCCGATCGCCTCGTGTTCAACCCATTCGGTTTCTACAACTTTCTTGTTGAAGGCCGCTCGATTTTCAGGAGTCTGGCAATTTCTTTTTTCCCCTTTTTTGCGGTATTAAGAGGCCGACGGATTGGTCGTTTTCCTCCCTTTTTTTTTTGGTCCGGGCTACAAGAGGGCCTTGAGTTTTTTCCCTCTTTAATTTTCGCCCCCTCTTTCAGGCATGCGCGAGCTGCAGCGGATTTGCGGTCCAAAGCGGCGAGTTACCCACCCCCTTGCCCCTACCTTTCCTTGAAGCTTGTCGTCTGCGTCGGGCGTACGTCCCCCCGCCCCCCCAATGCATTTACTTCGACGGCCGTGCTTCCCCGCGCCTTTGGATAATGTTTGGGTTTGAAAAGTAAGCCCCGCAAGGTCAACCGCGGTACGGTTACCGGCTCAAGTCGCTCCCACAGGCCATATTAGATTTGCGCCGCGGGAGGTAGGCTTCGCTGTCAACCTTCCCCCCTTAGCACCCTATTGGTTCTTCTTGGCGCGGCCCGTACCCTCGAATTAGAAGTAGAGATCCCCCCTTCTTGCTTTTTCCGGGCCCCCCCACAGTTCCAGGATTCCGGATTTTCACCTTGAGCTTTGAGTTCCTTTTCCCCGTTCATGAGACACTTTCTCAATTCTGATTTTTCTTCTTGAAAGCTCTTTTCCTATGATTTTTTATATACCCCAAGACAATTTGACGGGATGCTCACTCTTTTTTATGCCTTCTTCCTTCTCCGTGAGCGGGGACGGGACTTTGGTCGGGGTCTTTTGCCATTGGGCGAAATAGGGAAGGTGTCCCCCAAAGAATTATTCTTGCACGTTCCCTCAAACTTTCAAGCAGTTTTGGTCCCGCGTACTGGGGCCGGCGGTCTGTCCCCTCGTGATTTTTGAATCGATGGAAAACCGCCGTAAGCACACAGTGAACCCCCCCATGCGCACTCGCGCATTAAGTGGTCCTCCCCCCCCACTGATGTTGCCTTTCGGGAAAAACCTCCCTCCTGAGTTTTTTTTTAGGCGCTTCCCGACCCTACCGTTCCCCCTGTCTTCCCCGGCTTCCGATGGAGAGGGATGTCGGCGGATTTTCGTTCTGATTCTGCCCCGTAGGTATGCGGCTTAAGGTTCCAGAGGGGCTTGTCCTTAAAAATCTTATTTTACTTTCCCCTTCTATCAGCACCTTGGACTCGTCCCCCCTCCTTGTTAACGGTTTTCCTGCCGTCCCCCCGGGTTGTTCTTCAGTTTCACCAAGGGGCGGCTTTCTCAGGAACCCATAGACTGATCGTTTCCTTCTAATTTCCCTAAGTTTCCTGACATCAGGTGCCCAAAAGTCACTTTTCCCCTTCGGTGTACCCCAGGTAACTAGGGGGTCTCCCCCCGTCACTTTTCTGAAACGTTCTTGGCAAGTTCCCCCAAAGGCCGCCTTGGATCGCCCTCTCCCCCAAACTCCCGCTTTGTTTAGCTCGAAGGCGAAGCGCTCGCCCGCCGCAACGCCCCTCCTTCCGCTACCACTTCTTTTTTTTTCTGCATGGGGAGTTCTCCCCGTGGTCGACATTCCTGTTCCTTCCGGAGTCAATTCGCGCAGCACTTCGTTCATCTTCTCGAAACCGTGTTGGCCCCCCCCCTTTCTCATTAGCCACCCCCAGGTCGAAATTGGCCTTTTTTATCGATTCCGCCCAAGTCCCCCCGCCTTGTTCCACGCATTTTTTTGGTGACAGCTTCGTGGGGGGAGGTCTCTGACTTTTTGGCCGTGCATTCCTGACGTTGACCCTGCGCGGGGCACCCAAGCTACCCAAATACCAAAACCTTTCCCTGGTTTACCTCCCCCATTCCCTCGGCACCCTCGCCGACCGCCCCCACTTCCCCCCTTTTGAATTTCCTTTCCCCTCCCTCTTTTCCCTACACGGGGGCGTGCGCCCTTGTTCTTTCCAGGTGTTTGTCATCCCCCCTTTAGATAGGCCCGCCCCCCAACACGCCACATGCAGAAGGGTTTTTGCAACACTTTTTTTCCGTAAGTTGGTCCTCACCCGTCCGCCGTTTTTTTCCCCTGCCCCCACCGCCGGTCAACCTCTTTTTTACGGCCCTTGATCCTCGAACCGGTTTTTTTCCGCTCTGGTTTTTGAGAGTTTTCGTCAATTTCTTTTTTTTTTCATGCCAAATTTTCCAGTTCTCGGCCTTAAAAACATATTCCCAAACGTGTTTTGGTCAGTTGGCGGTTGTGGACGGCGCCGCGTCCTGCTGAGACAAGCTTCAGTGATGTACTTCCTTTTTTGGGTCGGACCCTCCCCACCGACCAACGTTTTTCGACGTTCTGTTACCGCCCCCACCCATCATTTTTTTTGGCTTTCAAAATCATGAAAATACGTAGCCCTTCCCCCAAGATTTTTTCCCCATGCCCCCCCACCCCAGCCATTGGCGGCCTTTGGTCCTTTCACACCTTCCTTAGGCTTTCCCTGAATCCAGTTCGTTTGTCCAAAGGTGTGGTTCGGTCTCTTTCCGCTGCGGCCCCTACTCTGCAAACCCCTCCCCCCCCCTTTTGGACGCCAAACACTGCCCCGGCTTTGCGTTTAAAACCGTCCCGAAAAAACCGAAAGCGAACAACACCCCCCCCCTCCAAACCCCTTTTCTTTGCGGTCATTTTTCATCTCGGTCCCTGTTGGTTGCGAGTGCTGGGCGTAATTTTTTGTCAAATCCGGTCCTGCTGATTTGTTGAACTGGACGGCGGGTTGTCCCCATGCTGGGAACTTCCGTTTCACCCCTTTGTTTTATTCTGTGAATTCTTCTTTTTGTGCCCGGAGTTGGGCCGACTTTTTTTTTACCCATTTTGTTTCCCCTGAGAAATTTTGGGGATCATTTTTTTCTTTTTTTTCCTTCTTTTTCCTTCCCGTGTTGTTTTTCTGTCTCTCTTTTCTCTTACACCCAACAGGTGTCAACCTGGGTACCAGCACTCAACCAAGTCTTGGCCCCCCAGGCAACTAAGGGCAGTCCACCCTCCCAACCGGGTCAGGGCGGCCAGCTTCCTCCAGTTCAAACCGCCTTTTTTTGTCCCCCTCCCTCCTCAGAAGACAGCAGGGCGGCGTTCTTTTCAGAAATCCGCATACTACCCCAAACCTACGAGAGGATACCCCGCAGCGTAAAGGATCCTTTGTTTCCTTTTTTTTTTTTTTTTCCTGTTTTTTCGTTCTTTTTTTTTTTTTATCTTCGGCGAGATCCTCTGGATTTTTCCCCTTTATGCCGCCTTTTAGCCCCCTCTCCCTGCCCCGATCAGAGTCTAGTTCGCCGCCCGAGAGTTTTTGTTTTCATAGTGCGTCCTGCCCAATTGCCTCCTGTCCACCTTTTTAGGGATTCCCTTATTTTCCTTTCCTTTTTAGTTTTCTCCCTTTCCCCTCTCCGGTTCTGGTTTGCGATTCGCTTTCCACCCCCACCTGTGCCGGCCCTCCCTGCCTTTCCCCCCCCCGGATCGTCAAGACTGGCGTTCTGCCTTTCTGACCGTACGTTTGATTTTCTGCTTTTCTGCGCGAGCGCCGCGAAAAATTTTCTTTTTTCTTTTCCGCCCCCTTCTCGTTCCCTCCTTCTTTTTCCCAGTTGCATGGGTCCCTTTATCAGTACCCTATTTGTTTCGGGGAAGGTATCCCTTGCCCACCCTGGCGGCGCGGGGCCTCCTGAGTCGACCTCGCCATTTTAGCTGAGGCTTATTAGAAACGTTTAGGCCCCCCGTCCTTTCTTAAAAGGTGTGCTTGAGCGAATCGTATTCTTGAGATTCCCCAGGAAGTGCCATGTTCTCGATTTTGTTCAGAAGCTGTCTGTAGGACTTGGTTTCTTGATTCTGGTTGAGTTGGTTTTTTTCCGGTTTAATTTGAGTTGTTTGTTTTTTTGCCCCCCGCTCCCCTTTTTTCCGCCCCGGTGCTGATCGTTGGGCAACTGGACACTCCGTCCGAGCTTTTTCCACATTTTTTCCTTTCACCCCCTCCCCGGTTCTTGCGACCTTTTCTTGCTATGGCCCATTCGAAATTGTTGAAGGTCTGACTGGAACCACGCTGTTAGAGGAAGTTTTCCCCGAATTTCTTTCTTTTTTGTGATTGAGTACGTGCCTGTCCAACCCCTATTTTTCCGAGCCTGCGTCTCATGACCCCCTACCAGTTTAATGTAGTGTCTGGGTCTCTCCTTTGTTCATTCTCTTCTCTTTGACTAGTTGTTTGGGTTTTTGCCCCCAATGTAACCAGCTTTTGGTCTGTGGAAATTGAGGGGGATGGTTCCCTTCTTTCCCCCTTGGCAAACGTCTACTTTTTTTCCTTCTTTCTTTTCCCTGATTACTCCAAGTTTAGTAATCGGTCTCTTGCCTTGAACTGACTTTCTCTTGTTCCAATAAGCCATGTCCTGCTTTCTGTTTCTCCTTTGAACCTGAAGTTTCACTCCTTTGCGTGCCCTTTATGAGCCAAATTATGTTCTATCGGTACTTATTGGCAAAGGTTTTGGTTTTCATAGCCTTCCCACTTTTCCCCTTCCTTTGACAGTTTATCTAAAATTCAGCTTCCTCCGGCAACAATTCCCGCCCCAAATACGCCGCAGTCCCCCCCTTAGCCCTTTGTAAGTAAGTACCTTGGCGTTCCTTTCCCAGCCGCTAACGGAGGATTTCCCCCGGCTTTCATTGGGAGGAGCCCACTTCAATTCTAGTTCGTCCTTTTTCTTGCCTGTTCCATAGGACCTTTTCCGCTCTGGACGACTTGTTTTTTTTCACGGACGCGCTTTTTGGTTTTCTTGGGGGCAGTTTTCCGGACATAATTTCTCATTATTTGCCATTCTACGCCTTCGTTCGATCACGCTCCTGATGGTGAAGATCTATCCTGAGTTTTTCCTCTGTTTTTGGGCCGTCGCCGCCTGTTTCCCACCCCCGCGCTCCTTCCTCCAACCTCTGCTCCAAAGTTGTTGTCCCTTTCGGCTCTACCCCTGCTGCAAGCAGCTGCCTATCGGGCCTTATCTTGTGCCTTTCAAATCCTTGGCACCTTCCTCCCTTTCGGTCCTTTCTCGCCGGGGCCTCTGGGGGGGGGGTTTTCGCCCCCCCCGACAACCTGGCCCTTTCTTCGTCCCGTATGCGTTGCCTTTTTCCCTTCGTGACAAGCCGAATTTTACTTCCCTTTCCCCGTTCTCCCCGGTTTTCCAGCCTTTTTTTTTCTTTCCGCGATCTTAAAAACCCCACTTTTCGGAGTTTTTCCCCCCTAAGGGCCTTCGCGTCAGGGGGTGTGGCTCTGGTTTTTTTTCTTTCTTCAGACACCCCCCCGTCCAGAGCAAGTTGGGGGAACCCTGTGTTGCCCTTTCTTTCGTTTCCCCCACGAACTTGACTCATTTTTTTCGTTTTCCTTAAACCCCGTAGAGGCAGCCCCTTCGATTGCCTTTTCCGCCTATCTCAAGGCTTGGTTGATCCGCCCTTCCTTTTTCCAAAACTACCCCTCGTCAGGCTACGTTCTTTTCCGTCAACCTTGCCAGTCCTTTCGTGCGAACGTCCCTTTTTTGCTGTTCAAGGCAAGGGGTCGACTTTGTTCTGAGCAGTGCCCGTCGTCGACGGCCCCCGTTACAACGACCTCTTGCTTCCCGTTTTTTTTCGACGTGGATCTGGTTTTTCTCCCTTACCTAGTTTCCCCGCCTTCCCCCGGAATGGTGCCCCCCTTATAGGTGGTCTCCTGCCAACGTGTTCCAGTTTTTTCTTCCTCTTTTTGTTTAGCAAACGTTTTTTTTTATTCCGTCCCCTTCCCCTTTTTGTTCGTCGTTTTCCGCCTCCCCCCGCTCTACATTAATTGTGATTCTTTCCCGGCGGGCTTTTTTTTTTCGTCCCCTGATCCGCGTCTTTGCGTGTTCTTCTGCCCTCCCTTTTTCCCCCTTTGCCACTGATAGTACGGGAAGAATGTTTTTCGCCTTTTTTTTTTTTTTGGTAGCGCGTGGCCTTCGTCACCCCTGTTTCTGAGGCTGTCCAGCACAGCACTTGTTTTTTTCTTTGAGAAGCGTTCCGCTTTGGTTCCCCCGGCAAGTTTTCTGCTTAGAAAACCAACAAAACCTTCCCCTCCATCCCGGCGTCCTCCCTGTCCATGGTTCCCCTTCCGTGAACGTATGGTTTGCGACGCCACGCGCTGATTTTCAGTTCTGTCCCTTCTCCCTTGCCAGTCTCCCCCTTAGCATTGTGTTCCTTGCACCCCCCGACCCACCCTGCCTCCTGAACCCGTCCCTTACTAGTTGCCCCAAACCTTAATAATATTAATCAACTAAAGCGGACTTTTCTCCTCTTGGTTCGTGACCTTCTTCCTTTTTTTTACCTGACTGCACCTTGCGCACCCCCAATTACTTTTCGGTCTGGAATGGCGTCTACCCCCGGTTCCGTCCCCAATTCTTGGTCTCGACCTCCTCTCTTTCCCTTGCCGACTCTATCCCCTAGGTCACATCAGGAAGCGTTTGGCCTTTTCCCTGACCACCTCGTCTTGCTACCGGCGCTTCTAGGTATCACCCGAAGACTCCCTCACCCCCCCTTCGGTTTCTTCCGTTACTTATTCCCTTACTTGATTCTTTCCGGTTTGGCCTTCGGGTTGGCAGTTCTGTCGGACGTCTTTCCGTTTTTCCTTCTCGGCGCTTTCCCCGTTTTTCTTGATTTACGCTGGATTTTTTCCTATCGGCCCGTAATTTCTTCTGTTTTCTCGTTGATTTTTTTTTTTTAGTCTAGCCTGGAGACACTCTTCTTTTTGGTCCCCGGCCTGTGCCCTGAACATTTTTTTCCCCCGCTTTGCCGTTTTTTGGCTCCCAAAACACGTACCTCCACACTCATTTTCCGGCGGGACCAGCCGTTGTTTTCCCTCCCTGCCCGGTCCAAGTTGTTGTAAGAACGGTCCTCCATGACCCTGCTTTACGTTTTCTCCCCTCGCCGCCTCTTTCTCAAACCCCTCGCTTTTGCGCGAGTGTTTCCACGGAACTGGCCCCCTTCCCCCAACCCTTTCTTTTTTTTCTGGCCTTTTTTTGGTGGGCCCTTCCAAGTTCCTCTTTTCCTGCCTCAGGAACGAGATCGGATCGTGGCCAGATCCCTTCCCTGTGAGGTCTTTTCCGTTCGGGTCGCGGAGTTCCTTTTTCCCGCCTTTGAAGATTACCTCGCCCTGAATGACCCTTTCATCCGATTTTTTTTTTCTGAAGCCTTTTAATCGGAGGGTCTCGTCCCACCCGCCAATTTTGACGGGCTCGCTTGCCGGCTTCCGGCGCCCTTTTGGGAAGGCCTGCCCGTTTAACCAGGTTGTCGCTTTCCTCCCTCAAAAATTTTTTTTTTTCGCGACTCTGCCTTCACCCTTTT
>Ga0179593_1292736_pt1 | contig 10802 bp, 10 predicted proteins | sample CZODoug2_1_08_16_FD_185931 | JGI IMG/M metagenome (GOLD analysis project Ga0179593, IMG submission 185931) | Vadose zone soil fungal communities from Angelo Coast Range Reserve, California, USA - CZODoug2_1_08_16fungal (PacBio error correction) | ecosystem: Environmental > Terrestrial > Soil >... | reverse complement strand
ACCCAATCATCTTTTAAAGTTTTGTTGAGATGAGATGTTTCACCGTTTCGTCGAGGGGAACGACCGCACTCCGACTGACTGTCGATCACTTCCCTCTGGAGTTCGCAGTTTTTTTGTTTGGGGGGCGTTGGAGAGGTGGTTTGTTTGTTTTTTGTGGTGTGGGTTTTTGTGTTTTTTTGGGTAGGATACACGTCGGCTGACGTACCCGTGCCACTCTTCGCTCCTTCTTGTTCAGCACACGTTTAGTTCAGGACGTGTCTCTTTTCCTTCTTAGTGCTTTTCCATCCATCTTCCTTTGTACCGCGACCTTTTTGAATCGTCGTGATGTTTTCTCTTTCTTTCTTCCAAGGAGCGTATCCCCCCCTGATCGGCGGCTCTCTTCGAGTGGTTCCTTTTTTTCTTTTTTTCGGGTGGCGAACCGGCCTCTTCCGGCGAGCTCCTCTCCCGCCGGGCTGTTCCGATGTTCTGAATCAAGAGGGCGACCCCTGCTTTTTTTTGTGCGCTTGGAGGTCTGGTCTAGCTTGTCTCGCAGTGCAGAAGTTCCTCACCCTGAGGTCCGCCTCGCCCTCGCTACCCTTCTTTGAGTTGACTGGACTGCACAGTTTCGTTTAGGGCTGACCCTTTCATTTCCTGTGAACGGATGCAGCCTCGTTTTCCCAACTAAGAGGAGATCACACTCTCTCGTTTACAGCTTGTTCCTTCGGTTGGGCTGAACGTTTTGTTCGGAAGCGTCCCCCGTATTACGGTCTTGTACTTGCAATTAGTTTTTGAGCCGAGACTGTTTTGAGCTTCAATCCTGTCCCTTGGCCGGCAGCGAAAGTGCACCCGTCGAGAGGACTTGACTACCTCGTATCATGGGTGGGGCGCGTTGTACGGGTCCCCTCCCTCTTCTTTGAATGTATAATGTTTTTTTGGCTAGCTTCATTCTAGCACAGACTCTCCCTGCCCCCTTTTTCCCTCCTGGCTCGGACAAAAGAATGACTTTCAATACTTGTTTAGAACTAGTACCTTCCCTTGCACTTTTCGCACTTAGATTTTTGGATGTTTTTTTTTTTTTCAGCTAGGCTTTCCTGTCACTTTAGCACTTCTTCTGAAAGAACGACCTGGGTTTTTTTTTGGGGGGGGGGGGGTGTGGTTTTGTGGGGTTTTGGGTGGTCTTCTGAGCTTTGTGAGAGGTTCGTTCTTTCCTTCGGCTTCGTGGGAGGGAGGGAGGTTCTTCTTTTTAGAGGTCCTTCTTCCGCCCCGTGGAGTTTTTCGTCGCGATGTCCCCCTGTTTCTTTTCGCTAGTACGTTTAGTCGCACTCTTCGGTTTAATACCCCTTCCCCCCCCGGTTCACAAAAGGTTTGGTTTCCTTCTGATGGTGCCCTTTGCCTCTTGAGAATTCCGAATCCGTGTTCCGTGTTTCTTTTCATGCACTTTTTTTCCTCGGACCTTGTTCTGTCATATCTTTTCCATGGGGGGGAGGGTTTTTGACGAGAACCATCCCTCCTTCTGGCTTAGTCGAGCCGCCGGTACTACAGCCTATCCTTGATCTCGTCTTCCGCCATCGGGTCCTTTTGATGTTCTCCCCAGTTTTTAGTATCAGCTTAGAAGTACTTTTTTTGCGCTTGAGCGCCTACTTTCCTTTTTTTTCGACGGCCATTGATGTCGCCTAATTCCCCCTCCTGATGCAAGCTGGATATTTTTTTTTCTTTTTTTTTCGAAGGATTGTTATCGTAACCGCAGTCGTTGCATGCTCTTTTCCCCATACCCTCTCTCTTTTTCCTCCTCTTTTTTTTTTTCTCTTTCCGAATCAAAGAGAGGCCAGCTGGTGTGGTGATTCGTTTTCTTCCTTTGCAAGGACAAGCGTGGTTTGCGGGTCCGCGCCATCACAGCTCTCTCGTTGCGCCTTCCCGGCTCCAACGGTACCCTTCTGCCCTGTGTTCCAGTCGCTGCCTGAGTTCCCTCTTACTAACTTCTCTGCACGAATTCAAGGGACCCCTGACCCAGCACAGGAACGCTGGGATTTTTCGAAACGGCGATCACGCTCGAGTCACCTGCTTACCGGCGGCTAGACTAAGAGCGGTCCCCCGTTTCCGGTGAGGGCGCCCCGTCACTCTTAGGTACCCCCCCTTAACCTGGCGGCTTTGGAAGGAAAACAAGTTCTAGTAACCGTTGTTCACGGAACATCCCCCTTGGTCTGTGAATGGATTTCGTGCGCTTCCCAGCTTCCACGCACCACAAAACTTCTTTGGTCCTTGCTAAGAATTTCGTCCCGCCGCTATCGGGCTACTATTCATTCTGAACTCAGCGCGAACCTTCAATTTCCTCCGTTCTTTTTTTCGATCGAACGCCGCCGAGACTCGCTAGTCCTCTCCAAATGCGCCGCCCCTCTGTCTTTCCCCGCTTTATTCGTTCTTTCCTTCCCGGACACTAAGCATAGCGGACAACCCCCCCCCCCCTCCTGCGCAATCAGGCTCCCCCTGAATTCATTCGAAGTGCTCCAGGTGTGTCCGAGGGCGTTTTTTTCAACTTCCTTCGTCGCTTCATCTGAGTGTCTGATATTTCCTTTCTCTGACCCCCCCCCTTTTTTCAGGCTCGTTGGCGGGATCGCCTCTTTCACCTACGGCATCCCACCCCAACCTCTTGGACAGATCATGACACCTCCTGCTCCCCCCCCGCCGCGTTTTTTCCACTCCGTACTCTGCTTTTGTTGCGATTTGGACCGTGTGTCCTGGATGGCGTCAGCGTGGACTTTCGGCCCCGTCGGGATACCTCCCTGAAATTTTTCTGTGCAAGTACATCCCGTGGCGGCGTCATCCTATTCCAATCCCCCCGACGGCCCCACTCGTTCTTTCCTTGACTCAGCGGTCGATCAGATTTTGTTTTTGTGTGACGATGGCGCTTGAAGGTTGTTACCGTGGGCCTGCTTGACGTCATCCGCCCTTAAGAACAGCCTGGGCTCCTTTCCAGAGGTGCGCGATTCGAGTCCGACCCTTTCCATGTGTGTTTGCCCTTTACCTGCGTCTATCCCTCAAGCGCTTTAGCCGATCCCTTCCTTTTCTCTTTTTTATGCGAAAATCGGAGGGGGGACGCTTTTTTTTTCCCCGGAGGTATTATCCCCTCGCGCTTTGTTTTCCGAAACCATCTGATCCGGTATTTCGCCCGGACGCCGTCTGTCCGTCCGACCAGCTGCGCCGCGGAGCCCCAGGGTCCTTTGTTTGCCGATTATGTACCCCTGCCCTCTTCATAAGACGAGAGGTATAAGATTTAATTCCCTCGCGTCACACCTGTTGCGATTGCCCTTCCCATGTCCGAGTCAAGCTTTTTTCCTTTTGTCCGAGGAACATGTTGTGCCCACACACGGTCGCGTACCTCGTGATTTTTATCTCAACGTGCACGCGACAGTTTCCGACTAGTTTTTTTCCCTGTTCACACCTCCTCGCTCTCCAAACTCGACCTTCTCTGCTTTCGAAGGTTCGGAGAAATTATAGCCTTTCTAGAAGACCTGTTTGATTGCTCCGAGTTGAACATCCTTTTCCTTGTTGGTTGAGAGCGGTCTTCTTCGTCTTTCTGACCGCCTCTACGGGCCGTCTGTCATTTCGAGGACTACTTCGCACGCAGGGCGTTTGTCTTTTTCGAATTCGGATAAACCTGTCGGCCTCGAATGTCTTTTGCATTCGACGTTTGTTCGCTTGCGTCCCCCTGTCGCGGCAGCGGCTCGGCTCTTACCTCCAGGTCTTAAATCATAGAAACATTCTTTACAAATTCTTGTTAAACTTCGCTCGTCTCCTTGTCCGATCACTTTGATGAACTCGGGACGCAAACCCTTTTTTACTTCTTCGTCAGCGGGTCCCTGGCTTCCTCTTTCTTTTTTTGACGGCGCGGGCGTCGGTTCCTCCCAGGCAGCCCCGGGGAGTCTAATGCCGTGTCATAAGATGTCGGTCATCCAAGACATTTTCCCCCTGGTCAGCGTATCGTTTCTTGCCTTTCGGCGGGGCTGAATCTCGACCGGGAGATTTCCCTCCCCCCAGTTCGCCAGCATGGTATTGCCTAGCTTTGTCGCTTGACTGTTTTTTTTACCAGGATGTTCCGCGGATGACGTTTAATGTTTCGCCGGCTGTTCTGATTTCCCTTCGGCGTTCACCCACTAGATCTCTCGTTTCTACAGGTCTTCAGAGGTTGGGGCGGACCCTTTTCTTCCGGCAACGCTCCCAGTCTTGTTTTTAATCGTAGTTTTTTGAGGGGCTTGCGCCGTTCATTTTTCCTCCCGTCCCGTTCTTTATACGCATCCATCTCTCCCCAAAGGAGCAGTTCTTCGTTACAAAGAGCGTGAGAATGAACCCCCTTTGTGGAGGAGAGTTTTCCCTTGTGATGGCTATCCGGTCTTCTTTTTGCGCCTGTAGGTGAGTGTAGCTATTCCGAGGCCCTCTCACTTTACGTATTAGACTGGCCGACCGGCCCCCCCTCTGATGAACCTTTTTTCTCTTCCTTGCACGCTTGAGAAAGGTTTAGCCTTTGAGCTTCAGGTCTGGTGTGGTTTTTTTTATCTCCCTGAATCCCTCCGGTCCGGCGGTCTCCCCGTAGATCCTTCTCCGGTCGTTCGATCTTGCGGCTCTTTACCTCCCCGGAGACGTGTTCGGAGTTTATACTGTGTTCTTGCACAAGTAATTATGAAGAATCTTTTTCTTTCTTTTTTTTGTCTTCTCTCTTTTTTCCTTCTCCGTTAGCGGCGGGCGACGAGGCTGTTACCCCCCAACCGTTTCCCTTTTTTTCCCTGTGGATGGAGAAATAGGACATTTCGAAGACCCATGAGGTCTTCAATGTAAGTAAGTTACTTTCTTCTGGCAAAAGTATTTCCTTTCCAGCTCGTCTTGTATTCTCTATTCTAGGAAGAGCTCGTACTTCTTCTCTGCCTGTACTACATGCTCCTCCATCTTCCTCTCCGTTCTCCGCTATAGGTTTTTTTTGTCGTATCTTAGGTAGTACACTTCTTTCCCTGAAGAACTTTGACCGATCCACCGTAACTCTCTCGCTTCCCGTTGATGTTTAATCTCCGGTAGAGAAGCTTTCCTAGGTTTTGGCAGCTTTTGTATCCTTCTTTCTCAACAGCCCGTCCCACGACCAGCGTCCCTTTATTCTAAATATTCCTTTCCCCGGTGTTTGTTTCTCCTCGAAAGACCAGACGAAGTTTTCCCCGCTGATTGTTTCGTGGTTTTTTCCTTAGTAGCTTCGGTCCACGTTACATTCCCCTCCTCGGACCCGACCGCTTGTTGGCAACGCCATCCCGAGACGCTCCACGTCCTCCCCTTGTTCTTCGGCTACACGGCCTCTCGCCGGACCGTTTCCGCCACGCGGCCTGTCAAGTCTTCACCTTGTGCTTTACCCGGGCACTACGGACAAGCACCCCGGAACATCCGAGGTGCTTCTTTTCACTCCTCATTCAAGCTGGCAACCTCGCTGACCCCTTAATTTCGGATTCCATAGGAATAACGCCCTCCTAAAGGTCAGACGACCATTGCCCCCCATCACCTGCACGTCCCGCGACGCCCTGTGCGGCGCGAAAAGTTGCGGCCCCTTGAGAAAGACAGTTTGCAGGAGTCGGTGCTGGGACATAAGCGGGGGTTGCGTTTTCGAAGTGATTTTCTGGTCTTCTCCGACCGGGGCCACCCACACTGCGTCCTGGTGAAGGAATTCGCTCCGCTCTCCTTTACCGACCCGAAAATTACGCGTTCCTTCGCGCTTCAGAAAATCTTGCCTCGGCAGACTTCAATGTCCTTCTGCCGCCCACGAATGAGTTCGCTGATCTCGCTCGAACCCTTTTTTAGCCGGCGATTGATTTCGCCTTCCTTTCGTCAATTCCGGGAACTGACCTTAGTCCCCCCCACCACCAGTTTTACCCTCACCGAAGGGCTGAAACCTTTCCTTCGTCTGCGATCATTCTGTTTTTTTACCACACCCGTTCCCCCTTTTCAGTTTTTGTCCGAGTCTTCATAAGACGGTGTCCTGTTTTAGTGGTTCTTCCTTTCCTGGTGGGGGGGGTTGTTTTGGGGTTCGTCTCACCCTCCGTCCCCAAGAATTAACGGACGTTCTGTTCCTCTCATGCCACCGGCAAAACTTCCTCCCTCACCCTCTTTTTGCGATGCGTCTCAAGACTGTGACTTTTTCCCTTCCTGCGCTTTTTGCGTGGTCTTGCCAGTCCTTTACGGACTGAACTTTTCCCCACCCCCCCTCCGGCACAGCCACGTCTCTTGCAAATACCTTTTTAAAGTTGATTGATCTTCCCTTTCCACAACAACGCGACCCCCCCCCCCCCTCGATTCCACTTACGCCCCGTAGATGATAGACCCTGTGGTTTTTCTCTTTCGTTTCAGCCGGACGTTATCCGTGCTTATACTCAGACCTGCAAGAGACATGTGGGAGCCTTCCTCCATGACTGGTAGCATTCAGGCGGGCGACATGCTTTTTTTCTTTTTGTGACCGTTCAAACAGTTCGCTTTCTTCCGTTCCCGGCACATTCTCTCCCCATGCTGCTTTCGAGCCGCTTTTTGTGATCCGAACATCTTGGGGTTGGTCCTCCTTTGCGGGACCGCCGGAAGGTTTCATCGTCTTTCGCCTTTGATCCCAGGTCCGTCACGGCACCCGACGCGAGCCTTCTTCCCTCCGCTGCCGACCAGAAGATAAAGGTTAAGGTTTTTGGGCTTTTCTAAATTTGACACTCCCTTTCCCCCCCTGGGGCTCCCAAGAAGGGTTGACTTTTCCCTCATTCGTTTTTTCCTCTCCGATGAGGTGGACAAGCCCCCTGGTACCAACCTTACCGCAGTAAAGTCTGGCGCATGCCGCTGAAAGTGCATGACCCCTGCTTTTGCGCCCTAGTTTGGGCATATTCCCTCCTCAGTTCATTTTTTCTTCCGAAGGCCTTTTCAATCCCCCCTCCGCGCGAACCCGCCCCTTCGCGACTAAGTGCTCCCCCGACATTCTCTTCGTCCGGCCGTCGTTCAGAAGGCTTTTTCGGGTTCCGCTCCAGAAGAATTGAAAATATTTCGCCCAGTCGCCTCTTTTTGTTGGTTGGCTCTTTTTTATGGGACGACCGCATCTCAGGTTGCTGTTTTTGATTTCCCTTCGAGATAATTCGCGCCTTTCTTCTTCGTTTTCTCAGGGCTTGGAGAGCGGCTTTTTTCTGTAAAAAGTGATGCCGGTTTTTCAAATGTAAGGTGCGGACTCTCCTTTTTTCTTCCCCTCAGACACTCCCCCTTTTCTCACCGGTCGCGGCCTCCTCCACCCAACCTCCGGCTCTCCATTTGGTTTTTTTACCCTGGATTTCACCAGTCCCCCTTGTTTCTTCCTTCGTTTTTGCTTGACCGAAAGATGATGTGTCATTTTGCCTGAGTTGCGTTGATGAGACAATACCACGCTTTCGGGATCGTAGTCAGCTGTCCGCTCGGTCGGGTAACGCCTATCCTCTTCTAACGGGGAAGCCCCCGGCTTGACAGACCCCTATAGACCTCTGACTTCGTCCCCCACAAGACGATGCTCGGTCTCTCAGCGTTTTATTATCCCACGCTATCTGCACGGTCCCCCTTTCACTGGGCCCGCGCTAGTCCTTTGCAGCGAGATGCGCAGTCAAAGACAACACCCGTTCGTCCTTAGAGAAAATATTGAGTCTTTACTCCCATATCCTGTTCCTTGCCATTCTGATGCCGCGTTCGTTACATATGGCAGTGCCGGTTCCCAGCCAGGTAAAAACCCTTTTTCCCTACCGCCACTAAACTCATGCCTTCTAATCCTATGTCCTTCCCAGGTCTATAGGCTTTTGTCACGGAACGTTTGTATTTCCCCCGTTCTTGTACTTGCATCGTAGTTTCTCTAGGTGAGAGCCGAGAATTCTAATTAAAGTTACGTATCTCCATTCCGGGCGCCAACGGCCCCCCGACCCTAGTAGTCCCCCAGGCGTGCCGAACTTGAGCACACCCAATCGCAGGACGAGTTATTTCTTATCTCGGTTTTAAATTCTAAATGACCTTTTCCATGTCTGGTTTTGTATTACGGTGAGGAGCTTTTGAGATGCTCCTCTAGCGAGTTTGGGCGAACTATTGTCGTTTTTTTTTGGATTCATACCACCGACCGGCAATCAAGCGCTGTTAAAGGTTCCCACTCATGATAGAGCAACCCAGAATGAAATGTTTAGCCTTTTCTTGCTTTTCCTTTGTTTCCTTTTGATGAAGATAGGAGTTTATACGAACTTCCCTCTCACGTTAAGGCTTCATGCCTCTGGCTGTTCGAGCGGCGGCTCTTTATCTCCCTGCTCCCTGGCTTTGGGGCGGCGGTTCTGAGATCGACCCTTTCATTAATTGCCACGATTCCTAGAGTCCTTTGCTTCTGCTGCTTCCTTTTATTCTAAGGATAGACGGTTTGGAGCCTATTCTTTTTTACTAACCCCAGAATCCCCTTTTCCCGCTCTGAGCTGGGGGGGGGGGTTTGGTGGGGTGTTTGGGTTGGGGGGGTTATATGGTTGGGGTGTTTGTTTGGGCGGGGGGGGGGTGGTTTCGGGTGGGTGGGGAGGTAGAGACTCTTGCATCTTGAACGACCTCCCCCCTTTCCTGTCATGGTCCTTCCCATTTTAATTTCTTTTTTTTCCCTAGGGTACCTGCTCCGTGGACTAGGATGCGTCTCTAGTTAGACCGAAGGACCGTATTTCAGTGATCTACCCTTTACAGAAGTTTACTACATGATTTTCCTGTCTGCGCGTTCCGTTTTGGGTTCGTTTGTGCTGTAGCCTTTTTTTTTCTTTTTCTGATCTTCATTTTAATTGAAGTCCTCCTTGTTTCCCCTATCCTTTCCGACAAACAACCCCTCCTCCGCTAGCACTTTTCATTTACCCCAACCCACCGTGGAGCCTTTCTGGATGTGTGTCCTCGTTTCTCGCTCCTTCCTTTCGAAGAGTGAGCGATTGCTGTCCCCCCCCAAGCCCCTTGTTTCTTTTATTCGAGCAATGTCTGTCCTCTTCTTCTATGTTCGTCGATATGTATTGAAGGCATCAAAGGTCCGGGCAAGTTTTGGTTTTTTCTTTTTTAATTTCGGTCTCCTTTAGACAACCCCTCGAACCCAGGGTCTCGTTGTCCCTGTGTCGGAACACTCCCTTGGTGCGCATCTTTTTTGAACCCCAACGAGCCCGCTCTGCCGCCCGCCTCTTGTTGCTGGCAGCCGTTTCCGTTCTGTCAACGAGGTACAATATACCACTATAAATACCCTTTACGACTCTCACGGACCCTCCGACCCCTCTTTTTTAGAACGCGATCAAGCCTTGTCTCTCCTCCCCTCCCTGCGGCTCGACGACGCCTTCCTTTATCCGATCTCGGCATCCTCTCCGACTGCCGTGAGCCGAACTGGCCTGCCACGGAAACCTCCCTTCCTTAACAGTTGTTTCCCCAGGTCAGTTCGTAGATTTTTTCACTCTTTTGCCGTCCCGGCATCCCAAAGGTTCGGGCCGGGGAGTTGTTGTTTGCTGGTTATCCCCCTCTTCGCAACAGTCCTCTCCCTTTTAATACTACCCGAGGAGTTCTAGAAGCCGTTCAGCCTTCCCCTCGGCCTAGAATCCCCCATGTTCTAACCCTTTAAGACGACGCCTAGCCGTTATCTTCCCGCTAGAAAGGAGCACCGAACCGCCTTTTCTGCTTTCGGTGAAATCTCGGTCTGGACACTACCTCTCTTCCCCACCCCCCCAGGTGTTCCAGCGCAAGCGAATTTTCCTTTTCCCCCCCCTTCGCGTTTTTCGTCCTTCATTTGTTCTTTGCGTGAGAACCTCTTTTCGGCTGGTTTCCGAGCTGCTTCTAGGTGCGTTTTCTATAGAATCACAATAAGAGTCCCCCCCCCCCCTTCTAAAGGAACGGTTTTTATAATAATGAGCCCCGCTTTCCCGCGATTCCGACCGCTCGTGTGCGCTGGTCGCACTCCTCCCTTTTCTGACTTTTCCTTTGGAAAGATGCCGTGCTTTTCTCCGGACGGGTCTTCATGACCTCCTCTAAAGAAACCGATACGTCCCCACTACCCCCGATTGCCCTTCGACTTGAAGCCGATGCCGATTTCAACACCCCTTCGACCCAACCTCTACTCGCCTTTCCTCGGTCCTGTCTATCAGATCGCTTTTTGCCCGCCGTCTTTTGTACTTGGTCCGCTTCCATGAAAAGGAACGTGACTGTGACGTCAACCTTCGGCTTACCTCTGGCGCGGCACAGCATCTTCGAGGGCATAACAACCTGAACGTAGAAATGATGTGGCAAAGTGACCGCAAACCGGAGTTCGCACCGCGCACCGGACACCCAACCCCCGAGCTTCGATCCTCTGTTGGAACATAGGAGGGTAGGCTTTTGTTGGAATTTGCCATTTCTTTTTTCCGCCGGGGCTCCCGTTGTTCGCCGACCCTATCCCCCTTGACGCCCCGCGATTCCTTCCCTCCCCGATTCCGCCCGAAGATCCCTGTTGCGTTTGAAGTGGCTTCTTTAGACATGTTCGGCCCTTTCTTCTTCCTGGCGTCTCTTGGGCCTTTCATTCGTCTCTTTCGTACCCCCCCTGGTGTCGGATGATGGAAGATAATGTTTTCCCCCCCCCCTCGCTCCGTAACGTCCTGGCTTGTTTTTGATGTTCTGAACCGACCCTTCGTGATGTTCATCGTCAGCGTCCCTCTTCCAGTTCTCGGCGACCGGCTCCCCCCCTACCAACTACGAACGAACTGAACACGCCCCTGCTCCTCGACGATTTTCGGCAAATTCTCTCCCGTCCTTGCGAGTCCACCGCCCTTCGGCTTTTTCCCCTCCTCCGACGC
>Ga0179593_1277178_pt1 | contig 10802 bp, 9 predicted proteins | sample CZODoug2_1_08_16_FD_185931 | JGI IMG/M metagenome (GOLD analysis project Ga0179593, IMG submission 185931) | Vadose zone soil fungal communities from Angelo Coast Range Reserve, California, USA - CZODoug2_1_08_16fungal (PacBio error correction) | ecosystem: Environmental > Terrestrial > Soil >... | reverse complement strand
GCCCCAACCCGGAGACGTTCCTCAGCGGACCCCTTCCTTTGATAAGAGCGTACGGTGCTTACATGAAGAAGTCGCCGTAGACAGACGGTCCCCCCCTCCTCTTCCGTTTTTATTGGAAGATAGATCGAAGCTCTCCCTCTTTTTCTGCCCTCTCTTCCCCTATTTCCACCCACTCGGTTTCTTTATGGTTTCCTGGAATTGGCGAATCCCCTCTTTGCAGACCCGTCGATGCGCATCCTTTTTTTCCTGCCGAAGCACTAGGCCCGACCCCAATTTCCCCTTATCCCTCTTTGCTCACTCTCTTCGATTAACTCCCCAGCTTTATCCCTTAGGTTCGACGGGATCGATTGTCTCTCTTTAACATTTTTCTACCGCATCCTGGCGAATTCCCCTTATCGGTTGGCGGGTTCACTGGCTCCTCGCCGCACGCGCCAAGCTTCAGGCACTTAAGATGGTAGCTTTTCCCCCCCTTTCTATTGCGAGAAATCCCTTTTTCGCGGTCCCCCCTCTCTTCAGTGCCCGCCCGCCTTTTTTTCTTCGATTTTTTTTGGTGGCCTGCATTGACATTTCTCCCTCAGAGTACCGCCAATCGTCTTTCGCAATGCCACGCATTCATCGAAGAGTCGCCAGAGTTTTAAAATTCCCCCTCCCCCTCCCTTCCTCTCTCCTTTTCGTTATGGCAATTGGGGTCCTCGCCGTCTCTCGAGTTGTTCCCGTAATTACTTGAATAGCGCCAACACCTCTGGCCGCGCACGTCCCTGTCGGTTAAGATTTTCCGAGTCGCACCGTAAGGCTTGAGATCAGCGACGCCAAGAAAAGTCGGAGTCTGCCCAGCCTCTCCCGATGAAGTTTCCCTTCCCTTCTTCGATGACATGCCCCGGTTACCCTTTTCCCCATTCCGGTTCCCGCAAGATATTTTTTTTTTTTTTTTTTTATTTCTTTTCCAGAGGATGAATAAATTGTTGGAAGCATCGCGCGCATCCTTCCCCCCCCTTTCCCTACGCCGTTTTTTGCATTCCATTTTCACCACAGTCCTCTTGGCAAGATCGGGCTTGATGCAGCTCTCGATTTCCTGGTCGGTGGTACCTTCACTCACAAGATGTAAGAGCTGCGTTTTTTTGATCAAAGCTACCCGTTTCTTTCCTCCCCTAGGACGCGAAGTGTTCGCCTTTCCGAGTTTTTTTTTTTGAGCTTTCTCCCCTGAAGAAATGAATTCCTCGAAGTGAGGGTCTCCCACTTACGCCCCACCGAGGCTTTCTCGTAATCCTTTTTATCTTTAGTAGCAGCCCTGCACCCTTCTTTAAAATGTCCGCGATTTTCCTTGGTCCCCCCTCCTTCTTTATGACCCAAAAACGGCCCATCTACCATATGGCGCAGTTCTTCTTTCCGCATAGTGACCCTTTATTCTGTGGCCCTCGCCCCCTCTCCCTCTCTCGCCTCTCGTTTGACGATCAGTGGGTTTTAACCTTTGAAAGAACACTCAGTGTCCCTATCGCTTTGTCGGACATCTTGGTTTTCGTTAAACTCTATCCTCTGGCAATCTCTCCGGCTTCTTCAATCAGGTCTGTCCCCATCCCATTGTTTTTCCGTCGGGACCTCTGCACCAAACCTTTATAAGGGACGAAGCCTCTCGGCAGATTTTAGTCTCCCCCTGGTACCCTTCCCCCTCGGGCTTTCGAGACGATGTCGTTTACAAAGTCCTTCTGTATAGGCACTCTCCTCTTCCTATGACTTCTACGGCTCGGTCGACAACTTTTCGTTTTGAAAGAAAAAGCTGCCATTTGGAGTTTTTTTCCCCCTGGCTGCCCTTCCTTCTCCCTCCCCTTTTGTCCGGCGCCCTGCTTTATCGTCTTGATAGTCGCTTTTAAGTCCGACCAACCGATTCCCTGATCACAAAAACAGCATTCCTTCTTCTTTGCCCTGACCCTCCTCGTGGACTTGCGCTCCAGCTAGGTCCCTTTGCTTGGTTGTCCGCGCTCCCTCACGTCGAATCTTGCTTTCTTGCCCGATGTTACGTTAATGTTGTTTTTTATAACAGAGACATCCTTGCACTCGCCATTTTTTACGCCGCTGTCCTGAACTCCGCGGCTTAACCCTGCAGAACTGGTCGACATCGTTCCTCAATGGACAGGAGAACCCAGCGGCCTTCCCCCCCAAAAAGTAGCTTTCGGGGATGTCCACCCTGATAGGAGGTGATTCGCTCCCTGAAGTTTTTTTAAACCGGATGAGTCCTGACCCGAATTTATAGCTCCGATTCTTGTTCGTCGGGGATTTCCCCCCCCTCCATAGGCTGAAAAGGTTCTTTTATCTTTTATTCCTTTCATCTGCAGCCTCCCCCCATTAAATTTACATACCTTTGTACCCCCCCCCGCCCGAAAATGTTGATAGCCACCCCCTTTAAGTTCGGGCCATTCCTCTTATTTAGCGTTACCAATGGATTGATGTTTTCCTTGTTCGAATCTCCGATTCACAATCCCAGGTTTTCTTCTGTTGGTGATGGAGTCTCCTCTTCATCTTTTTTTTTCTTTCTATTCATCCTTTCCACTTCCCCCCTTGCGCATTGGCTTTTACTTGCAATCGGCGATCCACCTTTTTTTTTATGGCGGAACAAAAAAGGAGTTTTGTCGTTTTTTGCGGCCTATCCCCTCTTAGCTGCTCTTTCCTCTCCTCCCTCTCCGCCGTTTCGCGGGTATTAGTACCTTTTGGTTGTTCGTGATTTTGCCTTCCTTCTTGAGTATGTTAACCCTCGGAAGTTTCCCTCTCTGATCCTCCCCCGTTTCGAGGTCTCTTCTCGGACTTGACCCCTTTTTTTTACTTCATTGAGACGGAAATTACCGTCGTACCAAAGGCCTCTAACCCTTAGAAGTAAGTGACTCGCCTAATTGATTCCCAGTCGATTGTTTGCCCAAGTTCTTTTGTATTTGAGTTCTCCCCCCTTATTCTGACCGAATCGCCTTCCTTCTGCCTATTCGGAGCCCACCGAGTCCTGATTATCCACCACGAATTCTCATTACGAGCCTTCATACGAAGACCTCTGAGGGGGAGGCACAGTAGTTTTCTTGCCCCACCCTGCCCTCCCCTCTACACTTACCTCTATGGCATCGATATGATAGTTTTCCCCGGACTGTCCTGACCCCAACCATACAACGATCTTGCCCTCAAGTTATGACCTTTTTTTTTTCTGTACTTCTACCTTGGAGAATTGTCGACTCCAGATGTTGACTTGATAGAACAGCACCACGCCCAGGAGCCCTCGTCGTGACTCTTTTTTCCGAGATAAGAAACTAAACTAAGATTAAACGCCGTTAAAACGTCGCTTTCCTTTCTCCCCCAGATAAGGTATCTTGTTTTCTCTTAGTATTTGTTTTTCCCAACCGGCTCAGACCCCTCCCCCTGATGAATCTTTACCGCTCTCCCACGTTACTTTGGTGCCCTCCCGGGGACCCCTGTGGTACTCTGTCCCCGCTCTTTCATAGCCAGAGTTATATTTAAACCTAGTGTAGAGGCTCACCTGCCTCTCCTTATAGGTTTATACCATTAATTGATTGTAACATTCCCTTTCTTCGATGCTAGCTCTCCCTTTGAATTTCTGACCTGGGATTTCACTTATTGCAGATGCATCGTTTCCTGTCTGAGCTACTCGCAACCCTCCCCAAGTTTCCTGTTGATGAATTTGTGTTTTCCCATCCTTGATCCCCCCTCTCTCGCATGCGTGTCCCAAGAGGCACAATCTCTTCAACATTTGGCGTTACAAGGCCGCTTCCAAAACGAGGTGTTTGATCCCCTCCCGGAACCCAACCTCCCCTGGCGTCGGCCACTTTTGGTCCCATTCCGGGCTTTCTGTTTTTCGTGGCTGACGTTTCCGATCCTCAATTTCCTCGCTGAATCTTCACTCAGAACTTCCCTTTTTTTGAATCTTTTGTGATTATTTACGGAACGCCCCCCCAGAATGCACGAAGATCCACAACCCCTCCCCTGCCTACGATTGGCGATCACCAGCCCATCAATGTCCTTTCCACCCCTGCCTCCCCTCCATCTTCTTCTCTGAGTCTCCCTTGATTCCCTTTTGTCCCAGAGGTTTTGAGGAATTTTGGATCGATGAGGCGTTTTCTTCCTTTGCGGTTCCCCGCACACCTCGCCTTCTTCGTCCTTTCCCGAAAAACCCCCTAACCTTCCCCCCTACACCAATTTCCTTCCTCTGCCCTCCCCGTGACCGGTCATCAGGCGGAAGTTGTAGCTGGCCCCAATGGGGGCCGCCCTCCCCTTGCATTCCACTTACACCCTGATCCCCCAGATCACCCCCAATTTTACAATTGAGTCCACACAAACCGAACCCCCGAACCCGCATTTTGTTTAGTTTTCAAGGTCTTCCCCTTGAATTCGGGACCTCCTTTTCGTGACCACCCACCCCCCTTCCTCAACTACACCTTTCAAACCCAATTGCATTGCTTTTGTTGCGAGTCAGAAAAGCCTCGATTTTTTATAGTCTTAGAAAGATTTTCTCCCCCGTTTCCCCCGTCCCATTGCCTTGAAGGCTCCTTTTGACATCTTTCCCTCGGCACGGATTCCGGTCCCGAATTCTCTGTCGATTAGATTTTAGCGAATACCTTCGTAAAAGGTTGTTCCATTTTTTCAACTCCAGGGTCCTTTCTACCCTCCTTCGCCCTGTTACCTGGAGTCCATTCGCCCTTGTGACCTTTCTTTGTCCAGTACGCTTTCTTTCCCTTTTCCGCCGAGGGTGGGGTGACTGGTTGGCCGGAACACTTTACGGTCCTACCGGGAGTGGCTTTTGAACCAGACCCCTTTTTTTTCAGCACTCTCCCTTTTTTTTTTCCTTCCCGATGGATGTTTGAGAGGAGAAAGTATTTTTGATCCCCATTTGTTTGTGCATTCCTTGCTAACGAGAGCGGTTGCAATAGGGGTCCTTGCCCCCCATGGCTGGGGTTGCGAAGCCTTGTTTTGATTCGTCTGTTAGAACAAACTTTTCCCTTATCTGCGTTCGGCGTTGATTTTTTCAATTTCCTCTGCTCAGGTGATCATCAGGGTGACATTTCGGCTCCCCCCGTACACATCTGCTGGCGCCTAAGGAGGCCTTCTCACACTCAACTTTCATTTACTGCTTTTTCTTGCCACCTAACCAATTCTTATTGATTTTTTTTCTTTTTCAACTGGCTGACGCGCATCCTTCATATGCCTGGGGCGCTGCTACCACTAGCCAAGTGTGCCCCCCTTTTCAAATGGTCTTCCCCCTAGTAAGCAGGCTTCCCTTCCTCATCTTGAAATCCCCGCCTTTCCAGCGGACTTTTCTTTTAACTGTCATCCAGTACCGGAGAGACCTTTTTCAGTTGTTGTCAAGGAACCTGGGCGTCTGCATCCCCGCGAACTACGAAAGTGGTGGAAGTTTTAAACCCCCCTGTTTTCTCTAAGTGAGCCACTTGTCCTCTTTTCATCTCCCACTTATCTCTTCTTTCTCTACTTTGTTTTTTTTGATATAGCAATTGATATTCCCAAATTTTATTCAGAGGTTCCTTCACTGTCAAGCACCCCCATTGGTTCACCTTCCACAGTCTTTTACGCTCTAAGCCCCCCTGCCTTTACCAACTATTTCCTTTCTTATTCTTCTCGCTCCGGTGCGCATTTAGGGCTTTCCTTCTGCGGACCCGGACTCCCTTGACTCGTTTCCCGTAGGTCCCTTTCCCGTATTCCACGTTTTTTTTTCTTTCGCCGAGCCCTTACGAGTCCTTGGGATTTCTTCTCCCAATGGCCCACCCATCTCCTCCTTTTCCATGACATTGGTAGGTGCAAGACGCCTTACTGAAGTTTTTAACGCTCTTCATTTTTACTTCAGACTTTCGGTTGTTCATCGAAAATTTTCCCACCGTAAGGCTCATTATCTTTTCGTTATCCCACCTCCCAAGCTAATCATCTTTTCTTTCCTGTTTTCGCCGCAGCGATCAATTGACTGCCCCCCATTGCAACCGCCGCGCTGCCACCACGATCTACTTTAGCAATGATGCACCAGCCCTCCCCTCATCGATTATACAGTATAACCTTGACTGCCCTTTTGAGAAACCCTGTTTTTTCCTCCTCTCTATATTCCGAAGTGTTCACCCCCGAAAACCCCACCTTTGCTTCGTAAGTGCATGCCTCCCTTCCCCCCCTAGTTTTCTGCCCCCCTTCGAAGTATAGCCTTTCCAGTCCGCAAGTGGTCCATTATTCTTCTGTTTTAGCAGTCCAACCAATTCCCCCCTCTATTCTCGGCTCTGAATCGCCCTCTAATGATGACAACCGTTTAATAGTCTAGTTGCTTTTGACCTTTCCCTTCCTGTTGATTGTTTTCTTCCCATTTTATTCCTGTTTCTCAGCTTGCCCACTCAACCTTTTCGCTTTTATTGCCCCACAAAAGCAATTCAATGTTTTGCCATTTTAAGTCTGATTGCAAAAATTACCCCGGTTTTTCCGGGTTAAGTTGGTTCACGAACCTTAGGGAAGTCCCGAAGTTTTTTACCTAATAAGGTCTCCACCCCTCCTGAGGTTCGGGGAGTCTTTGTGTTTTCCGTTGATTTCCCCCCTTGTTATTCAGGTTTCCCTTGGTCGAGTTTCCCTTCATTTTTTGGAGGCGTCCCATTGCCCTGCTTTTGCCCATTCCGCTTGGGAGGCCGCCCCCTGGCGGCCTTTTATGATTCTCGTAATGGTGTATGGTCTGGTTGAGCTACTGGCTCCTTACATGTTCGTTGGGTCCTTTGTTGAACCCTCTATCTTCCGCAACCGCATAATCGATCAAAAAAGTCTCCCCCCGTGCAAAGGATCATATGTATACGTACCTCTCTGTCTTTCTCTTTTTCTGCCCATGGATACTTTTTTTGCAAAGCTCAATCTCCTTTTTGATTTTTTTCTCTTCTTTTCCCCCGGAATTTTCGGCCGTTCAACTCTTTCCCACCAACCCCAACAAGCCGGGTAATGTTTCTTCTCCCCTCTCCGAAGCTTAGTCCCTTCCCTCCTTCCAACGTCTTTTCACCCCCGCTTCTTTTTTATTTGTTTTTCCAGAGGACGTTTTCCCAGACACGATTTTTTGACATCTGTGGGGCGATACCTACTCCTCTTTGGAATTTCTTTCTTTCCCCTCCCCATCTTTTCTATTTATTCTTGCCTCCCTTTTTTGCAAAACGATCGATCTTGTCTCCGCCCTGGTAGCCCCCTAGCCAGACAGTCCATGTGTCTTAGTGCTTCGTTAGATAAACACCGTCATGATCTTATGAATTGCCTCCGTTTGTCACTCCTCCCCCAGTTCGGATGCGATCCTCTGCTGAATCTGTGCCTCCCCCCCCTCCTAACTTCTCGGCCCGTGAAAGATTCTAACAGCTGTGAATAGCGATTTGCGCTCCTCTTTCTTTGACGTAAAGGTTACCCCCAGTGCTTTCTCCAACTTCTAATCCGTGGTGCTACTCTCCTTACTTTGCCCGACGGTTGGACTCGCAGGGGTATTCTTCCAAATATCTCTCCCATACTCATGTAGTTTTGCTACCGAAGCTCTGTGCCGGTTTTTCGTCGTTGTTGAAGATGGACTTGATTTCGTAATCTCTCCCCACGTCCCTTAATCTCCCTAGTTTTTCTGCCGACTCTTTTGCTCCCCCCCAGTTAAAAATCCATGGCGTTCCGGGCCAATTCCAAGAGAAATTTAAAAGGTACATATGTCTCCAGGTGCTTTCTATTTGTGGTGTTCTGCGAATGTCTAAACCCTCTTCCGTTCCTTCTTGATTATCGATGGTCTTTTCGCTTTTTTGATTCTCCCCCTCGTTGTCCCAAGTCTTTGATGCTTTCCTATGCTTCATGGGGTGAATCATCGGTTTTTAATCCCTCCTCTTTCTAAATTCGGCGATGCTGTGTCCATATTTGGCGGTTCGTCGGTTCACACATTGGTTCCATTTCAATCTGGCCTTCCTTGATTTAGGATCAAGTCGCGACTTTTCGCTTCCCTTTTTTCTCTCAGAAATGCCGTTTCAAGTCCCTGTTCGCCGCGGTCAGTTCGAAGTCTTCTATTTAACAGCCCTTTTTCTCTGTTTTTGATCCTGATCTTTCCCCCCATCCCTGAAACCCCCAGGTCATAAGTACCACATAGACTTTTCCTCGGCTAGTAACCTCTTCTCTTTCCGCCTTCTTTCTCCTGCAAGAAAACAGTTTCACCTTACTCCTGGTTTTGGCCGACAACCCATCCTTTGATATAGGCCCTCCCTTAAATGACCTTTCCCCTGTCTCGTTTCCAATGGAAGGGGTGAAACCTATAACCCCCACTTTCTTTATTCCCCAGAACACGATCTCCCACCCCCGTATGGAATCGGTTTGATTGTACACATATCTGCTTCCATCACAGTTGTACCCCTTCTCTATTTGATTGTCAGTCTCTCTATTTCTTCATTTTGTCTGCTCCCAAAGTCGGTCTGGTGTCCCGTCTTCTTAGTTATGGAGGCTGCCCGCATCTGTCTATTCGATGCCGAATAAATTTTCTGGACCTGGTTTTCTTGCGTCTGACCGCATTTACTCCTCCTCGTTCCTCCCTTTCTTTCCTAGTGTTCCCTTTTCCAAATGAAGCTCGCATACACCTTCCTTATATTGTTTTCATCCTCGAGCACCCCTTTTCCGCCTTTGTGCTAGGGTCCATGAGGGGCAGAGGTGATCTTCAGTATGTTCCCAATCCGCGGCTCTTTTTTTCAAGCAGCTTATTTTATCTGACACCCCCTTACCTTTTTTTTCCGGTTTTCCTAGAATTTTCTCCTTTTGTAAAGGGATGGATGATGGTGATTGAACTTCCTCGAGCAATTTCGTTGACACCCTACCTCTGATCTCCCTATTTCTTTCCCCGGCAATCTTCCTTTTTTTCCTATCTTCCGGCCTACCGTCACGCTTGTTTTGGCAGTATAAAGACATTAGGATTTTTTTTTCTTCGGGGTGACTCTTTGTTTTTACAGTCCACGTAACTCCACGAGTTTGCAGGGCGCCTTCCCCCCCTGTTATTCACGTCGGTGCAGCGCAGGCGAAATAAGAAAACCGGCGACGCTACCTTTCTTCGACTTGACGTGGTAGAAATCCGTTTCGAAGGACCTCTCGGTCCTCTAGTCGGTCTAAATTCTTACCCGGGTTTTTCGCCCGAAAGAATTTTTTTTCATTGTTTTTTTCCCATGTGAGGCGCGAGCATTTATTTGAGACCTGCAGGTTTCGTACTGATCCCTTCTGTCATTTCCAGCCGTGTGAAAACCAACGGAGGGGACATCCCGACTTTGTCTGCGTTCTCTTCTTTTTGACCTTCTCTCTGTCGCCCCAACCTTTCCCGCTATTCCACTGCGTGGCGGTTCCGTCAAACTGATAGTCAACGTGATCCGTCCCCAGTCCAGGCTATCGGGTCCTTTTCCTATATGCTTCTGCTACTCCCTTGCGCCCCTCGAGACTTTGTTTGCCATTTTTATTTCATGGAGGGGGGACACCCTATGGAAATATCTGTATTGTTTGATTCTTTTGGTTTTCCGTCTTCCAGGGGTCTGCTCGCGGAAAGCGCTTTTATAATGGGCGGCCCTCCAATCTTTCTGATCTCGGATCTTTGTCAGGGGCTTAGAGCAACACCCCCCCTTCTCTGCCACACATTTTTTCCATGAAATGAAACTCTCTTTCTTTTTTTGTTGTCCTTTCGCCGTCCTTTTATATTTTTGAGTGACGTCCCCCCAACCTACCCCCCCTAAAGCAGTGATGATTTGATGAACTCCAGCTTCTCCCCTGAGGGTTCTCCTGCTGTTTGCGGTTTGGTCTGTAAGATTTTCACACCGTTTTCCGCCTAGGACCTTCCCTTGCTGATCCGTCTTTTATAACACCCTTCCCTTGATAGCATCTTCTATTATCTTTACCGGAACGGCCGTTTGTATGCATCCAGTCTCATGTCCGTGTTTTGGTTCACAACTGAGCCCTACGAGCGGCCCCTGACTTCCTAGTTTCCGACCGTCTTAGTGCCGCGATTATCTCCGACCGGTCTTTGCTGACCCGAAATCATAGCCCCAACGTGACCCCCACCCCAAAAAACACAGCACTGTTTTTTCTTTTTGGCGAAGCTTACTACGAACTTATCCCATAGCTATCCTGGCCTCTTACAATGAATCCGGCAGTTTCGCGAAGGCCTGTGTTGAGTGCTTCCCTTTTTCACTTTCGCCATAGTTCGCTGCCTTTCTCCCCCTTTCTCAACGCCACGAGGAGTGACGTTAGTTGACCGATTTTTCAATGCGGCCGTACTAACTTTTCTTTCTCCGGAATTCGCTTGCCCCAGTACTTTTCCTACCGCTGCAGGTTTTTCTTCGCTTCACGTTTCTCCTCTACGTACATTTACCTTCCTCATAGTGAGTTCGTGGAGAAGCTGCTGAGAGTTCCCTCCTCCCCCAGTTGCTGTCACTGCCGACCCGTTCAAGGCGCTTTGAGAGCAGGTAGGGTCTTACCCCTCACGTCGACCGTCCCACGCTTGAGTTTACTCCTTCTCCTTCTTCCAGTATCTTGAGACTTTTCCGCTGGGGCCAGCCCCCGTCGGTTAATGGACGTCTGCGCATCGACTTTGAGCAACTAATTGAGTTCCTCGTCCCCCCACCTACACTCCCCTCGCCGTTGATGATTTCGCCTCCCTTTTGATTTCACTCTCTGTTCCTCTTGACTTCCTCAGCGCGACTACGTTTAAACCAGGATATTTACTTTTCTTCCGCGGCTTTCGTTCACTCATTTTCTTTCCGTCGCTTTCTAACTTTTTGAAGCTCTATTCCCGTTTTATTCGGTGT
>Ga0179593_1262866_pt1 | contig 10802 bp, 24 predicted proteins | sample CZODoug2_1_08_16_FD_185931 | JGI IMG/M metagenome (GOLD analysis project Ga0179593, IMG submission 185931) | Vadose zone soil fungal communities from Angelo Coast Range Reserve, California, USA - CZODoug2_1_08_16fungal (PacBio error correction) | ecosystem: Environmental > Terrestrial > Soil >... | reverse complement strand
GGGACAACCCCACCCGCACCCACATCCCCCCCCCCGCTTCTTTTTCCGTTCCCTATACGACGCCCCCCCTGCCAAAGATTCAACCCCTGCCCCAACAAGCCGGTGAAACTACCCCTTTCCCGTCCGCTGAAAAGTCACCCAGATCTCCTTCCCTCCCCCCCCCTTTCCGCATCCCTCCTACCCACCCGGAAAAGAACCCCAGAGACTCAACCCTCCTCCCGAAAAAGAAGGCCTGCCTACCCTCCACCAACTGAGGGACCGAGCCACCAGCCAAACCCCCCCCCACCCCCCCCTCACCCACACCACACCCTGACGGTGACTCCCTCTCTTTCTCCCCTGCCCACTATGTCCCTCGTCCCCTGCCGAGAGTACCCCACGTCCCAACCTGGCTCCCTTTGAACTTCCCAACACCACCTTCTCTTTCGGAGACCTGGCTTCTTCCCACGCTGAGTCCCTTCCCTTTTACACCGACAAACCCCCCCCCCCGACCCAGTCCAGTGCATCCCCCCGCAGGACACCCAGTGCAAGTGTTCACCCTATTTTCCCACCCCCCCTTAATGGAAAGTTTAATTCACAGAGAAAGAACCCCTTCCGTCCCCCCCTTACTTCTTCTGCCCCCTCCTCCCTCCTGTTCAATGTAACGGCGTGAGTTGCCCCTATTTGCGACAGTTGACCGAACCCCGGCCCCAAAAAAAGTCAATCCCTCTTTTTCCACCCTCGTTTCCTCCCCCTGATTTCCCTCGCTCTTCTGATCCCCATGAGTACTTCCCCCCCCCCGTAACTCCGGAAACCACTTCTCCCTGTTTGGAAGTAAGGGGCGTCTTTGCTCGGTTGCGTTTTCTCCTTCCTCTCACCTCTCCCTCCTTTGTTCCGCCTTGGCCGTCTTCCTGGCCGGCAAAATCCCCATGACATGCCTGACGACGTTTTTGTCCCCAACCCCCAAATGAAAAGGAAAACCCTCTGATGTCACGTCCCCCCTCCCCCTACCCTTCCCGACGGCACTCCTCTATTTTTTTCTCCCCTCCGTTTGCCACACATCAATTTTTCCCCCCTTTCCCGTTTCCCAGTAAAAACAACCCCCTCTCCCCTGTCACCCCCCTCTGTCTGTCGAATACCCCCCCTTTTCCCTACTTGTTCCAAATACGTTTTCCCCTCGCCCCCACCCCTTCCCAAGACCCCCCCCCCCCCACCAAACCTTTTCCAGTTTGGGCACCGTTCCCCCACCCCCCAATAAAAAAAGACCCCTGACCGATCAAAACTTCCTTTTCAACCCCCTTGCTACCGAGAACCCCCCCCCTGACCACCCCTAAAGAACTTATCCCGTTTCCCAGCCGAACCATCCCCCACTTTACCGCTGACAAACACCCCAGCCCCCCAGAAAATCTTTCCTCGCCCTCGCGAAGGGTATTCAGACTGGTGAGGTCCACGAAACCCGTCACGTTGTGGTTGACTTTACTCCGGTAATTAGACTTCGTTACCCATCCCTTAATCCTCCCTCCCCAAACCACCCTACCGAAATGAAAGTTTATTCACTAGTCGCCGCCTCCCTCCCTACTTGGCTTCTTAAGAACTGCTCGGCCCCCTTCATTTCCGCCCGCACCCTTTCTCCTCGATCCCTCACCCCCACCCTCCCCGGTCGATACGAAAGAGAAACAAACCCTCCAACACTTTCCATCCGACACCAAAAAAACCATCTAAAAAACCCCCCAAAATTTTCCAACCTGAAGTGCCAACCCCAACCAACAGAGTCCTTTTCCCTCGGCCGCACGCCACAGGCACACCAACCGCAGAATAGCCGTTTTCCCCCTCGTACCTTCCCTCCCCGAGCGTCCTTTTTATCCCTCCCCCCCCAGACATCCCCAAAAAAAACCCCCAATTGCCCCGCAAACCGTCACTGAGCCCTCCCACTTTTTCCTAGTCTTGAAAGTTATGTTGAGTCAATGTCCCCACCGCTTGTAGGCTTCCGATATGCCCTTCTCGGCCCTTTTTTTTGCTTCTCGTTCCTCTTCCGACTGAGTGACGTACGGCACGACACCACTTCTGAGAGAGTACCCCCCAAAGAAATCTTCCTCCCAAAGTCTCCCCTCAATACCTTTCCCCTTCCCCCCCTCCACTTATCTATTTCCCCACCTCGTTTTTTTTTTTGCTGCGCGATTTATCCACTTCTTTGTTTTGGTGTGGAGTAATCCCTCTTTCCGATTGTTCCGTAGACCGTGTTCAGTAGTGGCAGTCCTGTCTCTTTGGTCCTCCCGACCAACCAGCCGGGTTTCTTTAAGAACACCAAGGCCCTCTTCCCCTTTCACGTCCCCCTCTTTCCCCTCATGCAGGTCTACCCCCACCAAAATTCAACACAACCTTTCTCCTCCCTATCCCCTCGTCGGCTTTTTTTCTCCCTTCCCCGTTTGTTTTTTTTTTCTTTTTGCGGCCCGCCCCCACTCCGGTAGGCAACCAGTAGTTGGTCCACACGCTATTTCTAGGATGGGATGGGTGTCTGATTTCCCCCCTTCAGATCCCCCAGTATTGTTGGGGGTTTCCTTTTTATTTTTTTTTTTTGAGCGGGTTTTTTTCTGGTATTGTTGTTCTTGTGGGGAGTGTTTCCTATGTGTCTTTCCTTGTTTCGTTTTGGTGGCTTTCTGACTGGTGACGTTTCCGTTCGTTCGGGGATGAATGTTTTCCCCCGTGTTTTTACAGACGATGTTTCTTTCGTTCTCCCCCTTTTTTCGACGAGCTGCAGGAGTCCCCCTCGGTTTTTGTAGCGAGGTTTTGATGAGCGCTTCCCTTCGCTTCTCTCCTCTCTCACGACCACATCCTTCGGTCGTGCCCAAAAGACTCGTTCCCCCCCCCCTGATTCTCTTTCACGCCTTATTTTTCTTTTTCCTTTTGGCGGGTGTTTTTAGGCTCTTTTCTTCTTACTTCTTTTAAGTCTTCGGCCGTATTTGACTGCTAGTGAGTCTCTTTTCCCCTGTCTCCGTGAGGTGATTTCTTTTCTAAAGGTCGGTATTAGCCGGCTTGTCTTTGTGTCTTTTTTTTTCCCCCCCGGTGAAAATCCAAATTGCCATTTCTTTTTTTGTTTTGAGTGTCGTCTTTTTTCCTTTTTTTTATTCCCCTACTTAGAAATGTTTCAGTGGCTTTTTTTAAACGATTTGCTTCTTTTATTCGAAAAAGGGTTATTTGCCTTTTTTTATGAATTGGTTTTCGGGCTGTTTTCCCGCTTCCTTTATTTGCTTCCCCTCTTCTTTTACCTCTGAGCGTTTCCTTCAGAGTTAGTGGATGTTAGTTGTGACCCAAGTGTTTTCCATAGTGAAAAATTGGTTGGTGTCCAGGCTTGTATTTTCCTCATTCTGAAGTCATGACGCTGGCCTGCTTCCCACCACTTCCCTTTATGTTTTCTTCTGCTCCCCCTCCCCATATCGTAGAAAAGACCGTATTGCCCAATCCGTTTCGCACTTGCTTTCCTCCCCCGTGTACGGTGTCTTTTTTTCCTCCTTGTCATTAATCGTGTAGAAGCTTGGCCCCCCTTTCCCCTCTCCAGATTGCCCTCCCTGTTTTTTAGTAGGTATTGGCAGGTTCTATGTCTTTAAGGGTCTTTCCCCTTCCGAGAGTGACAGGGCACCCCCTTTCTTACTGGGAGAGAAATATATAGGCGGCCTCTTTCCTGCTTTTCTTTTTCCTTCCTTTCTGTAATTTTTTCCACTTTACAACTGCACGATGTTTTTCCCAGTCATTGCCTCGACTTGTTCCTCCTTTTTTTTGAGTCTTGGATGAACATTTTGCTTTAAGAGTTTGTTTTTTTTTTTGTGACCCCTAATCCATGTTCCCAATTCTTTTTTTCTGTGACGGTGGACCCTTGACGTTCGGTGTCTTCTTTCGAGTCTTGACTTAGATTTCCCATCTGGCATAGTTGTGGATCCTGATTGATGCTGTCTGATTTCTTTCTTTTTTGGTTTGGTTGGGGCTTTGGTGGCTGGGGTTTGGGTCTTTTGATTCCCCCCCCCCCCCTTTCCACCCGCTGGTTGATGTCGCTTGTAGGAGAAGATTTATCTACGGCTGTTCGAGATTTTTGGTCTCGTGTTCTTTCCTTTGTATGATGTCCCCCGTCGTTTAAGTTCCTTTATTCTTGTTGACTGGGTCGCGTGCTTTTCTCCGTTTCATGTTTTCTTGTTCTCTTCCTTTGCGCGCAGGGGTAGTTGCCCCTTTTATTTGGAGCTGCGTGAATTCCTTTGCATTCGTTTCTTTCTTTTTCCTCCTCGGGATGCTTTGGAGTGTTTCTTGGTTTTTTCTCTCTTCCTTTCTTGCAGGGCCCTCGGTGGACGGTAGCCCCCTTGGTGGACTCTTTTTCCTCTGTACCACCCACAACCCCAGTAACGACTTTCTTTTCCTTACTCTACTGCAGCTTTTATGTTAGATCTGGTTGTTTTTTTTTTTTCTTATTCTTTTTTTTGTTTCCGCTGGGGTGAGCCGCGACGGGTTTTTCCCCCTCTTTTTCTTAGAGTGGAACTTTTTTATTTAGATTCCCTCCCCGATGAATTTGTTTCCCAGCCCTGTGCACGGTTCTTTGTGTTTGTCGCTTTCGCTTCGAGTGTTCAGGGCTTACTATATTCCCCCCCCTACCTCCCCCTACGTTTTTTTTTTTTTCTTTAGGTAAGAGCTCCCTTCCTTCACCTTACCGAGAAAGGTTCACCCATTTTCTTCGCCTTTCCCCCCTCTTCCCTCGACCTTACTCTTAGGACGGTACCTCCTATCCGTGACCCTTCCTTTTTCGTCCCAAGAAGGACCAACAACCCCCACACCCCCCCCCCCAACCCAACAACCCCCTTTTAAACTGTCAGCTCGTTCTCCTCAAGGGAACACCGTTCACCCAACTCGTCTGTAATAGACAATCCCAATCACCCCCTGTCATGTTCTCACCTAACCTGAATGAAAAGCAGAACGACCCCCCCTCACCCCCTCCCCCCCTCCCAGTTAGTAGACTCCTCTCCCCTCTCCCAGCATTCAACCCCCCTCCTACCAACCAAGTCCCCTCCCCCACTGCTTTGCAGGAAGTCTCCCCAAAACGTTCTTGCCCCCTTTCTCCGTCTCTCCTCCCACCCCTCCCCCCCCACTCCAGACCAGAAGAAAAATATCTTTCACAAACCAATAACCCAAAGACCAACTTGCGTGACCATCCAGTACCACCTCCCTTCCTTCCCCCCCTTTACAACTCAACCACCATCGCTTCCGAGATTTTTTTTTTCACCCCTTCCCCCCCCCACCACCCATCCCCCCCCAACCAAAGAAAGACCTCAAGCCTCCCTGACAACCATGACCCTCTTTTTCACCATCCCGACTCCAAGAGACCTTACACCTCCCCATCTGGTTCCTTTAAAAAACCCCCCCTCGATTTCTCCATTTTTCTCCTCCCTCTCTCGCTTCAACACTTTCAACCCCCCTAAAACGCGAAAGGTCGACATACTCCCCCTACCCATTGACAAGATTTCTTTCACAGAGGTTTCCCCTAGGAAGGCCATTCACCATCCCCCTACGGCCACGCCCCCCCCCCTCACTTTCTATTTACCCCTTCCAACCTTTTTTGGGTGGCCATCCTGTCACTCTCCTTGGCCGACCTCTTGTACCGCTTAAAGCTGACCAATCCCCCATGCCATCCCTTCTCGGATTCCCCCTTTTTTTTTCCTCCGATACTCGTCCCCCCTGCGATTCCTGAGTATCACCGTACGATCTCCCCCCTTTCCGACCTGCCTTCTTCCTTTCTGGCGCTTTGCAAAGCAAGTGCGTGTCTCCGTCTACCCCGGGCCAGTTTTGATGGCCGCGGCTGACCCGTAATGAAAGTGACCCGACGGAAAGCAATTTTCCCTCATGGCCCCCCACCCGTGTCCCCTTCACGACTGCTCCAACACCTCAAAAATACCATTCCACTTCCCCTTTTTTTTCCAAGTAACTCTAGGTACTCTCTTCCCCCTGCAACCTCACCTCCCTTCCCCCTTTCATCGCAGAAACTCCCCCCCCCCCCCTCACATCATCTCCCCCCCTAAACCCCCCCCGTGCTAACACAGAATGCGAACCCCCCACAATCTCCTTTCCCCCTAGCGTCCCCCCCTAAATGGTCTCTTCCCTACCCCCGTCCCCCCCCTCCCAACTTCCCCAAAAAAATTGACCGAGCCCTTTTTCCTCCCCCCCCCCACTTCCCCCCGACCCCTCCCTTGCCCTAACCCAATCCCCTGGACCCCCCCCCTTTTTGTCGACCTCCTGCCCCCCCCAGCCCCTCACCCTCAAAAATAATTAACGCACGACCTCGACTCCCTGCACCCCCCAATCGACGCACCCACCTGCCCCTCAACAAATTTGAGCGGAAAGAGTCCTCCCTTTTACCCGCGTGGGGAGTTCCCCGCACCGCTTGTTTCTTTGATCCCTTCCTTTCTGATTGGTACAGCACTTCTTTCAGCCCCTATGAATACAAAAACATTCCTCCTGATCTCCTCTCTCCCCTCCCGCTACGAAAGGAGGTTTTGAAGTCAAACTGAAGACCGCACCCCCCCCATCCTCTTTCCCCGCACGCGCCTCCCTTCCGCCCCCTTTCCCTCCCCATTTCCCCCACCTTCACCCGGGCACTCCTCCATAGGAAACCCCATTTCCCAAACGACACCGCCTTTACCTCAAAAAACCCGCCTACAGCCCAAACCACCAAATGGAAAACACACCCATTCCCCGCTCTTTCATTTCTCCCCACTTCATAACAACCTTTTTCTCCCCGTCCCTATACGTTGTCCCCTTTAGCATCCAGACCCCAAAGAGCCCTCTTTTCAGAACAAGAAAGGACCACACACAAAAACCTTTTTTTTTTCAAATGACTATCCTCCTGCTTGGTCATTGCTGCGAAATGGGTCTCCCTTCACCATATTTTATGAGTAACGCATGATTTCTTCCTGAGTCACCTTTGGTTTGCCCATGATCGTTTTTGAACCCCTGCTTCACTTAAACCGATGTTTTTCACGTCTTTTCAACCCCTTTGCCCATCTTACCCCTCTGACAGCAAAGTTCCCGCCCTTCTTTTCTCCCTCTTTTCCCCCCCCAGGGGGCTTTTTTTGTTGGGTATCTTTCACTGGACTCCATCCCTACTTGTCGAGTTCCTACTTTTTGAGGGTTTGTCTAACCTCGTGTACGTATTGCCCTTTTTTTGACCCCTTCCTGACTTCAGAATTTGCCTCCCCCCAACAGGAATATATAATTTTTATCGATCCCTCCTTTCTCCTTCGTTTACACCTTTACTCTCCTCTTACCACTATTTAGGAAGTCCTTTCTTTTTTTCCTTGTTGGTTGTCCATCTTTTTTTTTTTGGCCAAGAATCTCGAAGTGTTTTGGAGATTTCTATAGTGACAAAGGATAAGGACTTCCTATCACGCTAGACAATTTTCAGATTCATTTAGTCGCCGAGGGTCACCTTCCTTTTTCTGAGTTGTGATGACCGCGTGTATTTCCCTTTATCCTATGCCCTTTTCCTTTTTTTTGAAGGTTTTAAGTGTGCTTTTTTTGGGGGTTTTCTCGCAGGGTTCGGTTTCTTTCCTGGGAGGGTTTCTGTTTTTTTTTGTCGTTGGGAGTTTGGTTCTCTTTTTCGTAGTCAAGTTTTGTCTGTTGAGTTACTTCCTTATTCTTTCCTCTTTTTGTCTCTGGGTCTTTTTTCTTTTTTCCTTTTTGTGTTTTCCGTCTGTCGTTGAGGCCCCTGAGAAGTTCTGCAGATACGTTCGTCTGTCTTTCTTTTTTTTTTTTTTTTTTTTTTTTTTTTTTTCTTACTATCCATTGAAGTACTCTTTTTTTGTACTTTCTAGGTCTTTCCTGCCCCTGGAGGGACCCTTTCGTTATTCAGTGATTTAACCGAAAACAGCCGTCTTTGGTGTTCTCCCCACCCAAAAAAACCCCCCCCCCACCCCAACACCCCCACCAACACCCCCCACCACAACCACACCCCACCCCCCCCCCCCCCCACCCCACCACCCCCCCCCCAAAACCCACCCCCCCCCACCAACACCCCCCCCCGTGCCCCCCACAACCCCCCCCCCCCCCCACCCCCCCCCCCCCCCCCCCCCCCCCCCCCCCCCCCCCCCCCAACCTGCCGGCACATGCTCGTCCATATGCTTTTGCTTTTTTGCCGTTCTTGTACTGGCACACCTACAAGAAATGTATTTAAGTCTGTTCATTCCTTTCCTTACTCTTCCCTGTATTCGTGTTAATCTTGATGGCCTAGAGAAGATACCTCCCACGTCTTTGGATACATTGAGTTTAGCCGTGCAAACGACTGTTGGTACTTTTTCGTTCCTGCAGCTTTACTTTATGTACGTTGCCGTTCTCTTCACCCCTTTCTTCTTTCTCGCATGAGCGCTTTTTCTTGTCTCCAGTTTTTTTGTCAGTTTGCGCGGGCTTGTCCGTCTTGGCTCACCTTCCTCTTTTGCCCTGTCCCTATTCTTCCCCGTCTCTGTGGGATGAGTGACATGTTTGGCCGGGCTGAGTTGCTGACCGCTCTCCTCCTCCGTTTTTCCTCTTTGTTCTGGAGGTGAAATATTCCCTATGAGGGCTTGTCATTCTTCTGTCTGACTTACTCGCTAATGTCCGGTTATTCCTTGTCTTTCCATCTTTTTGATATCTAGATTTGGATGTTTTTCCCTTTGTTTTTTCGGCTTTTTTTCTCGATTGTTTCCCCCCGCCCGCGGACCCTCCTTGTCTGAATCCGAAGAGGAAGACTATTCTCTTGCCCCATTCCATACTTTCTTTCCCCTCGACTTCTGCCTTCTTGTTAGTATTTTGGGAGAAGGTCGGCCTTATGCTCAACGTTGATTGCTCTTTTTTTTCGCGCGGTCTTTCTGGTCTCACCGTGGTGGGAATGGGTAACCCTCTTTTTAGTTTTCTCCCCCATCGCTCTCTTTTTCTCTTGCTAGCCCGACGCCCCTTAGTGGGCATCTCCTTAACGCTACGGTCATTCCTGTGCGTGGCCTTTTGAAAACACCCCCACCAACCTTACGCTCTGAAGAGAGGCCTTCTCCAGAGCACCAACTCCTCCTTACTCTCTCCCCCCTCATTTACTAGCCCCCCCTTCGGTCGTGTGGTTTTGGTTATCGTTTGGTTTCTTTGTACTTTTTTTGTTTCGTTCCTCACCATTCGCTACAGGATGCTGAGGGACAAGGGACCTTCCGCTATTTCTCCAGAGTAGGTCTCCTGATTGACCCGGACCCCCCCTTGATCCTTTTTCTGTGACACATGGCCCCATCTTCCTCAGTGTTCCGTAATAGCTTTCCCCTAATGGGCGACTCACAAGGGTACAGCAGCTCTGCGTTTATCTTCCGCTGGCCTAGGCACACATGAAGAACGTCTTTTCAGAGAGGTGCTTTCGCTATTCGTGTGTCCTTTCACCGGCCTTATTCTTTTTTTTTGCGCCAAGGAGTTTTAGCATGGCCAGACCCCCCTGACGGCATACTTGGCCAAATTGCACTGTCTTTCCGAGTTCGATTGCGCACCTTGCCGTTCTCTCCCTGGTCGGAGGGGACGTTCTTCGAGATCTAGATGTCGGTTGTCTTCCTATACGCTTCTTGGTGTTCCGACTCTTTTGTCCACCTGACTCCCAATTTTCTTCCCCCCTGACCCCTAGGGCCCCTTTGCTACCAACGGTGTGCCGAACTTAGGTGCACTCACAGTGAATCGCTGCGAGAGCTCCTTATCGAGTCCCTCTGTTCCACTGGAGATCGTTTGTCCCCCAGCACGCTGCGCTGATCGCCTAGGGTGATGTTTGTTCAGTTTTCGCCTTTTTTTTGTTTTTTTTGTTCTTGTACAGTTGTGGAGTTTCTTTAGAGACGAGTGGTCTGGTGTCCGCATCTCGTATCCCTGCTTCGTCCTCCTGGCGCCCTGTCCCTATGTCCCCAGTAAGCCATTTGTCCTGGATGACATCCATTCTTCTTCCTCGACCGCACACAGTTCTCCTCATTCTTTTTCTTCGTGAGTTTACGACCCACTTCGCGGGTCCGTTTCCTCACCCGAGAGGTCATGAGCAGGCCTTCTTCGTCTTCTTGCAGCACGTCTTCCTCTCCCCTATGTCGTGAATGGGTTAACTGTCCTCTTTCAGAGGGTAACCAACGCGACCCTGCCCACCTTCGACTTATATGGTCTCGAGTCTGAATTAGTTTTCTTTGTGCCTCTCTGGAGTCCAGGATTGCAGTTCTTGTTCGACTTCTCTCTTTTGCGATAGTGCGTTCTCCCACCGCGTTCGTGACTCTTCCTTGCATGGGTCTTCTCTAATCAGTCTGCTCTTGTTTCCATATTGTCTGAAGTCCCGGTTCTCCTTGTTTTAGACAGCATATGTTTTTTTTCCTTCAATTTTTTTTTTTCCTTAGTGAGGTTCTGATCCTGGTTTTTTGGGGTTGCATTCGTCTATGAGCTCGATTCCTTATGTCCCCGATTTTTAAGGTTGACGATTCCCAACCTACCCCCTTTCTTGCGCCTATTTTCTTTGTGCTATTTGGGTGTTTTTTGACGAGACTCCTTCTCTCCCGACGTTGCAGTTGCTTAACGACAGCGTAGGGGTAGGTCCAGCAGGGTCTTATAAGCGAAATGACGTCGCCCCTTCTTATCCCGCGCCACTTTCTCCCTGGCATGGATGTGCTGTTTTTCCTGGAATACCATGGGTCAGTTCCTTCATGGTGTTTCTTTTATTGGCCTACTGGGCTCTCTTTTTTATTTTCCACGAAGACTGCCAGAAATTCACATCTCATCTTGAATCCCTGCTTTGAAGATACAAAGGTATACATGCCGGCTGACCTTTGCCC
>Ga0179593_1721078_pt1 | contig 10803 bp, 16 predicted proteins | sample CZODoug2_1_08_16_FD_185931 | JGI IMG/M metagenome (GOLD analysis project Ga0179593, IMG submission 185931) | Vadose zone soil fungal communities from Angelo Coast Range Reserve, California, USA - CZODoug2_1_08_16fungal (PacBio error correction) | ecosystem: Environmental > Terrestrial > Soil >... | reverse complement strand
AGGCTAAGGGGCCCTTTGACTACCTTTCTTTTTTCCCCCCCCCTTATGGGCCCAGGCGCCGGCAATGAAAGTTCCCTTCCCCCCCTTCCTCCCATGATGGTCCACGGTTTTTCATCCTTGTTAAAGAGATAGAAATCCTGCCCCCCCTGCTGGTCCCGCCGACATCCCAGCTCAGCTCGGTTTCTCTATGGCGATGGAAATCGGTGACGACGATATTTGTGATGTTTCGCCCCCTCGATAGGGGAGTATAGCCCCTGTCGGGATGGTCGCGAGCAGGGTCTTTTTTTTTTTTGTCCGCCGGGTTTCACTTTTCTTGTTCTCAAGCGGACAGTCTTCCAAGCCTCTTTTTTTGTATTGCGCTGGAAAAATTCACCGCGTTTTTCCTTTTTTTCTTCCCTATGGTAATTTTTTGGACTGGAATAGAGATCGTCAGGTCTTTCGCGCGCCAAAGCAAAAGTATTGCATCCCCCCCCTCTTTCTCTTTTTTCATTCGGCGTGTCTCAAGCAATTGCTATTGGGAAGGCACGCCCTTTTTCCCCCCTCGCTCCCCTTACCAATTCCCGCCTTTCGACGAGTATTCAAAGGACCTACGGTTGCCCCCCGTCTGGCCGAACTTGCTGTTTTCCCCCCCCCCCCCCCCATACCGAATTCAGGCCATCGGGGACTGCCTTTGGGGGGGGGCGGTCTGGTAAGTATTTGCCGTCCACGAACTAGGAGGCAAGGCGCTTGTGTTTTCTTCTCCTCCCCACTTCCCGCTACTAGACACTTGACTTTGTGCAGGATTGCAGCGTGGAACACAGGGCGCTCTTGACAGGAGTGTGCTCTTTTTTTGTCTTTAACACACAGTTCGGCCCTTCCTTTTCCCCCGAAGTAAATCCTTGTAATCGGTGGGCAGAGATTAGAACCTGCCTTGCATTTTTTTCATTTCTGTCGACTTCGAGGAGTTGGTCGGAGCCCCCTTTTTTTTCCTTCTTTCATATAGTTGGCCGTTTTCTTGTCCTGTAAGAGGGCAACCCAGGCCCCTTTTTTCCCGATTGGACACCACAGCAAGGCTCCCCTTTTTTTCGGTTGGTTCCCCTCCAAAGTAGGATGGACCACTTTTCTTCTCCCCAAGACTGTTTACTGTTATTGACAAGGGGGAAAGCCCTTCTCCTTTCCCCCTTTCCCTTTCCATTAGAGCCCCCTGTTGATTGATTGTAAACGGTTCGGATTTCCCTTTTTTGCCTCTCCACTCTTGGCTTGGCTGGGTAGAGCGGCCCCTCATAGGTCCCGATGTACAACCTGATGAGAACGACTACCCCAGTCCCCATCGACGGAAAATGGCGGCAAGACCCCCCCCCCTTTTCCTCTTTTTGTTTTTTTTCAACAGGCACCAACTTCTTTTACATTTACAAGAAAAGCTATAAGCGGGCGTTTTTTATGACTAATCATAGGGGAGGTCCGCCGACACCCCTAATCCCCCCTGTTCAAGGCCGTAAGGACGGAATATTAGATGGCAGGGCCCCCCCCTTTTCCCCCCCCCCCCCCGGCTTTTTTTATAAGGAGCTGCATCTGAGACAACCCTTTTCTTGTACTTTCCTTCTTTTTTCTCAATGGTTAGGGAGGGAGGTAGTGGCGAAAAATTTATCGGGGTCTCCCCCTTCTCCCTCCTGGGCGCGGATGGGCTCTATGGGGTGAGGACTGACTTGTCTCCCCCTTTTACCCTCCCGAGGGGTCCCCCCTTCCCTTTTTTTTTGGAGAGCCTGACTACAGGTCAAAACCTCGAATGTTTCTCCTTCTTTTTGAAAGGATCACTTGGAAGCCCTTTCTTTTCTTGTACCTTTTTTCCTTCCCGGAAAACGTTCTTCTCATTCCCGGATTAGTTTTGAAGGGTGAGGACGTGGTTTCCCTCCCCGACGAGGAGATGTTCTTTTCGTTTTTTTTCTTAACACCCTGGGATTCTATGCTGGCTCCTTTCCCTTTTCGGCAAGAAGGCTGGTGCCCTTGTGGTTTTTTTCCTCCCGCCCCAGCAGGGGTTGGGAACTGTGTCTTTTTTTTTTTTTTTTTTTCCCCCCCTTTCTGCACCGGGGCCTTGACTTTTCCCCATTTCTTGGAGCAGGAAGAGGAGGATACAACTTGGGCTTTCCCCTTTTTTTTTCCACGGGCGGAGTCCCAGAGGTTCACTTTCTTTTTTTTCCCCCTCGTTCGTGACCTGCCGTCTTTTCAGTTGCTGATATAGCATCTTTTAAATCATCCTCCGTTTGGTTGTTGTTTTATTCTTTTTTTTTTCCCCCCGCCTTCAGGGGCAATCCGAGATAGGAATTTCCCCTTTGTAGCTCCGTGCCTTTGGGACCCTCATCAGTTTCATTCACCAGTTGAGCAGCCTATTCCCTGCTTCACGCAGACCCCCCCCTTCAAAGGGCCGGCCTGACGCCCACCTTTTTTTTTTCCCCCCCCCCCTGTCCGGCGCGCAGCCACGCCCTCTGCAAGGTACCGGTATACAGACATAGTCCGGTTCCTCCCCCTCTCGCGGACGGTTGATGGGAGGCCTCCCCAACGCTCCCTCGGTGATGAACAGGGAAGGAAACTTTTTCCCTGTTTTTTTTCCCTTTTTTCCCCCTTTCTTCCCGTTGTGCTCAATGAGCCTTCAACTGGTCGGTGGAGCCTTCTTTCCCTCTTTTGTACCCCTCACTTCAAAGTGCTTCTGGATGCAGGAACTTTCCTCTCGCGGGTAAAGTCCAGTTTTTCTAAATCATTCTCCCCCCCCCCCCTTTTTCTTCCCTCCTTTTTTTCTAATTGAGACCATGACTTTTCCCCCACCGGACTCTCCTAGGCCCATTATACTCCTTTCCCTCACTCCCTTTTGTTTTTTTTCCCAGTTACGCCAGGATGATTGGCCCTACATCGCGGCCGCTCCTTCCCTTTTTTTCCTTCTCCCGCGATTGATGTTAGTCAATCCGCGCATAGCGGCGGACCCTTTCTCCTTTTCCCCAAGCTTCGATAAGCTTCTTGAAGGCAATGGGCCTTTTTTTCCTTTTTCTTTTCTTTTTCTGGTCGCAGCAGGTCCGCACAACTGTGGACATCTTCGAGAGAACGCTTCGACCCAGCCCCCCCTTTTTTTTTTTTTCCTCCTCGGCGCCTGACCAGGGATCCGCTGCCGGACATTCCCCCTTTTTTTTTTTTCCTTGTTCATTGTCCAGTTCGAAGTAGTTTTGCACTGGGCCTTTCGTGGACCACTGAACCTTCACCCCCCTCCGGTCCAAGGTGGTCAGCGGGACGTGGCTCTTTTTTCCCTCTCCCCTGGTCACTGGGAGCCCAGGCTGTTCTCGTCTGGGCAAGGGAAATGACTGGGGTTGCCTCTGCCCCTTTTTTCCCTATGTACCAATATTAGTACACGCCGGTGCGCGGACACGTTTTCTTTTCCCCTTTTTTCCCTTTTCTGCCCGGACGGCCGGTTTTTTTTTTTCGCAAGCGCGGCCCACGATTGCGTGGATACTTCTGCTTTCAGGCGGGGCGTGCCAGACTGGGGTACGTCCCCCCTATTTCCCCTTTCACCGGCAGCCCTTTCAGTGGCGAGTGCGAACAGCCGTCCCACCTTTTTCCCCCCTGGTCCGTGGCGAGAGCCCTCCTTTTCTTTTTCCTTCCCCTACGTACCAGCCGTCCTCCTCAAGATGGCCGTGGATCGGTTTCTTTTTTCCCGCAGACCCGCAAGGTTCGGCCAGCCGTTTTTTCTTCCCCCCCCTTCGTCTTGCCAACCCTTTTTCTCTTGTATACCTCGATGACCGTCTTTTCCTTTTTTTAAGCCGGTCGTGCTGCCCAAATTCTTTTCCCCTGCTAATTGTATCCCGCCGCATTGATGCAAGACTTTTTTTTTTTTTTTTGCCGACCGGACGATTCGCGATTTTTTCCTTTCTACACATTCACCCGATACACACAGAAAATTTACGCGGTTCGCCACCGCCCAGTCACGGCGCTTTTCTTTTCCCCCCCCCCCTTTTCTCCCCCATCGAAGTGCCCCGGTAGGAAAAAGACAAAGAATCCGGCTTGACCCCCTTCCCTCCCCCCGGGCTTATCGGCTCACTATCGAGGGCAAGCCCCCTTTCTTTTCCCCCCCTTTTCTTCCATACCGAGCTGAGTCCTTGGGATGGAGGCGGTGCACCCCTTCTTTTTGCAGGATTTCTATCGCTTACATGACTCCTTTCCCTTCCTCTCCTCCACCTGACCCATCACTTTGCGGAGCCTGGCCATACTGTTTGTGGTCTTTTTTCTTACCGGCCATGTATCACGTGGCCGGAAGCCTATCTTCCCTTTTTTTGTTGTTATCGGAGATAGGGCTCCCGGGCAAGTGATTACATGTCTTTCCCTCCCCCACCACGTTAGGGAAAGGAGACCTCCCCTTTCAGCAGGGTCTGAATTACAATGGTGCCACGTCGATCATTTTCCCGGGGCAAAATCCTGGCAAACGAGCCGTCATCTTCTTCCTCCTTTCGTTATGGGCCCCTTTGGCAAAATCGAAGGCGGACCCTCTTTTTTCTTGCCCTCTATAGGGGGGCCGTAAATAATCCCCCCCTCCCCTTTCCTCTGCTTACGTTGTTTGGTGAGAACGGGTTTTTTTAAAACTTCGATGGTCTTTCCTCTTCCCCCTTTCCCGGGCGGCGCAGCCCTGAAGGGGCGGATTTTCCCCCATTCCGCCCCCCCCTGTTAAAATTTGGCGGGTTTGTGTCTCTTTTTTTTCTGAAGCCGGCCATTTCGGCGCCTTTCCCCCCGGTCCCTTGCCCAAAAGCACCAAACGTCTTTCCTTCCGGGCTCATTTTTTTTTGACTTCCCAGTGCTATTCACGCCAAGACAGGCCTCTTCTGCCCCCTTTTCTCCTTTCCATCGCGTTTTTTCTTCCCCCTTATCCTACGGTTGTGAAACCCCCCTCTTCCCGGGGCTGGTTTTTTTCTTCTCGGTTTTTTTCTTCGCAACCCCCCCATCCGAATCCACGGCCATCGGAAGTCTTCCCTCTCCGAGGGGAAAACCGCCGGTTTTTCTGTCTTCCGCGGGGCCCCCCTGCCGCATTAACTAGACCACTTGATGTTTTCCTTTCTTCGGAACCGGGGGCGCGGCTTCATCGATCTCGTATACGTTGTCACTTACCCCAGTTCTTCCCCACGCCCGGCTTTCCCCTTTTTTTCTTCCCCTTTTTTCCTCCGTATTCCACGGCCAATGGGCCGCGCTTCGAACAGGGCGCCCTCGTCGCTGCTTTTTTTATGCTGCTGTTCGCGCACCGGGCTTGTTCCCCCCTCTTTTTTTCCTTTTTTCTTTTAGTGGTCATAGGCACCCACAGGAAGTAGTTCCCTTGCCGTCCCCCTGTTCCCGGCTCCAAGTCATTGGGCGGCGCGGTGTTTTTTCCTTCCTGTGACCATTGGGAAGGGCCCTTCGAATGTTGAGAAAGGTTTTTACTTTTTCCTTTTTCCCTTAATAATGCGGACCCTTGCCTTAACAATTAACCTATACCGCTGAATTGCTTTTTTCCCTTTTGATCCCTGGTCAGGACGCTCTCGGGGCGCTCCCTTCTTGGATGGGTAGACTTCCTTCTAAGTGACCGTTGCTGCCCCCCTGCTGCAGACACAAGGACCAGTACCTACCCGACCCATAGACCGGCCACTGGCGGCCCTTTCTTTTTTTTTTTCCCTTCCCCCACCACTGCAGTTATTATCCATTTTCCGAAGGATATAGCTGGCCTTCCCCGCGGTCGCGACAAAAGGCTTCCCCTCCCCTTTTTCCTCCTTTCGCGTTGGCCAGCGATGGAGGGGCCAATTCTCCTTTTTTGTTTTCCCCCTTCTTCTTGTCTGTGATTTCTTCATCCCAAAACCGGGGAGTGATGGAAAGTCTTCGGAGTTCGTGGCGAAAATCCATCGTGTCCCCCCCCCCCCCCCCGTTCCGCATCGACGCTTTGTGCTATGGGGTGAGAGAGTTCCTCCCCTTCTACAAAAACATTTTCCACAGTACCGCGCTGTTCCCCTCCTTGATTCCCGAGATCCCCCTTCCCTGTTTTCCTTCCCTTCCAATCGAACTGTTTTCGCCTTTATCCCGAACCAGTTTTGTGAAAGTTCTCCCTTGCTCCTGAAAGTTCGGCCATGACGGAACCGTTCTCGCCTGTTTTCCTTCTCGTGGGGTAGTGGACATCAATCAACTTCCCCGCGTCGACGTCTCCTTTTTTTCCTCCCCCCCTGATCTATTCTGGGCTACTGGGGCCCTTTTCTTTTCTTTCCCTTTTGTGCTGCGCGCCCTTTTGTTGAGACTGGGCTTGCGGAACGAAAGGCCCTGCGGTTTTCTTCCTTCCCCCTCCTTTTCCTTTTTTCCCTTGCTGGAGGGCAGGAAGAGGCTGTTTCGAGGGGTCCCCACGTGGCGGAAGTACAAAGAAGGTCCACTTTATTATTCTTTTTTCTCTTTTTTTCTTTGGCCTGCGTCGACGCAGGCTTTTTCTTTTTCCCTTTGTTTTTTTTTTCAGAGAGGATCAAAGCCTGCGGGTTTCTCAGCCTTCCGCGGATCGGATGCGAACTCTTCTTTTTTCCCCTTTCCTTTTTGGACCTCATCAGATAATCCAGGTTGAAGGCCGCCTCTTCCCTTTTCTTTCCCCCCCCCGGACGTTCCCAAAGTGGCCTGAGAAACCGGCTGGCTTTCGTCCGCAAAGCAAGTCCCCCCCCTTCCTTTCCCCGGCCAGCTTGCCGAGAAAAAAGGTCCGGTTATCCATGTCTTCCCCCCCTTTTTCCTTCTCTCTCCGCGGAAGTTGATTTTTACCACGATAAACAAGACACTAATCCCGGTGATGACCATCTTTCTTTTTCCTTTTCAGAGAAACCCTGATGACCGGCTCAAGTTCTCCCCCTTTCTAGTTTTTGACACAGATTCAATTTTTTTCAGGTGATGGGCAGGAATTGAGTCTTTTGGCCCTTTTTTTTCCCCTCCTTCCCCCTTCTTCCTTCACCCCATTAAAAGCCCTCCCGCTTTAACTTTGGTTTATAATTGAGACGCTTTACCTACAAGACTAAGACTAGGCCATCTGCTACTTTTTCCCTTCACTCCCCCCCCCTTTTTTTCTTTTCCTGCCTTTGGACACCCCCCAGTCGCCCGGATGATGGGCCTCCACTTTGTTGTTCTTCCTTGATGAGCTTGTCGGCGACCCGCTTTCTGGTAGTTAACGGCCGATATAGAGTTGTCCACCCACTTTTTTTTTTTTTTTCCTGTGGGTGCCGTGAACCCAGAGCGGCGGATAGCTTCTTCCTTCCCCCTCCTTTTTTCTCTGGTCTGTTTAAGTCTGGTAGCATGCCCCCGGGGGCAAGGAAACTTTTTTACTTCTTTTCTTTCTTTCTTTCCCGGCAAGAGTGGAGAGCCCTGTGTCTTTTTCCTGTACCCCGGTCATGCCGAGCCAGGACATCCCCCCCCGGGCTGATTAGAGTTAGAATGGTCCGTTGCCCCTTTTTTTTTTTCTTTTCGTGGCAAGAACAGTAACATCTTTCTTTCCCTCCCCCCCCCCCCCCCCCCAAGTGGTTCCCTTGCGAGCTAACAAACACGACGCCGCCCCCCAATTCCTTTTATCTTTTCTTTTCCCTGGGCCGGGGTTGACCTATGACAGCTCCACTTCTCTGACCCTCCTTCCCTTTTTCACGGCCGGTTTTGCACGACAGAAAGCTCAATTCTTCTTTCCCCCCCTTTCCGTCGCCCGCCGACGCCGCGGTCGCCTTTTTTTTTCTTTCCTGTTTGGTTCATTACGTTCAGGGGACTTTTTGGGTCAGCACTGGAAAAGCTTGTTCTTTCCCTCCCCCCCCCCCTTCATAACGAAGATCCGAGGCACGCGGCCCTCTTTTCTTTTTCTTTTAGCACACGCCCCGCACATCAATTTCTACGTAGGGCGGGGCACTTGTTTCCCTTTCCTTCCCCCAGGCAGCTGGGCCTTCCGCGTTTTCCCCCCTCCCCTCCTGTACTCTCCGTGGCCGTGGCTCCCTTGTTTGGTTGCGAAGACCCGCAAGTTCGTCCCCCCTCCGGTTCTTCCCTTTCGGGCTCTGGCCAACGAGGATACTGGGGAATTACTCCCCCCCTTTTCCTTTGGCGGCTTCCCCTTGGTCGAAGCCGTTTTGAGGCAATAGCAAAAGGAAGGGCCCATCCTCCTTTGATGCAAGAAGGTGGGCTTGGCGTCTGCCCCCTCCCGGTGGTGATTGCCGGCTTCTTACCATTAGTCCTCCCCCTCAAATTTACGCGGGAATGGTTTCCAGCGCCCCCCTCCTTTTTTGGCCGGCCTTGGGAAGAATGCCGAGGAGACCATCGCTTTTTTTCTTTTCCCCCCCCCCCTCCCAACGAAGACGGAGACTCGTCGATTTCAACGGATTATACGGTCCCTCTCTTTCCTTTCCTTCCGCGTGTGCGATTTTCCAATAGCCATAACCGAGGTGCCCTTCTTTTTCTGCGTGTGACCGCTGCGGCTCGTTGTCCCTGATTATATCGATAAAGGATCAGACTTTTTACTCCCCCTTTCTTTTTCCCCACTTTCAGGGCGGAGGAATGGAACTTACTTTGTTTTTTTCTTTCCCCTGACATGTATCAAGTGAAAGGAGGCCCATATTCTTTTAATTACTAACTACCGTTTTTTTTTGAGGATAGTGGCTCAGGGCACGTGATCATGTCCTTCCCACCCCCAGTAGGGAAAGGATTTCCAGAAATGATGGAGTTTGATTGCTCCCCTCCCTTCACGTAGAATCATTGTAGCGCAGGATTTAGGTAAAATTTTTTTTCCCCTCTCCATACCAGATAAGATAGGTCCTTTTTTTATTTTCTCTTTTTTTTCCCTCTTGTGATTGGGGGGCTTTCCCCCCTTCCCCTTTCCGCCCCTTTATCTGGGGGAAGAGCTTTAAGGCCTGATGCGTTTTGGGCGTTAGGCCTCCTTTTTTCCTTTTCCCTTTTCCTTCCAAGCCGGGCGCGCCCTCTTTTTTTGGCGACTGGAAAACATTCTCGTAAAATTTTGATGGTTTTTCTCTTTTTTTTCTTTTTTCCCTGGCCGGCACTAGCGATCTTCTTCCCTCCCACCTTTCTTGCTACAATTGCCTTGGGCGCTCATTTTCTTCCCCTTGCTTATTGGGCAGCACTGTGTCTTTTTCTCTCCCCTTCCCAATCGCTAGTAAGCTCTTTCTTTTTTTTTTCCCCTTTTTCCCCCCCGCGCACTTGGACAGCCTCCCGTTTTTTTTTTTCTTCTGGCCAACACACCCATAACTTCATCCAGGCAATTTCGGAGAGTATCCCCCCTTTTTTTTTTTTTTCTGAAACGCGGAGGGCCCAAGCGGTGTCTTTTTTTCCCACTGTGGCCCCCGCCTACTAGAAACCTCTGTTCGGGCTGTTTCCCCTCCTTTTTTGTGTGTGGGGTAAATTTTTCACACACCAGGGCGCTTGTTTTTCCTTTTTCCCTTTCCCCCCCCAGTTCGGACAAGGCCCCTTTCCACCCCGGCGGGTCCTTTTCCGTTGACTTTTCACCTTCCCCTTTCTCGGCTTTCGAACCGCGGCCCTGGTCCGTCGCGGCGACGGGGACACTTTTTTTTTTTCTCTTTTTTCTTCGGCCAAACAGGTTGATGGAAGAGGTCATAGTTGCATCTTTGTCTCTTTTCCCTTCCCGTTCCCTTGCCGTCGATGGCCACACCCTTCCTTGTCGTCGCGGTTGTTTTTCGGCGCAACGTAGGCTTCCCCCTTTCTTTTTCTCAAGATTTGTTTAACCTTTTTTTCTTTTATCCACCTGCGGAAAACGGGCCCCACCTTCGACGATATTTCCTCTTATTTTTTCTTTTTTTTTTCAGGCGGATCCCCCTGGTTCAGGGCGCTCTCCGGTCGCTAAATATTTGCTTGTCTTGTTCCCCTCTTTCTGAAAGAGGTCCAAGGTTGCTGCCACCTTTCTTTTTCCCCCCCCCCCCATGACGCCCGTATTTAGACCCATCCGCACACTTTGCGTTCCCCCCTCCTTTTTTTTCCAGGGCCCCCAATGAAGGATTGCCCCTCCAAATTTCCCTCCTCTCTTTTTTTCCCTCACCATTTTTTCTTTTCGCCGTCGAAGAAAAGATCAAAATTCCTATCCCCCCTTGTCTTTTTCCCCGCGATGTGAGGGCCAATCATCCCTTTTTTCCCTTTTTTCAGTTAAAGTTAGACTCTGATTGCGGGCCAAACAGGGCTTTTCTTTTCCTTTTTTTCTTTTCTTGGAGAAGCTTCCCTCTTGGGTTTTCTCAATTATAAAAAACAAAGTGGCGTCCGCTGGCGGAGGGCTCTATGGTGTTTTTCTTCTTTTTTTCCCCCATGGGACTTACCCGCCGGCGGTCCCCCCCTTTTTTCATTCCCCGCGGAGCACCTTTTTTGTGTCAAACCTCGACCCTTTTTCCTCCCTTCCCTTCCTTTTTTTTGAAAGTTGAAAGGGCTCAACTGATGTCTTTGTTCCTTTTTCTGACGTTCGGCAGCCATGACGGGAACCCGTTTTCCCCTCCTATTTTTCATTAGTGGTCCCCTTTGGCGGACATCCATCACAACTTTCCCGATGAGATAATGGAAAAGAGAAGTATGACCCCCCTTTCTTTTCTTTTTTCGGCAAGGGATGGGTCACGTGGCTGGTTTCCCTCTTTTTTTTCATCCTGTCTTGCTACCGAAGGCCAGCGTTGGGCTGCCCGGGAAATTGACTTTTTTCCTTTGTTTCCTTTCCCCCCCCCTTTTTTTTGCTTCAACTGGGGCATTAAGATGATTGAGGGGTTCCCCTTTTTTTTTCACTTTATCTTCTTTTTTTTTCAAGATTACACGGATTCGCGGAAGTTTGGC
>Ga0179593_1333267_pt1 | contig 10803 bp, 11 predicted proteins | sample CZODoug2_1_08_16_FD_185931 | JGI IMG/M metagenome (GOLD analysis project Ga0179593, IMG submission 185931) | Vadose zone soil fungal communities from Angelo Coast Range Reserve, California, USA - CZODoug2_1_08_16fungal (PacBio error correction) | ecosystem: Environmental > Terrestrial > Soil >... | reverse complement strand
TCAAGTACTGATGAGTCGTGCTCGAATTTGATGATTAGTTTTTCCTTCCAGTTTGCCAGCTCTTTTGTTGTAGACACCCGAGTCTTTGCCGCCACCACCCAATTCTCCCCACCTTCCCGCGATGTGTGATTTTGGATCACGTTTTACAGCGGCTTTCGTTTCGCGCCGCTGCCCCCCTTTTCCCCTGACCTAAGACCCTCCTCCTCTTACCGATCTTGCGCCGTGCCAGACTTTCCAGTCCCCTTCTTCGTTGCGCAACGCGCGGGTGTACCGAACAGCGCCCAGGGCTCCTAGGCCCTCCCCCTTTGGAGCGACGGGTGTGTGGGCGTTGGGCTCCTTTTTTCAGGCCAGAAGTTTTTTTTTTTCCCGATACTGCGTGCCGTGGTGTTTTTTCCCCCACCCACCCCCCGCTCCGATCGTGCCGAGACTAAGGCCTTTTTTTTGAGTTCTGGAGGAGTTCAGGAAAAGGTTGTGGAATCGCCCCCATTTCAGGCAGATATCCTTCACTGCGAGAGCTGGGCCAAATTTTTTTCCCCTTTCAGTTCCAGGTTCAACGCCGCGCGCCCAGAAGTCTTTTCGCCTCTGGCCTGTTTGTTGGCGTTTGGTGGAGGATATACGACACTCACCGGGGCGACCAATTGACAGAGTAGATTGGTTCGCACTTGCGCCTTTGTCGTCTCTCACGAGATCTTTTCATTATTTGATGGAGTCTGAACCGAGGCGACAGATGTTCATTCGTGCTGGACTTTGGACGGATTTCGGGTTCACTTTTTTATTGAGCACTCCTGTTGCTTGGTCTTGAAGCCCCCGCACCTTCTCTTTGTGATCTTTCCCAGGTTCCGATCGCCCGCTACGAGAGTCCAGACGCGTGACGGAGAGCCCTTCCAACCACCCCCCGGTTCTGGCTACGCTCAGGGTTTTCGTACCCCCAGGTGGACGCTCGTAGGCGGCCCTCTGCTCGACTGGCGCAACGAGCCCTCTTGAGGGGGTTGTCATGGCAACGAACGGTCTCCCCCCCGCCTAAACCTCGCGTTGCTCTCCGTGTGAATGTCGCCCCAGTCCCCGCCCGCCGCTTGGCTAATTCAGAGTCTCCCGGCGCCCCTTTCAATTCTCCGAACTACTACGCCTCGTATGCTCTTCGCATCCTCATTCAATCTTCCCTGAGCCCACTTCAATGGCATTAAACGCTTTCGACCTTTTTGCCACATTTAAGTTTTTTTCTCCTCCTTGGTTCTATACTCGCACACGCCCCCTCGTTTTTTTCATGAGTCTTTTGGAGCGGTCTCATTCTTTGGGAGCCCCCGTGGTCGACATTACTTGTTAATTCCCTTCATTCCTCTGTCTTGCCCCTTGGCCACCAAGCGCTACGATTTTTCCTTCCGCCTTTTTTTTTTTATTCGTCTACCTGTAGCTTGATCAGTCCCTTTAGGTTGGCCTTGAGCTTAGGACTTTGTGCCATTGTGATCCCATCGGGCAGTTTTTTTTTTGCTTCTGTTCCCCCTACCGTTTCTGTTTTCTGGGTGTCCTCATGCGCACGCCATACCCTACCTTTGGCTCGATTTCGGTTTCTCGTCGGCAGAGCCGTATGCAGACACAGCGACCTTGTAGTTGAGGTCCAGTGTAATAGCCTGTGGCTCGTGCGTCTGAAAGAAGAGTTCTTCCCCCCGCTCCACCAGACGGTTTTTCGACGCCGACTTGGCAGAAAGACGTCTCAAAACTGTCCATTTTTTAATCCTACCTTCCTGTCCGACCCGGCCTGAAGTGTCGGCGCTTGTCAGCCCACCCCCAACCCAAACAGTTTGTTTCTTTACGCCGAACTCGAAGGCTTTGTCTCTCTTTTATTCATCTAGGTTGGAACAAGTTTTCGCTGGTGCACGTACCTGGACAGTTCGGCGTGGCGCAATCATTAAACCTCCCTCTCTATCCCCTTTTTCCGATTCTTTCAGGTTGATCCGAGCGACTAGCAGCTCTGGCAGTATCCTTTCATGAGAAGCCTCGTTTAGGTATACTGTTCGTTGATGAGCGAGTATTGTTTCTTGTTTGTTTTTTCCATGATAGCAGAAGTGGCCGGCAAAATGCCTGCGTTAATTTTAGACCGGGCTGTAGAGAAGTCCCAAGCTAGATGAAATAGGAATGTCTCTCTCCAACCTTTATGGGTCTTACCCAGCACCCCGGGCTTTTTTTTTAGTCCATTGATGACGCAATGACTTCGGTGGGCACCCCCCCCACCCCCCCCCCCCACCCGTTTTGAGTCATGCTTTTTTGTTTGAGTCTGGTGAAATGTTCTTGGTTCACAGAGAATCGCCTCCTCCCTGGAGCACGGCGCGGCTTGTTAGAGCTCCCCCGTATCAGCCCTGCTCGCCTCCGAGACCTTGACGTGAACTAATCGAATTCTCGATTCTTTTCGCCATTGCACAGTCCCTTCGGCGCGCACGTCGTGTTTTTTGTTCGGGCGTCGCACTTCCGCGCGGCAGGGCGGGGCGGTGCGCAAGCGTCCCCCCTGTTTCTTTTTTGTGGCTTTTTTCGATGTTCTGGTTACTTCTACGTGAGCGGATAACCCTTTGAGGACCTTGCTTGCCGTCACCGTGATTTTTGTGCCGTACCAGGGTAGGAGACCTCCCTCGACTGTTATAGCACAAGAATTCCCCCCTTCCCTCCCCCAGATTTTGAGGTTTTATCAAGTCTATCTCTATTTCAATACCCCCTTTTGTTTCTTGAGTTCTCGTAGACCGCCCAGCGGTCGTTCCAGCGCGGACTTCTTCTTATGAGAGAGCGCACACTTATTGTCGAGTGCCAGCTGCACGAACCCCACCCTTCTCTTCCCTTTCCCAGTCAAAGATGGCGCCACTTTCAGGGTTGATGAGTCGTTGGTGTGTGTCGCGAGTACAATCCCCCTACTCCTTCCTGATGACTACCCTCTCACGAGATAGTATCCCCGAAACGCCCGGCCACCAAGCCGGCATGAGCATTTCTATCACCTTTCCCCCTCACCCCCCCCCATCCATTCACCCCTCCCTTAAACCCCACCCCCCTTACCTGTTCGCTCCCGATCCTTTCCTTTTTCCTCTCCCCTTTGCTCGATGGGATCGACTGCGAAGTACTCTTCCCCCATCTCGGCCCACCTGCTGACGATCGCTCGGGCGCAGCTCGCTACCCCTCCCAATGATTTTCGTGCTCGGGTGATGGCGCTGCTCTCTCTTCCCCTCCTTTTTCCTCACCGATGCCCAGCACGCTCAAGACCCTTTTTACACCGCCTTGTGCCGACGGTCAGCGCGGGCTGCATCCCCTGTTATCTTTTACAACATAGGGCTGGCCTCTCTAGCCCAGGCCGCTGCCGCCCTCCCGCCGATGTGGAAGCGCTTTCTTTTACTTCCCTTAAATCCCTCTTTCCTGCATGCTCCCCGATTTTTTTGCTGGCCATGACCCTTCCTTTTCTTTTTTTTATGTTCCAGAGGCCCCCCTCCAAAAAGCCTTCCCTTAATCTTTTCCCTTACTATCCTCATGCACCCGCGCTTTCATGAGGCGTTCCTCTTACGCTCTAGACTGGCCCCCCACGCCATCAGCGGCCCGCGATTTTTTCTGACGAGGATGTCTTGATTCGGGGAGCCCCCATTCAGCGTTCGGGACAGTACGGACCGGTCCCCTTCGCCCGAGCTCTATTTTTAGTCCTCGAACCCTCCCTCCTGGGCACTGCTCGTCTGTTATGGTTTGTTTTCGGGTCCCGCAGTCCGCGCCGTTGTTGGGCGAATCCGTTTCTCTCTGTAGTTGAAAGACCCCTTTAATGTGGGGTATTCTGTAGTCCCAGGCGGAGTCCGATTGGTCGACGTAAGCACTTATCGGATCTGCAGCGAATTCAAGATCCCCTTTATTTTCCCCTTATAGCCCCTGCAAGGTCGCGTTTTCTCTATTGAGGGCGCGTCATTGGAAGCGGCCTAGGTCCAGTAGAAGTCTCTTTTTTTTTTTTAACGTTGCTTTGTGAGAGCACCCCCTTTCCGATCTAATCGGCTTAGTTTCCCATCACTCCCCACTTCCTCTCACTCCTGCGCGCCAGCATGCATTCCTGATTTTTTCTCCGGGCCTTTTTCTGAGGCGCCGCCTGCCGCTCCGATGAGATGACCTGCGAAGTTCTCGAGTCCTTCAGCTTCTTGGTGGACCCTGCTGCATCGCGGGGCTGTTCAGGTCCTTTTAAGTCGCCACGGGGACTTTTATTCCCCCGTTCTGATTGCTCACTCGGCTCAATTCCCGCTGGGTTTAGATTTTCCCAACCTGCGTCAGACGTTTTTATAAGAGTGTCGGGCTTTGCGAGTGACAGTCTGGGTTACCGAAGCGTTGCACCTTCCATTCATGTTCCTCCTATTGGACGGTGTCCGATAGGCGCCCGGGAATTTTCATCTTCTTGCGGTCTGTTCATGCTAGTGACTCTTCTCTTTCTCAACTATGGGGCCGGGACCGCTCTTAGGAATCATCCGCGGCTTTCGCGTGAACGTTATCAGTCCACCCCCCGACGGCGATTGATCGCATTTTTCCGGGCACCCAACAAGGATCGTCACTCCTCTATTTCCCCCCCTCCCCCTTCCTCCGAGAAGTCCATCTTTTTTTAGTTTTGGACGGACCGTTGTACCCGGACCAAAACCCACCTTCCAGAGTTCTATTGGATAACACACCGCGCCAGTAGAAGAGCGATGATCCTCCTTTTCCATCACACTTAAGTCGCCAGACGACAGAGAACAGCACTTAGTCCCCAGCCGCGCGCGTTAGTTTTTTTTTCGAGTCCACTGCCAAAGGGATTACATCGCCCTCGAGGTTCGCACCCTGGTCTCGTGCGAACCCGCCGCGCCTTACTTATTCACGCCCTGGTGCGTGTCTGAGTACAACTCCCGCAAGCGTGCGCACGCGACCCACTTCTTCCCCCCTGCTTTAGGAGATTCTTCTTCGGCCTCCCCTTTCCCCGCGGACGCACCCCCTCTACTTCCTATTGTATTTTTTTGTCCGGATTGATCGGCCACTTATGTGTATCGTTTTACCCCTTTGCCAACCGGCCACGCCCCTGCCCCACGCCTTGCGCCTTCGTTTTCCAGACGTCCCGTGCTTCGCTTAATAGGCACACGTCGTCTTCATGATTTACGTTGTCCCCCCCTTTGCTTTCTAATCACGCGTGAAAAGTTCTGGAGATTCCTCGGTTTTCTTTTCGATGTTTTTTTCCGTTCCACCCGCGCGTTTTTTTCCCCCCTCCGCAGGCTGTCGCCCGCATGGGATTGGCCCCTTCCTTCTTTTTTTTTACTAGCTTTTTTTCAGAGCTCAGCGTGCTGCCTTCCTTCGCGGTCTTCCCCCGATGCGGTTCCGGATACCCCCACCCGAGTGTTGAGTGGGCGTGGCGGCCATCCTCACACTCGGTGGTTTTTTTCTCCTTTAATGGCCCGTCTGCGACCGATCGCGCATGATTTTTCGGGTGTTAGTCGTTACAACTCATAGATCTCTTTTCCTACCTCCTTTTTTGTTGACTCCTATAGGTTCTGAACGTTTCTTCCGCCTGCGAATGCATGACTTTTTTTTTCCGCTAGGGCCCGCCAGCAGGCGAATGCTTTGTTCCCTAACACCCGCTTGGTCGTGATTTTTTTCCCAACCGCACAGCGCTGGTTTCCCCTTGGAAGCCTCTGTGTACAGCAGCTGGTTGTCGCGCAACTATGACTCTCTTTTTTTCTTTAATAGCAGCGCGTCCCCTCACTATAGTGCGCGCTGCAGAAACCCCCCCCCCCCCAACCTCCTTCGGGCGCAGACCTGGCTTTGGCCGCAGATTCTGTCATTCCCCTTAGAAAGTTTCAGTCTCCTTTCACGGTCTTTCCGTGAGGGTGTCATCCTTTTGATCATCAAAGAATATTGCTCCTCGTCGGCGTCCGGTTTCGCGTTTGTTCTCTGAGAGATCAGGTGTCCTGGGCGTTTTTTATTGTTAAACGTTTTTTCCCTAATAGCTCCTAGTTGATCTTTTTTAGATCGGTCTCGCGGCGTTCAGTTGCGGTCTCAAGATCCCTCTTTTTCCCTTAGATCTCCTTGGCCCGTCTCTCTTTTCTTCTCTTCTCCAAGCACAGGGATGCAAACGGGACGTCTGCGTAGAGGCGTTCTCTTTGAATTTCGCGGCCACATTTTCTTCTGATGGTGACGATTTGCGGTTATTACCCCCTCTGTCCCAACTCGCATCCCCTGCTTAACGATTGTTCTTTTCATTGCGGGGTCGTCGTGTTTGATGAGTATATCAATCTCGTTTTCGTTTTTGGGGTTCTGTTCCCAATTGATAGGCTTTAGGTTTTTTTTAGCGTGTAAAGGTCGAGACGCTCCTCGATTTTGCGTCCCCCTTTCTTTCTCCTGATTTTTTCTTTGTTTGAGGGCCTTCAGGACGCGCATTCATCGGCGCAATATCTGTTGGTGTTGATTTTTAATTTCCCCCCCTGTCAGCGCTATTTGCCCTAGTCGCTCGCCGCGACCTGCACTTCAGCCACGGTTTTTCCGAGCCGCTTGATGAGGATACATGCCCAATTCACTACCTCCGAACACGGTTATTTCTTTATGATCCGTTCTTTCATTTTACTCCCTCTCACGCTATTGGCGGGCAGAGGATCGACATTAACGCCTGCCTTTTCTAACGTTTTTCTCTCCTCCGCCTGGGTGGCGATTCCCCCTCCAGATTGCCTTGGAAGCGATTGGCTCTTCTCAAGTTCTGAGACAGGATCCCCTTTGTGCGCCATTAGTCAATGTTGCACAGCAGATTCTTTCTTCTTCCTTGATTTTTTTCTAGAGATTACCCACAGAGATAAGCTCTCTAAACTTTTTGCCTCTTTTTTTTAGTTCTTTTTGGTTAAGGATCCTTGCTGTCTATATCATCCCGTGAGTTCCATGCGGCTTCTTTCATGTTTTCTCTTTGGGGGACTCCCTCCCTTAGTTGCTGTTGATTTATTCCCACAGTTGATGATTTTCGAATTGCGGTTTGCCTTTTCAAGCAATCCCGGTCCACCGCACGTACGGTTAATCCCCTTCTCGTCGCGATCCCGGCTCTCGCCGTATGCACCGACCCCCTCCTGAACATTCGCGGGCATTCTAGTTGTTTCTTTGATTGTCTTTTTTTTTCTTTGCTCCGTTCCCGCTTATAGAGATCATGCTCCCTCCCCCCGTTTTTCGGCTGCCTGGGTACTTTACAGCCCCCCAAACCCTTCTTTCGCGACTGCGCCCGACCCGAGCGGACGTGTTACGTGCTGGTCCCCTACCAAACATTAACTCGTTCCCTGCGCCACAGCTCGCGAGTCTGGCATCTCGATACGCTATCCTTTTGCATCTGCCGTTCTCTTGCGTCCTTCCTCCCCCCGTTGATTCCCGTTTATCTTCTCCTCTAGTAAGACCTCTTTTTCCGGCTGCTGCGTGGAGGTCCTTTGACGATCTCCTTTTGCCTTTAAGGATAAGCCCGTGCCTGCTTATGTTTTATCCTTCGCGAAAGTTTTTGGCTGTGCCCTCTTCATTGATATGGATAATGCCCACATCGCGCGGCAGTACTTCAGCCCTTCTGGGAGATTCGACCTGACCGAGCGCGGCCATCTTTGTTCTTTCTTCTATGTGTTCCCCCTCTTCCCCTCCTGGGTTTTGATGGTGCGTATGCCATCGCGATTTGGAACCCTCCGTTGTTCGCCGTCTTCGTTTTTTATCTTTTGCTCGTGTTGATGTTTGCTGAAGGTCACAGCTTCTGCGTTTTCAGAAGAAAGAATCTCAATCTTTCGGCTGCTTCGACGATTTCGCGCTCGCCTGATCTTAGCCGCGAATTGGCCCTATTTTTTTACTATTATTTCCAGGGCTAGGAATACTCTCTGTGCCGAGACCATTTTTTCTTCGTTTTTCCCGGCTTCTCAAATTGCGGATCCTTTCCGTTCGTGGCTTGTCCCTACTAGTTCGGATCGTGACCGGCCGATGGTTGGTTGTTTCTAACTTTGCCGGGGTTTCAATAATGCACATATCACCTAGAAAGTGCTGGATTTCACAGTGGGGTAAGTTTTTAGGACGTGCGTAGGCCTCCAAACACAGGTTCCTTTCCGGTTAGCATCCAAGTTTCTCGATTTGCACCCCCGCTCTTTTGAGGTGGTGCGCTTCTCCCTCAGTTGTTTTTTTATACTCACTTAACCCTTTCACTCCCCGCGGTCGTGCCCGCGCTACCTCTTTTGCGAGCGCGAACTTCTTTGTTGTTTGTATTCGCCGACTTGAAAACCTGATCACTGGGTGTGGCACCGCACTAGCCTGGGCGCTGTTTTCGGTTCTTTTACCCTCTCACGTAGGCGTAGCCCCCTTAACATAGACGGTCTAATCCCACTCATGGAGTGGGATTCTAATTCCTCCTGCACCCGTCCGCCGTCCCAATTTTTCCGAAACAACAGTCCCCCCCTCCTTGCGCTTGAAGAAGTATGGTGAAGAGACCTCTCTTCCGCCCGACCCTTTTAGTATCCTTAGGTCCAACGGCATACATTCTCTTCTTGCGACGGCATTTTTTAGATGGTTTGAGATCATCCTGGACACTTATAAGGTTGTCGAGTGGATGCATGTGGCTGCTGTGATGCTTTCTTGCGACACCCCTTTCGCCCCCCTCTTCACTTACCTTCCCTCCGTCAACCTCATTCCGCGTTCCCCCCTTCGTTTCAAGAACATTCCTTTTGTGACGTTCAATCCCTTCCTAGTTTTTTCCGATCCTCTGCTCGTGGATCCCGATTATCCGATCCGTCCATCACCTAAGAGGTATTTCCTTACGCGGATGTTGCCCGGCCATTATGACCCTGTCTATGCGTGGGACAAACACTCCCCAGACGTTGCCTCCCTCATGGTAAAGTATCGACGCCTTGAACGCCCGAGGGCATGAGTCGGCCCTCAGACTGAGTCTTCTCTTATTCACCCCTCGAACCAGCATTTCCCCAAGTTTCCTTTTCTCTTTCTTCTGTCGTGCTTCAAGAGTGCCTCCACGCCTCACGAGCCCATTTCCCCGTCGCGACCAGGAGCCCCCTTTTTCCAGCTCCTTTGATGCCGCACGAAACCCGCTCCGATGTTCCTTTCCCTTGCCCATGTCCTTTGTGCGGGACCAGTCTATCCCTTCAATCTCTGTTGGGCTGCAGTAGTTCGCTCCCCCTTTCTGTCCTTTGGGATTTATGTCGTCCCTTTTTTTGCGTCCCTCGGGCGCTTTTCCCCTTCTTTTTCGTCTTTTTTTTCCCCTGCGAACGTGGCACCCTTTTCGAGATGTCGCACCCGCTCATCAGGTCTGGACTCCGAGGGTGCATTTTCCTCCAGAGCCCGTCTTTATTCACGTATGTGGTATCTTGGTGATCATGACCTAGGCCTTATGACCCTCTCTCCTCGTTTCTGACAATTCGCCATGCCAACCGCGCTTTCTTGATCCCTCCGCATAGTTCCGGAATCCCATTTTCCTTGTTTGGTAGAATATCTTCGGTCTCTCACGTCGTCCCCACCTTCCGACGGTTTCGATGTCTTTTTCGTACTTGTTTTGCCCGCCTCTCCATTTCAGCAGCCTTTTCTTCCTATGGGCTGTTCAACTTTTGCCCCCCAGAAGCCCCCCTTTCCTCATCGCTCTGAGCTTCCCATCTGGCTTCAAAGGACCCCCTGCCCTCATGCTTTCAGAGATCGCCAAGGAGCGACTCCATCATCTTCGCGTTAACTTAATGCATTTCTCTTCCTATCACCTGCCCCGCCGTCCTCCTGATTTGATCATTGGAGGAGACGATCATCAATTGTAACGTCGCTGATTGTCTGTCCGGTCGCGGGAGTCCCTCGATGGATAGATCGATCGGTCTGAAACTCCTTATTAATTCTTTTTCTGCGGCGGTGAAAGAACTCTCTCCGATGTGGCTTTAGCTGTTAGTTGAATTTCACCCCCACGGCCTGATTGATCCTGTTTTATTACCCCTTTCCCCCTCAACGCACAAGGACCCTACGTCTACCTTTTTTCGCCCCTTCGGTACTCTCAGGCTGCGCATCGAGTGAGCTGCGCTTCGGACTTTCAGACCAAACCCCCTCCCTCCCTATGGCTATTGATGACCCTTTAGCCTTCGCCCTTCCTGATGAGAGCCAAGTCCCTAAAGCGCCACAGAGACCCTCGTTCCCCCTCCGCTTTTGGAGTTTTTAATCTACTCCCTCTCTTCAAAGTATCAGCTCGTCCCTAGGATTAGACGGAAAGGCCCTCCTCCCCTTCATGTAAGTAGGATGTCCCAGTTTTCTTGTCTGGTTTCTCGAGACCGAAACGAGTCCCCCTCTTGCCCCAGACGACACAACGGCATCCCGGCGGAGAATTCTTCTTCCCGCCTCGAATGCGCCAGGACTCCCTTTTAGTCCCCCCGTTGAGCTGACGGCCCTCGATGTTTACTATGAGGGTACCGTGTCCTTCCACACGGGCCCACGCCGAAAAGTTGCCTCCTCCTCTCTCTCCCCCCTGCTTTTTCTCCACCTGTTACGATTTCTCACCCCCTTTTATTTATTTAGTTTTTTGGGATGAACCCGCCCGTCGAGCCGGGGGAGATACCTCGTCTCACGCTGCGTTCAAGTCCCGCCTTCAGAAAGTGCTCTCCCCCGCTTTAGGCACTCTCTAGGGGTTCCTCTACCGCGTCCCGTTCTATTGTCCCCCTCTCCGCGTGCGCCAAGCCTTCGGTACCGATGCTCTAAGAGGCTCAACATTGTCTCTTTGTCTGCTTTTAACCTCCCTGTTTGTGGCTAGCCTGAATTCCTTCCCTTTTGGCGACGCCCGCATTTCGAGGTTTGCTACCTAATTTCTTT
>Ga0179593_1251797_pt1 | contig 10803 bp, 14 predicted proteins | sample CZODoug2_1_08_16_FD_185931 | JGI IMG/M metagenome (GOLD analysis project Ga0179593, IMG submission 185931) | Vadose zone soil fungal communities from Angelo Coast Range Reserve, California, USA - CZODoug2_1_08_16fungal (PacBio error correction) | ecosystem: Environmental > Terrestrial > Soil >... | reverse complement strand
GGTTTTATGAGGCAAGTGCAGACTTGAGGCTCTTTTTGAACACTCGTGCAGGGGCTGAGTCCCCCAGGCCGGGGTTAAGCGTTTCTACCTGGATCCGGTTCGTTCGTTTCCCAGCCTCGTGTTGGTCCAGTTTTGTCGAGTCTCCCATCTTTTTTGACGTCCGCAGTTTCTTCAGTCTCTTTCTTTTCCGCTTGCGCCTTTTTGATCGTCCCGGGATCAGCGCCCAACGTTTTTTTCTCCTACTTTGAATTGGTTTTTCATCTTTTGATTCCGATGTCCCCTTGGCGCTTTTTGGGGATGGATTTCGGTCGTTTTTTTTTTTTGCGCCGCGTGGTTTCGTCTTATTTGTCTGTTTCACCTGCACCGGGATTTGCTTGGCCTGGTTTTTTCTTTGAAGCCTCCGATTCCTCCAGACGGTCATCTGTATTCAACGTTATTTGTTCGTCTCTTTTTCCTTTTCTTTCCCGCCACCCGGCCAGAGGGTCCTTTCTGACTCACTTTGAGACTGCATCCCTGTTGTGGTCCTTTTGATCTTTGTCCCCCCTGGTTTTGCCTCGTGAGCCACTTACTCTTTCGGCTTTTGTTTGCAAAGAGAACTGTTTTTAGGGCACATGTCTCGCCTTAATGTCAAGTTTTTTCTTTTTGCGTATTTCGGCGTTTTTTGTTGCCGTGGCATCTTTTAATTTCCTTCCGAACCACCCCCACAACCCCCCAATTCGGCACAATTCCCCACCCGCCTGCTTTTCCGCGCCGACTTTGGTCCAGCTGGAAATATGTCCATAAAACCTGTGACCACGGGCATCCCCCCGGCACAGACGCCTCTTTATGTCCCCTCAATAAACAGCCTCGGGACCAAAGCCAAAGTCGAGGTCGGGTTTTCCTTTTTTTTAGGTGAGCTTGGGATTTCTTTTTTTTCGGGTTTTGCTTACCCCCTTTAGTCTTCTTCTCGCGTTGGCCGAAATCAACGCTGGATTTTACCGGGGCCTGCTCCTCAGAGTGTTAAAAAACCCCACCCCCGCACGCCGGCGCTTGTCTTGGCTGCCGCTGGCTTGGGGCCTTAGCAAGGCGTTGTTTTTCGCCTTCCCGCACCCCTTTTTCACCCCGTTTTTTTCCTTCCTCCTCGTGTGCAAGCTCCGTAGCGTAAATCTATTACCTTTTCGCCAAATTCCCCCCCGTTTTGCTTCCCCCCCCCCCTCTTTCCCCATTTTTGTATTCTGAGGGGCCTGATGATCACACGACAACATGAGTCATTTTCCACCCGGGTCCCCCCCTCCCCCTCGTAGCCCCGCACCCCGCCTTTCTTTTTTTGACCGAACCTGCCATTCCCACATTGGCCACCCCCACACCCATTGCCCAGTTCGGCAACCGGCTTTTGGCTCCCTTCCCCTTGGAACCACCACGTTAGGGCGTTCGCGCGTGATTGGCGTTTTTTTCCTGCCAAGTTTTCCCCCGGTACGTTTTGCTGGGTTCTCTTTTTTGCATTTGCGGTCTTTTTTGGCCGCCTCACCCTTTGGGGGCTTTCGCTCCTGACATTCGGGATCTTTTTGCGTTTATTTTGTTTCCCTCGCTATGTTTCGCCGGAAGCGTCTTTTACCTCTTTCCAAGTTGGTGGGCTCGACACTTTTGTTCCCAGCTCGGTTTCGTCTTTTCCCTCCTTTCCTTTTTAAGAAAAGCCCTTGAGAGCACAGACACCTCCCGTCATTGGCGCGCCCCCCCCCCCCCCCCCCCCCCCCCCCCCCCCCCCCCCTGTTGATCGAGACAAAATTCCCGCGTTTTTCAACTTTCTTATTTCCCCCCCTTTGATGAGTGGGAGTTTCCTTTTTCTATCCACCGGACGTCGGTATCGCCTTTTCCGAGTTTTTCCCGGGCTCTTTTGCCGACATTGCCAGTTAAGCATTCATGGACTTCACCCCTCCCCTGTCCCAATGATTTTCCCTGGTTCTCCCAATTTTTTTTTTCAGCCTGTGGTGCAATGGCTACGTTTTTTTATGTCTTTGTCGATATGCTTTTTCCCCTTTCTTCCCCCACAATTTGGGCGAGAAACCTTCGCATCCCTTTTGGCCGTACGCCGTTTTTGCGAAACTTCTTGAGGCTGTCAGCCGCGCCTTCGTTAGAGGGACAGTCACTGAGTACTTTCCCTCGTTTTTTCGGCCTCTTCACGTCCGTTTTCCCTTAACCGTTTTCCCTGCTGTTTTCGTTTCTTCGCGTGTGGCATCACCACCTTTTCAGATTTTCCCCGAACCCCTTCCCATAGGACCAGTTATTTTGGCTGGGTGCTTGCTGCGCCAACAAAAGTTTTTTTGCCGCGTCCTGTGCCCCTCGGTTCGTCTACAAGTTTTTTTGCATTTTCGTTTTTTCGCCGTTTCCTCTCGCGTTTGGGGCTGCCGGTCTTTTTAGGCTGCCGGGTGTAGGGGGCGCTCGGAATGACATCTGATTGATTTATCTCCTGGGACCGGCCCCCCTTGTCAAACCCCGCTCCATCTTGCGCTATCCTGTTTGATAGTCGGTTTCGACCGTGACGGTTTCCCGGGGCTCGATTTTTTTTTTTTATCACCCTTTTCCGTTGTACCCTTTTCCCCGATGCATTAGGTGCTTTTGCCTCTAAGAACCTCGCCTTTTTTTACGCTCCCTCTTCTTACTCGCTCACACCCTCTCGCGTTGCACCATTCTTTCATCTCCTCCTTGTTGTTTTTTTTTCTCGCTCTTTTGGATTCGTGGTTTTGGATGATGCTGATCGTAGGTTTTTCTCGTCGGCGGAGCGGGTTGTCGACGATTTCACCTCATGCCATCGACCCCGGACCGACTTTGATCAGCTCTGATTGGTGAGTCAGTTTTGTCGTCTGACGTTATTCGATTAAGGTTCGCTTTTGCGCTTTCTCGGGTTTGCTGAGTTCCGGTACCAATCCTTCGATGATCAAGCCGGGAATGCGTTCTGTCTTTTTTTGTCTGCTTCTAATTTTCCGCCTTTTTGGCCTCAGTTCCCTCGCGTTTTTCGCGATGAGTTTTTTTTCGTTTATCTTCTCCAGGTGGGTCCCTCACTATGCACGCTTGTCCAGCCTTACCTCGATTCTTTTTTCAGGAAGTGGCTTGTAGAGTCTCCCCTTCCCTCCCCCCAACATGGACCCTGTAGGGGCCGATCATTGCCAAACCTTGTTTTTTGTTGTGCTGTTAGCGGATACCGTCTAATTTTGTTGTGGTGGTTTGCGTTTTTTCACCCAAAGGGTCTCTTTTCGTTCTTCCTTTCCTGTGCGCGGTAATCGAAGTCATCGACGGACCGTTTGGGGTCTTTGGCGAAGTGCAAGAGATTTTTCTTTTTGGAAGGCTGTCTTGGGCTCCTTCTTCCAGGGTTTCTCCCGATCCGCCCGATCAAGTACCAAGTTTCAGTCCTCGCTTTCCTGGATTTTCGCGGCATCGGGTTGAGTATTTCCTTTCCAATTTTTGCAGTTATTTTTCGTGTCATGGAAGTCTGCTTTTTTCCGTCGCTCGAAGGTTTTCGCTGCCTGTCTTTTGGTCATCATAGTGACCTCCTATACCCCAATGTAATTGGCCCGGGGGGATGTTCTCGTGGATTTACCCCCCAATTACTTGGATATGGTCTTTGGTGAGGAGGGGTGTTATGCCTTTTCTTAAGTCCCGTTTGCGTTTTGGCTGTTGACTCTGTATGAGGGTTGCATAATCACCACCCCCCCCCCCCCCCCCCCCCCGCGGGGCCCACGTTTTGCGGCCGCGTTCAGGATCAACGTTCGCTTTTTTACAGGCTCCTGTTCTCTCCTTGAGTGACTTTTTCTTTTTTTTTGATTGCTGCCTTGACTTTTTTGCACCAAATCCCCCTCGTTCCCGTAAGGCGCCAAGTCGTGGGGCCTTTTGCGTCGTTTTCTCAGTTCTTATTTGAGATCTTTTCAATTCTTTTTCCTAGCGCCCGGTGCCCGACCCAACCCCCCCCTTTCATTTTGGTTTTGCTGCTTCTTTGGTGTTGTTGCTTGTTCGCAGGATTCTTTCTTTTCTTTCAGAAAGAGTCATTCCCGCGGTGGTCCAATCTCCTCCTTTTGTCGTGTTGCTGGCGTCTCTGACCTCAGGCGGCACTTGGTGCCGGCCCGCTTTTTTATTCCCCTATGGCCGCGCTAGCGTGGTAACGATTTGTTGACCCCTGAACTGCGCTTCCACAGTTCTTTAGTAATTCCTTCTTTTAAAGGTTTTTTTTTTTCGGCGATTGGGCCGGCTTTTGTCCAACTTTTTTCGGTCAGTAGTCCTTTGGAAGCAGTACTTCATGGAACACCGATTTTTTTTTTTTCTTTGTCTGGTTGGTTTACAATCGTTCTGCTTTGTTTTTGCAGTGAGGATGGTTCCGTGAGTTCTGCCCTTGGTGTTTTTGTGCAGAATTTTCCTTTTGGTTGCGCAACGCGCCCCGACCATCCAGCCTGGCCTTTCCCTTTGCACCCCGACTCGCCTTTTTGCCTTTTTTCTTGGGCTTTCCTTTTTTTGCGTGCTGACGATCGCGGTGTTTTTGCCCGTAACGGGCCAGGTCGGCATATTTTCCTGATTGACCGTGATTAGCCTAAACGGCCCCTGCCTTGTTGACTCCTTCCTTGCTATTTGTCGCGTTTTCCCCCCGTCTGCCGTGCGGTCACCTCGAAAATTTAACTTCGTTTTTTCATTTACGGCTATTCAGTTCCGGCGCTATGGGCCCACCCCTGCCTTCTTCGGTATGTGTCATCCCTTGGACCCCCGTGCTTCCTTTTCCCCTGGACCCCCCCCTGATTCTTTTGTTTCCCCACGGGTTATGATATCCGCAGTGCGGCCATCGACGACCTCGCGGTCTGTTTTTGTTTCGGAGAAAACCCCTGTCCCCCCTCAAAGCCTTCTCTCCCGGTGGCGACCTTTTTATGCGCCCGTCGGCTTCAGTTTCGTCCCTTCCAAGTGCCCCTTTTCCCCCTGGGTCGTGCCCCCCCCCCCCCCCCCCCCCCCCCCCCCCCCCCCCCCCAACTTCAACAGTCCTTGAAACCCCCCCCCGTCCTGTCCGACTGGAAGGTTGACCGCTCCTCCTCCACAGCAGCGCGGTCATAGGGGACGGTTTTTTGCGCATCTCCTCAGATTCCCCCCCCCAGTCCCTTTTTTTTTACTGGGCTTGATTTCTTTTGATCTGCGCGGCAGCTTGTTTTTGGTAAAAGCAGCGCCCTCCAGCTTGAGCGTCCCTTTTGATCTGGACCCTTTCACACGTTCGTTTTGGACTTTCCCCCCGCCTGTTCTAGGACATTGCAGCTTTTTTTACCGGCGCTGCTACCCATTTTTGGTCAATCCCTTGGTGACCATGTTCTGCTTCGCACCCCAACTCTCTTCTTTCCGTTTTTTGTTTTTTTTTTAGCTATGAGTGCGTAGTTTTGCCCCCCCCAATATTTCCGCATTTGGTGCTCCCCCCACAGGTTTTTTTTATTCCCTTTGTTAATCTCCCCCCCTTCGGGCTTTTAGTTTAGTATATCCGGGGCGGGTTTTTCCCGCAGCCCTTTGTGGCTTCGATTTTGATCTATTTTCTTTTGAAGCTTTCAGCTGGAAGTTCTTGATTTTTCCCTCTGACCTCCTTGATCGCCCTCTGGGTTTAATTTCCTATGCCCCCGAACTGGGCTTTTGTGCCATTCTTCGAAGGCGTGCAGTACCGCCTTTTTCAACTATTGGAATTTTATTGTGGGTTCGGTTTTTTTTTTTTTTTTTGTATTTTTTTTCCCCGTTTTCTCCTTTTTCCGGAAGGGTTTTCGTTAACTGCGACTGTTCCCCTGGCCTTTGGGAGGTTTCCCAAGTCTTGAAGCCCCATACCTCTTTCTGCAGAAATCATATCGCCGTTTCTTGATTTTTTGGAAGCTTTTCGTTCTTCATTTTCGACCGGCCCGGGCTAGGGGTACTTATGATTTTTTTTTGGATTTGCCGCACGTTGCCCCTTTCCGCCTTCCTCCCCGGTGCACTTCCTTTTTTTTTTTTTAGCACGTCAATGGTGGTCCTTTTCTGTACTACGCCGATTTTGGCGGTGTTTCTCCAGAAGGTCGCGGATGTTTCTCTTTTCGGTAACATTCCGAGATTTTGCGTATATCTTCTTTCATTTGATTTTTCAAGGACGGTTCGACCCCCATCTCCCCCCCCCCGGGAAGGCATCACCAATTGCCTTGCTTTGATCCTGCTTGTCCCCAATCGGAACTGAATAATGGTCCCTCTTTGATTTCCTTTTTTTAACGGCGAATCGTCCCCCGGGTCCACTCCCCCCTACCAAGTCACCATGGTTTCCCCCCCAAGGAAAAAGTAGACTTCGTTTCTTGCAGTTGGTGGTTTTTTTCGGCTGGCTTCTGGTTCTTTTGGGTTTTTTTCGGATTGCCCTTCTCTCTCCTGAGCTGGCCGTCCATTCCCCCCCGGCTTCAGACGGGGCCCCTGCTTCGACTCGTGTCCACAAAACCTTCCCCTCCTGTTTTTTGCGCGTTTTTGGGGCCCTTTGCCCTTGCTGGCGCTCTCGAGTTTTCCCGTCCCCGGGTTCGATAGGTTTCCCCGCTGCCCCCCCCCCCCACTTTTCCCTCCAAGATACTTCTTTTTTGTCACAACAATTTTTGGCGCTTTGTCCACTCGTTACCCGTCTTCTCTTCCTTCCCCTGCACTTTACTACCTTTTTGCCGACCAGCGCATCCGCCAGGAGTTCCTAGGCGTTGCTCACACCTCCCAAACCCCCTAGATGAATTTTTTCCCCCCTTTCTGCCCCCTGTCTTGGCCAGCCAAAGTGGAGGTTTCACAAGCCCCCGAAACATGACCCCCGTCCCCAACCCATGCCCCCAGTTCGCCCCGCGTTTTTTTCTTTTCCTACCCCCCCTGGTCAACCCCCCCCCCTGGACCCACTTAGTCCCGCCATTCGCGCACATTCCCTCCTCCGTTAGTGCAAGACTTTTCGTCCCTTTGGTCAGAGGTTCATTTTGCTAGGTTTTTTTTTCCCCGCCCTCCGACATTTTTTTTTTCGCTCCTTCCCTTCCCTGCGAATGGCAAGTTTCTTATATTTCCCCTGCTCCTTGGTCGTATGGCCCAGTGCCGCCTTTCGCTGGTTTTTTTTTGTCGGCAACCCCCCTTACTAACCTTTCTAGGAGACCCCTCCCTGCTCCTAAGGAAACCCCTCCACTTTTGCGTTACCCCCGCCTTTCCCCCCTTTTTCCGAGGTCCGGCCGTGCTGTTTTTTTTTATGAGAACATCTTTGCCGGCTATTACAATTGAGAGGGAGGTTCAGTCTTTGATGATCCCCCTACAGTCTCTGATTACTTCGGCCGCGTCGGCCTCCCGTCCCCTCCCATGGAAGGGATTGCATCATTTTTTCCATTAAAGACCCTGATTTCCCCTCTACCCCTGATCCCATAACTGGCTCTTGCGAGGTTGAATGTCGGTCGGGTCTGTTTGCTTATGTCCTTGTATTTTTGTTTTGGAAAGCCGCTGTGAGAACAATTTTCCTCGCCCGTCCACTGGCTTCGCGCCATAGAGTGCTGGATCCTCCCGGCCTTAGTAGTTTTGTCTGGGTTCTTATTTCTTTTTTCTTCAATGAGAACCATTCGCTTTTCCTCGACCCGGTCCTTTTTTCCGAAATCTTTTCGCCAGTGTAGAATGGATTTTCCCCACTTCCTCCCCCCAAAACTGAGTTTTTCCTCGGCATTGACCGTTTCTCGGCCCAGTCGTTTTTTGATTGAGTGATATCGTTTTCCCCAATTTTTCAGCTTTTTTTTGCCTTCGGTATCTACAATTCTTGCACTCGTTGCCTTTAGCAGTCCCAGACACCCAGGCGGCGCGGCGCTTCCCCGGTCTTCCTGCCTCTTCGACCTTTTTTGCTTAACACCAGAATACGTGCTCCTTGTGATCCTCTTTCCTCTTTTTTTTTGGTCACCGGAACTTGCTTCACCCCCTTAATCAGCGACCGAGACTTTGATAGATTCTCGTTCGTACGGACCCTTTTTCCTGTTTTTACGGGTTGTTTTTCTTGCTGATTCCCTTTTCCTTCCGGGTCAATCGTTGGTTGAGGATCGGCGATACGGTCGTTCCCCTGCTGACGACGCTCATCCTTCTTCTCCCCATCAGAACCTTCCTCACCATCTTTATCCTCCATGTTGTTCGGTTGTTTTTGTTGATGTGATTCCTTTTTTCGTGCGGTGGATGCATGCTTTTATCGCTTTGATTCGCTTTTTGTCTGTCGGTAGAACGTCACCACTTCCATGAATCGATTGACATTTTGGACCTTCTTTTCTTAATGATGAACCCGTTTCACGGTCGACGATTTCAGCTAATTTTTCCTTGCTTGATCGGGGTTTTTATCTTTTTCATCCCCAATTTTTTCGATCCCCCCCCATCAAGGCTGACTGAGTTTCGTCTTCCTCTGTCTTGGTTTTTTTTCCATCCCCTGCTTTCCCTCCGGCTGAGTTCCCCTTCGCCGCCTGTGTTTTTCCTATCGGCGAAACCCCAAGTTTTTGTCCCGCTCCCTCAGTGTAGAGTTCCCCTAGGCCTCGCTGGCCGGTTACTTTGTGGGCTTTATTCTCAAGGCCAAACTACCACTCCTTGGACCTCTTTCTTTTTTGGTTGCGATTTCCGGGTTTGGTGATGTGTATGCTCTTCGCAGATGGCGAGCTTGTTCTTCCACTTGTTTGCGGTCGTTTGGAGGCCGCTATTGGTTTACGTTCATCTCAATTTCATCTTCCCTCCGTCTGTCTGTGCGCAGCCTTCTTCTGTTTCGTCCGGCGGCGGTTTTCAGTTTCTTTTTCTTCCTCTGTTGATGGTTCCGCCCCCTCCTATCTTGTTTTTCGCAGTGGGGGCTTAGCCCTTCCCTCGCGGTGAGCTGACGGGCCTTTTTTTTTCTGTTTTTGTTAGTAACTTCCATTGGAATGGCTGTTGGGGCCATGGGCGGCCGGAGTCCCCCGCTCCCCCTACTCCGAATGCTCTCGACGGTCGGGGTGGATCCGCATCTTCACATCTTAACCTGGATGCACGGTTGTGGCCCGGATTGTTTTCTCTTTTCTCCCAACAGGAGGTCCGGCTTCGTGGCGGTTGGGCGGGGTTATCTTTTCTGTCTCCCCAGGACTAGTTCTGCGTGGTTCACCTTAGGCTGCTGATTGGGTGCCGATCACCATGCGAAATGGTTGCCTGGAAGGATTGTCATCTGACACCTTTTTGAATCCTTCGACTTTACATTTTCCAGGTTTTTATGCAGGGTGTTCCCCCGCCCTGGGGTAGGGCTGTGGCTTTTCTTTTCGACCCCCCCAAATTCCTGACAAGACCGGTCGGCCCTAGGCAGAATGCTGGTACTTCTATTGATGTTTTGCTTTTTTTCTTTTGGCTCGTGTGCCCAGTCGCGAAGCCGACGCTTCTCAATTGGGCATTTTTTTTTCCTGTACTTTTTGTAGGGCGTCTTCCGTTTTCCGCATGTCGTCTTTTTTTTGGAGGTGCTCATGAAGAGTTTGACCCAATCTTGGTAATGTTGTTGTTGATCCGCGCCTCTCCTTTTTTTTTTTTTTTACTCTTGATGTCCTTTCCCCAACCTGCTGTAGTACTTTCCCTTTGGCTCGGATGTGGTTTTCTGTAAGGTTTGCACCACCTCTGCAGGCAGCTCCTTTTTTTTATTCAGTAGGGGAAGGGTGCACGACCCGAGCGCCGGCTGGCAACGCTTCGACCGTCTTCCCCTCCCTGCTCATGGGCCAACCTTTTTTCTTTGTCTGTTGTTGACCCTCGCCCGACAGGTCCCTTGGTCCTACGACTGATTTTGAGTTTTCTGGCCCACATGCTCCCTCAAGCCTCCCCCAGCATTTTGACCTTTTTTTTTGTTTCAAACCCCCGCGCCCCAGAATCGTTCGCCAGTTCTCCCCCACCTTCCCCATAACCTAGTAACTTTTTTCTTTCTTGTCTTGTAGGGGGCCTTTGTTTGCGGGCGACGAGTTTTTCCGTTTAAATGCCTGGTCCATTGTCCCTCATCAGTCCGATTTTACTTCTTCTCTGTCCAAAGTGCAGTGCCCTTTTTTTGATTTTCTTTGTCTTTAGTTTCCATTTTCGTTTTTGACGTATTGGGTTTCGGCACCAGCCCTCAAATACGCAAAACGTCGCCGCGCCATGTAAGGCGATACATTCAGGGCAGATTTGGCTCCCCCAAACGCTTGTCGCGGTTTTTGGAAATCCGCGTCCAGTGGGCCCCGGACGTCCGTCCCCAGCCTATTGAACCCTTTGATGACTTTTGACGCTTTTTTGCGTGCCACTCTTTTTACGTCCCCCACCTTCCCCCCTTTTGGGTCTTTTCCGTTAGCAATGACGTTTGAACATATTTTTGAGAATTGTCTTCTTTTTCTTCTTTCCTTGGCAGTCCCGATCGGTTTTCAGCCCCGCCCCCGACCCCCCCCCGACCCGGTCCCCTTGTCGCATCTCCAGTTGCAAAGTTTTTTTCACCTATCGTTGTCATCCCCTCCCGGCCCAGTCCCACTCTTCCAACAATTTTTTCAGACGTGCCACCCCCATCTCAAATTCGGTACGTTTCAGCCCCCTTTTATTGATGACCCAGGTTTGCCCCCGGGCATTTGTTTTATGACCTCCCTCTTAGATCGACTTCGGCATTTTTTTCCTACAGGCGCCTCCAGCGCGCGTAACTAGATTTTGAACTACCCTTTTTCTTGACACCCCAGTTCCCCCCCCCCCTTTTCTGGACGTGCCTGCGCCCTTCCTAAGACCCGCCGCTGAAAGTGGACCTGTTTTCCATCCGGACCAAAATTTTCTTTCTTTTTCACTCTTAATGCTGCGTTTTTCAGGCTTTTTGGGTCGTCCAAA
>Ga0179593_1818622_pt1 | contig 10804 bp, 11 predicted proteins | sample CZODoug2_1_08_16_FD_185931 | JGI IMG/M metagenome (GOLD analysis project Ga0179593, IMG submission 185931) | Vadose zone soil fungal communities from Angelo Coast Range Reserve, California, USA - CZODoug2_1_08_16fungal (PacBio error correction) | ecosystem: Environmental > Terrestrial > Soil >... | reverse complement strand
CTCCCCAAGGAGCTTTTCCAGATTTCTTCCAAACACCATTATTTCCCCTTTTTTCCTTGCAAAGCGGCGGTGGCGTTCTCTTTTCAGCGATCCTGTTACCTTCGACCCCCTCTCCCCCCGTTCGATGTCTTTTCCTGAACCCCCCTCCCGCATTACCGATGTCAACGAACTCCCCTTTCCTTCTAAAAGCCTGTCCCGCCCTTTTTATCCCTCGTGCTGGGTGACGGCTTTACAAACAAAGATTCTTCACCGCCCAATTCGTTCATGAGACATTCAAAATATTGGCGGGGCCCTTTCCTTCCTCCATAACGTGTCTTCTCGGATGCAGCCCTTTATTATCCGCGCTGTTTTATATGAACGACCTCTAGTCCGAATTTCTGGTAGCATTCTTTATCATCAGGCGATTGCTTCCTGCCCGCCCAAAAACGTGGCTGTCTCGTGTGTCTTTCACCTTTTCCTTGTGAAGGAGGTGTTTTGTCTTTTGTTTGTTAATCCCTTTCGATCTCAATGCCTGCTTTCACCCGCGGATGGGGAGGCCTTTTCTTATCACTCCTGTGTTGCTGCCTAAACCCGATTCTTGCCTTCCCCTTTTACAGCGAGGATTCTAGGTTGGCAGCTTTTCCTCCTTCCCTTTTCCCTGGCGCTCAAACCCCCCATGCTTGCCCCATAGCGTTCTTTTGCATATTCATCTATCCCTCTTTTTCCTCCCCCCTCTTCCTAAGCTGAAGGCGGCTGGTCCTCCTCACTCTGACCTCATTTGTGTGTTGATCTCCTTTTTCCTTCTCCCCAGCTGCCACCTATTCCTCTGACCCTAGCCCCCTTTTTCCCGCAACCAGGAGTGGATGCTCCTGTCTCCCATTTCCCCATCCGCGGTGAATCCCCCCCTTCCCTCGACCGTGTATGGCCGATTTCAACCAGGCGATATACCCCCCCCCTCGATACCGCCCGACATTCACCAGACATTTCTCCCTTGAGGCTGATCACCCCTATTCCCATGATCACGCATCCACATAGTACTCAGCGCCATCCATGTGTCAGGGCGCAGCCTTTTCCGTAGATGGGATCATCCATTTCTTTTCTCCCTTTCTCCCTGAAGGTCTGCATCATCGTGATACCCTTCCCTTTGCGGGGGTAGTAGTTCAGCCGTTTTTAAAGCCCCTTCAGTCCCAGCATTTCATTCGTTGCCGCGGTGCTCTTTTTTGAGAATTCATGTCGAGTTCTGCTGTCGTTCGATTTTTTCCTTAATGAAGGCCTTAGCCTTTTTTTCGATTCGTTTTGTCGAAGTCTTTTTTTTTTCCCCCAAGCATGCGAAGGCACACTAACACCGCCTCTTTCGCCGCGGACAAGAAAGCATGTCCATTAAGGTTTTTCATTCCTCTTCCGAGTGCGCCAATACTTTTCCTCCTCCCTCCCAGCAACGAGCTTTTGTGCTATGTAGACGATAGCTTTCCCCTCGCAGAGAAAGTAGCCGGACGTCCCCCGACATCGCGATCAGCACCGGGTATCCATCTTTTTGATAAAGCTAGAAATGCCTTGGTTCCTGGGTCTCGAATGATATTAATCGCGACCCCCCTTTCTAAGCAGGATGCCAGGGAATTCTTTTTTCCGGATTGTTATACTGTTTTTCCAGCGTTCTTCATTCATCCCGATGTTATCTTTTTCCAAGCTGAGAAATCCCCTACTTTTATTCCACCTTGCCCCCGAACTTTTCCGTATTTTTTTCAGAGCCCCCCCCTCCCTGAAACCTACTTCCTTGTTCTCTAAGAGAAGGACGGTAGCTTGCTGGCGTCTCACGTTTTGCTTTTTCTCTGCCCTCCTTCAGGGATATTTATCATTCCTCGTTTTCTCCCAACTTTGTTCCCGATTTTGCCGCCCCCCTCTAGGGCTAACAGGATTTTCCTCTCTCGACCTCCGTTTGGTATGAATTGAGCTGCCGCTCCCCTTTTTCACTCTTTTAGAGTTAGGGGAGGCGTCTCCTTTTCTCTCATCAAATCCTTCCCGCTCTCTCCTTTCTTTCTTTGAAAAGGGAGTGGCACTGTCCCTTCTTTTCCCAGTCCTTCTGTTAGTCGTCGGCAATTTTCAGGCGATGTTTTCCCCATTTTTCGAGCAGATTGCAAAAGCGCTCCTTTAAGTCCTTTTTTTCACCCTAACCACGGTGGCCGTTACAGCCCCTTTGATGGAGGAAGATTTCTCCTTTGTGCCCCCTAAATTTGTGATCGATATGACCTTTTTCGTACTTTCCCGGCGTCGATAATAGCGTGGGCCTTTTTTGAATATCAGAGTTTTCCCTTTCAAAGGATGGAGTAGTTTTTCTTCCTTCCTCAGAAACAACTTCTCCCCCCCCCCTCAGGGGGCAGGTCACTTCTTAGAACGATAGTTCCTTTTTTTCATGAGAGGTTCTTTGCTTTACCCCCGCTTTCTCTCAAAACTGGATGGCCTTCCTCGTTCCATTGCTTCCTTTTTTTTCCAATGTGAGTGTTGATCCCGTGAGACTGTCTTCGCAGCCGTACAGCCCTCCCATAAATCGATCCCGTAGATTAAACAGTAATGTGACCCTCTTCTTGGAGCCCCCCCTCGCCCTGCCATCTTTCGTGATTTTCTGCATGATAGACCCTCCTTTTTCCGGGCAATCATCTCTACTCCTTTCCCTCCGTTGTGTTGTTCTCCTTGAAAGTATAACCAGCGACCTTCCCAGACCCCGCACGCACGCTTCTTATGAGCGTTCTCTCTCTATGAAAATCACATCCTTGGGCCTCGCTCCGTCCTCCGATTGGGATGAACGTTCTTTTCCCTCTGCTAATTTTCGACTTCGCCCGCACTCCCTTGTTTCGCAACGTCAGCAATTCTTTTATAGTATATGTTCATCCTTTTTGCGTGGCTAATAAGTTTCTAAGACTCTAGTCCGATCGTGGTACTTTGACTCCCCTTAGTTGGAGTCTCTTCCTTTTTTTTTTTTCCTTTGTCTGATTGGCCCCTGGCAAGCGCAAACCCCCTCCACCGCTAAAACCCCTTCTTACGAAGTTCTTCGCTATTTATCTTCCCGTAAATCTACGGCGTTGCCTTCTCTCTCGGTTTTCCCTGATCGAGCATTTCCTTTCTGGGAATTACAATGAGGAATCCCTGAACTAAAATGTCTAACGCACCGTCTCGGTGTGGATCCCTTTCCCGAGCCCCTTTACGTAAACTCATCCTCTTCCCCCCCTGTGCAAATGACACCAGGGACTTTTCCGGCTGTCAAAATTTGTCGAATAACAGACTTTCTTCCTGTAATGGGCCTGCAGTTATTCCCTCCCTTTTGAAAGTAATTTGTCCCCTCCCACGCTCCTTCCTAACTCGAATTTTCCCATTTAAAAGAGAGCTTTTCCCCCCTCCCCCCCCCCAAACAGGATCGCACGAGCATCCCCCCTCCGCCAGCCTCCCCTTGAGGATGAGTAAAATTCTTCCCCACATGGGTTTTCCTAACGACTCATTTTTCCATACCCTTCGACGTGTTTCCTCAACCGTGAACGCGTGAGACGACCCTCAACCGCTCTTTCCGAGATTTTGTTTTTTTAACTCCCCATTCCGTAATTATTTCCCCTTTTGGGAGGTTCTCCCAATCCAGGAAAATAGCCCTTTTTTTTTTCCCCCCTCCCCCCCGGACTCGTCCAACTCCTTTCTCAGTTTGAAAATGAATCGACCTCCGTGCAAGGTATCGATCCATCATCCTATCCCCCCAGAACCCCCTTCGCATTGACAAGATATGCATACTGCTGACATTACCCACTGTGGTCGCTATTAGTCCGTTCTACACCCAAGTAAACATGGTTCTTCTTGCTGCTTTTTTTTTTTACAGAAACGTGGATACTTCCTTCGATTAGGGCCACGGAGTCCTTTAGTTTGTTTTGTTTCTATGGAGAGGCGCTGGCCTTCTTCTACAGATTCCCCCCCCCCTCTGGCTTTAGGGTCGGTATTGGCACGACTCAAATGCTTTCCTCTCCTGAATGGAAACACCCCTCTTCCAGTCTTCTCTTCTAACCGGCAACCTGTTTCTTTTCTTCCATGATTGACTGCGCTCTGTTTCCCCCTCCCCCCCCCCCGTTCATCTCCCAAACTCGTCGTCCTTTTTTCTGTATCCGAGCATGTTTTCCCCAATAGAACTTTTTCTTTTCCCCCTTCCATACGACAATGTCATTCTTCAAGACTGATTTTCCCCCTCTTTTGGTGAAGGATGGTTTTTTTTCCCCACAACCCTCTCTCAGTGAAAGAACGACACCCTGCACCGTCGTATCCGCTTATTGGAGGCTGGAAGGCAGGTTTAACATCTAACGTGCTCTCCCTCCTTTGATCTACGCTGCGGAGCTTTACCCCCTGGCCCTTTTGAGTCCGTGTGATGCTGGATTCAGTTCCCTTTTATCTCCGGCGATTTCCCCCCTTAAAAAACAACGTGGCTGTCGGCTTTTTCTCGCTTTGACGGATTGTGAGAGCTTTTTTCCCCTTCGGAAAACAAAGGTAGATCAGCTTCCTCTTTCCTTCAAACTTTATGGGCGGCGTCGCCTTAGAAGATCAATCATGGTGCCCCTTCTTGATTTTGGTATTCCAGCGAGGGATTCCTGTTTTCCACTTTCGCCTTCTTTTAAGAGACCAGTCCCTGGCGCTCCAACCCCACATCGAAGTGTTGACTCCTCCCCTTTCTCTCCTACTTTTTTGTTTTTGGCTCTAAGCTGAGGCGTGACTGAAGAAGGTCCCCTTTTTGATTTGAGCGAGGAAGGGTCTCCAATCCTAACGCTGCCACCCCTTAGTTTATGGCACAATAGCAAGATTTTTTTTCCCCCGCAACAAGGATGTTTTTTTTCCCCTCCAGACGCCCCATCCTCTTTTCTATGAATTGATTGATCGAAAGTGGTGCCCTCTCCTGTTTCTAAACAAAACCTTTGTACCTCTCTCTCTTTCCTCCCTGAAAGCAAGTTTTTGGGCATCTCACTTCTCCTTCGAACAAGAGTTCTTCATCACATCGGACTTCAAGTTTCGCAGCGTAGGTCTTTCCTCTTTTCTTTTCTGGGCTAATCCAGGCGATTTCTGTTCGCCAGCTTTTTCCCCCCCCAAATATTTGAAGGGATGCAATCATTCTTACCTGGTGCGGGTGTATTTCCATTTGTGGCAAGCCCCATTTCCTCATCACTATTAGTTGAAGGTCCCAGCTTTTGAAGAATCGATTTCCCTTTTGACTGCTTATATTGGGTTCAGGTTCTTCCTGAATGCAGTAGCCATAGACGATTTCTAAGGAACAGGGGAGCGCGTCACCCTTTGCTACGGCATCAGCTCCCTCTTTTTTGAAAGACCGCGAAAAGGAACCTTTCCCTCTGTTTTCCATTACCCCCTTTCCCCTCCTTGTAGTTTTTTCCTACCTTCAGTAAGCACCTCCCCTTCCCTTTGTGCATTCGGGATATTTGATTGACCCAGGCGCAAGTAGACGTAACCAAACCCGACTATTCTCCTCATCATATGAGATCATAACCCCTTTTCCCACTTTTATGTTTGATTCCACATTCCCTTTTTTTTTTTTTCCAGGGTGGTTTTCACCTTTCTAGCATAGAGTCCCCCCCCCCCCTTTGTATATCAGCATCAAAGGGAAGTACGGAATCCTTATTTATGGAGGCGTAGTTTCTGTCGATGGCCAGCGTTTCTAATTACAGATGTGCTCATTTCGTCAATTACTAAGATTTCTTTTACCACCGACAATGTATCTTTTATCTTTTTTTCAGCGCCAGGAATAGAAGGCTCCCTTCCTACCTTAGGACAGGGGTAACTGAAATCGCAGGCTCCTGTCTCGTGTTAGAGGGCGTTTCCCCTTTTGCATCTTTGTGATGGGTCCCTTTTTGCTACTTGCTATTTCTCCTTTTTTTCCTGAGTGGACGGAAAGGTGTCCCTTTTTTTCCAAGATATTTGGAGAAGAAGCTCCTCGTTTTCCGGTCTTTCTCTCCTCTTACCCTTTTTAGAATGGAGAGGACGCGCCGCTTCTTTAGGGGAGTCCTTTTTTTGCGTAGTAGCCCCTTTCCTTACTTGACAAGCGGCTTCCTTTCCCCCCCCAGTGACAAAGGGATTTTGTCTTTTTTCTACTGGTCCTTATTAGGAGTGAAATTTTGGCCCTCTGCCCCCCCTGCCCTTTCCTGCCTCCCCTCCACAGAGCGGATTTCCTCTTGATCCGCAGGCTCAACCTAACCTTTGCCGTACACGCCTCGCCTTATTGGAGATCTGCCCTAAATCCTTCCCTTTTTTCTATCCTGGCGACCCCCCCTACATTTGTCGTACCTTCAAAGAACGTAGAATTACGGCGTTCCCTCCTGTCCTGCCAATGTCTAGTCGTTTGGCCTCTTCCTTGAGTAGTTTTGCGCTACAGGGCCCCCTTTCTTCATTAAGAGAAGCCTCAATTGGGCATGTCATTTTTCCTCCGAGTTAGACCGATCGGACTAATTTTCTTTTAGAAACGTAGATCTTCCTAGAAAACTCTCTACTATTCGTCATGACGGTCTTTCTGAATTCCCTTCGCTGTTCTCCTTTTGAATGATGAGATTAGTCCCTCGTACCGAAAGGGCAGCTATCTATAGGCTTCCCCCCTCTATGTTAAAATAGGAAGCTTACGCTAAATACTGACGTCTCTTTTCTCCCTAGAAAGTTAAATGTTTATCATATCCTCCTTCCTTCGTGGTGTTGGTTTACGATGACAGCTCCTGACGTGGGCTACCCTTTTTTTTCCCTTTCCAGAAACAGCACGATGGCTTGAGCGTTTTCACGCGGCCTATGCCTCAAAGTAAGGGGACCCCCCTAAGCTCAGATTGGTTTCCCTTTTGGGTTCTTTAATAGAAGCCTTACGACCTTCTCCCTCAACATTGCCCGTTAGTTGCACTTTTCCCCCAGAAATGAAGCCCCCATCAAATCTATTACGTTTCCATCTTTCCTCCCAAACTTAGAGATTCTGTCCGACGGTACTCCTGCCTGTGAATTTTCTTTTCCCCTCTTGGAGTCGCTATGACGAGAGCCAGTGTTGAGCCCCTTGCTGCAAACCCCCCTCCCCCGACGTCTTCTTATCCTCATGTTTCAGAGGGCCCCCCCCATTAACGGCTTGGCGATTACTTCCCAAGTTTTTTGTTCTCCCTCCTCCTTGAAAAGGATTAGGGCCTTCCTTCTTCCTCAAGAAATGCGCGGTGTTCCCTTCTGCAATTTTCCGAGGTGAAACCCTTTTTTTTCCCGTAAAATCTTCCCGCGTCACCCCGTTTTTTCCAAGGAGAAGAATCCCCCACGGCTTTTCCGCATTACCATCTCCCTTGCTGAAAGTCCCCTTTCCCTCCCCCGGTATGCAGCCGCGTCCATTTTCCATTTGGCCCCTTGTTACCTCCCCAGAGGTCGTATCCCTCTACTACTTTGCTTTCTTAAAACGAGCAGCGGCCTCCCTCCCCAACCTATCGCGGTAATCGCCTTGACCCAAGCCGTACTACTTCCTGCGTCAAATAGAGTTCCCCTTTTGCCCTTGGGCATTCTCAATCTCCCTCTCCTTTTTTTTGACAGCACAACCTTCCCTTTCTTGGAGGGCCGACGCCCCCCCTACCGCGACCTTTACACTGCGCCCACTTCCGTAATTTTATTTTTCTGCGGGCGTGAAACCATCCCTCCCATATCCATGGTAGGGGAACCTTCCCCCCCCTAAGTCGAGTATTTCGCCCGGACCGAATCAGACATCGGGATTCCCTTGTGAGACGATGCACATCGATCATCACGCAGGCTTGAATCGCGCTTCCGTCCTTCTTTCTGAATAAACGATTTCTGATTATTCGAAGGCTATCTATATCCCCCCAGTCACTTTTCCGCAGGGCGCTTGAGGTCACTTTTGGCTAACCCTGTGACTTCTTTTTTTCCCCGGCGACCTCGTCAGGGTTTGTACGGTACTGGATTTCGGCTCCGTCCCCTTCTAGATAACGAGGCAAAAAGCTCGTGTTTTTTCTTACCTGAACCTCACTCCAGGATCTTCCTCATTAAAGACTGAATGAAACCCCCCTCGGGTAATTCCGCTGTTCTGCCCACCGGCGTTGCTATGGATGCCGTCTCCATGCTTTTCTTCTTCGACACCTCCTTTCGATGGCTATGCATTCCATTTCAGCATGAACCCAAAGATACACCTTTCCGCCGTCAACGAATCCCAGGTTTCCCCCCTGAATGCGGACGAGGCACTTTACGGCCTTTCACAACTGAATAATACTTGCCCTCTTTCCCCACCCGCCCCAAGTGCTCCTTCCCTTCAAAATATTGGGATTCAGGTTCCTCACCCCTTCTCCTTCCAAAGTACGAGATATCCGATGCGGCGCCCCCTGATTTTGGCCCCCCTTTAGTCCGATTGATTCTGGATCAGGTAGAACGCAGAATAGGTTTCTTTTCGATCACTCGCCCAAAGTTTCTGTCTGGCGGACTCTTTCTTTCGGGTGAAGGAGGGTGTAGAGACGCCTTTCACTTTTTCCTGCAAAACTTTTCCCTTCTTTCCTCAACAGCGTATTGTTGGTAGCAATAAGGTTAGACTTTTTACACGCAACACGAGTCTTTGGGCCATCGGAGGATCCTTTTGGAAGAGTGAGGCCTTGTAAGCGGCCTCCCCAACACAAAATTTTCCTTTATTTCAGCCGCCTTCATCTTTATCCTTACCCTTAATAATAAGTTGTTGTTGTGAGAGCTTTCCCCTTCCCAACACTTGCGATATTGACCTCCTTTGATAGCAGTCAACGGTCGCTTACCAGGCTCCCCCCCCAAACTAGGAATCCTCGCTTTTATCTTGTTGAGTGTCTTTCCAACAGGATTGCTACCATCCGCCCCCTTGTGAAGGAACTCTCTGCCTGTGTGATCCTGCCTTATACACAAGGCGCTCTAAAACCTTCCTCCCCCCTGCTCTATACATACCCCTTTCCCAGAAACGTTTTTGGGAGAGATCTGAGCACCCTCTGCTGCGTTATACCTGTTCCTCAGCGGCAAGTTTTCCTCTTCCTGTTTGAAGCGGATATCCGTAGATGAGGATCCCTTTTTTCCTCCCTTCCCCCTTTTTCCGCCAGCCTGCATTAATCGCTGTTTTGGTTTGTCCTTTTTTCCACTTCCTTTTTTTTTAGTTATTTAGCGGGAAATTTTTTCTCCATCCCCATTCAGGAACTCCCCCGGCCGCAGGATTTTTCATTCATGGTCGAAGTTATCTTTTCTTTATATTTGGGTTAAGGCTCGCCCCGAAGCCTGCCGTAGCCATAGACCTTTTTCCCGTTTTGTCGAAGGAAAAGGAGAGAGTCAATTTCTCCGTCCCCCAGAAGAACCCACTTCCAAGACCCGCTGAAATAATGTGTTTCATTCAGTATGTGAAATGCCCTCTTTCTTTTTTTTCCCCAATAAACTTAAGGTTCCATAGCCCTGCCCTCTTTTCTTATAAGAGATAGCATTGGAACGTGTTACCTTCCGAACAAACCCCTTTTCCTAATATGAGATAAGCCTGCAAACTTGTCTAGATCCCTTCTAAACCATAGATCATCTCCACACCCCGATCCTTTCGCCACCTCTTCCCATCACCCCTATCTACTTCCCTTTCCTTATCTATCCCCCCCCCACCACTTATTCTTTGTCCCTCCCCTTTCCTTCGTTTGTGTGGTTCACTCTTCCTCCTACCTCTCCTTGACCTCTTTTTCTTCCCCCTTCCCCCCTGCTCCTATCCCTGTCTCTTCACCTCCTATGTTGATCCAGACTCCTTTCCCAGGGGAATGGGTACATCTAGATACTCGAAGACCGCTCCTGCTATATCAGGAAGGATTCCTTTCATCGCGAGCTTTTTCGTGATGCTCGATGTCCCGTCTCCATTATAAAGACTTTTTCAAAATGAGTCCCTCTCCCTTGTTTATCCTTCCCGAATTTCCAAGAAAATTTCCTTATGTTCAGGCGGGACCGTGACCTTTTTCCGGCCGTTGTCTTTTCCCGAGTCGGTAGAGGTTCTAGAGTCAACGCCGTCTTCCTGTAATAGCGAAACGGCCAGATTTTTCCTTTTTTTCTCTTTTTCGTGAACAGTTCCCTGTTCAAACTCATTTTCCCAGCCTAGAGGTAAGGATTTTCCTTTTCCGAGCCTGCTGGTTTAGCATTTTCTGAGAAGCGTTGACATACCTCCTTTTAGGGGAGCTTGTCGATTTAGTGCAAATGCCCCCCTAATTGAAACAGGAGGATGTCCTCCTTCTTTAAAAGGGAGGGATGCATCCTTTCCACTGACCTTCTATGAGGGAGTGACCCGAGCTGGCCGCCGCATTTCCAGCGCGGAGGCTTCCCGTAAGGTAGGAAGGCTGGTTTCCCTTGTTTGAAAAATCCTTTTAAAAAGCCTCTCCTCTGGAGGACCCCCCCAAATCCTTTCCCGTTCCCCCTGGGCAACAAAACCTCTTTTTCGTACGAGGAAAATCGTGAATTACTTCTTCCAAATCGAGTGGGCCCTCACCTGTATGATTTTTTTTTTTTGACGCGCGTTCAACTAAGTAGTTGAGATTCCTTTTTTCCTCCCACGGCTCTCGTCTACCTTCCCAAATCACTCACGTTTCTTTCTACCGCTTCGTCCCCCTGAAGGGTGACTGAGAGGCTTTTTTTTTTTCCTCTTAGCCTCGCAACCGGGAGAGCCATTGCCCCCCTTTGCCTTTTCTCCATGGGTGCGGGCGATATTCCCTTCTCAGACCTTCCCTCGAGCTATCGCTAGTTTCCCCATTTTAACTGTGAGGTACCTCTTTCACGACTCAATTCCTAGTGCTGCTGGTCCATGATCGCACGTTCACGT
>Ga0179593_1756369_pt1 | contig 10804 bp, 14 predicted proteins | sample CZODoug2_1_08_16_FD_185931 | JGI IMG/M metagenome (GOLD analysis project Ga0179593, IMG submission 185931) | Vadose zone soil fungal communities from Angelo Coast Range Reserve, California, USA - CZODoug2_1_08_16fungal (PacBio error correction) | ecosystem: Environmental > Terrestrial > Soil >... | reverse complement strand
TTTTGTCAAAACAGGCAGATGGAGTTGGGTCTTTCTAAATTTTTTCCTCATTCTGAAAGATACAGAAGCTCCCTTTTCCCCCCCCTTTCTGCGAACAAGTTGAGACAATAATGCCCTGTTTCCCCTCCCCCCCCAGGCATTCTGAGCCTTCCCCCCCTATCTTTCGGCAAGAATTCGTTCTTCCTTTTTTCTACAAGTAATGCAGAAGGGAATCCACCCCCCCCCTCTTCTGCCCCTCTTTTCGCAACCGATATTCCCTCCCCCCCCCACGAAGATCCCCCTTCCTCTTTTTTCACTGCGCTTCGAATCGATGAGGTAAGAAAGCACTTCTTTTTCATGAAAAAATAGACGTCTTTTTTCTCTTAGTTGACGCTCTGTGGCGCTACCATTTTTCCCATCTTCTTCCGAGACTTTTTATTCCCCCCCCTTTTTCCTTCCCTACGGAAGAAGGTTCTTTACAAAGCGAAGGCGGTACAACCGGTGGGCTTTCTCTCCAAACGTTACGGGTTTTTCTTCAAAAAAGCGGTGTTACTCCCTTCTTTTCCGGCCCCTCTGACCCTTGGGTGAGAGTGTGATGCATGGTAGCTTCTCCCCTTTTTCTGGTCCGAAGCTCGATTCCTTTTTTTTTCCGAAGGTAAGGAACAACCCCTTCCCGGGGAAGCCGCAGCGATCCCCTCCCCCTTTTCGCACATTTTCCCCCATCTTCTGCAAGCGCTGAGCGACTTGGGCCCCTTTTCCCCCCCCGAAAGCTGATTACGTGGCATGATATTCTCCCCCTTTCTATTCCCCCCCGCGAAGTTGCAATCACTGGCCTTTCTTTTTGACGATTTTGAGTGTAAGTTCCTCATTCTGTCCTGTCAGGATTGAAAAGAATTTCGCCCGAGTTCGTCTTTTTCCTGTCGGAAATTGCAAGAAGGCTCTTTTTTTCATGGTACTTTTCTTCCTAATTCCGGTCTAACAAAGGTCGCTTCCTCTTTCAAATCGTAAGATTTCTTCCCTTGAGCGGATGGTTGGGGTCATAGCCGCCGGTTTTGGATTCCCTTCCCCCCATCTCTTCAACGGCAAGGCGCCCCTTCTTTAGATGAACAACCCCCCCTTCGGTGATGAGTTGCCATATTTTTTCTTTTTGCAATCTTTTTCCTTCCTTGATGTTCTTAGACTTCCTCCCACTAACGGAGAAGATAAACGAGTTTTTTTTTCCTTCTTTCCAAGTAGTAAGCGGGGGTATCTCCTTTCCCTCCTTGAGTGAGAAATTTTCCTCCCTCGAGGTATTGTACGGACTCTTGTTTTCCTTCCTTTTGTTAATCAATTCGCGGCCTGCCCCTGTTTTTTCCGCCGAAAGGATAACAAAATCATTCAGTGCTTTCTTTCCTTCTTTAGACGCAACTGATTAGACGTGCGGGATTCATTCTTTTACCCCCCCTGGATTCCCCAGCCTAAGATGCAGGCACCTCTTCCCATATTTCCCTTCCCTTCTCGACCCAATGGCTCACGTGGCCCTTTCATTGAGAAACTTCCTTTTTTTTTCCTTGGTACCACCATTCGGGGAGTGTTCCTTTTTTACTTGCAGGTAATGAAAGGTGCGTTATGCCGGCTATTCCCCTTTTTTTTTCCCAATCCCCCGATTGGGGGGGGGGGGATTTTTTTTAGCCGCTTCACTACCTTCCTTTCCGCCTCCCCCCTCTTTGCGATTCGAATTGTGGAACGCGGCCAATCCTTCTTCTGTTTCTTTTTCTTTTCTCTGTTCCATGGAATCGCTTCCGCCATCGAAGTGACCTTTCTTCCTCTGAGCGTCTATTTTTTTTTTCCCCCCTCTTTTTTTGATTTATAGAGGGAAATTTCCTCCCTTTTACCCCTTTTGCAATTAGGAGATTCTTTTTTCTTCTTCCTTGTGATCGTCTTTCCCTTTCTCGGAGGTTATAGGAACGCAATCTTTGAGAGCTTTTCCCCCCCTGCCCATTCTGCCCGTCGAATGCGAACTCACCAGTCTTCCCCCCGGTAGCCTTCCGACTCTATATCCTTTCCTCAGATACTAGATCGAAATTCCTTTCCCCCGCTGGAGGCAAAGTAAGAGGAATAGAGAAGCATTTTCCTTCCCCCCTCGGTCATTCTGCTAGGTCGGAGCGCTTTCCCTTCCTAATATATTTTCGCCGTTTTTTTTTATATATCTTTCTTAGAGCAGGAGAAGAATAGAAGGACCTTTTTCTTTCGAGACAGAGGACTTGATACAGCATTGTTTCTTCCCCCTTTTCTGATCAGCATGTGATCGGAGGGAGGAGGCCGCAATCTCGTCGGGCGCCCTTTCCCCCCCCTCGTAGACTAGGTGTTTCTCCCTTCTCCTTTACGGCATTGACATTGACTTTGGCGCCCCTTTTTTTTTTCTCTGGAGGTGAAGAACATCTTTTTTTTTTTCCCCCCCGATCGTCTCGAGCGATTCCCTGTCCTTTCCTTTTCCCCGAGGTTGCACTCTCTCCCGAGCACAGCGTTTTCTTTTTTCTTTTTTCCTTTCTGATGGCTACAGCGATGTCATGGAAACGCTTCCCTTATTGTCCAATTTCTTCCTTCCTCCTTTATTTGCTCTGTCCCTCGTTCTTTTTCCTCGTTCCAAAAATTCGAGCGCGACTGTTCTTTTCTTTCCCCTTAGCCACATACATAGCGGGTTTTCCTTCTTTCTTCTTTCTCTATCGGCAATACAGCAAACGGGCATTACGTTCTTTTTTTTCCGGGAAGACACGCTCCTTTTTTTCCTTCTCCGATATCCGTATTCTCGAGCGAATGTTTCCCGTAGGAGAGGGTTTTTGATTGATATTCTTTTTTTTTCCTTTCTTAGTCGAGATCCCACGGTTGTTACCCCTTTCTCCACGTCTCAATCCTTCCCTTTTCTTTTTGCGAGAAAGGCCGAGGCCCCCCTTTTTTCTCCGGTAGAGACCCCTTCTTTTTCCCTCTTCTTCAGACCCATCTACCGCGACCTTTTCCCTTCTTCTTTCCCTGTCCGTCCACTCCTCCTCTTTTCGCCATTTCCGGCAATCGTAGGGCAAGGCCCCTTTTTCTTTCGCCGCAAACAAATCGTGACTTTTGACCAGCTCCGGGAGCGTAGAGAACCCTCTCCCCTCCCCCAATTTTTTATCTTCCCCCCCAAGGTGGCAAAGCCTTTTTCTCCCCGCTCGGCTGAGGCTAGGGGCAGGGAATAGCTGACTTTTTTTTTCCACCCTCCGCGATCGAGGCGACTCAAGCTCCATCTTTCTCCGTTCCTTTTCCGATCGCGACGTTTGTAACCGGACTTTTCCCCCCTCATTCGCACACGGAAGCGCCTTTTTTTTTTCCTTTTGCTTGCCTGGTCGCACCGGTCTAACTTCCTTGAAACATCCTGACCCCTCCCTTTTTCTTCCCTTTTGAAAATATCAAGCGTCAACTCGTTTCCCTTCTTTCAACTCGCGGTGGGAGTACCCCCCCCCCCCCCTCCTACAAGGAGTATTCTGAATATCCAGCATCTGCCTTCCCCCTTTTTTTTTTCTGTAGCCTCTCTCCTCGCTTTATATATTTGGCACTGTTCTCTTTTTAGGGCCGAGGATGGCCCCCTGTTGTTCTTACCTTCGGAAAAAATCCCTTGGATCTCTCGGACCTCGACCCCCTTTTTCCCTCGAAGGCATCACACGCACCCCTTTCCCCGCAAAAGTACATCTCCCCATAATTGATTTCACACACGAGTGTGTGCTCAGTCACTTTTTAAAACAAGTAAGTATTGATGATGCCCCTTTTCGATGGTACCGCTGCCTTTCTCTTTTCTGACCCCGGCCTCCCCTCCTAAAATAGGGATCCTTTTTCCTTGCATGGGGGAGAGAACAGCTTCTCCCCCCCCTTTCGAACGTCGATTTTGGCATGCATTTTCCCCTTTTCCTTTTCCTTGCTTCTGACACAGAGATTCGAAGCTCCCCCTTTTCTTCGGTTTGAAGGAATAGAGATCGTTTTTCTTTTGCGTTGGTGGATGAGGCAGAGACAGTACTGGTCAAGTTCCCCCCTTTTCTCTTCGAGAAGGGGATTCCTCCTTGGTCGGAAACATCTTGGACGATAGCACGCTCTTTTTTTTCTGGGGGGGGGGGGGGGGTTTTTTTTTTCTTTTTTTTTTTTTTGTTTTTTTGGGGGGGCAACCCCCGTGGTTTTTTTTTTTTTTTGGCTTTTGGTTTGTTTTTGGGTGGGGGGGGGGGGGGTTTTTCTCTTTTTTCCTGATTGGAGCAAACTTGTCGCCCCTTTTTCGCTGCGGAGAGCTGGTCAGGATGACGACTCGGTACGCGACCCTCTTCTGGAAAGTTCTCTCCCCCCTCCAGATGGACGTTGACCTGGGGCTTTCCGAGTTTCCCCCCCTTTTCCTAATAATACTTGTTGTGGTTTTTTCTATATATTGTGAACTCGGATAAACCCATTCCCGGAAGCTGGTTTCCTCTCCGGTTCGCTTTCCTCTCTTTTCGCAGCCTGACCAGCTCCCCCCTTTTTCACAATTAAAGACCCGTTTTCCGTCCCAATAATGCCCTTTTACCACGGCAGTCCCGGGCTCATCTTTCTTTTCAGTCCAGTCGTTCCTTCCCCTCTTCCCTCCTCTCAAAAAGAACGTTGAATTGACCTGTCCCCTTTTTCGTTACGATTCGCCCCCGCTATCTATCTTTGCCCCCCCTCTTCCCTCATCGTTTGATGTTTTCTCCTTTCCTTTTTTCCGAAGCACGGAAAATGACCTCCCCTCCCCCCCCTTTAGATTCGTCGGTTTGTAGTTGACGAGCTTTTTCCCTCCCCCCTTTAAGTAATGAATCTGCGAGCAGGCTTCTCCCCCTTGGCCGAAGGTAGCGTACACATAGCCTCAATTCCTGGGGGCTGAATCACAATCACCCTTTTTTTTTTCCCGTTTTATGCTCCAACACAAGAGTTGTCCTCGGATGGTCTCTTTCCTTTTGCTCGGAGATGATCTTTTTTCTTTTTTGTGATGCAGGGTCGCTTTTTTTTTCCCAAATTTCTGGCTTTCCGCTAGATCAGAGATTTTCCATGGAACAAACAATGCACCGCTGATTGGCCAAGGGGCCAGCGCTTTTCAAGAAAAAGCAGCCCCCCTTCTTCTTTTTTCCCCCCCTTCTGACCCGCGGCTGAGCGGGTCAGAATCAGTCCCCCTTCCCTTTCTCGCGCTATCTACCTCTTTCTCCTTCGCTTTATTTTTTGGTGGGACTCAAACCGCGAAGTTACTTCCCTAGTTGAAGAGGAGGAGTTTCAATTTCCCCTTTTTTTCTGTTTTCAGGCTTGAAAGAATTTCGACGAGTTGTCTTCCCTCGGATTGGTCCCCTACTCTTCCTTTCACTGAAAGGCGCGGCTTTTCCCCCCTAAGCTCATGAATTTAAGGTATACCCCCTTTCTTTCCAAGGTGAAATGACGCCCTCCATTTTTTCGACTCTTTCCCTGATGTTTGGGGTAATAATCCGTCTCCTCCCCACGGAAATGAAGAAGCCTCTTCTTCCCCCTAGGTGCGCGTTCCAGCCTTTTTTTCCCCGATTTCCTCTTCTTTTCTCCTCTCCGTCTGGTCGCCACATTACCGGCCCTAAAAGAGTTGTGTTCCTTCTTTTTTGTTTTTGTATCGTTTCCTTCCCTCCGTCTTGCCGGAAATGGTCAGCCATCCTCTTTTGTCTCGTGAGAAAACCAATGTGCTTCTCTTTGTCGTGATGAATCATCCTGCGGTCTCGGTTTTTTCCCCCTGAACGGCTACAAAATATGCCTTTGTCTTTTTCTTTTTTTTTTGGGCCTTTAAGCAACCCCTTTCGTTTTCCTCTTATACGTGCGGGGATCATGGTACCCCCCTTTTTTTTGCCTACCCTCCCAGCGCTACGCGCGGTCGGTCCCCCTTAAGGGCTCGACATATGAGACCCCCTCTCAGTCGCTCGAGAATACGGATATCGTCGCCTTTCCCCCTTTTTTTTTTTTTTACCTTTTCCCCGGCCGGAGGACGGCCGGTTCCTTTTTTTCTCAACAGGCCGGGTCTTAGAGGGTGTCCCTTTATTGGCTCCGCGCGCCGCAATGCTGACGCCTCCCCCCTTTCTTTCCTTTGTGTTTCATTTTCCCCTTCCCGTCGTTAAGATTAGCAATCGCCTTCTTTTCCGGAGAGGTTTTAAGGAAATCGATGTGCCCTTCTCTCGATCGCGGCCGGATCCTTTTTCTGATTTTTCGGTGGTCAAGACAGAGGTGGTGAACCGGCTGCAATTTCTCTCCTTATCGTGCGTGCGAGGAGGTTATCGCTCCTTTTCGAGACTTCTGCTCCTTCTTTTTCTCCAAAGGCAAGGGCAAAGTCGCCCGTTCGTCTCCTCGGTTAGAAAGGTGAGCAGAGATCTTTTCCCTTCTTTTCCTTTCGATCTTGCCACGCGGCGTCATGATGCTGCCAGCTTTATTCTCCCTCGAGGCATCCCATCCTTTTCTCCCCCACCCAATAGGTCATTTATGCTGTCGCGCCTTTTTTTTTTCCTCATTTATCTATCTGTCTACTACTAAGTGTGTTTTTTTTTTTCCTTTTCCCTTTTCCTCTCCGGAAATTTGCGATGTGGGTGGTGGCGAATGCTTCTCTATGCCTCTTCCTTTTTTTTTTTTTCCTTCATGACTGGTTGTCCTCTTTCCTCCTTCTATCAGGAGGAGCGGAGGAAGCAATCCTTTTTCTTTTTTTCCTAAGTCTGTGAGTTCGAAGGAGAGGGAAGGACTTTTCCCTTCTTTTTTTTTCCCTTTCTCTCTTCTCGAGGTGAGGGTGTGCCGATCAACTTCCTCCTTTCCCCCTCGAGAACCCCACATCTTCTTCCTCCCTCCCTGATTTCTTGTCAACACCGCGGTATTGCCAGCGAGATTTTTCTTCCCCCTCGGCCGTCGATCTATTATAGAACTGATTCTTCGATGGTCGCCCTCTCTTTCTCCATTTGGCACTCGGATTCCTCCCTCCTAAGGCTGAATTGCTAATATGAACGAGTATTGGCCTCTTTTTCTCTCGTTATCGAAGAAGGCGTCTTTTTTTTTTTCCCTTCCCTGGATTTTACTCGAAGAACCCCCTTACTTTTATCATAAGCCGGCTCCGTCCCCCTTTCATTAAAGGCCCGTCCTCCGGCCGTGTCTCTCTTTTACAAGGCAGAAGATATGACGTATTAGCGCTCCTTCCTCACGGGCTCCATTGGAGAGCCCGTAGGAGCTTTTTTTTTTTCTCATCTTTCCATTTGCGTCGACTCCGTTCCGGATTTCCCGCTACATAGGTGTACCTCCTTTTCCGTCTATCAGGCTCTGCTCTTTTTTTTGCTCCCTTCTTCCTGCCTACCCTTCTTCTTTTTGTTAGCCGGTCGGGCTGACCCCCCCCCCTTTGATGGATTAACGACAAATCGCTTCTTTTTCCCAAGAGTCCGTACAAGAATTCGATGGCTCCCCCCTTTTCCCTCTTTGTGCCCTGTCCCGGCCCGATAAACCCCGAGTATACTTGCCCCTCCCTTGCATAGGAGCCGGTTCCTTTCTCTTTCTGGAGCGTCGAAGAACATCAGCGACGCCATTTTTTTTTTTCACACCCACCTGCTTGCAACGAATCACCGCGGGTTCAGAATACCTTTCTTTTTTTCTGGCCGGGGAATCGATGAAGTTTTTTCTTTTGCTATGTCCACCCCCTCCGCTGATAGAGGAAGCTCAAGCGTACTTTTTCAGTTAAAAGGGGGAAGTCTTTTCCCCCTTTTCCCTCCTGGAAGAGTAGTTGGTGAACTCATCTTCTTTCCGAGAATTGTCTCCCATTTTTCGATTGAAGAAGTCGGATGCTGAGTCGCACCTTTTCCCCCCGAATGAACCATTCCCCTTTTTCTCCACATTGAAACTCTCCAGCGTCCACCTCGGTCCCCTTTCTTTGGGGGTTTTTTGGGTTTGGGGGGGGGTTGGGGGGTTTGCAAACGGGGGGAGTCCCCCCAATCGCGGAGTATCTGAATATCAGCACGAATCAGCTTTCTTTTTGTCTGATTGATCCTCGCCTAAGAGTTTATATCTTTTTTTTCTAGGGAGTAGTGTTTTTTTCGCGGATGTCAATTTGGCCCACTCGCCTTTTTTGTTCTACTTTTTTTCCACTCTCTCGGATCGAGAGGACACCCTCCACTTTTTCTCCTCCCCCCAAGGGTAACGCGAGAAAAGTCCCCTTTTTTTTTTTTCTTTTTTTGTTGCTCCCCGTCAAAACTTACCACCCGAAGTCTTGTCTCCTTAATTGGTTCCTCTGCCCTCTTTTACACTACCTTCTGCCGTAGCACGAAAATAGGGGAAGCTTCTCATTTACTGACTGGGTAGAGCCCCCTTTTTCTCCCCGACGAATGGTCGAAGTCGATTTTGGCATTGCTTTCCCTCTTATGACCCATCTGCTCTACGATAAGGTAAAACGAGGTCTTTTTTTTTCTTCCTAGATATCGTGGAGATTCCAGTCTGGTGGGGATGAGGCAGGCGCCCTTCTAAATTTCTTGCTCTTCTTTCGGTCTACGAAGGGTCCGGAACCTCTTGGACTTTTTTCCCCGGGCATATTGGGAGAAAAGTGTTCGTCTCTTTCCCTTTTTTCTCTTGTGTTCAGGCTGAGAAATCGGCACGTCTCCCGCTCCTCGACGGCTGCTTCCACCTTCCAGAGGGCCGTTGACATTTTTTCCCCCCTAGAGAGAGGGGAAGAAGAAGGGAACGTTTTTTTTTTTTTCTCTCTTTTACTCGGACAAGCCCAGGGAAACGGCCCCCTATTTTTCCCGAAGAGGTCTTGTGCTCGCGAAGGCTCCTTTTCGTCCCGACCAGCTAACGCACGCCGCTCCTCTGTAACAGGAAGGCGAACAAGTGAGCCCACTTCCTTTTTTCCATAGACACACAAGGCCCTTGAGAAGCGACAAAGAGGTTCGGACCCGTTCGTATTCCCTTTTTTTCCAAAGCCCTTTCCTTACCAGTAATGGCCGGCTCATTCACCTCTTTGGTCGTGGCCCCCCCTTTTTCTCCACGATATCTCTTCCGCCAACCTCATCCTGCTCCTCAACCTCCTTTTTTTCTAGAGGAAGACTCACTTTTCCTTTTTTTCACAAGATTCATTCCCCCCCCCCCCTCCTCTTGTCGGTTGTTGCTTCTGTTGCCTCACACAGTAAAGTCCATGATTCTTTCTTTGATCGGCAGAAGGTCGGTCCCTTTCTGTAACACCTTGTTTTGTCTCCATCATCAAGACTTACGGGGTTTTAAGTTTTCCCCTCGTTTTTAATAAGCTGGTCGATCTTTTTTTTTTGCGTTGTGATGCTGTCGCGGTATACAAACGGGTCGGAGTGTCGTCTCTTCCTTTTTTTTCCCTAATTTAAGCGACCCCCTTTTGGGGCCAAAGGGCAGCCTTTATTTTTCCCTCCAGCAGCTCGACGCGCTCCCCTTCTTTTTCCAGCGCTTGAGCTTTCTCCTCCTACCCGGCCAAAACGCCGTGATTCCCGTTTTCCCTCTCTTTTTTTTTTTAGGGAATCAAACCGCGATTTCCCTTTCCGTGGACTAGTTGCCTTTTTTTTTTGAGCTTCAAATTTTCCTCACCGCTTGTTATGGAAATGGTAGGTCCTTCTGCCTAAGGGAAAGAAGACTTCTCTTCTCAAGCGCAGGCCGGAAGAGAGTAAACCGACTTCTTCTCCCAATTCTCTCTTCGTTTCCCCCCTTTTTATGACATCATTACGCTTGTGAGCGACTAGATCAGCGTGTCATGTTTTTTCATCGCCTCCTTCGGGCGAGATAAGAGTGATTCCCCTCCCAGAAAGAAGAGCTACCCGAGGTGTGATGCGTTGCCCCCCCTTTTTGATCTGCCAAGATGAGTACGCTTTTTTTCTCCTCCCGGAGAGGGTTTCCCTACCGGAGAAGATCCACCGAGTTGTGTGGCGGTCCACTTCTTGGGGTATAGCCTTCCCTTTTAAATGGCCAGCATCGAAGTTCTTTCCTTATCTTCTTCTTTTTCCCTCTGTTTGGTGCTGGTAGTGAATCCATAGCGGCGCAACTCCCCCTCCCGGATACCCCCATCATGCCTGGAGCGGAAGTGGATCGGCCTCTTTCTTCCCCTCAGTCTCTCCTGATTAGAAGTGCGGGAATTCCTTTTCTGTAGACGTCCCTTTTCCGCTACGCCGCGGGGACTATTCCAATCACCCCCCCTTTTCTTTCGCTAACCCATTCTTCAAAAGTTGACTCCTTTTTTTTCTTATATAGTAGCATGGTACAAATTCTTTTTTTTTTGTACCGTCTTAAACGGCCGGAGACTTGCCTTTCCTTGTGAGTATTTGTGTCGCTCAAACCGGCCGGGTTATTCGAGGAAAATACCGGCTTTCTTCTCTCAGCCAAAATGATGAGATACCCCCCTTTTTTTCCTGTCCATAAGTCTCGTTCAGATTAGGCAATTCTCCTTTCGTCTTTATTCTTTCCCTTTCGGTGCCCTCTCTGTTCCATCTATCATCAGTTAGATAACCTTCCTTAGGTAAACGCTTATGGGATCTTTGCTCGCGGGTAGAGATTTTTTTCCCCGGCTGCAATTAAGGGATCGGTTTCTCTTCTGGTGATAGAGTTGAGCTCTTTTTTTTTTTTTTAGCCTCGAGACGGCGCGAGCGGCGTGCCGCCCCAGTTCCGTTCCATTTTCTCCCCACAGATTTCCTCCCCCCTGTCGCACGGGAGCAGAAGAGATGCGGCTCCTTTTCCCTGCTGATATGCAAAGCGGGGGCGTCATTCTTTTCCTTTCTTTTCCTCGAGAAGCAGTCGCCCACAACCACCTCTTATTTCCTTCAGTTTCTCTCTTTTTTTCCGCCTT